>Ga0187892_10001153_pt1 | contig 62918 bp, 58 predicted proteins | sample MA1701073metaG_FD_139345 | JGI IMG/M metagenome (GOLD analysis project Ga0187892, IMG submission 139345) | Bio-ooze microbial communities from a basaltic lava cave in the Kipuka Kanohina Cave System on the Island of Hawaii, USA - MA170107-3 metaG ... | reverse complement strand
CTCGGATCGGTTCAGTAGCCAGTCCGTAAGGGAGGGCTTACGACTTTGACTGAGAGCGAGTTACGTCGGACCGGTCCGCCGAGCGGCCAGGCGTTGAGATCAAAATGTATCTTTACTGATTTCGACCAAGCCCCCATCCGTTCCAACCAACACACGGTCAGATGCGAACGCAAACGCTGTGACGTTCTGCGAAGGCAGACCCTCCCGCAAGTGCTGCCAGCGGTCTTGAGTATTATCGTAAATCTGAATACCTCGATCGAGAGTTCCAGTGTAGAGACGAGAGCCATCGACTGCCATCGCATTGGGGTTTACTTCAAAACGTCCTATTGACCCGACGTAGTCAGTCCACTGCGAATCAACTTCCACACTTTGAATCCCCCCGCCATAGGTCCCGACAAACAGCTTGGATCCAAGCACAGCGAGCGCATTGACCCAATTTGCCGCTAGTCGGGAATTGGCTGTATTCCACGAGAAGGCAATGCGGCCGTCCTCCAGAACACTAATGCCTCCCAGCGTCCCCAGATAGAGGCGCTTACCCATTGACTGGGCGCAATACACGTGATTACTGGCGAGGCCGTGCAGAGCAAATAGGTTCTGAGTTGGCCGAATCCCTTCGAAGAGACTGACTCCTTCGGCGGTTGCTGCGAGCCAGCTTCCAGCCACCCCTCCCAAGCTGTGCGTCATTGCGACGGATTTGTGAATGAGCCCCTGCTTTTCTGTAATGAACTCATGGAGTCTCGTTCCGTGGTAGATCGCCAAACCGTTCGCCGTTGAGACCACCAGGGAGCCATCTCTGACGGGCAGCAGGTGATTCACGCAAAAGATACGGTCGTCTTCATGGTGTATCAGTCGCTTACCTCGCGAATCGAACACATCGAGTCCGCGATCGAAGTAGCCCACCCAAAGATTCTGGTTCTCGTCGAACGCTAGCGCTGAGATGTTTGTGTCAGAAAGTTCAAATGGCCGTGCCCTATCTCCGTCAGCTGCTTTGTTGTCAGAATTGAAGCTAAACGGGCGCCACGCTCCTTGCTGCGGCGAATCCGTCCAGTAGATGCCACCGTTCGCCAGTGCCAACCATCCATTCGAAAAAGGGAGGAGGGCGTTGATCCCAACCGGGGGGGCGCCGTGCGGTCCGCGGTACAGCTGTGGAGAGTCTGCAACACGAGGCGGCCTCAATTGCGGTGGGCTGCCGGCGTTCAGCAAGACGATGCCTTGATCAGTAGCCGCGACAATCTGAGAGGCAGTCGCCAGCGAGCGAATCGTCAGGCCTTCGGCAAAATTTCGCGAGACCTTGCCATCTCGAATCTCAGTGACGCCCAGCGGCGTCCCCACATAGGTTGATTCGAGGCTGCGCGCCACAGACGTGACTTGATCATCCAGCAAGCTCCCATTCTGTCCGGCGGTCTTTCTGAACTGGGAGAGGATTCCCTGCCGATAGATCCAGGCGCCTTCGTTGAAGGTGCCGATGACCACCTGCTGATGATCGCCCTGCAAGGCTGTAATGAACCGGGCGCTGATTGTGGGTGCAAACTCAACAGCCCGGTTGTTCTGAAAAATCAGCAGCCCACGTTGCTTTGTTCCAACCCAAAGTTCTCCCGAAGGCATGGCCAGCAGCGTCGTCACTTCGAAGTCGCTGGCTTTCTCTGCATAGAAAAACTCAAACTGGCCGCCCGCGAATTTCAGCAGGCCCTGTGGCCCGACAGCGATCCAGAGAGCATCTGCAGTCTTCGCGAGCGCTGTCAGGTTGTTACTGGGAAGACCATCCAGCGAAGTGTAGCGGCGCACTTCCCCGCCATTCTGGTCGAACTGCACGAGACCCTGATTGGAGGTAATGAAGAGATGGTCCTGATGGAAGACACCTTCCTTGGCGTTGAGGATAGCCGGGAACAGCGACAAACCTGGCTTCGCCTGAGGAACGATGACTCTCGATTTGAGGTAGACCGAATGCTGATCGATGACAGCTTGGCGGGAGACAGTGAGCGTGCGGTCGATACTGCGTTTGAAGCGCAACAGCCCCAATCCAGTGCCGAGGAAAAACAGGAGGCCGATGGAAAGCGCTAACAGTCGGGGACGAACAGACATCAACGCGTGCTCTACCGTACGGATGACAGGCGACTTGCACGGATGCTCACCCTGGGAGCGCGGGCGTCTCGCCCGCAATGGTGGCTGCGGGCCATGCGGCCCCCGACCGTTTCGGGGCGGACGGGACGTCCGCGCTCCCAGGGTGGCTCGCCCAGGATGTTTGCTACAGCATGCCGAGTTGAAGTTTGGCGGTTTCCGACATCATGGCCGGCGTCCAAACGGGATCCCAGACCAGATCAACTTTGACGTCGGTGACCCCTTCGACACGCCGAGTCTTGTCTTCAACCTCCCCGGGTAGTGTTCCTGCGGCAGGACAGGCAGGCGAGGTCAAAGTCATGCGGATGTTGACTGCTTGGGCGGGGTCAATGTCCACCGAGTAGATCAACCCGATCTCGTAAATGTTCACCGGGATCTCAGGATCGTAGATCGAGCGCAGCACTTCCACAATTCGTTCGCGCAGCGCTTCAGAGTCCACAGCTTGAGTCTCTGTTGAAGTTGTCTCGGCCTGATTCTGAGCCGGTGCCGAACCTTCGGCAGGTTTCACACTGGATTCCATGTTCATACTCCCATTTCAAACTAGTGACGCTGCAGGTGCCATGCAGACCTCCCATCTCAGGAGACTCTGCGGCTTTCGAATCGTTCGGGCACGAAAAGCTGCAGATCGCAGAAAGCGCGATATGCCCTACTTGAGTTTCACCACTGGCGTTGCCATTTGCCTCACTCCGTAGACGCCGGCTCGACTTCGTGTTTCAAGGCGGCGTTCAAGGTGTGCCACGCCAGCGTCGCACACTTCACACGCACGGGGAACTCCTTTACGCCAGAGAAGACAACCAGCTTGCCGAGCTGATCGTTTTCTTCAAGCTCGATACCCTGCGGCCCGGTCAGCATTTGATGAAATCGTTCAAAAAGTGCCTCTGTTTCTGCCCGGGTCTTGCCCTTGATGCCTTCAGTCATCATCGAAGCCGAGGCTGTCGAAATCGCGCATCCGGATCCTTGAAAACGGACATCTTTGACAACGTCGTTTTCGACCTCCAGGAATACCGTCAACTTGTCGCCGCACAGCGGATTGTGGCCGTCTGCTCTGCAGTTCGCATTTTCCAATCGGCCGAAGTTGCGAGGGCGTTTGGTGTGATCGAGAATCAGTTCCTGGTAGAGGTCACGCAAATCCGACATCAGCTGAAAACCTCCATCACGGTGCGGACTCCATTCACTAGAGCATCGACTTCTTCCTTCGTATTGTAGAAAGCAAACGAAGCACGCGCTGTCGCCGGGACTTGGAAACGATCCATCACTGGCTGTGCGCAGTGATGGCCGGCCCGAATTGCAATGCCCTGCTGATCGAGAATGGTGCCGACGTCATGAGGATGCACACCCTCCAAGGTAAACGACAATACGCTGGCCTTTTCCTTCGCGTTGCCCAAAATGCGAACTCCCGGAACCCTGGAGATTTCCCGGGTTGCGTACGCCAACAACTCCTCTTCGTATGCGTTGATTTTTTCGATACCGATGGCTTGAACGTAGTCGATGGCGGCGCCCAGTCCAATGACACCGGCGATGTGGGGTGTGCCGGCCTCGAACTTGTGAGGGATTTTGTTGTAGGTGGTCTTTTCGAAGGTTACCGAAGCGATCATGTCTCCACCTCCCTGGAACGGAGACATGGATTCTAACAAGCTGGGCTTTCCATACAGTACTCCGATGCCTGTGGGGCCATAGAGTTTGTGGCCGGAGAACGTGTAGAAGTCGCAATCCAGGGCCTGCACATCAACTGCAAGGTGTGGAATTGCCTGTGCACCGTCGATCAGGATTGGAATCTGCTGCCGATGCGCAAGCTCAACCATGCGTCGAACCGGGTTAATTGTCCCGAGGGCGTTGGATACGTACGTCACTGCGACCAACCGGGTCCGCGAATTCAACAACTTCTCATATTCATCGAGAATCACTTCACCGTCCTCGTTGATGGGGATCACGCGCAGGCGTGCGTTCTTTTCCTCGCACAGCATCTGCCATGGCACGATGTTGGAGTGGTGCTCCATCCCTGAAATCAAGATCTCATCCCCCGCCTGCAGTCGGGGGCGGAGGTAGCCGAATGCGACGAGATTGTTTCCTTCTGTGGTCCCACGAACAAAAATGATTCCGCGGTCCTCGGAAGCATGAATGAATCGCTGCACTTTGGTGCGCACTGCCTCGTACGCCTGCGTCGATCGCTGGCTCAAGGTATGCACACCCCGGTGAATGTTGGAATAATCCTCGGAATAAAACCGGCTTATCGCTTCGATCACCTGGCGTGGTTTTTGCGATGTGGCTGCGTTATCAAGATAGACCAGCGGTCGGCCGTTGACCTGTTGTTTGAGAATCGGGAAATCTTCGCGGATTCTAGCAACGTCCAGAGAAGCAACCGTTCGCAGGGTTTCGGGTGCACGCACTTCAGAGAGGCCTTTCATGGGTATTCCTTAACGCTCTTCCTGGTCCTCAGCCAACCGGGCGAAGAGGCTCGTTTCCAGAGCCACCCGCAACGGGTCGATCCTAAGGCGATGAATGAAATCGCCCGCAAACGCATAGGTGAGCAGATGGCGCGCCGACTCCAAGTCGATACCTCGAGACCTAAGATAGAAGATGGCATCGGCATCCAACTGACCGATGGTAGCGCCGTGAGTGCATTTCACATCATCGGCATAGATTTCCAGCTGAGGGTTCGTGTTCACGAGCGCCTCTTCGGAGAGAATCAAATTCTTGTTCGTCTGTTTCGAATCGGTTTTTTGCGCGTCAGGACGCACGACAATCCGGCCGTTGAAAACACCACGCGCCTGGCCGTCGAGAATGCCCTTATACAGCTCGTGACTGTTGCAATGCGGCTTGGCATGGTCAATGGAGGTGTGATTGTCCACGTGCTGACGTCCGTTAACCAGATAGAAGCCGTTGAGCGCTGCCTCTCCACCTTCGCCGCCCAACACCGCGTTCACATTGTTTCGGACAAGCGATCCCCCCAGGGAAATGGTTTGGGTTGAGACGTTTGCGCTGCGTCCCAACTGGGCCTGAACAGTGCCGACGTGGAAGGCCTCCAGGCTTTCTCGTTGTAACTTGTAGTGATCAACAAAGGCGTTTTCTTCCGCGACCAATTCAGTCACAGCGTTGGTGAAAGAAACCCCTTCTCCAAGGCGGGCATAGCTTTCAAGGATGCGCACCTGCGAATTGGCTTCGGCCAACACGAGTGTGCGAGGGTGACAGACTCTGGGTTCTGATCTCTCGCCACATGATAGAAACAACAGATGAATGGGCTCATCGACCACGCACCCTTTTGGCAGATAAATGAAAGCGCCATCGGAAACGAAGGCGGTGTTGAGCGCGGCAAAGGGTTCCTCCGAACCGCTGGCATAGCGTGCCAGGTGAGGCTGCACTCTGTCGGCCTGTTTTTCCAAAGCTTCTGCTAGGCTGCCGACAAACACTCCGTTGGGCTGTGTCGGATTCGAAGAAAGCGTCACTGAATACCTACCATTTACGAACACGAGCTGGATGCCAGGCCAAGTGCCGAAAGTGAAACTCATCAGCTCGGCAGAGCTTGGGTCTTTACCATCGGCCGCCAGTTTGAACGGGACTTTCGTGATTGGAGCAACACTCGTGAAGCGCCATTCTTCATCGTGGGTCGTTGGAAAACCCAACCGTAAAAAGCTGTCCAGGGCGGAACGCCGCAGTTCATTGAGCCAGGCTGGGTCATTCGAAGCACGACTCTTTTCAAAGCCTGCAAAATTAGAAATGTAGTTTTCAGTTTCTTGAATCGCTTCGATCATCATTGAGTAGTTATTTGGACTGGCCGTTCAACAGAATTTTCTTTACCACTACAGAGCGAGTACGCTCGATCACCGAGCCGCCGACACGGCCTCTTCCAGCCAAGCGTATCCTTTCGCTTCCAAATCCAGGGCCAGTTCTTTGCCGCCAGACTTAACGATCTTGCCGCCTGAGAGCACGTGCACGAAATCGGGGACGATATAGTTGAGAAGGCGCTGATAGTGTGTGATAACGATCATCGCTCGCTCTGGGCTACGCAGGGTGTTGACACCCTTGGCCACAGTCTTCAAGGCATCGATGTCCAGTCCGGAATCGGTTTCGTCGAGAATGGCCAGTTTGGGATCCAGAACGGCCATGTGAAAGATCTCGTTACGCTTTTTCTCGCCGCCAGAAAAACCCTCATTTACGGAACGATTGATGAGGCTCTCATCCATTTCCATGAGCTTCAACTTTGCGCGCACGAGCTTCAGGAAGTCCATGGCGTCGAATTCCGGCTCGCCTCGATGCTTGCGAACGGCATTCAAAGCAGCCTTGAGGAAGTACGTGTTGTTGACGCCCGGAATCTCAACCGGGTACTGGAAGGCCATGAAGATACCTTCACGGGCGCGTTCTTCCGGCGCCATCTCGAGCAGGTCTTGCCCCTGGTAGAGAATCTCTCCTTCAGTAACCTGGTAGGTCTCGCGGCCGGCCAACACCTGCGACAGTGTGCTCTTGCCCGATCCGTTCGGCCCCATGATGGCGTGCACTTCACCTGCATTGACCTTCAGGTTGATGCCCTGCAAAATGTTCTTGCCGCTAATCCCGGCGTGCAGATTCTTAATCTCCAGCATATAAATCCGTTTCTCCGTAATAGACTTTTGTGGTCCTTCTCTTGGCGGGCAGTTCAGTCAGGTTTGGTTGTTTGCGCGGAGTGCCGACTGCTTCCTTAGCCTACACTGCCTTCCAGACTCACACCCAAGAGCTTTTGCGCTTCAACCGCGAACTCCATCGGCAGCTCTCGAAAAACCTCCTTGCAGAAGCCGTTCACAATCATGCTGACGGCATCCTCGGCCGAGAGCCCACGCTGTTTGCAATAGAAGATCTGATCTTCACCGATCTTCGACGTCGAGGCTTCGTGCTCCATCTGGGCCGTGCTGTTCTTGACCTCGATATAGGGGAACGTGTGCGCTCCGCACTTGTCTCCCAGGAGCAGCGAATCGCACTGCGAATAGTTGCGCGCTCCGGTGGCACCCTTCAGGATCTTCACCGCACCCCGATAGGTGTTCTGACCGTGGCCCGCGGAAATGCCCTTCGACACTATGGTGCTGCGTGTGTTTTTCCCAATGTGGATCATCTTGGTGCCGGTGTCGGCCTGCTGGTAGTTGTTTGTCAGCGCTACGGAATAGAACTCTCCGACAGAGTTCTCGCCCTGCAGAATGCAGCTGGGATACTTCCAGGTGATCGCTGATCCTGTTTCAACCTGTGTCCAGGAAATCTTGGAATTGACGCCAAGACACTTCCCGCGCTTGGTGACGAAGTTGTAAATGCCGCCCTTGCCTTGCTTGTCGCCAGGGTACCAGTTCTGAACGGTTGAGTATTTGATCTGCGCATTGTCGAGAGCTACAAGTTCGACTACGGCAGCGTGAAGTTGGTTCTCATCCCGCATAGGCGCAGTACAACCCTCGAGATAGCTGACGTAGGCGCCCTCTTCGGCCACAATCAACGTCCGTTCAAACTGGCCAGTGTCTTTGGCGTTGATGCGGAAATAAGTCGACAGCTCCATTGGACAGCGAACGCCCTTGGGGATGTAGCAGAACGACCCATCGCTGAAGACCGCAGAGTTCAACGTCGCGAAGAAGTTGTCGGTGTACGGCACCACTGACCCGAGATACTTCTTCACCAGCTCCGGGTGCTCCTTTACCGCTTCTGAAAACGAGCAGAAGATGACACCCATCTCCGCCAGCTTGCCTCTAAAGGTGGTGGCCACCGAAACGCTATCAAAGACAGCGTCAACAGCCACGCCAGCCAGGCGCTCCTGCTCCTGGAGGGAAATCCCAAGCTTCTTGTACATCTCTAACAGCTCGGGGTCGACCTCGTCCAAGCTCTTTGGCCCTTCCTTCTTCGCCTTAGGCGCGGAGTAGTAGATGATGTTCTGATAGTCGATGGCCGGGTACTTTACGTTAGCCCACTTCGGCTCCTTCATCGTTAGCCAGTGCCGATAGGCTTTCAGTCGCCACTCCAGCATGAACTCCGGCTCGTTCTTCTTGGCAGAAATCATCCGAACGATGTCTTCGCTCACACCACGAGGGAGTGACTCTGACTCGATATCTGTGACAAAGCCGTACTGATATTCCTTGTTAGCTAGCTCCTGGATGGTGCTTGTTGAAGTACTCATGATTCTCCTAAACGTGCTACTCGATAGTCGAAATACTGACCAGCCCCGGTTCAGCCAGATTGCTGGTTCTGAAATCGACGCTTTGCTGCTGACTCATTTCTTCAATGGTCAAGTCTCGAAAGGTTTGTGCCACGATCTCGTTCAGACGCTGCAATGGGCTCTTCACATTGCATTTCTCAAACTGGCCGCACAAACCATCGTCAGAAACACAGTTGGTCAAGGAAAGAGGCCCTTCAATGGCTTCGATGACCTCAGCTGCGCTGATTCGTCCAGACGGTCGACTGAGCGAATACCCTCCATGCGTCCCGGCATGGGAAACCAGCAACCCCTTTTGAACCAGCTTCTGAAGTATCTTGGCCAATAGTTCCAACGGGATATCGTAGTTCTCGGCGATTTCCCGAGCGCTCCACGAGGGGCGTTCCGGTCTTTGTGCCAAGTGCATCAGTGACATGAGCCCGTAGTCGACCTTCTTGGAGAGCTTAAGCATATAGGCCAAATCAAATGCCGACCATTTTGGTCGGGGTTGTATTATTAAGGGGTGATCGTAGTCTTGTCAAGTGAGTTGAAGCAAAGCCTTCTGAGCCCCGGCGATCCTTGCGAGCTTCGGATCAGTCTAGCGTCTGGGCAGATTCTCCTGCTTCTCCTCCCGTCCAGAAAACACCCGGTAGTCCAATCTTGGGAAAATGCTGTCTTGCGACTCAATGGTTTGCAGCCAGCCTTCGTCGATCGACTGGGATGAAATCTGCCGGCTCAATTGCTGAAACACGCGGATGTGCCCCCTAAACCGACGCATTGCATATGGCACAGCCGTCTGTTGGCTGATGAGGAATGGCCAGTCGCTGCTTTGCGCTAACAAGAGCTCCCTGGCAGCCTGGTTCAGAGCCCTTCGCAGAGTTCCTTCCGCTTCGGGGAATCCGTTTGCCAGTGACACCATGCTGCGTTCCGCTTGATGCTGGTGACGGTACAGCCAGCGCGTTCGATCGTTGAGCCACACCTGCTGGTAACCCTGCTCGCCCCACGAAGAGGCGGCCGGCTGAAGGCAGGCTGCATCAGGGTACTCTCCCAAAGCGTCGCTGAGCGTAGCCAGTCTGAATTCCGATTGACCGTGCGCCGACTGCCGAATGACTTGATCGAGAAAGTGGGGACCCTCGAACCACCAATGGCCGAACAGCTCTGCGTCGTACGGCGAGACGACCACAGGAGACTGGCCCAGAGTTCTCCGCAACGAGACTATTTGTTTCAGGCGGCTCTGAACGAAATGCTTCGCATGTTCTTCCGCCTTGAAAAGGGCCTTTTCCCGGTGATACAACGCGCGCTGTCCCAGATCTCCAGGTCCGGTAACGCGGTGGTACTTGATGCCGAGATTCCGCCGCACCCCATCTGCGTGCAAATAGGGTCGCACCGACTCGTAGCGTCCGTCGTAGCCCAGATCGCGGTAGAACTCGCGGTAGTCGGCATCTCCTGGGTAGCCATCCTGCGAACTCCACACCTGCCGGCTTGATTCCAGATCCCTGCCGAACACGGTGAGCCCTTCAGGAGTCTTTGCAGGGGCAAAGATCCCTGAAGTTGGTCGCGGGTTTCCAAACAGCAGCCCATGGGCATCGAGAACCAGCCAAGAAAAGCCACTTCCCCGAATTACGGGCTCCAAATCAGGCTCGTACCCGCATTCCGCGAGCCAGAGTCCACGCGGCGGTTTCCCAAAGTGATGCTCGCTGGTTTCTCGTGCAATGACGAGTTGCACTCGCCTTGCTTCTTTGCTGGACACGAACGGCAGAAATGGATGCGTTGCCGGGCAGGTAATGATTTCGATCAAACCTGCGTCTTGCAGCTGTCGAAAGGCGCTCAGCAGATTGTTGCCGTAGCTCTCGAAGACCTTGCCGGCTGTTGCAAAGAGCTGTCGGTACATCACCGCCAGCGGTTGAAGAGCCAGGTCGTGCCGAGTACGCTCGACTTCCTGATCCGCCAGTTCCATCCGGCTCTTGAGGTAGCGGCGATAGCGGGTTTGCAGCAGCACGTCGTCCAGCATTTCCGCCAGCGTCGGAGAGATGGAAATGGTGAGGCGGCAGGGCACTTCCTCCTCCGCCAGTCGGATCAGAACGGCAATCAAAGGAAGGTAACACTCCGTGATGGCTTCAAAGAGCCAGTCTTCCTCCAAAAAAGCGGGGTGCTCGGGATGGCGGACAAAGGGAAGGTGGGCATGCAGGACAATGGCAAGGAGGCCTTGAAACATTCGTCAGAAGAGATGGGTCGGCAGCGACGACAGAGAATCACTCTCGCAGCGTTCCTCAACCTTGGGGATACGGTCTACTTTGGCTTCAGGGCCAGCATCGCGAGGGGAGGCACGGTCACCTGCAGTGAATACGGCCGGCCTTGCCAGGGGAAATCCTCAGAGGGGAGGCCCCCGGAGTTTCCGATATTTTGGCCGCCATAGATGCCTGAATCACTATTCAGCAGCTCGGCATAGAACCCCGCCGCGGGAACGCCAATCCGGTAGCCTTCACGAACCACCGGCGTAAAGTTGAAAAGAAACACAACGAAATCATCCGGGTTCTTGGCCCGCCGCAGGAACGTGACGATGCTGTTGTCTGAGTCATGGAAGTCGATCCACTCGAATCCCACGTACTGAAAGTCCACCTCATAGAGGGCAGGCTGCGAAAGGTAGAGGCGGTTCAAGTCCTTGACGAAAAGCTGCAACTGTTGGTGCAGAGGCCAGCGCAACAAGTCCCAGTCGAGGCTTTGGTTGTGATTCCACTCATTGCCCTGGCCGAATTCCCCACCCATGAAAAGGAGTTTCTTGCCCGGGTGCCCATACATATAGCCATGAAGCAACCGCAGGTTGCTGAACTTGTCTTCGAGAAAGTAACCCGGCATCTTGCTTAGCAACGAGCCCTTACCATGGACCACTTCGTCGTGAGAAAGGGGCAGCACGAAGTTTTCCGTGAAGGCATAGATCAACCCGAAAGTGAGAGTATTGTGGTGGAACTTCCGATGGATGGTGTCCTTCGAGAAATAGACGAGCATGTCATTCATCCAGCCCATGTTCCATTTCAGGCTGAAGCCCAGTCCCCCCAGGTAGACGGGCCGCGAGACGGCGGGCCAGGCTGTGGATTCCTCGGCGATCGTCAACACGCCAGGGTGATAGTGGTGTGCCAGTTCATTGAAGCGCTTGATAAAGTCAATGGCTTCCAGGTTTTCGTTGCCGCCATACTGGTTAGGAATCCATTCGCCAGGCTGGCGTGAGTAGTCCAAATAAATCATGGAAGCTACGGCGTCAACGCGCAGGCCGTCGATGTGATAGCGGTCGAGCCAGAACAACGCGTTTGATAGAAGGAAGTTCCGTACCTCGTTGCGACCGTAATTGAAGATCAAGGTTCCCCAATCCCGGTGTTCGCCGAGTCTGGGGTCCGAATGCTCATAGAGATTGGTGCCATCGAAGTACCCCAGTCCGTGGCCGTCTTTGGGGAAGTGGGCCGGCACCCAATCCACCAAAACACCCAATCCCTCGTGGTGGCAACGATCGACAAAGCCACTGAATTCTTCCGGCGTTCCGAAGCGGCTGGTCGGCGCAAAATAACCCACCACCTGATAGCCCCAGGATCCGTCAAAGGGATGTTCCGCCAGCGGCATCAGCTCAATGTGCGTATAGCCCATCTCTTTAGCATAGGGAATGAGCCGGTCGGCCAACTCCCCATAAGTCAAGTAGCGATCGTTCTCCTCAGGCACGCGCATCCACGAGCCTAAGTGGACTTCGTAGACGGCAATCGGTGACTCCAGCCAATTGCGCTTGGGCCGCGCCTCCATCCAAGTCTGGTCTTTCCATTCATAGCGATGCTGGTCATGAACTACCGACGCAGTCTTGGGTGGTTGCTCGAAATAGAAGCCGTAGGGGTCGGCCTTCTGAGCCAGGTAATTGCTGTGGCGCGCCTTGACCTCGAATTTGTAAAGCGTACCTTCTCCGAGCCCCGGGATGAAAAGCTCCCAGATCCCGGTGCTGCCTCGAACGCGCATGGGGTGTCGGCGACCATCCCATCGATTGAAGTCTCCAATGACACTGACGCGTCTGGCGTTGGGAGCCCAGACAGCGAACTGTACGCCACTCACGTTCTCCAGCACCCGCAGGTGGGCTCCGAGCTTTTCATACTTCTTGTAGTGATTACCTTCACCCATCAGATGCAGGTCAAAGTCAGAAAGAACGGGAGGGAAAGTGTAGGGGTCTATGAACTGAAAGGTTTCATTTCCATGCGTTTCGACGCGCAGCTGGTAGCGGTAAGGCAGCGTCTGGCCTTCAAGAAAAAGTGCGAAGAAGCCTTCGGAGCGAACCTTCTCCATTCGCAATGCAGGGCCCGGCTGGCCTTCGGGAACGACCCAGGCTTTCAATGTCTCAGGCAAAAAAGCACGAATGGCCAGTCCGGAGGCGGCACCGGAAAAGGGGTGTGCGCCGAGAATGTGAAACGGGTCAGAGTGATTGGCGTGAATGATCTGATCGATTTCGCTCTCAAGGTGTTCAGTGGTCATCAGCAAGGTTACTCCCGGGAAATCGTCCTCGTTGTCGTACTCGTCCTCGGCTTGTACCATCCAAAAAAAACGAGGACGAGAACGAGGACGAAAGGTTTTCCACAAACGCCGCAGCGCGGCGCTTGGACAGGTGGCGACTGCTAAGAAGGCTCACCAGCCGCTCGTTGGCCGACCCCCGCTTGGCCCTACTCGAGTGACGCCGCCAACGAATTCCTCTGGAGGCCGCTCGCTTGACGACGTTCTCTCGACCACACTTGTGTCACCCCTGGGCGGCTGTCCTGCATCCATCGGAGAAGGGCTCTTGTCTTGAGGCAATCCGATGCCGGTCTGTTGAACCAAGCCCTCAAGAAAGGCCTGGGCGTGGTGTGTCTCTTCTGCAGATGCAGGGCCCAAGGTCAGCCTGGGTGTTACAAGTTCATCGGAAGCGAGCAAAGGCAGCCAACCATACTCGCTCCAATAGAGGCCCAGTTCCAACTGATAACGATTCTCAGGCGAAGTATCGAACCACCAGTGGTCGGTGGTTCCCGGATCGAGGCACTGTTCCCGGGTGGTATTCATCTCCTTCCACTTCAAGAGAAGTTGGAAATTCGGGCGGTCCCGGATTGGAGTGCTGCGCAGAGCCTCCTGGATTGTCGCTTCCCTCAGTTCCCAATATGCGAAAACCCGCAAAGGGCTTTGCACCATCAACTCCACCTGATCGACATCGTAACGAGTCGGTAGAGCCGGACCGAAATCGAGAAATGCCTCCACCGGCAGCTTCTGTCGCTCTTGGGCAACGATCTCAAGGATCGCTGGGTCTTCATCGTCTTCAAAGTCCCAGAACGGCGGAGAGACGCTCAAAAGCAACAGACCTTTCGCGCGACACAGTGGATTCAAATCTTTAGGCGCTGAAAATAACAGAGCACCCTAATAAAGGCAAGCCGGCCGCCTTGACGGCGAAACCCCTTGTCGATACTCTACGCAGGCTTTTCCCTCTCAATACGTTCCCATGAATGTTGCCGAACTCATCCTCAAAAAACGCGACGGGTGCGCCCTTGTCGAAGCCGAGATCGCCTTCCTCATCAATGGTTATACAGTGGGCCGCATTCCGGACTACCAGATGGCGGCATTCTGTATGGCCGTTTTTCATCGAGGAATGAACGCCGAGGAAACGCTTTCTCTGACGCGCGCGATGCTGCACTCTGGGTCGGTGCTGGACTTTACCTCATTGTCAGGATTGAAACTGGACAAGCACAGCACAGGGGGTGTTGGAGACAAGACTTCCCTCATCATTGCTCCACTCGTGGCTGCGGCAGGAGCCTACGTGCCCATGATTTCTGGGCGCGGCCTGGGTTTTACCGGAGGAACCCTCGACAAGCTCGAGACGATTCCTGGCTTTAGAGTCCAGCTGCCTCTTTCCCGGTTTAAGGCCGTAGTCGAACAGGTAGGCTGCGCCATGATTGGGCAGACCGACGAAATTGCGCCGGCGGATCGAAAGTTGTACGCCCTTCGGGATGTCACCGCAACGGTGGAATCAATCCCCCTGATCTGCGCTAGCATCATGAGCAAGAAGCTGGCTGAAGGGCTGGACGGCCTCGTATTGGACGTGAAGACAGGCGCGGGTGCCTTCATGCCCTCGCTGGAGCAGGCTTCCGACTTGGCACAAAGCCTCGTGGATATCGGCAATGGTTTGGGAACTCAGACGGTGGCTCTGATCACCGACATGAACCAGCCGTTAGGCAAAGCGGTCGGCAATGCACTGGAAGTCCAGGAAGCCATTCAAACGTTGAAAGGCTCCGGTCCTCAGGACCTGGCTTCGCTTTGCGAAAAACTGAGCTCGCGCATGTTGTCGCTCGATCTCGATGCGACAGGGCGCAACGGCGCGAGAACGAGCGTTGCCGAAGCGCTGAATTCTGGAAGAGCCTTGGAAAAGTTCGGTCAGATGGTGGAGGCACAAGGTGGCGATCCCAGGGTGATTGAGTACCCAGCCCTACTGCCCCAGGCAGCTTTTCAGGAAGTGATTGAATCGGGGGCTGAGGGGTTTGTTCTGGGCGTCAGCGCGAGGACGGTTGGACGGGCTTCGATGGCCTTGGGAGCAGGACGAGAAACGGTGGACGCCAGGATTGATCCGAGTGTTGGCATTCTATTGAATAAGAAGATTGGCGATCACGTCGAGAAAGGCGAGCCGCTCTGCACCGTGTTTTACAATCAGGCTGCCCGATTAGAATCCGTCCGGCAGCGCCTTGTGGAAGCTTTTGTGATCGCCGCGGATCGTGCTGAGCCGCCACCGCTGATCAAGCGGGTTGTGGAATAGGGCAGGTCAAAGAATCTGGCGCCGGGGGCAGAAATACTCGGCCATAGAGAGGGCGCGTCGTTTCGGATGGCAGCGCTGATCTGATTTCTTGTTCTTATGAAAATCCAAAATCATGCCCGCTAGGAGTCCAAACATCTATTTCCAGAATGTAGTCAGAGCCGCGGACTTCCTAAGCAGGGGATTGCTCGCGAAAGCTTCCGAACAGCCCCGCGTCGCTGTCATTCTGGGTTCTGGACTGGGGGAGTTTGCCGACAAGCTCAACCATCGCGAAGGGCTTCCATTTTCGGCAGTGCCTCACTTTCCGCTGTCCTCGGTGGCTGGTCATTCCGGAAACGTGGTGCTCGGCAAGCTTGGGTCTGCCTGGGTACTGTGCTTGCAGGGAAGGGTGCACCACTACGAAGGGCACGACATGAAGGCAGTGACCTTCCCGATCCGAGTCCTGGGAAGACTGGGGATTCGGCGAGTAATCGTCACGAACGCAGCGGGGGGCATCAATCCTGGGTTTCGACCTGGCGACTTGATGCTGATCCGGGATCATATCAGCTTGTTCTGTCCCAATCCCTTGACCGGACCGAACGAGGCCAGCCTGGGCCCGCGGTTTCCCGACATGAGCGCCGCCTATTCTGAATCCCTGCGGGAACTCGCTCGGAAATGTGCACGGCGACTCAAGTTGAGGCTCAAGGAAGGTGTGTATGTTAGCGTGACGGGCCCCAGCTATGAGTCCCCGGCGGAGATCTCGCTGTTGAAGCGCATGGGCGCCGATGCCGTCGGAATGTCAACAGTTCCGGAAGTGATTGTGGCGCGGCACATGGGTATCGATTGCTTGGGCATCTCCAGTATCGCGAACGCAGCTGCAGGTATCTCAAGACGGCCGCTGAGTCATGCCGAGGTTCTGGAGGCTGGGGAGCGCGTCAAGCCGCGGCTCATGGCTCTCATTGGCGCGGCATGCGAGCGGATATCGGAACTGGATTGAACCCATGATTCTTGGCATCTGTGGTGGCACAGGATCAGGCAAAACGACGGTAGCAGCGAGACTCATTGAGGCTCTTGGCCCAGCCCAGTCTCTCTTGTTGGCCCAGGATTATTACTACAAAGATAGTAGTCACCTGCCTTTTGAAGAAAGGACACGGCAGAACTTCGATCATCCGGACGCGGTGGACTTCGAGCTTTTGATTCAGCATGTGGATGCGCTCCGACACCAGCAGCCTGTCCAGCAACCGTCGTACGATTTCTCCGCGCGTGTTCGGCGCACGGAGACAAAGCGAGTCGACCCCAGGGCGGTCGTGATTGTCGAGGGGATCTTGATCTTTCAGAATGCAAGCTTGCGCGAGCTCTTCGATCTGAAGCTCTACGTGGATACCGACGCCGATGTTCGTTTCATTCGCCGACTGCGCCGCGACGTCCGGGAGCGTGGGAGATCGCTCGACTCGGTTGTCGAGCAGTACCTGGAAACTGTACGCCCGATGCATCAGCAGTTTGTCGAACCGGGCCGACGCCATGCAGACATCGTCATCCCGGAAGGTGGCAAGAACGACGCAGCGATGGAACTGCTGGCTCAATTGCTGGCGACGAGGGCCCGAAGATGTGAGCAAGGTCTGTCGTAAATCCGTCGTCTAATACTACGGCCATAGTAACAACCCCGAATTTTGCTACTAGTATATCGATTCAGTAAAGTACTTACACATGGGATTCTGCAAAATCAAACTTTGTCCAACGATGGATGACGGGGGCGGCGTTGATTTCAGCGACACCCAGGAGGATTCGCTCTTTGAGCTCTTGAAGGCTCTGGACCCGGATGCGTTTCAAGAAGGTTCGAGCCATTTTCCCAAACAGGGTTTCAATCAGATTCAACCAGGAGCCGTGTTTGGGGGTATGAACGTAGAGAAAGCGGCTCGGTCGGGTCGCTAAGTAGCTCATGGTCTCCTTGGAGATATGAGCGGAGTGGTGGTCCAGGATCAGCCGGATCGTATGGTCTGAAGGATAGTACGCGTCGAGTTCCTTCAGCAGGGCGATGAACTCCACACTGCGATGACGCGGATGGACCTGGGCCGTGACCTGTCCCGTGTGGAGGTCCAAGGCAGCCAGCAAGGAGAGGGTTCCAAGACGTTTGTACTCATGGTCCCTGGCCCAGTGCGGATGGCGGCCAGGTTTCGGAGGCAGATCGGGTGCGATGTTACGCAGGGCCTGGAGGCCGGGTTTTTCATCTACCGAGACGGTCACCTGTTTGCTAGCCTGGGTGCCCTGCTGTTGATCGAGAGCCACCTCTTGGTAGACGACCAAGACTTCATGCATCCTGGCCTCAAAGTCTGGATCACGGCGTTGCAGGTAGTAACGCTGCTTGTGGGGCTGCACCGGATGCGTTTTGAGGATGCGTTGAATGGTGGCTTTAGCGGCCTGGCCTAGGGAGGGATACCCCATCTGAGGCCCATGTTGACGAGCGTGTTGGGCTAAGGCCGATAAGGACCAGACTTCGGCGGCATAGCCATGTTCAGTCGGTTTGCTGCAGGCCAGATGTAGGACCCAGGCCTTGGCCTCCGCACTAATGACCGGGGCCTTGGGCCGGTGGTACTTATCTTTCAAAGCGACCTCCACCCCGGCCGCCAGTGCTCGGTCAATGCACTTATACAGACTGGGGTGACTGATCCTGAGTTGATGGCTGATGGTGGCGATTGGACGCCCCTCCGCGTACTCAAGCAACACTTGGGCGCGCTGAACTTCTCGGATTGGAGCGGTCCGGGAGCCACTTAACTGTTTGAGTTGAGCCTTCTGTTGTTCGGTCAAATGCAAGGGGGCTCTCTGAGTGCTTTGCGGCATCGATGACCTCCTGAATGGATTGTTCAGAAGATCATCAAGCATTCAACTCAATATGTAAATGATTTAGTGAATCGACATACTAGTGCGCCAGATGCGTGCTCCCACGGCGATTGGACTCACAGTTCTGTTAGTAGTTCCTCCAGCGGATGTCCCTATATGGAAGATACCGACCAAACCTTGATAGATGCAGCCCGGCAGGCTCGTGGGCGGGCAAGGGCTAAGTACTCAAACTTCAAGGTGGGCTCGGCGCTACTCTGCGGTGGCGGGCGAGTGTTTACCGGCTGTAACATTGAGAGTTCCAGTTACGGGCTCACGATTTGCTCGGAACGGGTTGCTTTGTTCAAGGCGCTTTCTGAGGGGGCAGACACCTTCGTCCGGATCGTGGTTGTCGCCGACACGGATGAGCTTACGGCTCCCTGCGGCGCGTGCCGCCAGCTCCTGTGGGATTTCTGCGGAGATCTCGAGATCGTCCTGACGAACCTGGCTGGTAAATCCAAAACCCTGCGTCTCACGCACCTGTTTCCCGAGCCATTTGGAGACCATCTCTTTTGAACTGCGGCGCCAAGAAACGGCCGCAGCGACTGGACCTACCAACTCCATGAAAGTTGAAATCAAACAAACCCGGCTTGAATTCGATGGTTTCGCGAAAGTCGAGAGCGCAGTGTTGCGCTTTGAGCGCTTCGGCGGCGGTATGACCGAAGAAATGACCCGCCATCGCTATTTTCGCGGCGATGCAGTTGCCGTTCTTGTCTATGATCCGGTGACCCAGCGAGTGATCCTGCAGCAACAGTTTCGCTACGCGGCTCACGCCCGAACAGGTGATGGCTGGTTGACCGAGTGTGTTGCTGGAATGATGGAAGAGAACGAAACGCCTTTGGAAGTTGCCCGACGCGAATTGTTCGAGGAGACGGGCCTCAAACTTAAGCATGCCGAGCTCATAGCTCATTACTTCATCGGTCCAGGAGGCTGTTCCGACCAGGTGTATCTCTATCTGGCCGAAGCGGAGGATGCGACACAACCCCTTGGCGTTAACGGATTGATCGAGGAGGGAGAGGAAATTCAGGCGGCTTGGGTACCCTTGGCGGATGCTCTCAGGCTCATGGATGAGGGGAAGATCCAGGACGCCAAGACCCTGATCGGCCTCGGCCTGTTGGATAGAAGGTTGAGAAGTTCGAACTTCGAAGTTCGAACGCCGACCGGACAATGATGGAACGAACGTCGAGGTTCGAACTTCGACATTCGCAACTCGAACTTCGCCCTTCCTACTTCACTACCCCTATTTTGGGGCAGACCCCATTCAGAGAACATCGATCGCATTGGGGATTTCGTGCCTCACAAACCTTGCGTCCGTGGTGAATCAACCGGTGCGAGAACTGGATCCATTCCGTTTGTGGGACAATCTTCATCAGATCTTCTTCCACTTTTTCCGGCGTCTTCGCTCGCGTCAAACCCAGCCGGTGAGAAAGCCGAAAAACGTGCGTGTCTACCACAATGCCGGTCGCAATTCCATAGGCAGTACCCAGGACGACGTTCGCCGTTTTGCGCGCGACACCAGGCAAGGTCAAGAGTTCCTCCATCGTCTGAGGGACACTACCTTTGAACTCCGTCAAAAGACGTCGTCCGGCAGCCTTGATATTCTTGGCCTTATTCCTGAAAAAGCCCGTTGAATGGATAAGCTTCTCAAGGTCCGGGAGTCTCGCGTTGGCATAGTGGGCTGCAGTCGGGTACTTGGCGAAGAGCGCTGGCGTCACCAGGTTTACCCGAGCATCGGTGCACTGGGCGGAAAGAATCGTAGACACCAGCAGTTGAAGCGAGTCCCGATGGTCCAAGGCGCACCAGACGTCGGGGTATTCTTCCCGCAACCCTTTGAGAATCTTTTCCACTGGCGGGTTCGATTTCTTCAAGGCATTCTCCGTCCCTTAGGCTGGATCCAAGAAAGCTTGCGATTGGGTGGCCGCAAAGTGGAGCCACTATAGCCCAAACGTGACGCTTGCGATCAGCAATAACGAAGGGATGAATGCTCTCACGGCAGAGAGCGCCTTTGCGTCGCAGAAAAACTAGATCCACCATTACCCCACCAGAGAAAGCTTTTATTCGTCTCCCTTGCCGCCACGTTGGTTCGTCACCAGGAAGACCTTGGTGGTTGCACCCGTCTCACGCTAAACGGCTACCGAGAGGGCAACCGAAGCGCGGCGCCCCAGTGTTGCGACGACATCGTCAAAGTTCCTGGAGGCGCTCCTCCAAAGACACGGGTGCCCAAGGTGCCGTGAGTCCCAGATCAGACAAAATCACTTGCGCGCTGTTATACCCAACGAGTCCGGTAATGTTGCCCCCGGGATGACAACTCCCTCCGCACAGGTACAGGCCCGGCACGTGCGCCCGATAGTGTCCGGCACCTGGGAACGGCCGATTGAAGCCGACTTGGCCGTGTTCGAAGGCGCCCACCAGCAAGTCCCCTCCAACCATGTTCGGTAGGGTGCGCTCCGTATCCAGAGGGCTGCGCACAAACCAATCCAACACCCCGTGCTTCAGGTTGGGTGCGTAGTCAGTCCAGAGATTCAGCATCGCCTGGCCATGTCTGCTTTTTTCCTGATCCCAGGTAGCAGCGTCGCCGTGGAGGGCATACGGCAACTTCTCCCACATGAAGGCAGTGTGTTTTTCCGCGGGAGCTTGAGAGGGGTCGAACAATGTCGGGCAACTTCCCCACATGACGGTCGGTGGAATCGTTCCCGCCTCGTGGTGGCGAACGATTTCTGGAAATTGCTCGAAGTGTTCCAGGCCCAAGATCACCATGAAGGCTTCCTTGAGTTGAGGATTCTGCTCTGCCGCTCGATACCCTGGGGGCTCGCTCAGGTTCAGATTCAAGGCGAAGAGCGGAGCCACCAGATTGTAACGAAAGTTCTGCACCTTTCTCCGCCACTCCGGAGAAACCCACTGTTCATCGATCAGTTGCAGGAACGTTTGCTGGGGGTTGAGTCCGGATGCCACAAAATGACGCGCTCGAAAAATGTCTCCCGACTGGGTCTCGACGCCACTGACCTTCCCATTTTCGATGAGGATCTTTCGCGTTCTGATCTGGAGCTTGACGTCTCCTCCGCTGTCCCGGACTGCCGCTACCAGGCCCCGGGCCAAAACCGCCGAACCGCCTTGGCACATCTGGGCTTTCCCCGTGCTGGCCAGCAGCGACGGGATGTGATGGCCAAAGCCTTTGCATCGCAGGTCTACTTCCCTGAGTCCGTTAAAGAATAGAAGGCCGGCCTGAACTACCGGATGCTGGAACTCCCTCAGCACAAACTCTAGCGGCGACAGTGCGCTGACTTCCAGCAGCAACCGCCCCTCGGCGCTTCTCTCGAGCAATGCGCGACGTCGATCGCCAGAGAGAGGCGGAGATTGACTCTCGGGAATCAGAATTTTCTGAACGATGGGCAGGAACCTCTCGCGCCACTGTCGAAGCGCAACCGCATCCCTTGGGCTGAAGCGGGCAAAGGACTCTTCAGTTTTCTCGAAGGAGCGCCACCACTCGAGGACTTCCCCGCTCCTAAGCACCAGTGCGACATTCAGTTCAGGCTCCAGATATGAGACCCCGTGGCGCTCGAGCTCCAGGTCGCGGTACCACGGCATTTGGGTGAGTGCGCGGTGAAAGAAGGAGTGAGTGTTGTGGAGGAAGCCGGGATATCGTGGATCCTCAAGGGTTGCCAGTCCGCCCCCGGCTACATCTCTCGACTCGAGGCAGAGAACCTTGAGGCCGGCCTTGCCAAGGTAGGCTTGCAGGACCAGGCTATTGTGTCCAGAGCCCAGGATGATTCCATCGTACGTTTCATCGTGAGTTGCCATGCGAGAGAATTCTAATCTTTCAGTGACGGGTGTCAGAAGTGAACTCCAGGCGGAGCGATAGGATTCCTTGGACGCGGAAACCAATGGGGTAGGCACGCGCTGCTGCGCGTCCACGAAGCGGAAACCCAAGAGGGACGTGCCGTACTGCGTCCCTACGGCGAATTCCTTCATTGACTCAGAGGGCTCTCTTCGAAGCACCGCCGAGGGAACGAAATCGTTTTCCCCCTTGCGAAGCGTATAAGGGAAGATTGAGAAGGGTCCGCCGCCCGGAGCCTCCTCCATTTGCGCGAGCCTACACGCGCGAAACCAACCGTTTGGCGTTTTCCTCAAGCACCGCCCTCGTCTGAGCTTCGCTGAGACCGGCTTCCTTCACTTTGAATAGGGCTGACTCGAAGTAGAAGAAGGGTGAATGCGAACCGAAGAGCACTCTTTCGAGCGTGAAGGTTTCGATAAGCCGTGCCACGGCGCCTACTCTCTCCGCCATCGAAACTTCAAAATACACATTCCGGATCGGGATCAACGGAGTGATCTGCGCCGGCGCCAACTGTGGGTAAACGTTCGATAGGACGAGTCTGAGCCTGGGTTCTGCCTGAACCAAATCGGCCAAAGTTGTGAGATCGACAGGCGGAACCCGCATCAGTGGGTGTTGCGTGCGCTCGTCCTCCATGCACAATGCGAGCTGAACAACCAGTCCTCGGCCAGTCGCAAGCTTCAGCAATTCTCCGAACACCGGATCTTGCAATGGGTATCCGTGGTAGTTCGGATGGAGGCGAATCCCGCGCATCCCGTGTTCTTCATGGCAGCGGCGCAAATCTTCCTGCCAATCTGGCAGCTTGGGATTGATGGATCCGAACGGCAGCAGAATACCCTGACCATAAGCTCGGCAGTCTTTCACCAGACGGGCATTGGCGGCGGAGATGTCTTTGTGGAAGACTCCATCGAAACTGCCAGCCCAGGCCTGCGAGACGTTGTTCTTGCGAAGGCGCGCAACCAGTGTCGCGGGCTCATCTCCGCTCAGGCGACGGAACGGCCAGCGGGAAAGGCTCACATTGGTATCAACGATCACACCGCGTATCCTTTTGCTTTCAGAATTGGCGTCAACAGTCGACGAAGGTTTTCACCCAGGATCAGCCGTCTGGCTGATGCCACTATTTCTGCGCCCGTGACCTTGGCTAGTTGCGACGCAAAGCTTCGACCACCGGCGTCGCTACCGTAAATGACGCGATTGGCGCCGAGCTCACGAACTGCCATTTCCACAAACCCGGACGTTGGGTCAGATCCTGCCACCTCAATGGAAATATTCCGCGTCGAACGCACGATGCGAATACCTCTTTCCCAGTCCCCACCCGTATGGCCGCAAATCAGCGCCGCTTGGGGATGCCGCCTCGCCAGTTCGACGAAGTCGAATGGTGAGGACTCACCAGCATCGTTGCCGCCTACTTTCAGCCAGGTGTGCTGCAGGATCGGCGCGTGCATTGTGGTCGCTCGCTCCACAATGGGATCGAGCTCCGAAGCGTTGCATCGCTTCGCGACCCATAGCTTGACACCCACCATCGGTCCGTCGCGTATGCACCGGTCGAACTCACTCAGACTGAAATCGAGATAGTTGGGATTCAAATAGACAAAGCCGAACGCCCGGTCGGGCCAGGGGCGCAGGGCCTTCAGGACTTGATCGTTAGCCTCGCGCACTTGTGCAGGAGTCGGATCTTGCACACCCGTAGTCACTCCCAAAGAAAGGATAAATCGCTGCACGCCCAGCCGGTCTGCATGCCTGATGAGCTGGCTCATGCGTTCTTCAGGGGTCTCCCCAGACACCCCGGAGAGGTGAAAATGTACATCCCAGATCAAAGGTTGGTTAGCGGTTGCCGCGATGCTTGGACCGCCTTGCCTGGAGAAGCCAAGCGGCAAACTGCTGGCAACAGACTTCAGCAACGTTCGACGGCTAATCATGGTTGCTCCAAACGTTCTCTACTGGCCTGGCACGCCGGCCTTGCGGAACAGCTCGCGGGTCCGCGCCATGTAGTCCTCCATCTCCACCAGCCCCAATGGCCGGGTCATCTCACGAATGCTAACTCTCGGATCATTTGACCAGAAAATGCCACAGTCCTCATCTTCGTAATAGCGGAATCCCACCTTGTCCCCGTATCGCTTCCGGAGTGCTTCGCCTTTCTGGAGTTTAGAACTCCACGGCAGAATGGCGTAGCTGAGGTCCAGTTCCTGAACAAGGATTTGCCCTGGAGGCTTCAGTTGCGAAACGATCCTGCCCGTGGGCTCGAAAATCGATGCATTGTTGCGCCAAGTGCTCGAGACGATGTAGTAGCGGTGCTGCAAAGCCCTGAACGCTGGCTGCGCGGTTTGCGGCGTCTGGCTCGGCCAGACCACGAGGTCTGCACCCTTGCGAGCCAGCTCTCTCCAGCCGTACTCGAAATAGATGTCGAAGCAGATCTGCACTCCCAACTTTCCAAAGTCACATTCGAAGACCGGAGCCTCATTGCCCGGAGTGATGCCGCCTTCCATCGAGCCGGTGTCGCTGATGGCCGGGTGCAGCTTCCGATAGATGCCAACCACTTCGCCCTTCCTGTCGAACAGAACTCCGACATTGGAAACCTGCTTCTGTGGCCCCTCTTCGAACAAGTACATGGGGACGACAATGTAGCACTGATGCTCCCGCGCTTTTCGCGAGAAACTCTCTTTGACTGCACCTTCCAAAGGAAAAGCATGTGCGAAGGCGTCTTCGCCGGCTTCTCCACTCACCGCCACCTCAGGCAACACAGCGAGATCGAGGCGCCTTCCATACTTCTTCAAAGACTCTGCAGCCAACCTGTCAATGATCGCTCCCAACTGTTGCAGTCGCTGCGGGAGTCCCGGATAGTCGACCCAGAAAGCCTCCATCGACGTGCCGACGATGACTTTGCGTGGCGGCAGATTCGACGTGCTCTGCAGCCGGGCGTCATCGCTGAGTGATGGCAAAGCCGATAACGCCAGGTATAGTGCTACCGTCAGAACTTTTCTCGGCAAGAAATCCATAGTGAGTTCCCTCAAAGGCGCCGGGAGGCTCCAGCCGAGCTGGCCGAATAGTGAGTTGCTGATCTCAAGCGACTCGCCCAGGTGCTTCAGCCAAGCTTCTCTCCAAAGCACCTGGCATCTCTAACCAATGCCCGGCTACTAATCGCGAGCCACCGCAGTCGGTCTTCAAATTCGGAGTTCAAGATCATGCCTCCCCGGCTCATCAGACGGATCGAAACAGAACGCTGATACGAGGTGTAGGATACGGCAAGTCGAGAATTCTTCCGAGCTTTCTCGAATCCCCTGGCTTGGACAGGATTGGTGTCGCGCCCGTCGATCGTGCGATCGAGCCGTTCAAAGTCGGCGTCGAACTCCCAGGGGCCGAGATGGATCCAGTCATGAAGGCGTTGTGGAGGGTCTGTGCGTCCGGTCTTGCCGTCTAGTCGTCGCCCAGCGACAGGCCGAACCATTCCAGCGTGCTGGCCGCGCCGCCGCGAACCTTGACCGTCCTGCACGGCGCTGCAATGGTGGATTCAAACACGCGGGCAACACACTAGAGGCGAATCTGTCGTCGGGAAGCGACTGACCAGGGACCGAGAAAGGCGGGTCATGCTCGCCGCGCGACAATCCTGATGCTTCCTATTGTGTGAACCCAAAGGCGCAAGGATTCCAAGACGCCAACGAGCCCTTTGAGTCTTCGCAGGTCACGGACCGGCTCGATCTGTTTCACAGCCTCGTGACGCTGACTTGCTTGACGAAACCTCAGGAACCGTGGCGAGTCCGAGTTCCGTGCATCGTGATTCCCTTGTACGACAGCACGAAGCCCTTTGCGCTGCCCTCTTCGAGTGCGAACCTCAGCGAGATTTCCGAGTCGGATTCGACATGGAACAGATTCTTCCCCTGATTGAGGAGTACGTACCTCCCCTCAACGCCCGGGATCGCGAGGTCGACCTCCAGCCTCCCTTTGGTGGGCTTTATCTCCACTTCCCCGGGTTTAACCTCATAGACTCCGGAATACTGTTTCAGCTCCTCGGGTGCGAGCAGGATATCCTTGACCGTGCGATTGCCCAATCCCAGCATCAGCCGGGCTATGTCGCTCTCGATGTTTGCGACCTTGGCGCCCTCGGTATTGCTCAGCACGACGATCGTCACGTCGTCGTCGTAGTAGTAGCAGATCTGTCCTGCAAAGCCGAGCGTACCGCCCACGTGATTGATACGGTGATGCTGTTCCAAGTAACTTACCGCGAGGCCGAACCCGTACTCCACGCTACCGCCGTTTGCAAGTGTTCCGGGCTGGATCATGCGTGCGTAGGACTCGGGACTCACCACCTCGCTGTGCGCGAGCGCGTGCATCCACCGCACCAGGTCTTGTGCGCTGGAGCAGACGGCCCCGGCAGCGTAGGCCTGGGACTGGCTCACGTAGTCGGCGTTGACAAAGCTTCGTTCGGCCAGCTTGTAACCTCTCGCCCGTTGAGGCACGAGGGCGCGGTCGTCGCAATAGCTGGTCGATGAAAGCTGGAGAGGAACAAACAGATTTTCATTCAGATAGCCTCCGTACGGCTTCCCGGTGACTTGCTCGATGAGGAAGCCCAGAACGATGTAGCCGGAGTTGCTGTAGGAAAACGCAGTACCCGGCAGGAAGTCGAAGGGTTCATTCCTGAACACATCCACCATTTCCTCGGGTGTTTTCTCGACGGCCATGGTTCGCCACCAGGAGGGCATTGCGGTGAAGTTCTTGATCCCTGATGTGTGGTTTAGGAGCGAGCCGACGGTGACCCTATTTCCGCGCGTGGGGTAATCCGGAATGTAGTCGGTAATTGGTCTATCGAGTGCCAGCACTCCTTTCTCGACGAGTTGCATCACCGCAGCAGCCGTGAACTGCTTTGTGATGGATCCGACGTGGTATATCGTCTTGTCGCTTGCCGGTATCCTGTTCTCCAGGTCGGCATAACCGTAACCCTTGAGGTGAACAAGCCTGCCGCCGCGGGCCACAGCCAATGAGAGACCGGCGATGGGTCCCTCCTCCATGGCTTTCACCACGACAGCATCAATCTCACGCTCAAGAGAGGCGCGTGTCTCCGAGATGGTCCACCAGGCGCCCAGAAAAGCCACGATGAGTACTGCGCACGGAATGAGCAAGCGCTGTGTTGGAAGAAACCGCCAACGGTACATTCTCCGCCTCCTTAGCAATTCTCAGGCCCGCGACCGACGGGAGGAGCATCTTCTTCGAACTCAATGGTGAGAAAACACCACGACTCCAGGAGATTCCGCAATGAATCCGGAGTCATCGAGGTCATGGGCGTCGACGTAACCGTCTGAACGCAGAAACCGAGCAGGCCTATTCCTAATCTTGTATCGGCGAGTCTCCCCAATCTCCACAGCAAATCCTTGCAAGGAGCGCGCGGCTCCTACCCAGCACCCCACTACTGCAATCGCTGATTTCTTGTCTTGCAGAAAAGGAACGGAGGAGCGTGAGGCTTAATTTCCTATAGGTAAACCGCCATCCTTTTTACACTTCAGTGACACTTAACCCCTCCTCATGCTCTCTAATACGCCCACTGATCGAGTCCGAGTGCTTGCCTTGAACGCGACTCTGTCGCAGGACTGTGTGAAATCTTCATAGTCCGTAAGTTCGGGCCTGTGGGTTTTGAGATCCCTCGTGTGAACGACTTTAAGGAGAAGCTCAGTGATCACGTCGATACGATTCTTCTGTCTGATTCTGTTACTAGTTTGCTTCACCTTTTCAGATTGGGGCTTGGCGCAGGATGCTACGGGAAGAATTGAAGGAACTCTGCGAGACCCTCAAAGTGCTGTGGTTCCCAATGCCAACGTGACTTTGACTCACCTGGGAACCGGTGCCGAGAAATCAGCTAAATCTGACAACACGGGAAGTTTTAATTTCGTTCTTTTGCCGATTGGGCAGTACCGGCTGGCCGTCGAAATCGCAAACTTTGCCCGTTATGTTCGCGAGCCTCTGACTTTGAATGTGAACGATATTCTGCGGCTGACGATTGATCTGAAGCTGGGAACCGGCCAGGAGGTCATTCAGATTACCTCCGATGCACCTCTGGTTGAAGTGGTCAGCAATTCTCTGGGAAAGGTAACTTCCGGCCGTGAAATCGTCGACTTGCCCCTGAACGGTCGGAATTTTACCCAGCTCGGCTTGTTGCAGGCGGGAGCTGCGCCTTTGACTCAGGGGTTGGCGCAGGCGGGAGGATCCCTTCGCGAGGGGCACGCATATTCAATCAACGGTATGCGGCCGGAGTCCAACAACTTCCTGATCGATGGAGCGCGCAACATCAATAACGTCGATACCGGCTTCGCCCTGAAGCCTCCCATCGACGCGATTGCCGAGTTTCGCATCATCACGAGCGGGGCATCCGCTGAGTTTGGCGAAAGCCTGGGTTCCAATACCAACCTGGTGATGAAGTCGGGAAGCAACGCCATTCACGGCAGTGTGTATGAGTTTTTCCGCAACGATGTTTTCGACGCTCGGAACTTTTTCTCGCAGGATGTTGAGCCGCTGAAGCAAAACCAGTTCGGAGCCACACTGGGCGGACCGCTGAAGAAGGACAAAACATTCTTCTTTGGATACTACGAAGGCTTCCGCAATCGCCAGGGGAACACTCGGACAACGGCCGTTCCCAGCGACCTGGAACGCCAGGGAGACTTTTCTCAATCGGTGGATGCGAGCGGGCAGGTTCCGCCGCTGATTAATTACTTGTTTGGCCGGGTATTGGAGGGAAACCGTATTCCGGCAGAGCAAATCAATCCGGTGTCGAAGAACATCCTCAACTTCTACCCCAGGCCTAATGTGGGGAGGAACCTGTTTACCAGCACTGAGGTTCAGGAAAACAACACCAACCAGTTTGGAGGAAGAATTGATCATCGCCTTTCAGCGAGCGACGAAATTTTTGTGCGCTATCTGTTCTCGCAGGCAGAAGTATTCAACCCTCTGTCCATCAATGGCGCTGACGTGCCAGGTTTTCCCGTTGCCGACGATATTCGCAGTCAGAACGTCATGGTGTCGAATACGCACACCCTCAGCCCGACGCTGGTGAACTATTCCAGGTTCGCGTACTTTCGCAACCGATTCGATTTTGATCAGAGATCCAACCACACGTTGCCGTCGTCTCTGGGATTCAACATTAAACCCACTTTTGAGGAAGCCATCGGACCGACTTTCATTCAGGTCAGCGGTATTGCCAGTGTTGGTAATCCCATCACAGGACCGCGCCTCACGATTCAGAACTCTCATGAAGCCAGCGACAGTCTGTCCTGGATTCACGGACGTCACCAGTTCAAGATTGGAGCGGAATATCGGCGTAACTTGGTGGACGCACAACAGGGGATCGCCAGTAACGGGTTCTACGTGTTTGTTCCCTTCCCGATGAGCAACGCGATCGCGGGTCTCCTGATTGGCGCTCCAGTGGTGTTCTTGCAGGCCGGTGGCGAGTTGCCGCGGGGACTACGCAGCCATGACTTCTCAGTCTACGGCCAGGATGAGTACAAGTTGTCTCCACGGCTTACCTTGAACTTGGGCCTGCGCTATCAAATCAATTCGCCATACACCGAAGTCAATAACCGGCTGGCTGGCTTCCGCCCGGGCGTCAAGTCTACAGTCCAGCCCACTGCACCTGTGGGATTGGTTTATCCCGGTGACGCAGGTGTTCCAGATGGCCTGGTGCCAACCTACAAGAAGGGGTTTTCACCGCGGATCGGGTTGAGTTGGGATCCGACCGGCAGCGGAAAAATGAGCGTCCGGGCTGCGTATGGAATCATTTATGAATCCCTGGCTTCGGGACAAGGCGGTATGCTCCAGGCACCCATCAGCGCGCCTCCTTACCTGCAGACTCGCCAGGTTGACAATATCTTCCTCTCGGCCTTTGGCATTCCGGGACCTACATTTGCAGATCCGTTTCTAGGCGAGACGAACCCCTTTCCGCCCGGAACCTTTCCATACGGAATTACCCACCTCACGCTGGCTAACGACCTGCGCCCGCCTTATGCTCAGAGCTGGAACTTGACGCTGCAGCGTGAGTTTGACGGGAAGTACCTCATCGAAGGGCGATACGTGGGCACCAAGGGCACGCGCCTTCCACGATTCATCGAGGGAAACCCTCCAATTTACAACCCGGCTCAGCCAAACATTGACCGCCGTCGGATCTACGCGGGTTGCCGCGGGGACACAGGTCCCTGCGACTTCAAGTCCATGGGCTTGATTGCCAATCTGGCAAACTCCACGTACCACGCGATGCAGTTGACCATGAACCGGCGCTTTTCGCAGGGTCTTTACTTCACGACGTCCTATACGCTGGCTAAATCCCTTGACGACGTGTCCAGCCTGAACGAAACGGGATCGGGGCCGCAAGGAGCTTCAGGGGAAACCGACCTCGCTCCAAATCCCTTTAACTTGAGCACGGAACACGCGCCTTCGATCTTCGATGCGCGCCACCGCTGGGTGATGAGCGCCTCTTGGGAGCTGCCGTTCTTCAGGAACGCAGGCGGCGCCGCCAAGGCGGTCCTCGGCGGCTGGCAGCTCAACGGCATCGCCAACTTCAGTAGTGGCGCGCCCTTCACGGTTTACGACAGCGTGGATTACTCGCAGTCTGGAAGCGCCCCTGAAATCCAGGGCTTTCCTTCCAATCGCCCTAACGTGCTATCCGATCCGAACAACGGACCCAAAACCGTCGAACGTTGGTTTAACATCGCCCCATTCCAAAGGCTCGATCCGCTGACCAGCGGCGGGAAATACGGTAATGCCGGACGGAATATTGTGCGAGCGCCGGGCTTCAGCGGGTTGGATTTGTCTTTGATGAAAACGTTTGCGGTTCGGGAAGGGCACTCTTTGCAGTTTCGGGCAGAGTGTTTCAATTTTCCAAACCATGCGAATTTCTTCGTTCCCGAAAACGATGTAGCCTCTCCCAACTTCGGTCGAATCTTGCAGGCCGGACCGCCACGGTTGCTGCAGTTTGCCTTGAAGTATCTGTTCTAGAGGATCAGACTGCCGGAGACCTGTCGGAAGTCGCAGGCCGGAACGCCGATGACGGTCTCCGCACCTCTTGCTGCACGTCACTCACAGGATCAGAGTGTCTTCGTTCCAAGGGAACTGCTCCCAGCATCCGCACCCAATTTACAACGGCCTGTCGAAGTGCTAACTTACGCCACGTCACTCGGCGCATCTTGACGCCTGATTTGGCTTCAGGTCCTGGCTGTTGCAGTGGTCAGTTTGACGACTGTCGTAAGAACCCAGTAGCCGAAGAGATATCAGAAGGGCTTCGTGTCAGGTGGATCTTGTAGACCAAGGCCAGACTGATTGAGCAGAGAGATCCTTACTTTGACCACATCGAAACGCAGTCACCTTTCCCCGCGCCCGTAGCTCAGGTGGATAGAGCACCTGCCTTCTAAGCAGGGGGTCGAAGGTTCGAGTCCTTCCGGGCGTACCAAAATCAATAATTTACAAGCACCTGTGTGTTTCGCCCACCCAGTTTGTCACCCAAAATCCAACACGAGCCATCCGTGGGGCCCTTGTGACAGGGACACTTGTTTCCGTCTCTGAATCTGGGTACTCCGCGTCTAATATCTAATCAGATTGTGAGAGCAGTTTTCCTCTGGCTGTTTTGAAAATCCTGATGGGATTGGGATGATTGATGACATGGGTAATTTCTGTGCCTGAAACGAATCTGTTTTCCATTGTTGTCAGGCCATGTTCGCGGGCAGCCGTGGCCGAAGGGCCAACGAGACTTTCTCACTTGCTGCTGAGACGCAGAGTAATCGATCAATGCTGCTTGGAGCACAAGACCCGCGGGACTGATCAAAGGTCAGCTACGTCGTATATGAAACCCAACGGTTTTGTATGAAACGCGCGTTGACAGCGAAGTAATCAACGGGAGGTGGAAGGTTGATTTGTAGGATGGCGATTCCAAGGGCGCATTCAGCCCTAGAATTCGTTGATAGCCAAACCCCCAGAAGGCGAATAACCCCGGTTTCCTGTTTCCCCGGCTACTCTGAGGAAGACTCTTGGAGAACCGGTCAAGCCCGATTCTCCATTTCCTTGAGAATCGAGACAGTCCTTGTTTGCTGGCGTCAGCCTTCGGGACTCGGTGAGTCAGGCGGTGTCTTCGTTCTCGTGCGCGGTATGGGGGTATACCCGGCCCCTCCCCCCAGACCCTCCTTGAAATAGTCAACGGGTCTCACACAACCCCCAGAAAAATTTTGCGCACGGCTTGTCCAGGCGTAACCTTGAATACCGTCAGGCTGTGAAATCTGGTTTAGGTGTGCGCTCAAATGATGTTTGATGCACTTTCGAAGGCACAACGAGAGCGGAGAAAACTTGAGGAACAATTCAGCGGACTCATAGGAGAAGCAGAGAAAAAGAAGGACTACGAGGAACGCGATGGTCTTGTTTCGGAACTTCTTATGGAACGTGATTTGATTGAAGATCGGATAAATCGCATAGAGACTGACCGAGTTCAGAAAGAGGCTGAAAAGTTTGGGATTCCAGTGCCATCACTTTCAGACAAAGAATCCTGGGATGAAGACTCGCAGTCACACACGATCTTTCTAAATGTGAGTACGAGGCTAAGGCTTCGTCAGGAGATTCGCAAAGAAAGACGTGCACGATGGGAAGACACGACGATTTGGATGGATCGAATAGTTCTACCCCTGATAGGTTTAATAGGGGCTGTGACTGGCCTTGTGTCCGTACTGAAAAGCAAATAGGGTTGTCATGACCAATGGCTTATATAAGGCAGCCAGCATGGGATACCAGTCAGAAAAACATTGTGCCGCACCCATCTGAGCACCCATCTCAAACTCTCTCAAATGATCCCCTCAGGGAAGCAACGCGCCGGAAGAGGCGTAGTTTGTTGGCGGTCAGCTTAGTCGTGATCGCGCTGATATGGACAGGAAAGGTGCCGAACCAAATTGCTGCTCTCGGCCTCGAATTTTCGCAACCAGATCAGGCAATAGTCCTTTGGATAGTTGGACTGGTCAATTTCTATTTCTTCATCGGGTTCTTGCTCTATGCTGCGCAGGATTTGCTTTCATGGAGAATCGTCTATAAAAACGCGTGGGGAGAGTGGCAACGAAACGACCAAGTCCTATTCGCGGCGGCGGAGGCCGCGAAACAGGCGCTGAAGGACAGGTTAATAACGAAGAGCAGCACGCCCATCATAGACGAGTATGGGCATCCAAAGCCCGGTTACAGGCACGTAGTGGCCGCTCGTTGGGTCAGAGGTTCTAATTTGTCTTTTAGAGTCTCGATGTGGATCAGATTGCTTTTTGATTTTTGTGTGCCTTTCATGGTTGGCGGTTACGCGGTGTATCTTTCCTTCGTAGCACCTTCCGCATTCTATTAAGTTGCCTGAACGGCTATGAAAAAACCCAAGATCGAAGTCGAAAAAGAACGGCAGGTTCACACCTACGCAGAATTGTGGTATACCTCAAAGGTTCTCCTTCAAAAAGGAATCGGCGAGCCTGACGGATCATTCCATCAATTCATGGCAAGCTTGGTTCTTACTGCCTTCTCCTTTGAGGCGTTCCTGAATCATATTGGCAAGAAGCTTTTCAAGTCCCACGCTTGGGCTGCTATAGAAAGACTCTCGCCCAAAGAGAAGCTCCACGTAATCGCAGAGTTGTTGAATGTTCAGATTGACTATGGCGCACGCCCTTGGCAGATAATCAAGACGCTCTTTGATTTCAGAAATTCTATTGCCCACGGGAAGACTGTAACCTTGAAAGAGTCCGAATTGGTCGCCATGAACGATGACTTTGACCGGAGATTTCGTTCCATCTTGTTGACGGAATGGGAGGCACACTGCACGCGAGACAATGCCGACCGAGCGAGGGAAGACGTACAGACCATGATAGAAACCCTCCACAAGGCATGCAACTTCACAGACGACTTCCCCTTTGTCCCTGGGATCCAACTTCAGGGCACGGTTGGCGGCCTTCTCCAGTAACGATCAAAAAACCCAGATTCAATGTGTCACGCTTTGTGACGCAAGTACCCTTTGAACCCCTCTTACGCACTCTTGCTTTCGTCTGCTAGGGATACAACAAAAATGCGCTGAAACCCTTATCAGTCTGGGAGTCCAGCGCAATTGATATCTGTCAAAATCAAACCGCTTTCAGAATTAGAAGGCAGGTGCGCTCTACCCGACTGAGCTATGGGCGCCGGTACTTAAGGTGGTGGTTTCGCTGAAGTGAATAGACTGAGCTAATTGATCCGACCGCTGGGCTAACGCAATACCCTCCTAATCTCGTTTCCAGCCTTCCAGCTGTTCGATTGTATTCAGCACAGCACTGCCAATCAAACATGCTTCAGGCCGTCCCTAGCTTCAAAGATATATTTTCCGCTGTGTCACACTCCAGATTCTGCCAGTTGTCTAAACCGACTTCTGAAATGTAAATTGCCTAGTTGACTCTTCCGCTTTCGGTTGGCAAACCTACTGGAGCCGGCGCTGGCGCCTTCGAAAAGAGTTCGTCGTACATTGATGAGAGAGCTTGCCGAGCAGAATCTGGAATGAGCTGCGTGTAGATATTCATAGTGGTGGAAATGTTGGAGTGGCGCATCACAGCCTGCGCATCCTTTGGCTTGCCATGTTTTTGGAAGTGAGTAGCGAAGGTTCTGCGCAGAGCTTGGAACGTCACACCCGGAACGCCCTTGGAAGCGGCCAGGGGACTGAGGAAGCGTCGGAGGTAGTTGTGACTATCCACGGGCCGGCCGCGATAACGGGACTCGAAAACGAAATCCCTTGGTCCGGTTCTCTGGCAAAAAATCCGATGCAATTCCAGCTCCCGCTGTAACTGGCCAGGTATTGGGATGCGCGCCTCGCTGCCCGCAGTCTTTGTCTCACCCAGCTTGTTTCGGTACACGGCTTCGTCAACGGCAATCCAATCCTGTTGAATGTCGTCCCAGCGCAACGCAAACAGCTCTCCTGGGCGAAACCCCACCAGAACGAATAGCCGGAAAATCAAGCGGTCCCTCTTGGTAAGCGCTGCATCGAGGATCGCAATCTCGTCTAAGCTCAAATGTCGCTTGCAGGGCTTTCGAGTTTTCGGGAGCTTTTCGATCTTTCTGCAAGGATTCTTCATCAGGAAGTCCTGGTCGATTGCCTCTTCTAGTGCAGCATTGAGGTAAATGTGGGCCTTCCTGACCACCGATTCTGAAAACCGGGTAGCCAAGGACTTTAGGAAAACCTCAACATCAAACTTGCTAATGTCCGACAGACGCACTCCACCAAAACGCGGCAACACATGATTCTTCATTATGTAGCCCACCGTATCCCTTTGAGAGCGGCGCCAGTCCTGAAGGGGAAGAAAACGGTTCTCCCAAAACCACTTGAGCGTGATCGATGGGTCCGCCTTAGATTCTTGTTGCGGTCCAAGATCCTTCTCAATGATCTGTAGCAGTTCCTTCTTGGCCTCCCACTTCTTATACTTCGATATTAGGCCGATGACTCGTTCGCGCTTGCGGCGAACCTCGCTTCCGTCTTGCAGCCGTACATACACATGGTAGTGTCCGATATACTTCCCGTCTTCGATAGATAGCCATCCGTTTTGATGTCGGGTTCGTGGCATACGCCCTCCAAGGACCTTAAAGTTAAGTCCCGGCGGACATGCTACCACTCTTGATCGTGGCATTTTCATGTCTTTGTTTGTCGGCTAATCCAGGCCTCGATCTGCGATCTCAAAAACCGAAAGTGTCCTTTCCTTCCGTCGCTGGTCTTCCAGCTAGGCAGCACAGGTCTTCTACGGCCAGCGGCGTGATCTCGAACCCACGATTCAGAGACACCAAGCATCTTGGCCACGTCGGAAGCATCCATCGGAATATCCTCCCGACCCCGTGCCTGACCGTGGTCCTCGGTCATCTGACTTTCTTGTATCGGTCCATGCGTCATGTAGGATCGTTAAGTGAGCTTTGCCTCTCTTCACTCCCCCCGGCCGTTTCCATTGATGAGACCTATAGAACAACCGAGTACCTCAAATGCTGATCTCCGCTGACGGAGATCGAATCTGCAAAGGAAGAGTTAATTGCGGTGGCTGTCCCGAGGTGGTCAACGAGGGCTCTTCGATCTGTGCACCAGCCTGGTGCGAGTCTACCGACGCGAGCGCCTTTTCAATGGACGGCTCAAGCTCCAGAGCGAGCAGCAGGTCTGCCGCCGTGTGGGCATCACGAGCGGCACGGAAGATTTCATGCTTGTCTTGACGAAGGGCCTCAAGCCAGGAACCCAAATAAGCGGCGTGGCCATCGGGATTGTGGCGCACGCCTCGCTCGGCCATCAGGAAAACACTGGCAAGTTCCGCTCTGAGCTCTTCCTTTGCGTAGTTGAGATCTCCAAATCGATATGACTCGACCAGCGTGCTTCGATTGAGGCGATCACTGGTTCCGGTCCAATGAGACAATTCATGAAGCGCGGTCCCAAAATAAGCACCGGCGCTTTGGAAAGCGCCCTTCGGGGGAAGATGAATCGAGTCGGTAAGTCGGTTGTAGAACGCACGATCATCCTGGTCGTGGATGATTTTCGCACCCGAATGCTGAAGTATGCTTTCAGCACTCTGGACCGTGTCCCATTCCTGCCGGACTCGGGGAGAATACGCCGGTATGCCATCAATCTGTTTGCCATTGAACACGGTGTAGACACGGTGCAGTGGCCCGTCACGGGTCTGAGAGGGTCTGTTTGGTTCGGGCTCCTCGCGGATTGGCTGCTGACCCGTTGGCCGCGATCCAAACTGCCAGAACTCGATATGAGTGCCCTTTTCACCCTTTCGAACCTGCCAACCCTTCTCCTGAGCCTGCCGATAGGTGAGCCAGCGCGGGTCCTCATACTCTCGTGAAGTGCTGGTTAGCATCAGATGGATCGCATTACCGCCACGGTATGGCTTCTCGGACGTCGGGTTAAAGGGCATTTCCAGCGCCCCGGCCCGCCAGGGCCTTTGCCACGGAGCCGTGCCTTTCTCGAGGGCTGCGATCATGGCATCTGTAATTTCCTGGCGAAGGTCGCGTTTGGGTACTGCTCCCGAATTGCTCATGCTATTCCCTCCATTCGAAACCTGGCTCCGGAGTCTCTTCCTCGAAGCCGGAACCTTCGACAGGCTCTCCGGCCCAGTCGTTGTCAGGCTGGTGAGCCGTGTTGGAACGGTCGCGCGGTGCACGAGCACCACATCGCTCAGTTGAGTTGTTCGCTTGCTCAAACGCCATATGAGTCTCCTTGTCGACGCTGGGGAAACAGCCCTGTTTAGGGCTCCATCTCTTGATTGCTTGGGATCAAACCTTTGCGCAGTTGAATCTCCTTGACGGCCTTGTCAACAGTCAATTGCGCGTAGAACGCGGGCCGCGGCTTGTCCTGTCGGCGGACTTCAAGGTCTCGCTGAATCACATCGCGAGATTCTCCGCGCGACAATCTGTCCATCACCATGGCCCAGTCCCTTTCCGACTGCGTGATTTTCTGCGGCCCCACAAAGCGCGTTAGACGAGAGGGGGCTGGGGTTACCGGCGCTGCTCCCGGCACCAGATTCAGTTGGAAATCAGCCACAGCAGGAATCTTCTCGGAAAGTTGACGAGCCGTGACGATAAAAGGCTGTGTGTATTTCCAGTTATGGAGACTGGAAATCCGAAGCACCCGCGTTGCATCAGTCGCTGCCGTGTCTCCACCAAATTCGTGCGCAAGGGTCTTGTTCACGCTTTCGGCCTGCTCAAGCGTGAGGTCCCTCACTTTCCAAAAAACCTGGTATCTGCCCGGTGAGCTGTTGATGAGAATGTTGGGCAAGGGCACGCGGGGATCCGTTAACAATCGCTGAACGGCTGTGTCGCCCTCATAGTCGATCTCCATGTGGACGCCGACAATCCGGAGAATGTTGGCTTTAGTGCGGCCATCTGTGGCCGATCGAAAGGCATTGACACTGGAGTAGACGTTGGCTCCGCTGCGGTCCAGGGATTGAATCCAAGCCTGAAACTTCGGTGCCAGGGCTTGATTGGCACTCACAATTCGCTGAAGAACTTCGCCAGTGATGTAGTTTTTTACAAAGATCGCGATCCGGTCCGTCGGTTCGTACCAAGTCCTGAAGTGCTGTTCATAGGTCAGAAATTCCGTGCTCGAATCCATGCCGGTTCCCTCAATTGGCTACTTCACCTCGACCACGACGTGCTTATCGGTGGTCCAGCTCTTGCCTCGCCTGACCAGCAGATAAAGTTTTTGCGTGTCGGCCGGATTACGCCGCACTTCCAAGGCGGCGCGCTTGCGGGCCAGCTCCGACAGCACTTGCCGATTCTGATCGATCCCTCGAAACAACTCTGTTTCACGATCGGAATAGTGCTGGGCAGCAACAAACCAGCCACCCAAGCCCAGGGTCACCGAAATGATTGCGGCCGCTACCGCATAAGCCCCGATATGAATCCGCCTCGCCAGTTTGAGTTCAGAAGCTATCTGCCTTGCTTGGCTGGTAGTGCAAGCGCATTGATCTCGAATGTCATCGAGACAACTCTCGAACGGCTTCAGGAGAGCTGCTGACAGCAGATCTCGGAGCACGGTTTCAAGCGACTGGACGATTGCGGCGGCGGATTTCTCCACAGCAGCTGTCAGGTGAGCCTGTGTGTTACGAAATTGATTAGAAATCTCGGAGGCGGCCGCGGTGTTCTGATTCAGTTGGGCAACGGCGTTGTCAAGACGCTCGGCAATATCGTCGAGCAAGGTGTCGATTCTGGTTGTCAGAATGTCTGCATCGTTAAGTGCTTCGCGCACGCGAGCGGGAATCTCTTCATAGAAGGCCTTGTACAGCTGCAAAGCCCGGAGAAGTCGGGCCAGCTCTGAGTCATCTGCGCCGATCTGGGCTTCGTGCAGTGCGCGGAAGAACTCAGTACGTTGCTCCGCCGAGAGTCCATTGGTGAGCCGATCAAAATGGCCGTTGTGATCTTCACTCATGGTTTACCTCCAACCTGGTCCACCTCCTGAGAATCGATGGGGAGGAGCAGCAGATGGCGGGCAGCGTCGAGTTGCTCGTAGATCCGGCGCTGGAAGCTTCGCAGGCGAGCTCGAACCAGCAGTTGTGGCAGGATCCGACCAAGAGGTTTGCCGCGCGTCGAGATCCCAAGGTGCGCTTGGTCGCTGTTCAGAATCTCGCTGATAGTCAGGTTCAGCCGTTCCAGTTCCGTCTGATACTCCTCATCGAGACGCGGCAGAGTGACGTGACAGGGCGCCAGGTTTTTGCGGAAGACAATGGCTTCGGAAGTGGTTTCGTAGTCGGGAAGAATGTCCCCATCCTTGAGGTTCTTGAAAACCAGATAAGAGACTCGGTCCTGCAGGACGCTCACCCAATTGAGGAACGACTGAGCGCTGTCTGGGGAACTGGTGATTGACCCGATACACACGAAGCTAACACCCTGCGCGCTCAACTCATCGAAGGGCACATCCGAAAACCAACTGAGGACTTCCCGACCTGTGCCCGCTTTGAGGTCTGCCAGGACCAGAGGCTGATCGCTGCCAAGCACCTTTTCCACGAGAATGTCGTGAGACGAAGTTTTCTTCATCTCGACCCGGGTCGCTTCGGGAAAGAAACGGCTGAGGGTCTTGTTCTCATCATCCAGGTCGAGGAGCAGCGGATTGGCTCCGTGGTCACGCAGGTAGGTGATCACAAATCGGGCGGCGGTGGATTTGCCGCTTCCACCCTTGGCCCCTGCGGTGAAAAGAATGGTCGAAGTCATGATTCCCCTCCTCCTTTCAACTCCTCATCGAGCTTCTTCTCCAGAGCGGCAGCTTCCTCGGGAGTCAAGCGCGTCAGGTTGTATTGCTCGCTAAAAGTGAACGCCACGCGCCGGCGGGGACGACAAAGTGCGTCTTCGGCTCCCCCTCCTTGTGGGATGTCGCTATTGGACCGGTGGCCGACTTGTTGCGTCGAAAGCTGCCTCGGGTGCTGAGGAAGCAAACTGCTGACTCGGTGCCAGGGAGGTCCGAATAGATAACTGTTCCGTTTCCCCTTGGATCTGACTTTGACGAAGTTCGCCAGCGTACTGAGCTGAACACCGAGGCCATACCGCTCCTTGAGGATTCTCACAATTTCGCGGTAGGGTATGGGTGGCCTCTTCTGTCGCATAGCGGCAATCTCGGCTTCAAAGGGCTGGAGCTTGGAGCGATAGGGCCTCGGCGCTGTCATCACTGATTTCCGTTGGGATCAATGCGATACTCAAGATGACGAGATCGAACAAAGTTCGGACAGTGTGCGAGCTTTGTTCGAGTCGAGCGCTCTGTATGCCGCCACGATCTCGAACGATCCTCGAACAGCGTTCGAGGTGTGTTCGAGCCCGCAATACGTGTAAGCAACGCTTAGACGTATTGCGTCTTTGCTCTTCAATCCTGTGGAGGTTTGCTGCGTCATTTGCATACGAAGACCGGTGTTCCAGGTCAGTACAGCATTCGCTACGGAGCGCACTAACTCGAACAATGGACGGTCAACGACGGTTCATGCGCCGCTCGTCGCTTCGAGTTCAGACTCGCTGGCCAGATGTTGGCCGCGCTTGTTAACATAATCACTAAAGGCCTGGTCCTCGATTGAGCCGGGTGGCTCGACAATCTCCATACTGTCGATCCAAAGCCCACTCTCCGGACAATTGTCAGGCACGCCACCTTCGCGTACCTCCCCCAATTCCTGTTTCATGGCATCCTCAAATACGGTTCGAAGTTGCCTGCCGTATAGAATGACGACGCAGCAGGAATAAGCCAGCTTGAGTTCCGTGGCGTCTTCGGCGATCTGGGCAAAGCAAAGCCAGTTGTCGAGAACGAGCCGCCGCTTGCCAGAAAGAAATGTGAAGACTGCTCCTCGGGCGCCTTTGCAGAAGGCCGGGCGACTGCTGTAGCAAGATGTTGGGAAAGTGGTTGGTTTCAACATAGGTGTTTTCTCCCTGACTTAGAGTTCGTGCTGGATTGAGACGCGAAGCGACGATTCAATGACTCGTGCAGGCATTGGAGATGGAACAAAGCGGTCATCACCCGTAGCCTGAGTCATCACTCGGCAGATAGTTTCAGTACGGTCACGGAACCAGGTTCCCAACCGGGCAGCGGCACTATTGAGAACATCGAAAGCGGCCTTGCGATCCCCTGAACGATTAAGGGTGGAAAGCATGGTGGTTTTGTCCGGGGTATAGACGAGGCACTGAGACCGTCCGCGCGAGCAGGCCACGTAGGCGGCTTTGGCATTGAGTTGCTCAGACGCCACAATGACCTTGTCGTGGGTCCGGCCTTGAGATTTGTGGGACGTGACCACGTAGCCGTGGCAAAAGGTTCGAAACGAAGGAGACACCTTCTTGCCTTCGTGCGTCTCGATCGTGCCGTCTTTCTGAATTTTCCGGACGGTCAGCAGTTCCCCATTGATCAAGCCGGATGGGCGATCATTCCTGCGAATGAGGATGCGGTCGTTAGAACAGAGCTCGATGTTGCGCGCTCGGTAAACACTGAACCTCGAAGCGCATCGGGCGGGATCAATGGGAGCTGAGCGGCCTTGGAGGATAAGGTGGCCGTTCTTGGCAGAGTCTACGATGAAGGACTGCCCCTTCCTGGCCTTGCCTGCGTCAGCGTGGAACTGGACAATCATTCCTGGGGAGAAGTTGGCCACCCTGGCCTTTTGCTGGGCTGTCCATTCCAAGGGATCATGCACGCTGAGTTGGGTCCCCTCTTTGAGAAGGCCTCGTTCCTTCAATTGACTGCGTATAGCCTGGGTCAATCGATGGTTCTCCGCCCAGGTAGGAGTGACCGCAATGCAGTCATCGACCCGTACACTCTGAGCTGAGGAAGCAACATAGGCGGCTGCAGCCTGATCGATGTAATGCCCCTTACCCTCGCGAACCCACCCGAGTGCATCGAGTTGTTCCATGCCGGCCTTTGTGCGCCCGGAGGCCATGGTTCGGATGGCGGCGTTGTACTCAGCAAGTATCTGACGACGGATGTCCTTCAATTCGGAGGTATGGAGCTTGGAATGGCTTTCGAGAATCCGGAGGAAGTCGCCTGCTTCGACTGCCGAATGTTGGCGAGTATCGCCAACAAAGAGGATACGGGCACGGTCGCGCTGTACGATCTTGAGGATCTCCACGCCTTGTCTGTTCGATTGCAGTCCAGCCTCGTCGACGATCAGAACCTCATTCCTTGGCCGTGTGCGATCGGCTAGGTTGCACAGGTAGTCAGTGACCGTGGTGGCACGGAGGAATCCATCCTGTTTGAGGACCTGAACGGCTGAAGCCGTAGGAGCGAGATAAATGACGTTCCGTCCTGCTGCTTCTAAGCCCTTCCGAATTTCTTGTAAGCTGGTCGTCTTGCCGGCTCCGGCTCTGCCGCGAATCGCATAGACCTGGTCGCGGCTGGCAAGTGTCTCCAGAACAACCCGCCGTTGCTCGTCCGATTTGAAGTCGAAGGGCACGCCTTCAATGTTGCCGAGGGAATCAAAATGGTCCTGCGTCCTATTCACAAAGGTGATGGACCAACGCTCGGCTTCAAGACCCTGGCGGGTTGAGAACTCTTCGGAAAGGATAGGGTTGTGAGCTCTGTCTGTGAGCTGGACCATGCCGGAATAGTCAGACGAGAGATTGTGTTTGAGACCTTGAAGAGTGAGGTAGCCGAGTTTCTGGTTGAGGGCTTCGGCCAAGACGGCATGTCCTTGAAGCACAGAGTGGCGTTCGAAGAGATGATTCCTGGCCGAAGCTAACGCTTGGCGGTCGGAGCCGAAGCTGGGAGGGGCTGTGCTGTCGAGCGCCTGATGCCGGATGTCCTCAAGATATGCTAGCTCAGAGCTCGAGAGTTGAGATCGCTGGTTGGCGACGACCTCTGGAGAGGTGCTCTCCTTCAACTTTCCTATTCGGGTCTCGCGGGTGATGAAAGAAGTCTCACTTGGAGTTGGCTCACGGCCAGACTCCGCCCGAAACGCCTTGATCCCAGCTTCAACTTCCCTGCGCCGCTTGCTGAACTTTTGCCGGACCTCCAGTGGGACGCCACGAATCTCGAACCCTTCGACCAGTCGCCTTTCATTGCGGACGTGTTCAATCTGATATCCGAGATGCCGGCACTCGCAGGCAAGTTCGTTTTGATAGACCTTCCCGGCATAACGGATGGCCTTGAACATGTCGTGAGTCTCAAGAGCAAACCAGCGCCGACTTGGCGAATCGTACGTCGCGTTGGCCACCACAAAATGTGTATGAATCTGTGGATCGAGTTCGCGGGACGCGTCGTGGCGGAAGGCAGCAGCACACAGATTGCCTGTCGTCCGACGATGCTTCGCGACGCTTTGACCAGTCTGGATCGCGGTAAACTTCTCTAATTCAGAAAGCGCTTTCAGCGTAGCCCTGTCGTGGGCTTCGAAAAGCCGGCGGTCACCCAGGGTGACCGCCATTATCGACACCGATTTCTGGGCAGAACATTGGAAATCGAAAAAGCGGATCGCATTTTCGAGGTTGCGAGGGGTCAGCTGTCCCGAGCCATCGGGGTGTTGGTTCATCCGGATGGCTTCAAAAGCAGCGTCATCCTTTCCAATGGTTTTCCCTTCCAAGCCAAGCATGCGTGATCCTTTGCCAACCCAGGTGCCAACGACATGCTCGTTTTCCGAGTAGTAGTCGTTGGCAGACAGGTGATTACTCAGATATGTGCTTCCGTTTCGAATCTTGGCGCAGGTGAACACGATCGACGTTCATGGGTAGACTGATGACGCCAGGGGCAGCGTCTTTTCGGGATCATGAATCACGCAAACCGGCCTGGCGCCTTTGCACTCTTGTCAGTGTGGTCTGCGGTCAAAGACCGTGATCGGCCTGGGCCGAAGCTGCGAGGACGGCTGAGGCTGTCGGTGCCTTGAGCTCAGGGGCAGACACTCTTTTCTGAATTTGCTGGTTCACCAGTTCTTGGGCTTTTGCGGCCGTCTCATTGTCCGTGTGATACCACTGCTTGCAGCCGGGGTCCCATTGGCAGCCAAGATCCTTGAGCTGTTCTTTCAACTCAAAAGGAGCACCCTGGAGGTAGTGCTTGTCCTGAGCTGGGGCCGACGGAGAAACCGAGGCCTGAAGCTGCTCGGCGACGTTCTTGTCGGTGTGGAACCAAGCTCTTGCCTCCGGGTCCCACTCGGCCCCGGCAGTCTTCAACTGTTCCCGTTGATCAAACACTGCTCCTTGGATGTAGTGCCTTTCCGGGCCTTGGTCGATCACGGCCTGGGCCTGCGCTGCCATATCCTTGTCCTTGTGGTACCACTGTTTGGTCTCGGTGTCCCATTCGCAACCGAGTTCCTTGAGCCTGTCCTTCACTGCGAAAGCATCGCCGCTGAAGTAATGTTTTTGTTGGGCATCTGCGATCAGCTTCTGTGCTTGCTGGGCGATCACTTGATCATTGTGATACCAGCGGCTGGATTCCCGGTCCCACCTGCAGCCCATTTGCTTGAGCTGATCCTTTAGGAGGTAAGAATCTCCTTCAATGAACTGCTTCTCCCCCTGCGCAGGAACGAGCTGCTGCGCTTTTTCAGCGACTCGTTTGCTGGTGTGGTACCAGTGGCCAGCTTCCGAGTCCCATTGGCAGCCCATGTCTTTGAGTTGGTCTTTGATGGGGAAAGTGTTTCCGGTGACGAAATACTTTTTCATTTCCTTTGCCATGGTTGTGTCCTCCTTTGAAGAAACGCAACGCGTGAACTAAGGCGCCAGCCGGAACGCCCTGGGACCTGGTTCTGGATTGTGGGCCGGATCCGGAGTAGGCGCGGGCTCCTTGAGCATGTCCTCCAGCCGAAAGTCCCGTTGTACAAACTCCGGCTGGCGGGGCTTGAGATACTTCCGCGGGGTCACCACCTTGGTCAGCCCGTAGTTGGCGATCTTGAGGTAGGCATGGAAGTCCCAGAGGTTCTGGAACTCCGTCGGTAAAATGATCTTCTCCAACTTCTCCTGGTCGTTCACGCTGAAACGGTCTCCCAGGTCTGTCGGGCTGAACTGGCTGCTCTGAAATTTCTTGATCACCTCCCTTTCGCCAAAAGCCTTGGAAAGGAACTCTGCAGTCGTAGGATCGTTGATGCGGAACACCAGGTGCAGATTGAAGTTGTTGAAGAAGGTATCCTTCTTATCGTTTCCGTAAAGATCAGCGATGGCTCCAAGATCCTGGTTTGCGACGGTCAGAAATCCTCCCTTGGAGCGAGCCATGGTGAGAAAGTCGAAGATGGAGGGCATCTTGGACAGCGAGCCGATTTCATCGATGAGAAAGGTGATGCGGCGGGTGTAACTATCGGGTAGCGAGAGCACTTCGCGCGTCATCATGTCGATCACGAAGGTCATCAGGGGTCGGAAGATGGCGTCATACTGCCGCATGTTCATCAAAAAGAGATTGCGCCGGTCTGACTCTTCGCGAATGAATTGCCGGAAGGAAAAAGGACCGTCAGTGTCAGTGAGGTAGCGAAAGAACGTCAGCCGCTCCTGGAGGATGGAAATCACCGAGGCGGCCTGGTTGGAATCGGTCTTATCGATGTGCTTGATGGCCCCGGTCTCCCTGATAGGCAGGGTTTGGAAGGCCTCGCGAATGGTACTTACCGGCTGGCAGAAGAACTCCCAGATGTCACCGTTGGTCTTCCGGCCGGTTTTGAGCAGGTAAAAGAGCCCCGTGCGGAAAACGTCCTTAGCGGCGTTGTACCAATACGCGTCCTTTGTGTCCTTGGGTGGCTCGTAGAGCGAAGTGGAGAGGACATCGAGATCAGGATAATCCCGAACCTCGTTGAAGAAGCTCCAGCGCACGGACCGGGTGTCGAACGGGTAGAAGATGACCTCAGCCTCGGAGAAGTGCTTGCCCGCAAACTCGCCTTTGGCGTCGTAGATGATCGCTTTGGCGGCATGCTCTGTAGTGGCCTTGAAGCGGTTCAGGGTGACAATGTAGTTGTTGAGCGAGACTGACTTCCCAGTGCCTGGCGTACCCAGGATCAAGGTGTGGGTCCGTGCTACCTTGTGTGGCAGGCGGACGGGGCCGAGCTGAAGATGCTCGGCATCCGAACCGTCTGCCCTCTCCTGGGTTATGGATTCCTCAAGACGCTGTTGCAAGACCGACAGAGCCGTCAGGTCGGCCCCTCGAACGAACAGAATGTCTGATGAGCTGCGGTTGAGTATGCGAAACAGCCAGAAGTAAGCGATTCCGAACGCGGGAAAGAATAGAAGGCTGAGAGGGACAATCCATCGCAACTCTTCGATTCGGCCCCCGGTGATGAGTCGAATTCCCAGCCGATAGACTTCGCGCGAGACCTTCGGTGTGCGAAAGAAGGTCTGCAATTCCCTTTCGACAGGCTCGGTTTGCCCCTGACCACTCTGGCGAAAGCGGATGTAGTTTCGAGGGTTCAACGAAACGAAGTATTTAAGCATCGGCAGCAACGGCAAACGCCTGGAATTGCGACGAACTATCAATTGGGCCTGGCCGTTAAGGACCCGCGTTTCCGGGATGGGTCCAGAGACAAAGTGAGATAGGAACGCCGCCAGACAAATGGCGTAGAGCAGGGTGCCAAGGACGATTCCAACGGTCGCCATCTGAAGATACATACGCACGACCGACACAGCCTTGTCGTGCGCAATAAAAGCTCGACCGGGGTTAGCGGGTGTTGCTTTGGACATACGCCTTCAGTTCCTGAACGAATCGGTAAAACTCATCGGGTTTGGCAGCAAGCCGCTCTCCGATGAAGTACAACAACTGATAAATCAGTTCCGTCTGCTGCCGGTTTTCCAAACACAGCCGATGAAGTTCCTTAATTTGCGCTGGTGTTACTTCGGCAAACTCAGCTTGCGTTGGAGCGATCGCTTCCATCTCAGATTCAACCGGGTAGGTTTTGTCACCGGACCTGTGGTAGCGCACAGATACTGGTAGTGAGGGTCGGCGCTATTGCGCTTCGATCAGCCACAGCGAATCGGGATCCAGGCCGAAGGCAAGGTCTTGGCCAGGCCCGAGAGTTGTCAATGAGACCAGGAAGAAAAGCCGCGTCTCCTCAACTAAGCATCCCTGCGGTGGCGGGTCCAAATAGGGCAAAGTTGTCCAGGCGCTAGCTCCTTCTGGTGCAGCGTTCTGGCATCTGACCATCTTCATGAAGGAGAAGGTCACCGTTTGCGCCGTGCCACCCTCTGCTGTGTGGGTGGAAAGCTGAGTCTGGAGCGTTCCAGAGGCAACGGCATCGGCGACCGCACCGGGGTTGAGCGCACTGACGAACACTTGCAGGCCACGGGGATAGTCTTCGACACTGGAAATAGAGAACAGAGGGTTCACACCTTCTTCGTGGAGTTCGAGAACGGAGTAAGCAGAGAAGGATGTCGGAGCGGTAATGAGGATCAATGCAAGGACGATTGATACGGTCTTCGACTTCACGGAAACCTCCTTTGGCTGATTCTGAACAGATCTATAGCTCGTGCCCGAGTTCCTTCAGAGCTTCCTGCAAGGCGTGCCGCAACAGAAGTGGGGATCGCAGATTGGGAGCATCACGAGCAGGTTGGGCGGGCTCGGGTGGCTGTTGCTTGGTTTTGCCTGACTGCATTTTCTCGCTTGGGGCTATGGTTGGCGGCTGATCAGGTTCAGTCGACTTCTCGGTGTTTGGGGGCATTGTTCCTCTTCAAGCTGGCGTCGCCCAGAAATCGGGCAATGCATAATCCGGGATCGTTCGGAGCTGGCTTAGCCATGACGGTGGGCGTTCTGAGACAAACCGGCCCTGCACCTTGCCGTTAGAGTCATGGCGTGAAAACTCAAAGCGGTAGAGGGTTTGCAGCGTGTAGGGTGGCAGGTCGGGTGAACGGTCGTAGTCCAGTCCCTGAACCTCGGCAATTTCGATGACCTTTCGAGAGTGATCAGGAAGTTCGCCAACTTGAACAACAACATGAATCGCGCGGGCGACCATCTCTTTGACAGCTCGTCCCGGAACATCCAGGCCAGACTGAAGGATCAGGCTTTCCAGAGCGAGCAGCGAGTCATAGGCGGAATTGGCATGAATCGTCCCGGCGCCGTAGTGCCCCGTATTGAAAGCGCGCACCAAGTCCAGCGCCTCGGCGCCGCGCACTTCGCCGACAACCAACCAGTGCGGATTCATCCGCAAGCTGGTACGGACAAGCTCACGCAGGGTAACTTCCCGGTCTTCGGAGTGCACGGGCCGCTTCGTTTCCAGGGCCACCCAGAGCTCGTTCGACAAAGAGATCTCTCGAACGTCTTCCACTGTCACCACGATGTCAGAGCCTCGAATGAACGAGCAAAGACAGTTCAGCAGTGTGGTCTTGCCAGAGCCTGTGCCGCCGGAGATGAGTGTGTTCCTGCCAAGACGAACTATCGCCTTAAGGATCTTCACACCCGTCGCGTCGATGGAGCCGAGTGAAAGGAGATCATTCCAGGTGAAATGCCTGGCCGGAAATTTGCGAATGACAATGCAGGCTCCCCGGCTGTAGCAAGGCTCGACGATCACGTTGACTCGCGACTTATCAGGCAGCCGTGCGTCCAGGATTGGCTCCTGGTGGTCCAATCGGCGGGCCATCTGACGACCGATGGTTTTGGCTGCAGTCATCAGATCCTCATCCGACAGCCACGACACTTCCACACGGTCAAAGCCGAAGCCTTGACGCCGGGCATAAACCTGACAGCTTCCCAACACCATGATGTCCGTCACTTCAGGGTCGTCGAGAAGGGTGCCGATCGGGCTCAGCGACGCCTTGAGAAGTTCTTTGTCGAGTGCGTTAGCGCTGGGCGTTGTCATTGTTCTTGGTCCTGGAAACCAACTGCGCGATCAGTGTCTCGGCAGACAACCGAACCGCGTGGGGCAAGCCTCGGCGGTGGCCGGTGCCGTATCGGATGAAGAACGATTTCTGAAGGACGCTGTTTCTGAAATAGGCTTCCACCATCACTCCGGGCAGCGTCTGCGGTGTCTCACGTGCTTCAATGCCGACAATGCAGACTCCAATCTGGTGCGGTGCGGCTTTCTGCACCTCTATGCCGGAGGCTTTGAAGGCATTGTGTAAGGCGATTGGGTAGGTGGTCTGACAGGCTCTTCCGGGCGTTAGATCCTTGAGAACCTCGATCTGAACCACCTTGCTTTGAAACAAGAAGCCCTCGTCGTATTCATAGCCAAAGTAAGCGTTGCCACGCAGCTTCTTGTAGATGGGTACACTGAAGAATCGGCCAAGGCTGTCCGGCTCAAGGTAGACATCCGGCGAGTCGGTAAGAAACGGCTTTCTCGCCGATAGACGGCTCAACTCGCCGAGGAGTTGATGCGGATCGGGCGCTTGTGCGGCGGTGCTGCTCGCAGAAACCCAAAGAGCGAGCAAGGGGATCGAAAGGCGGATGATGGTTGCCTTAACGGTTCGCATAGTAACTGCGCTCCGAGATCCGGGCGAACGGCGATACCAAGATGTCGTCGGATAAGTAGATTCGCACCTTCTTGCCCTGGTTGACGGTGATCGTTGGGACAATGGACGAATACTGAGCCATGATGCGGTCCAGGATCCGGTCGAAGTTGCCGGAGGTCCGGTCGATGATGATCGAGGTCGCGGAGAAGAGATCGGCGTTGCGCTGGGCGGCGGCGCCTAAACCATCCAGCACGCCGAGGAAAATGGCTGTACCAAACTGCAGGAACCAATGCCGGTCGACTTTGGAAGCCACGCCAAGGGCGCCCGATTCGTCCATGGCGCTGAGCGCCTTCTGGCTGGACGGCAAATCGACCGAGGGCCCGTTGGGAAGAATGATCCGGTGGAATGAAATGAAGAGGCGGTGGGCTCCTTTGTAGGTGACCACCTGCGAGACTCCCAAGATGCGCGAGTTAGCCGGGAACAGAACGAACTGGCCGCTGTTGTCGTATACGTCCTTGCTGATTTGACAGATGACAGGCGAAGGCTCGGTATCAGCCACAATTCGGTTTACAAGGATGCCGTCGAGCATTTCTCCTTCATACAGGGTCACGGGAGCATGCTGGGTGTAGAGGAGAGTCGCCTTGTCGGGCTTGGCTGCCTTCTCAATCGCCGCGGGAATTGACGGCTTTGGGGCCGACGTAGACGCTCCGGCAGTTTGTGGACTGTTGGTTTCAGCGGAATCCTTCCGAGGTCCGTCCACGTACTTGGCTCCACCAAAACTGCGGCTGTAAACAAACATGGGCTGGCTTGCACCCCGAGAGTCATTGGAGTCGGCTGAATCCGGACGGCGGACGCTGCGGGGCTCATAATGAGGTGGCTGGGATGCGGCACTCGATCTGGGCTCCCGAATGACGGCTGCGATGGCCTCTTCTTCAGCTTGGACCTGGCTGTCTTTCAAAGATGCCGACGGACTGGATTTCGGTTCGAGCTGAAGCTGGTTCATCAGACTATTCAGTTGCGCCGCTGTGTAAGCGTCCTCTTTGCGCATCACAAACGGCTGGTTCCGTAGCCCGGCTGCCTTCTGCTGCTCCCTCTCAGTTTGTTGCGTATCGTATTTCTGCTGTTCGAGGTCATCCGGCGAGAGCGCTGGCAGGTTGCTATCTGAGGGAGAGCGTAGGCTCATAATGAGCACAAGGACTGCTCCCGTCAGAACACTGCCTCCCAGCGCCAGACCAAGCCAAAGTTTTTTCTTGGGAGTTGGCTTGGCGGGCTGCTCATCGACGATTACCGTCTCAGCCGGTGATTCCATGATGGCTCCTTAGTTTCGGCGGCGGCAGGGGTCCTTTGGCCTCCTCGCCCACTTTCAAATAGAGGGCGTCAAGAACCCGCCTAATAAGACGCGATGGAGGCATAGTAGTCGCGCTCGTCGGCGTTAGTTGACCGGCACGAGGCTCTTTTCGTGTCATTACTGTATAGACAGAGACTCGGCATTGGGCTGCCACTTAGATGCAAGTGAACTGGTCTTGCACGACACGAGTGACGACAAGAAGGCGTAAATGCCCCTGTGATCTCGCCGAACTTGTCGCGACTTGCGCTGTGAGGAGTTTCTTGTCCCCTCATAATATGAGAGTGGTAAAACGGCCCAAAACTTACCCATAGCGTGGGTTCTTTTTTTGAAGCCGAGATTTCTGTTGAAAACACGCTACCTTCAGGCGAACGCAGTCATAGTGTTGAATCGTGGTTTAGTGGGAGTGTAGGAGTGAAGAGATGTAATGGGGGATTGGCTAGTGACTTGAGAGGGTACGCCTTAAGTCAACACCTGTCGTGGTTGTTCAACTTTTGATTTCGAATGGAGTCAGAGCGTCGGCTGTGAGGGGAAGAGAAGAGCAGGGAGTAGGTCGATCGAATAGGTGGGCAGAAGGGACACGGGAACGGCGGCACATCAGATACACGAACGACACTCTTGCTGCAGCTGAACCTGTGCCTTCGGGTTTCAGCGTTGAGTACCTCGCGTCCTGCCCTCGCTCAACGGCGAACTGGGGTGTTGTGACCTAACGGGGCTTCTTACCCGAATGCGGTTCACAGATAGACATTGCAGGTATCGGCGCGATTAAAAATCGACAAATGACCTTGCCTACTGACGCCAAATAGGCTACCCAGAAAAATTGGCGTCGCAAAACGTCCGTAAGGTCTCTGACCTTATCACCGCGTAAAGTGGAGGTAAATCTTGCGTTGCGAGCTATCGGCACTCCCGCATTGGACAAGGAGAGTCAGCATCTGAGAAAATCGAAGGAGGGATATTCTTGAACCGGATCGCTGCCACAATTCAGCGCTGGTGGGCATTACCAAAGGATCCGACCGCAGACTCTTTTCGATGATGTTGTTCAGATTAGCGACCCGGATACCGAATTGTTCGAGATATCGATGCACTTGCTCGCTGATAACTCGGTTGAAGAGTGAAGAGCGGAGTGCCCGCCGACCAGCGTCCGTCAGACTTCCGCTATCATAGATTAACTGAAGCGCCCTACAAGCATTGACCGCTCTCGTGACGCTCCGCGTTGAAATATCGGGCAGCATTGCATCGCGTCTCTTGTCGTATTGCTTCGTTAGGAAATTCGGTGGTCGTTCTGAAATAATTTCACCACTCAGTTCATTCCACGAGGCGATATCCGACGCCTTGGCAATGTCCAGAATCACTTGAATCTTCCGGTAGAGGGAAAATTCGCTCGGCATTAGTGCATTACAACCTTAACTGCGTAGTTGCTCAATGATTTCTAGAAGACGGTCCCGTACAGTTGTTTTGAGTTGCAAGCCGCCATCCGCGTACAGGCCACTTAGATCGGATGGAATGCCTGAAATGCTGTGTTTTTGCAAACCCTGTTGCCCCTCGCGCCACCGATGCTTCATCTCAAGGACTTGCTTTTTTGGTCGTGCTTGATCTCTCTCATTTGTATGATCCCCAAAATAAGCAATAGCGGTAAGGCACTTTGCTACTGCAAGGGTTGCTCTTGACCACTCTGCTAGGTGTATGACCTCAGGTGCATCCCAAATCGCGGACGCAGGAGCTTGGCAGTTTTCGAAAGCCTCTTTTACCAATGGATTGTCAACCTGTGAGAGAAAGATACTGTAAGCCTCTTCATAATCCTGACGGTTGCCAAGCGATTTTCTGTAGGCCTCGTCAGCATATTCGAGCATTTCTTGGGAGGACTCAAAAAACGATCCGCCATCCTTCAAATTTATGGCTGCTTGCCCCATCCAGTAGACAATGCGATCTGTCTCGAACTTGATGTCGAGGATAGTTTCGGACACGCTCTCATGAGTTCCCAATGCTCTAATTTGGCTAGTACCCAGACGCTTAATAATCCGGCTCAACTCCTTGAGACATTCGCTTTCGATGGCGCTAAAGCCGTCAGGTAGCTGGTCGCCTGCAGAACTCGGCAAAGTGGCGTGAACGGTGGTCTTGTAGTGATTAGGGTCAGTCTGATCGCCGGTTGTATGAATATCAAAATATCGTATGCCATCCTGCTGTAGGCCATGCAACAGCTCCGCCAGGGTAACGGGCTTCTCTAGTCCATCATGGCGTTGCAGTCTCTTACCGTGCTTGGCTTGTGCTACCAGGAATGGGTGCGGAAACCTGAAGTTTTTGCCTGTGTCAGTTACGAACGCCGCCGAGGCTTTTCTTTCATCGCGTGCTCCTCTGATCTTCCAGAACTGCTCCCAGAGTCGACACCAGAGCACCCCTAGTTTCTCGAATGCAATAATCGGAAGTATTCCCCCGTCAGGCTTGCCATTCTCGAGAGGTTTGCGGCTTTTGCCATAATGAGCCCAGCAGTGAAAGATGTAGCTCAGTGCGCGAATGCTCCTCTCACACTCAACTCCTTCTCTTCCGAAACGCAAACTAGAAAGAAGAAATGCTTGCTTGGATTCAAAAAATGACATCTGGTAGACCCCATTGGGCCGTATAACGACGGACAATGCCGCTCACAATCTCGCCATCCGGTTCAAACGTGCGCTCAACAGTCTTCTGGTTCCGCGTGTCAGACAAAGTCTGAACGTGGGTAACGAGAGTAGCCTGGTCGATCAAAACGTCGAACAAGGTACTCGTTATTGCCTGTTCCCAACCGAATCTCTGGCCAATCGCAAAAATCTCCGCAGCAGTGAGGCCAAATGGGTGAGCGGTCGGGTACACGCCAGACCGCCAGTACAGCGAAACTCGTTTTCGATCCAGTACATCAGTGATGACTTGAAGCAGTCCTATCGCTCTTTCATACAACTCATCCTCTCCCAACAACGGAGATGGCAGTGGCCCGCCTTGTCTGTGCAAGAGCCGTGATTCGGACTGTGCCTCATGCTCGATTTTGGCAATCCATTTGTTCAAATAGTCAACATCCAATGTTGGGTACATTACCTGCAGGTGGGCTAAGTGATAACCCCTGCCATGCCGCAAATCTTTGGGATTCGCAGGAAGGGATACGGTGAACTCACGCGGGGCAGCCGCGTAGAGGTCCCTAAGAACCCAGCGCAGCACACTCAAAGCGGCCCTTAGACCGACACCGTAGAACCGAGCAGTATCACTTGCGTCAGATGTCTGCACGCTTCGTCCAAGGAGCGATGCAACTTCGTGACTACAGTTCCATAAGTGCCCTGCTGGAATTGCAGGAAAACAGATCGGAATCAAGGCGAACTCGTTGCCGGAGCGCTGGACGACACGGCACTTTTTGACGATGCTCTCCGTCTTTGTGCCTTCTGGGAAGTCTTCCCTCGGCAGTAGATGAATTGTGTCATCTTCATATAAGACGGTAATGTTAGAGCGCGAACTCGCCGACCTGAACACTGTCACCTTGCCGCTGCGGCGGAGCGCCTTGACGAATTTGTCAAAGCTTCCAATCACATTGACTCGCACTTCCAGATGCTCCGTGTCTAACATTAAGGACCCCGACTGCTGCATCATCTCTACTATCTCCGTGCGAATCTTTGTGTAATCCGGCGTAGTGAGCCCACGTCGGTACCAGGCATGCGGGATGTTGGTTCCTTCCACTGCCTGGCCAGCAGAGCTCTCCTCATGAACGGCGAATACAGCCACTCGTACTTGATCAGGAGAGGAGACGTCGACTCCAAGCTCCTTCAAATGCTGCACGAGTCTCTTAAGGTGAGCTCCCCCTTTCATCATGTCGTCGAAAACCAGAATGCGTTTCCCCGCTAGCCTGCTCGGTACTTGTTCCAGAACTTTGGACGAAAGTACGTTCTCCCAGTTCCATTCGATGGGGTTATCGGATTCCATCAGGGAGCGTAAGACTGCTGTCCCTTTGCGCTCAAGGACAATGAGTAGATCAGGCTTCCAGGTGCGAATCTGGGAGTTTAAAAATTGCTTCAATGCCTGCTTAATAGGTATCGCCTTCGGAAAGTCGCTGTCAGTATCGCGAATACTTCCCGAGATGCCTGAGGTCTGTACGCCCCAAATGTAGTCCGCCGTGAATGAGGAATTCATTTCTAACCTCCAATCCTCGATCTGGCTTCATAGAGAAACAGCAAAGCGTCCTGCGTATCCATACGCCACAACTTCGCTGTCCTCTCGATTAGAGCCTTCATTTCGGTATCATTCACAGCATACTTTTTCTTAACCTCCGCGGTTATGTCGGCGAGAAATCGATTCTTCACAACATCATTCAGTCGGGTGAAAAAACTCTTGCTGTCCAGGGGGATCCATTCTGCTTGCCGGAGTTGCCAAATCGCTTTTCCGAGTGTGTAGGAAAACTCATCCTTCGGCGGCGACACAAAATAGGTAGTCTTTCCGGTTGCCTTGCGGTCCTTGAGTTGGTCAAGAAATCGTCGATAAATCTGACGGAAGTCAATGTCACTTAACGAATACCCCACAAAAACAAAAGCATCCGCACGATGCAGAGCAATCTTGAGTTCTTCATGGAGCAGGCGAAATTTCTCTGAACCGATCTCGCGCTCAGTGATCTCATAGTCGCCATCCAAATTGCCGCGAAGATAGATCACTGGAATCTTGCCCCCATCTCTCTCCTGATCGATATTGGTTGCGTTCTTCTCGGTTATTGCCACCGCGAAGTCTGGTCCCAGAACCTGTTCGAGCAAAGTGTCATAGTTTGTAGTAAAGACAGCGCTGATTCGGGGAGGAACTCCGAGCAATGACATGAAGGCATGATGCCCTTCGTTGGGCGCTGGATTTGGGTTGATAAAGATTTCCCTGAGCACTCTCGTCAGATCGTCTCGTTTGAGGCCAGGCTTCTGTTCCACAGCGTACACAATGGACTCAAGGGGAAACTCAACAGCGAGTGTTTTCAGTCGCTCGTCGGAAGGCGTATTCATACCCGGGAAAAACCTACGAAGCAAAGCTACGGCCAAATCAGAACCAAGAGGGAGATTGCTGCCGTGGGACATTCCGGCCCCAAAAAGAAACTGCGCTCGCCTATCCACCAAGGCTTGAGCGATTCGATCAAGGGCTTGGTCAAGTTGATTGGCTTCTGCAACGCCGACAAATGTTGGATAGTTTGTCGCAGCCATTCAAGTCCTCATTTTATGTAATCCAAATTCCTCTCCGTGTGCCAGTCTCCCGGCGATTGAAGATACTTATTCACAGAGGCAAGTTCGCTCACCCCTAGCAAGCCGACAGCCTGCGCAACATTCAAGGCTGTTTCCATATCTGTAATAGACAGCAGCCGGATGTTCATGGACGCAAGCAGCTCGTACCCCCCCTGCTGGCGATCGAAAATAACAAGCACACCGGGGACAGTGCCGCCAGCGCGCTTGATACCTTCGATGAAGTGGAGCTTACTGCCTGCATCCGTGATCAAGTCCTCTACGAGAAGCACGCGCGCATCCTGTGAAAAAACGCCTTCGACCAGCGATCCAAGCCCATGTTCTTTCGTGGCTTTCCTTACATAAGCCATCGGCTTGGCGAAGGTGCGCGCCAATATGGCAGCGAAGGGAATTCCTGCGGTTTCGCCACCGGCAACAACATCAAAACGGATATCGTGCGCCTCACAGAGAATTCGGGAAGCCGCACCAAAGAGATCCGCGAACGCGGGAGCCGAAATCAACTGCCTACAGTTGATGTAGATCGGGCTGTAATTACCGGAAACCAGTCTAAAAGGAGTCTCCAAATTCACCTTAACAGCTCCGAGCTGCCAGAGTTGGACGGCGACGAGCTGCCGAATTGAGGTAATGATCTCCGGAGTTAGATCACGCGGCATCAGCAAACCTCTTTGATGAAACCGGCAATTGCTCGCCTTGGATCCTTCGCTGCATAGACTCCTGAGCCGATGATTGCGAAGCGCCGGTGGGGTTTTGCTGCCTGGAACGCTGCGGACAATGAGCCACCCTGCGACCCGATCCCGGGCATCATGATGGATGCTGTCTCAGCCTGTCCAAGCTGGCCCGTGGCAAACCGCCTCACAATGTTGGGTTTTGTGCCCGGTAGAACAAAATCCTTTACGCCCAGTCTCACTGCAAGCTCAGCCATCATCTCGGGAGCTTCATCCACGATGTAGCCTCCCTCCGAACTTAGGTAGGCATCGTGTGTCATGACGAGTCCCACGATGGGCGTAAGAAGCGCATCAAAAGCCGCCGTAACAAACCCCTCGAGCACCTTCGGCCCGGCTTGCGGAAAGAAAATCACACCGTTCACTCCGGCATCACGGCAAACCTTGGCGAATGGTTTGCCCATTTGTGGGATGTCGGTTCCCGCTTTCTGATGGTCATAGATCACCGGAATCGAACAAATCCGATCGATCGTACTCACCACGAGTGATAACCCGTATTTGAGCCCAAGGACGAATCCAACCTTCACGCCGACGACTTCTGAGAAACCAACAGACGCTTGGACGAGACGTTGAAGCTGATCGAGGTCCGAAACATCGGCGGCCAAGATGATCCCCTTCTCTACTGGAAACAGCGAGCCATTATTGCTCATAGCTCTCACCATCCCTGATTTAGTGTCACTGAGCACATCAGTGCGAAAGCTACCGCTTGAGGTGCTCCAGCTGAATCGAAGGAGATTGCAACTGCTTGGGGACAATCACATCTATCCGTGACCCATGCTTCAGCATTACGCACGTTCGTCACATCAAAGTTTCATACTGTTCACATCTTTCGTTATTCTGGCTGCGACGTGCGTTTTCGAAATCGGGATTCTTCCTGCCCTAGTCATTCTTGATGCACGACTTCATTGAAGCCGATCTATCCTCGCGCGCGCTATCGTAACATGACATCGTTTCGCAGTAAGGGTTATTGAAATTCTCTGAACGGGACGGAAGATGTAATCCTTCGCCGGGCTCCAGACTCGCTCAGCAATGGCGATTGCAACGCGAAAAATCGAGTCAGATTGTTGTTGAAGTCTCAGTACATCAGGTCCCGATTTCCAGAGCAAAGGGAAACTGCGAAATTGCACGGAGTCTAGCTTCGAAGATCATCTCTACCTACCAAAGACGGCACCGCTGCGAGCACTCCGGTGGAAGAACCGCCCCTGGAAAGCCAGTGAAGGCTAACGGTCTCTCCGGCCATAAGTAGTGCCTAAACTAGCTCATACATTCGTGCTGGTTCAGAGCTGATTATGACTTGTATCGGATGTGGAGCAACGAGTGCCTTCACCGCCGTCGGATCTCGCTGCTGTCGTCTCCTAACTTCAAATACAGGCGTTCGGACCCTTCAAGAACTCGGTGGACGGCGTAGTAGTCGCCTTCGTCGGTGTATTTGACTGGTTCGAGCTTTTTTGGATCAGCGGTCTTCCCGATATAGACGGCGGGCCGGTTCTGAGATTTGGCGAGTTGGATGTACGTGAATACGTGGTCATCCACCACGCGAGTCACAGAGAATTTCTCATCCTTCACGTCGTATTTGGAGTTCAGCGAGAAAAGCAACTGCCGTTTGAGCTGCTGAAGTTTTTGGTCAGTCGAGACATCGCATTGGGTCTGGGCGGCCTCCAGCCTCTCCTTGGTGAGCTTTTGGGCTTCGGCTTTGACCTTGCTGCTGAAGAACTGCAGGTTGTTGGCTTGAACGATCACCAACTGGTCAGACGTCTCGCTCGGTTCTGAAGAGAGACTGAAAACGAACAGCCGGTCGTTCTCTGTGAAGATCGACACCGAAGTAGCTTTGTTGGCGACCAGGGGAGTCACTATGCCAATGGTGCCATTCGACTCGGCGTGGAAACTTCGCGGGTCGGTGACGACGAAGTCCGTGATTTTCCAACCTTCGGGCAGGCGAAAGGTGGTCCCGACACCAACGGAAGTAAAGACTCGGTAGACTTTGGAGCTGTTCTCGCCATCGAAGTTGCAGACGAGAGTCCGCGGCTCCGGCGCTGCCCACAGACGGACGGCTAAGGCAATGGTGAGCGCAATGATCTTTAGCATCACGATTTCTCCTTGAAGACACTTTGGTGGTACTCGATGACGATCAAGCCATGGGGATTGCGCCGGGAACGTTTGACCGGCCTGATAACTAGAACAGCCAGGAACTGGCCTTCCTCCAGCACTTCGCCCGTTTGGGCCAGGGCCTTAGCCCGGAAGTGCATTTGAACTTTTAACAAAGGCTGGCTCTCAGTGATGAGGAAGTTCGAGAGCTCGAACACTCCCTGCGCATTGCGAGCGATAATCTCGGATCGGTGGGCCAAGTTGATGGCATCCTTCACCTGGATCAGGGCTTCCGGGGTGGTCCACTGGATCAGCGACTCCAACTTTGTTCGGACCGTGAAGCGGTTGTAGGTGTAGAGGTCTTCCAGCAAATCCTGGCTAAACTTGCGGACCTCCACCGGAGAGCGCTGTTCGCCAGCGGCATCGACGACGGCGTAGTCCACTGGGACGGCGTCTCCCGTCGAGTTATTGATGACAATGGGAACCACACGTTCTGTTCGGCCTTCGATGATGCGCGCCAGCAGTACCCCGCCTAACACGATATTGCTCAGCAGGAGAACAAGTCCGATGAGCTTGAGCCAGGTGTTGACGTAAGCCAGGTTTCCGCTGGATCGAATGAAGTCGTCGGTCGATTGAGACATGGCTCCAGTCTCCTATTTGCCTAGTGCCGAGCGGGCTGTCGAGCTGAGTTTGCTGCCGACGGTTTTGAGACCGCCGACCGTGGCTCCCACAACGGCGGTCGTGGCGGAGGCGGTGGTGCGAACCAAAGCACGGCCCGGAATCATGCTGGTCAAGACGCCAGTCAGTCCAAGGGCTATGGAACCGGCTCCTGAACCAGCGGCTCCGCCAACGAGAGCGTTAATGAGTTTGTTGGTCGAGAAAACGACGCCAACGGACATGATGGGTCCGATGAGCTGCGCCAGTACCTGAGCGCCGGAAGGAAGGCCAAAGAGATCAGTAGGAATCGAGGAGCCCAGCAGTGTGGCGGCCACAGCCAGTGCCGCTCCGTAAAGCGGAATGAGCATGAAGTAGGAAAGGACGGCGGCAAACCAGTTGAGGCTGTGGCTTCGAAACTCGCGGTCAAAGGCCAAAGCAAAGAATACCGGGCCCAGCAAGAGGTTCAAAGCCAGGACCGTGACCGAGCCTGCAATATTGACAAGCACCAGCGCGTAGCAGAGGAAGAGGATGACCATGCCTATCAGGATGAGGAAATTGCCGATCGTGAAGTTGTAGACGGTTCCAAGAATACTCTCCAAGAATCCCTGGGTGTTCCCCGCGGCGTTCTCGGTCTCGGACATTCCCCGCATTTGGGTGTTCATGTCCAGAAGCAACGTGTTGAGATCGGGATAGAAGAGTTCCGCCAGCCTGATAACGGCGTTGAATATTGCAGTCGCGGCCTCGGGCCATACCGCGAACATTCCAGCCACGAAAACATACTTCACGAAAATCCTCGGCAGCGACGTCTCGCCGCCGCTCGCCACCTGTAGTCCCTCTTGCAAGAAGACCTTGAAGAGGATGAATCCCCACAGGACGGCGCCCAGAGAGTCATAGACGGTGACGTAGTCCGTGCCCGATCCGGAGCCTCGGAGATTGGCCCAGATGTTTGCGAGAAGTTCAGAAAGAGCCATGACTGGTTAATTCTCCGGTAGCTTGCGGACAAAGAACGAAGCATCCCGCCCGCTGGCGAGTTTCACACTAATCTTGATCGTGTCCTTGGGTTCGATGGGTTGAAAGATCAGATAGGAAGCGTTAAGTCCCCATTGCTTCGTGACCTGGGTTTGCAGATCTGGCTGCCCCTTCAGAAGCTCGCTGGCGCTGAGCTTTTCCATAGAAAAGGGCCGCTCGGTGGTGGGAGTCTTAGCGGGCCTGAGAACCGCTTTGGCTTCGAGAAGGTTTGGCAGCGCAACTTTCACCAGCACCTTGCCGTTCAGAGGATGAACGTAACTGCCGAGCAGCGGTTTGCGTGTTCCCGGCGGGACATGCTGCAGGACGTCGTAGCCATTCCATCGTCCCTCCAATACCACGTTCACCTGCGGACAGTCCGGTGCAGCGGAATCTCGGCGGCTGAAGGAAACGCTGTTCTGGTCGGCTTTGAGAGAAAGGACGGTGCCGAACTGCAGATGGCGGAACTGAATGCCTCCCCAGGGCTGCTGAGGATTTGGATTGGCTCCGATGACCATCGGAGCAGCTAGCAGTTTGCCATCGGTGTTTGCCAACCGAATCTCTTTCAGCTGTGGATTCCACCGCCAGACCGGATCGGCGAAGCGCACCCAGGCACTGTCAACGTACTGGAAAAAACTGCGGTCTTTGCCGCCAACACGGATTTCGTAGCAATGCGCAACAGAGTTGTCCGCAGCAGTCATTCCCAAGAGAAGGATGAGCAGGACTCCATTCATTTTTCACCTCACCTGTTCCGCGTTTGTTCGTAAAGTTGTTCAAGATTCCTGACGTTGCCCCTCTGAGCCTCAATCTCAAGCTGCTTCATGCGCTGGATCAGATTGCGGGCTTCCTTTTGCTGTGTGAGCAAGCGTTGTTGCACCACCTTCTGCTCGGCCTGGATGGTGGCGATTTCAATGAGGATGGAGTTCAGCAAGGCGACTTGTTGCGTCAGTGCGACTTCATTTCCCGGGATGTCCTCCCCGAGAATGAGGCCGGCGTTCCGTGACCGAAACCGCTGAAGAGCCTCGTAGTGGGCTGCATCTTGAGCTTGCAGTTCCTGAAGATGAGCTTCCTCCCGCTTGAGTTGGATCACCTGCTGCTCCGAGAACTGGATGAGACTGTCGGCATAGGTTCTGTAATCCTGGGACCGTTCGTAGAGGGGATTGGTTCGGAGAGCAAGGACCTGCGTGTCGTACGCCAATTGGTCAAAGGTCTTCCAAATTGTGATGAAGTGGTCCGTGAGCCGCCCCCAGTTGGATGGATCGAAGTCCTGCCAGTCGAGGGACGACAACCTGCGGTAGACCTGTCGGAAGTTTTTGAAGTATCGGTCAAACTCCACCTTGTACTTGTCAAACTCCCCCTTGTAAATGAGGAACATCTGATAGTGCGCGTGGGTCTGCAGAAAATGAGCGGCCCGCTGGGCCAGAGCGGCGGTGTCAGTGAAGATGAATGCCTTGGCAGAACCGCCCAAGGCCAGAAATATCGGAATCACAAGCAAAGCAATTTTCTTCATCTTGTCTCTCCTTTCAGGCTAGGCAGAAGCCATTTCCGTCCGCCTGACCTGTTGCTGCGCGAAATAGGGTTCCAGCACGGCCAAGCGCTGCCGCGTGTCTCGGCAGTTCGCGGTGAGACGAACGAGGTCTTCAATGGCGGTCCTGACACTGCCGCCGTGAAGCTGCTTCATCACGCGTTTCATCTCTCGTTCGTCCGGATCTGTGGTTGCTAGCCAGTAGGTGTAGGGATCACTCACAGGCCGCAGAATGCGGCGCAGACCTCCGGCTGACCAATAGAGGGCCTCGTGCTGAGCGGCATCGAGGCTGTGGTACTGCCCGATGTGGTGCTCGGTCATTTCCAACTTGTGTAGCGAGTGTTCGATATCCTTCTGGCCGGCGAAGAAGAACGCTTGTTTGAGATTGGTGATGATGGCGCGAGACCATGGCTGGGACGGATCATCTAGATCGTTCAGAGACTGCGTGATGATGTCCAGCATGATGTTCCAGTGCCGGCCGGTCCGGGCAATTAGCGAAACCCAGTAGGAAAAGGCTTCGTGGGTCAGGTACCGATGAGCCTCATCGAGAACGAAGCGTTTCTCAACACGACGGATGGATTCGTCAGCGATATCGCGGTAGACCTTGGAAAAGATCACATAGACCAGCGCAGCCATCAGATGATCCTCGGCATCGAGGTCGCGGAGATCGAAATAGCAGAAGCGCGCCTTTCTCAATGTGTCTTTCCCGCTGTTGAACAATTCGCCGCGTCGGCCCACGGTCCAAAGATAGAAGGCACTGGCGAGTTCCGGGCTCCTGACCTCCATCTGCATGATATTGGCCAGGAGGGTGATCGGAGGAATCACGGCCCCTTCATGCTGGTTCCGAAGCAGCATTCGGTAAGCGTTGAAGAACTCGGTCAAGCCCAGGCGCATCGTGACCTCGTTGCCCGGTCCGCAGAGGTCTTTGCCAGCCATAAGTTTTAAGAACCCCATGCAGAAGTCGAACTGTTCGTCGGAAATGGGCTCCTTCAGGTCGCATAGGAACGGGTTGAAATGAAACCCTGTGTGGGTTCTCGACGTGCGCATCACTGCGGTTTCGGAGGGCATCTCCTGCTGCAGGAACTCGAACAGATCACCGTAGGAGTTGGAAAGGTCCACCACCCATACCATGGGATTGACAATCAAGTGCGACAGAATGTCTTTGATGACGAAAAAACTCTTTCCACCAGCAGTGGGACCGCAAACCGCCCGGTGGCGAGCCTTCTCCCGACTGGTAAAAGGGTTGTAGGAGAAAACGCCGTGCAGCCGGTCCTCAAGGTAATCAACGGGATCCGAGTCGCCGGGATAGAGAACGTAGGCGCTCAAGAAGTCTCCAGCATTGGATGTCGAAATCAACGCCTTCCGCAGAT
>Ga0187892_10001150_pt1 | contig 63057 bp, 47 predicted proteins | sample MA1701073metaG_FD_139345 | JGI IMG/M metagenome (GOLD analysis project Ga0187892, IMG submission 139345) | Bio-ooze microbial communities from a basaltic lava cave in the Kipuka Kanohina Cave System on the Island of Hawaii, USA - MA170107-3 metaG ... | reverse complement strand
GCTGGGATGCCCGTCAAATGGGCGTCCCAGCGATTTTCGCCACCGAAGCATCACTCACAGTCCACGATGTCGTGAGCCGCTTCTCAATTAAGAATCAGTCCACGATGTCGTGAGACCTGACATCTACGAGCTTGGTGTAAGACTCAACAATCGCGTGCAGCACACTAGTTTTGAGGAGATCGTCACTGATCAGCCCTGCCGTCTTGACCGCTTCGGCTAGCAGCCTGCTCGCCTTCTCTTTGTCTCCGAGCTTGGCGATAGATTCAGCAATCGCGCGCAGCGCACTGGCTTGGTCGTAATCGTAACCGATCAGCCCCGCCGTCTTGACCACTTCAGCCAGCAGCCCGCCCGCCTGCTCTTTCTCTCCGAGCTTGGCGTGAGACTCAGCAATCGCGCGCAGCGCATCGACTTTGGTGGAATCGTCACTGATCAGCCTCGCCGTCTTGACCGCTTCGGCCAGCAGCCCGCTCGCCTTCTCTTTCTCTCCGAGCTTGGCGTAAGACTCAGCAATCGCGCTCAGCGCATCGGCTTTGTAGCGATCATCACGGATCAGCCCCGCCGTCTTGACCGCTTCGGCCAGCAGCCCGCTCGCCCGCTCTTTCTCTCCGAGCTTGGCGATAGATTCAGCAATCGCGCGCAGCGCATCGGCTTTGTAGCGATCATCACGGATCAGCCCCGCCGTCTTGACCGCTTCGGCCAGCAGCCCGCTCGCCTTCTCTTTGTCTCCGAGCTTGGCGCAAGACTCAACAACCTCGCGCAGTGTATCGGCTTTGTAGCTATCATCACGCTCCAGCCCCACCGTAGGGAACGTTTCGGCCAGCAGCCCGCTCGCCTTCTCTTTCTCTCCGAGCTTGGCGTAAGACTCAGCAATCGCGCGCAGCACACCAATTTTGGCGAGATCGTAACGGATCAGCCTCGCCGTCTTGACCACTTCGGCCAGCAACGCGCCCGCCTTCTCTTTCTCTCCGAGCTTGGCGATAGACTTAGCAATCGCTTGCAGCGCAGAAGTTCGGTAGGGATCGTCACTGATCAGCCCCGCCGTCTTGACCGCTTCGGCCAGCAACGCACTCGCTTTCTCTTTGTCTCCGAGCTTGGCGTAAGACTCAGCAATAGCGCGCAGCGCATCAGCTTTGGAGTCATCGTCATGGATACGATTTAAGACCTCGGAGGCTTGTTGTGAATCTCCTGCATAAACGAAAGCATGAGTTATGGCGCTCAAAGCGCTGTTATCACTCAACCTGCTGCCGTAATTGCGCAATTCTCTTTTGATCAACCAAGTCTGCCAGGCATTGCTGTGCCATCCAATCCATCCGCTGAAGGCGAGCAGCATCGCCAATCCCGCCGCAGAGTACAGCAAACGGAAACGCCGCTGGCTGGCAGCCAACAAAGCATCTTTGGCCTGCCGCTCCTTGCCCCAGGCGATCAACTGTTTGTGCTTGTTGATCAACCGCAATTCGGACCACGAAAACAGGTAGCGCGAATGGCGCCCGCTGCCGAGCCATTCGTTCGTGCGGCGGTCGAGCAATTGTTCGGCGCGGTCGGCGTCGCCGAGCTGTTTGCCCGCAATGCGCCGCAGCGCCGGGATCAGCCGCTCGTGGGCGAGTTCGTAGCCTTCGACCTCCTTGTCGCCGGCTTCCTTGCGCTTGACGGGCGCGATCAGCCGCACGTCGCCGCGCGAGAGCCATTCGATGGCTTCGGCGATCTCGCCGGGCGGCAGATGGTCCTGCAGCTTCTCTTCCAGTTCCGCCGTCGTCAGCACGCCGGCGCGCGTGTTGCGGTCGAGGTCGGTCAGCGCCAGCAGCGTCTTCACCGCCGCCTGCCGCCGCGCGTCGGTCTCGCGGGCGTCGAGCGCGCGGTTGAGAAAACGTTCGAGCAGACCTTCGACGCCGCCGAGTTTTCGGAACGTCTTTTCATTGAAGGCGCGCTCTTCCTCCGCTTTCTGCCCGGCGATCATCCACGCAGGCGCCTGTATGTCCACGGGCGAAACCAGACCGTCTGTGGCGCTGGCCAACTCTTCGGCGGCCATCTTTTCGACGAAGCCGGAGTCGCAATCCAGCTTCTCCTGCTCGGCGATCACGCGGAAGATTTCGGCGGCCTGCGCGGGCGCGAACTTCTCCAGCCGGAAGTTCTGGCGCCAACCGAGCGAATAGCCCAACAGCTTTTGCAATTCGATCAGGCGGTCGAGGAAGTCGCTGCGCAAACAGACGATGATCTTGACGGGCAGCGCCGCCTGCCGCTTGAACCATTCTTCCATCGCCGCCAGAAACGGCGCTCGGTCTTTCTTGCGCGTGCGGTGGACGAAGAACTGCTCGAACTGATCCAGGATCACGACCAATGGCCGGGCGTCGAGCCGCGCCGCCGCTTCGAGCATCTCGGGCAGGCTCGGCGGAAATTTGTCCTTGTCGGGCGGAGCAAGCTGTTCGATGAAGGCCTGCCGAATCGCCTCGATGGGGTCAAGCTCGGTGCATTTGACGTAAACGCAGCGGTGGTTCTGTTCGGGCAGCCTGGGCCAGAGTCCGGCTTGCAGGAACGAGGTCTTGCCATTGCCCGATTCGCCGCACAGCACGCCGAAGCGGAAACCATTGGCGGTGATCGCCTGCGAACATTCGGTCAAATCGTTCTCGCGTTGGAGCCGGGCGAAGAGCGCCGCGTCGTCTTTGCCATAAGGCAGCAATCCTTTGATGGCGCTGCGCTCCGCCAAATCGCGGCGCGTTTTCTCTTTTGGCCGAGCGCGCCAAGCTGCCACCACAGCAGCCACGAAGACCACGCCAATCACCAGCCAGAAGTAGAGCGGGTACGCTTCGGGAAGCTGTGTGACGCCGAACAGTTCGAGAATCTTGCGGAAGACAATCGGATTGAAGGCCGCGAAGAGGAGCGCGTCGAGCAGCAGAAGTTTGGTCGTCCAGTTTTTGCCGCGCAGGACTTCGACCAACCACTCGACGAATTTGTTCGACTCTTCGACGGTCTTTTTGATGGCTTCGGTATTGGGTGTTTTCTCTTCTGGCATAATGATTCGCCTCTTCGCAGGCGAATCCTATCGCTGAGGTCAGGATGTCTCAAGAAGAATTGGCCATTGGCAATTGACCATTGCCAATTGTTTCGCAGGAAGTTTGATTCCCTCTCCTGCGAAACAATTGGCAATGGTCAATTGCCAATGGCCAATGGTTTGAGAGTTATTTCAAAATCAGCGCCACCTCCTCTCTCAATCGCCCCGCCGCATAGCTTCGTTGAATGCGAATCTCTTCAACCGGCGCGGCCACGTCCAGCAAACTCGCCACCTCGCCGGAGAAAAACTCCCGCGACGGTTCGTTCGGCCCCAGTTGTTTGACCTCTTCGCCGCGCCGCTCTTTCCAGTAAGCCTTTATTCGCGGCTCGTCCAGCTTCATGAAGATTTGATCGAACGCCGTCTGGCGCTCGCCGAGCCGGATCACGGTCAGTTCGTGGACGGGCGACGAAGTCCGGATTTCGCGTCTCTGCTTCGACTGCTGCTCGCTCACGAGCGAGGCGAGCAGTTCCGGATTGTTCGAGATGATCAGTTCCTGCCAGCGCACGCCGTAACCGACTGCGCGTCCGAGCATCGGCAATTGCATCTCGCGCCACTGCGCCCCACTCGTGCTTCGATCTCTCCATTCAAACCTCGCCGTCGCTCCGGCGATCATCAAACGGCTCGCGGCCAAGTCGGCGATTGCGCGTTCGAGCGACGCCCGATCGAGCGACGCCCGATCGAGCGACGACGGATTCTGCAACGAGATGATCGTGGCTCTTCGGAATTCGGCGAACAACGGGCCGTCAACCGCTCGCGGCTGAGCGATCTTGGCCACCAGCGTCGGTCGCGCCGGTTGCAACGCCGAACGAAATGCGGCGGAGAACTTCTCTTCGCCCTTCAACCTGATTGCTGAATCGTCCGCGTCGCCATCGCCGCGTTCGCGCGCGTCTCCCGGATCGTCAATCTCCATGTTGTATTTGTAGCTGAGGTACGAATAACGGCTCGATCCGTAATACTCTTCATCTTCGGAGGCAACCTCGAAGTCGCTGCTGTCGTAACTATGCCAGCTCCAATCGCGCGACCTCTTCGCTCGCTCGACCTTGCCGTCGAACAAAGTGTCGCGGACAAGCTCCGCTGCAACAGCTTGATCACCGTCCGCCGCACGAATCTGCGCGAAAGGCGCATCCGCAGGAACGATGCGTTCAATCCGCTGCACCGTTTGTGGCGACAACGCCGCGCCAGTCTTGACCGCCTTGCCGTCCGTCAGAAACTCGCGCCGCTCAACCCACGTGTTCTGCTGAAGCTCCAGGTCGAACATCCCGGCGCGAATGTGTTTCAGGTCAGCGACGTTTTGCATCGCCCAGTAGCGTTTGAAATACCAATCGTCGTTGAGCGCCGCTTGATTCACCCAGACCGTGACGAAATGCGGCGTGACCGTTTTGCTCAGCGATTGAAACGAAGGCTCGTCGCTCAACCGGTCTTTCTTCGCCTGACCGTTAATATTGGCGATTGCGCGCAGCAGAAGCTTCTCGCTCGTCGCCAGCACGAATCTGCCTTTCACGGCGGCGAATCCGATCTGCTGCTTCTGCCGCCCTTTGTCCGCTTCGACATCGCTCAGGTAGTAAGCCACGCCATCTGGCGATTCGATCTCTTCGAAGTTGTCTTTGCTCTGGAAGAACTGCGTGGCGGCGAACTTTTCGTCGCTGAGCGGCGCGATCAAAACCAATTCCAGCCGCCCGATGTCGTAAACGGCAATGGCGGCGCGGTTGTCGGCCAGCGCGCCGAGCGCCGAGGCGCCAATCGGAAAGCCCGTCGCGTCGTTGAATTCGTTCCAGCGCGAAACCAGTTTGATCGCCAGATGTCGCGTCTGAAGCTGCTGATAATTGACGCTGCCCAGATAGCGGTCTTTCAACGAAGACTCGTCCCACTGTTTGAGCATTGCGGGCAAGTCTTTGAACTGCGCGTAGACCAGCGCGCCGCGCGGGAAGTCGTTCGCCAGCTCGAAGCTGTTCGCCGCGCGCCGCGCCGACACCACGCTGATCGCCATTCCGATGATGATGAACACAATCAACAAAGCGATGACAACGAGAGAACGTTTGAGTAGTTGGAGCCAATCTGCTTTTGAAATCATTATTTTTCTGTCCCACATTTTTCTGTTCGTAATTTTTCTGTCCGGCATTTTTCTGTTTTCGTCTGTCCATTCAATAGGGGGTTAAGTTGGCGGGGTATTGCTAACGGTACGAGATCGCCTGTTCGTTGATCACGAGCGACAGCGCCGGTTTGCGCTCCCGCTCGATCCGTTTCAATTTCAACTGTTCGATGCGCGATTCGGCTTTGCGTTGCTCCGCGATGTCCGGCGACAACGCCAGCCTCGCGTTCTCGAACTCGATCGCTTTGTCGAGATCGCTCGTCTGCTCGGCTGAAACCGAAAGCAGCACAAGCAGTTCGATCTGCGATTGCGACCGGCGCTGGTTTGAACGCGCAGCCAGAGTCGTGAAGCGCGGCTTCGCTTTCTCGATCCGCGCAGCTTCGTCATCGCCGGTTGGCGGCGGGCTGGCCGACGATTGCCCTTTCAACCTTTCATCAACGCCCGCCTGCTTCAACGCTGCGCGATGCCGGTTCTGCTTCGCGTAAAGCCTGACGATTTGCCATCGCTGCTCGTCTTCGGTTGCGGCGAAAGGCGCGGCGATCCATCCGTCGCCACACGCGATCATCGAATCGAGCAATGATTGCAGGGCTTCGCGCTCACGGCCTGCGTTCTTCTGCACGAACGCGCGGAGCAGCTTCAGTTGCGCGCCAGGGTTGGCGGCCACCGCGTCGCCCAGGCGTTTGATCGCCTCGTTCGCTTGCCCGCGACCCAACAAAGACTGGGCTTCAATCGCGGCGACCATCTCCTGGTCTTTGCCCGCGCGAGCTTGCTGCTCGAAAGATTGCCACTTCTCCTGCTTGACGATCTCCGGCGCAATCCACACGGCGATCCATCGAACCTGGCGTAACGCGCGGCGATCTGAAATCAGCGACGCAAGCTGGCTCACCGAATCGTCAACCTTCCCGTTCGCCGCCAACACGCGCGCTAGTTCCAGCCGGTTCGCGCCGTCTTCAGGCGCGAGCGCCGACAACCGCTGGCAGTATTCAATCGCCGCCGCGAATTGATTGAATTCAGCCGCAGCCGCCGCCACCACACGCAAAGCTTCGGCTTCCCGAATCTGATTGTTCGGCTGAGGACGCTCGACCCATTCGGCGTCCGTCGCGCGCGCTTTCACCCAATCGAGCGCAGCTAATTCAGCGGCGGCGGTCTCGCGCGTCTCCCCATTGCCGAGCCTGACCATCAGATCGAGCAGCTTCGACCCGCGCTGGGCGTCGCCTTTCTCGAACGCCAGTCGAGCGAGAGAGGCGAACGTCGAAGCTTGAAGCTGTTCGAGCGCCAGGCTGCGCTCATACGCCGCCCGCAGCAATTCATCAGCTTCAGCGCCGCGTTTCTCACCGCGCAAGATTGCGACCGCTTTGTTCAACCTTTCGATGTTTGGCGGCGCCACGTGTTCGAGCTTCGCGCTGACTTCAGCGCCGGTGAAACGCTTCAAGCCATTGGTCGCTTGCGCGACGCGCCCTTGTCGAACATCCAATCGCAGCTTCGCCAGCCGCAGCCATTCCGGGCGCGGATAACGGCTTTTGAACTCCTGCTCGATGCCTGGAATCAGGCTGACCGCTTCGGCTGTTTTTCGTTCAGCGATCAGGTAGTCAAGATATTCGCGCTGCCATTCGATGCGTGCGCTCTGTGACTCTGAAGATCGAGTGCTGGCGCGAGTGGCCGACTGCCCCCTCGCTTTGTGGTCGAGCGATTCCTCGACCTCGTCAAGGCTCCACGCGCCGCGCGCCTGCAAACGATCAACGAAATCAGAACCCGATTCGTAACGCGGCAAGCCCTCTGTCCGGCGAATGAGCATTTCGTAAAACGGCGCGAAATGATCTCGTTTGACCAGCGGCTCGCGGATCACCATCTCCGGCAAAGCGACATCGCCTGTCGTGGCTTCGCAAAGCTGGCGCAGGAACGCGGCCTTCTCCGCTTCGTCTTTCGGCGAAGCCGCAACGCCTTCTTCCCTGTCGAACGATCTGGCGAGCGCGCGGATCAGAGGCTTCAACGATTCCATTTCTTCGTTGGCGCGACTGACACTGGCGAGTCGTTTGACGACGAATGGGCGCAACTTCGCTCTCGCTTCGGCGGCCAGACCGTGCTGGGTGAGCGTGCGAAGGTAAAGCGCGCAGCTTTCGATCTTCGGATTCTCGCCCGCGACGATTTTCGCCCAATGTTCATCGGCCTCGCGGCGATTGCCCAGTTTGAAGTAAGCCGAGCCGATGTCGGCGATGGTCTGTTCGTCGCCGGGCTGCATCTCCAGCGCAAGCTGGAAATGTTCGATCGCCAGTTGATGCTCGCCTTGATCCGCATACCACCAAGCCAGTCGCCGCTGCGCGTTCGCGTCCTTCGGGCGATTTTCGATCATCGCCGGCAGGAACGCCGCGCTCTCAGCCTTCGACGCCTGCTTCGCTTTTTCAGACAGCGCCAGCCAGCGCCCGTAACCTTCCGCCAAATGAAACCAGTTGTCGCCGGCCAGTTGCTGCGCCCCGTCCGGCTTGGCAACGATCATCTCTCCGATGGTCTGCCAGTTGATCGCGCGCAGAAAAAACGTTTCGTTCTCGCGGCTGGAATCGCGCGCCACGACGCTGAGTTCCGCCTGGCGCGATGATTTCCATGCGGGCTGCAGCGGCGCGGCTTCGATGGCTTCGCGCGCGAGCTTCAACTCGTTGTTTCTGACGAGAAAGTTGATGAGTTGGAAACGATGCGGCGTCGGTTGAGCGGCGCATTGCTGCAGTTCGTTGCGACCCGCTTCTCCGCTTTCGAGCAACGCCTCGAAATACCGTTCGATCAGCGGATCGGTTGTGGAGGTCAAATTCCCTTTGCGCGCAGCGAACTCTTCGCGCAAGACCTTCAACTCCTGTTCGCCGTCGCCCGCTATCCGCGCGTATTCGGCGATCATCGAACGGTAAGCGAATTTGTCGCGCCACTGGTCTTGCGCGCGTTCCCGTTCGAGCAATTCAGCCACGCGCTGGTAGGCTCCGCGCTCGGAGTAAAAATTGACGAGCGACATCAAGTGGGCGTGACGGTTCGTCGAATCGGTGGCAATCGCCGCAGCCGCGTCTTTGCGCGCGACCAGAATCTGCTCGGCCAATTGCCCCAGCCCCGCGCGCTGGCTCAGGTTCAACAGCACGACCAGCGTGTCGTCGCCGCTCGCGCCTTTCGCTTCGTTCATCCACACCCGCGCGTCGCGGTCAATCGCCGCCAACTCGTCGCCCGTCGCATATTCCGCCGCGATGCGGCCAACAGCTTCCGGCAGTGTGCGGTCGAACGTTCCGAGCAGGCTGCGAGCTTTGCCTGCCAGCAGGTTGTCTTTGCTCGCCGCGTCACGCTTGATGCGTTCGCGCACGCTCCACAACCGGCGCAGGATTTGATCCAGCGGCTCTTCATCACGCAGTGTCTCGACGTAACCCGCAAGTTCGCTCGAACGCAACTCGTGTTTGTAAAAATCCGAGGCGAAGGCGTCGAACGCCTTGCGATAAGTTTCAACCGCTTTGGCCCGTTCGCCGCGCCGCAACACAGACGCCTCGGCGAACTGTTCGCTCAAAGTCTTCGTCTTAGGCTTTTCGACCGGCAGCTTCGCGCGCGCAGCGTCGGCGTCGCGCTTCCGTCCAGCCTTCTCATAAGCTTCGACCAAGCGCTTCAAATACTGTGGATCGTCGTTCGACAACCGGCGAGCCTCCTCCAACGCGCCAATCGCCGCCGGATAATCTTTCGCTTTCAAACAGACATCGGCCAGTTCGCTGTGCAACTCGACCATCTCTGGCTGGTTGACGATGGCCTTGCGCAGATTGGCTATCGAATTCGCCCAATCGCCCTTCGCTTCGTAAATCCGCGCCAGCACCAGGTTCCAGCGGTAGTCTTTGAAAGCCTGTGCGGAAGTCTTCGTGTAATACTCGATCAGCGCGTCGGCGCCGCCGTAGCGTTTGACGTATTGCAGCGCGGCCTTGACGTTCTCTTCGTCGTCGGGATCGCGGTTGATGATCTCGATGTGCTGCTCGACCGCCGACTGGTAATCTTTGAGCTGTGTGAACGATTCGATCACGCCCGAACGCAACTGTTCGATCTGATAGCGGATCTCGTAACGATCCGCATCCGACTGTCTGATCGCGCGGATGGTTTCGCGGTAACGCTCGCGCAGCGCGTCGGGGCGCGAAGTCCGCACGTAGACGCGCGCCAGTTCGTTGAACACGTCCAGGTTGCGTGGGTTCTCGTCGTAAAGTTTCTTGAGCGAGTTTTCAGCCGCCGCCAGTTGACCGCGTTCGGTCTGACGCGCCGCCAACTTGCGCGCGAAGATGTAATGGAATCTGCCACGACCGCGCTCGGAAGCTTTTGCCAACAGATTGATCGCGCTGTCGCGTTTGCCGATGCGCCAGTAAAAGTCCGCCGCTTCGCTGAGCACTCCATAATTCGTCGGATATTTGTTGACCAGTCGCCCGAGCATCGCCGCCGCCGAATCTTTCTGCCCCGACGCCGCCGCGCTTTCGGCCAGTTGCAGTTGATACGAGATGGCGAAGCGCACGGTCTTCGCCGCCACTGTCAATCGCCGCAACGTCGCCAATTCACCTGCCGTGTCTTCATTCTCCTGGAAGAAATCGCGCGCGCTGTCGAGGAAATCATGGGAACGGCTGACCGCAACTTCGCGTTTGAGCAAAGCCGAAGCTTCATCCTTCTTTTCCACGCTCTTGAGCAATTCGACGTAACCGAGCGTGAGCGACTCGCGGTTCTTCGCGCGACCCAATTCGCTTTGAAACGCCGCGTGAAGCTGCTGCGGAAAGTCTTTGCGTTTGTAAAGCGTCTTCAACCGCCGCTGCGCCCGCCAATAATCTTCAGAGTTTTGATCCAGCGCCTTGACATATTCGCTGATCGCCTCTTTCGTTTGATGCTTCGCTTCGAGGATGGCGGCGACCTGAAACGCGCAGAGCGTGTGGTCGTTCATCCGCCGCCGCATCTCGCTGAGCGTGCGCAGCGCGTCGTCGTATTGAAAATAGTCCCAGTAAACGGTCGCGGTGTTGAGATAAATCTCTTCGTCGCCTTCGCGCAGCTTGATCAACTGTTCCCATTGCTGGCCAGCGCGTTTGTAATCGCCAAGCTCGGCGTAAATCTCTCCGGCCTGCGTGCGATAGTTTTCTGACGAAGGCGCTGCGTCAGCCACCGCGTGTTGAATCTTGGCAGATTCTTCCAGCGACTTTTGATCCTTCTGGCCGAATGACCGGGTGAAGGCGACCAGCCGATCCGCAAATTCAGGCGTGTTCGGATAAAGCCGATTTAGCTCGCGGTAAGCGTCCACAGCCTCTTCGTAATTCGCCAGCCACGCCGCCGCATCGGCGCGGAAGAGCTTGTAGGGAAGCCCATCCCACGTAGTAGCGACTTTAGTCACTTTCTCTCGCGCTACGTCCGCGTGCTCGCGCAGCTTTTTGTTGCTCGCCAGATGCGACAGGTAACGCTCCCGAATCGGCTTCGACTCGAAGTAGTATTCGGCCATCAACCGCTGCCATTCGGCCCAGTGTTTGTGGCCGGCGTAATAACCAAGCAAGCCTTCGACGAACTTCAGATTGTGCTGGAAGCGTTCGTGGGCGCGCGTGTAAAGGCTCAGATAAAGCCCGGACTCAAAAGCCGGAGCGGAGCCGCTCGCGCCCGAAGTGGCGAACTTCGCCAGCCAGCCTTCGATCTCTTCGTCGTTCATCTTCTCAACCAACTCGCGCGAGAGCCGCTCGAACTGCTGCTTCTGATCGCGCCGCAGATACCAGCGCGCTAGCCGGTCGGTCCAGACGTTGGTCGGGAAGCGTTTGATCGCTTCCTGGTAAACGCGCAGTTGCTCTTCGATCAGGTTGGTCTGCCCCAGCCATTGCAGAGACTGTTCATAAAGCCCCTGCTCCTCCGGGTATTTTTTGATCTCGCTTGCATAGAGCGCCAGGATGTCGGCTGTGCGGTTCTCGCGCGCGAGCGATGCGACGTAACGCGACAGGACAAGCGCATAGCTGATCGTCTCTTCACCAGACTTCCTGGTCTTCAGCGGAACCGGGCAGAACCGGGTCACGCGCGAGTATCCTTCATCTTCATCGCTCGCAGCGCTATCGTTTGACGGATAAGTGATCGTCATCGGACGATGCGAAGTCAATTCGTCAATACCCGCCGCTTCCCACACCGGCACGAGCGGCTTCTCTTTCTTTCGCTGTTTGCCCAGACGATCCATCACGCGCTGGTACAACGCGCGCTCGGCGCCGTATCTGCCGTAGTTGATATAAGCGTCCGCCAGCTTCAACGCGACCTCGGCGTATTCGGGCGCGTCGTCGTAACGCTTCTCGAATTCAGCCAGGAGTTCAGCCGCGACATTCGCATCACTCGTGGTCGAATAATGGCGGATCAGGTCAAGGTACATCTGCGCCATTTCGGGCGAAGTCGGATACTCCTGCTTGTAGACGTTGAACAGACGATAAGCGGCGGCGAGGTTGAAATGCTCGACCGCGATCTCTTCCTCAACTTTGAATTCGCGCTGAGCGTTTGAATCGGCCAGGACCAGTGAGAGCACGCCGCCAAGCATTCCCGGATGCGGATCGGCTTTCGCAATGTCTTCGTAAAATTTCAAATCGCCCGCGGTCAGCGGCGTGCGGTCGGTTCCGGCGTTGAACGACAGACGGAAAAGCTCGTACAACACTTTCGCGCGCAACTCGCCGCCGCGCGCCAGCGCGCCCTGCTCGTGCAGCGTGAAAAGGAACCGCGAGGCCTGATCAATCTTTCCGTCGGCAATCAGCAGCCGTGACATCGTCGCCAACTCGCCCACAGTCCATTTCACTTTTCGCGCCGCCCGCGCCTGCTCCAATCGAACGAAGATGCTCGACGCCGCGTCGTCATTCTCCTCGTAATCGTAATGCAGGTAATGAAAGAGCCTGACGGCAGTATCGAAGTTCGCGGGGTTACGGCGAAACGATTCTTTCAACTCGCGCCCGTAAGCGCGCAACCGGTCTCGTTCGCTCAGGAAGTGTTGGTAGAAAGCCTCTGACTGTTTCTCGGTCCAGAATGGATCGAACGAACGGACGTAGAGCGCTTCGGCCTCACGCCCACGACTGAGCGCGGCAAGCAGGTAAACCTCTTTTTCGAGAAAGTAACTCTCTCGGTCTTGAAAAGATGATTTGTGTTGGCGCGCCGCGCCGAGCGCCTCGTTGTAATCTTCCTTCTCAATCAGGTGATCAATGAACTGCTTGACGACCTCGAACGAGTTCGGGTCGGACGCGATCAGACGGTGGAAGAAATCGGGACGTTGGTATTTTTCCAGCCGGTGCCGCCGCGCCATCTCGATCAGGTCGCGCAGAATCGGCGCGCGTTCGTTCGGCGGCGCGGCGGCGATCATCCGCTCGCGCGTCGCGGCTTCCTCGGCGAAGCGGGCGCGGCGATGATAAAAACTGGCGAGCCGTTCGAGCGATTTCAAGCTGTTCTTTTCAAGCTCGACGTAACGAAGCATTTCCTGATGAGCCTGCTCAATGTCGCCGAGCTTTTCATCAAGCTCAGCCAGCCTCGACTCGATCTCGGCGTCCTGCGCGTAACGCTTGCGGACTTCGGCCAAGCGAGCGCGGGCTTCGGCGGTCGGGAACGGGAGGATGGCCTGCGCGCCGAAAAATTCCGCGCGGGTGAACAAAGCCGCTTCGATCTGCGCGGCGCGTTCTTCCGCAGCGGAACTCGCGTTGGCGGTTTTGACCGTTTGCTGCGGAGCGATGATCGCCAAGCAGAGAGACGAAACGATCATCGCGAGCGCGAATGCCTTTCCGAATTTCAATCTGCGGTTTTTCATGCCAAAAGCTCTCCCCCTGCAAAAAATTGAGAATGGAAAATTGAGAATTGAGAATGACTCCGCATTTGACTGCGACAATCAACGTCCAATCACCGAAACCATCACGTCCACGCTCGACTGGTTGTGAGCGAAATCTTCCGCCGAGACCGTCAGCGCGTATTGCCCCGAAGCCAAACCGGCTGGCACGCGCAGCCGCCCGATGTTCGCCTTCTCCTTCTCAGACCACGCGAGTTGGATGGGCTGCGCGCCGTACAGCTTTGCTACCAGCCGCATCGTGTCTTGGTCGGCGCTCACTCGCACCAGCAACTCTTCGCCCGCGCGCACGGTTTGCGATTGCACGCTGGCCGAAAGCTTCGGCGCGTGGCTGTCAACGACAAAGCTCTTCTCTTCCTGAAAGCCACTGCCCTGCTTGTCGGTCATCAGCAAACGGCAGCGATAAGTTCCATCGGGCATCCACGCGGGCGCCAAAAATCGGACTTCCCAGACGCCTTCGCTCGGCAGGAATTTGAGCGGCAGGGTTTCGCCGAACGGCAGCACGGCGAAGACCGATTTGATCGAAGGGTCGGTCTTGACGCGGATCACGGGATCGCCCGGTTGAATCACTCGCGGGCGCAGCAACGATCGCGGCGCGGCCAGGAAGGCCGTGTACGGCGTGACGAATTTGTATTTCTGCGACAACCGGATGATCTCCGAGATGTAATCTTCGCGCTCGCCGTTCAGGTTCATCTCGTAAAGCAGCGCGTCAACGCGGGCGCGCGCCCACAATCGCGGCAAATGATCGTGCGCAGTCTCAAGCTCCGGCAGCGACACGCGGCGCGAGAGATTGATCGCTTTGTCGCCTCCTCGCCCTTCGATCTTCACTTCAACGTCGCGCAAAGGTTTTTTGTAACGACCGACGAAAGCCGCGCTTGAGCCGTCGAAGGCGTGCGGCGATTGCAGCGCGTAAATGTGCGAGAAGTTCGCCGGGTCGGATGCGGCGAACTGCAATCCGTCAATGCTCGGACGCCCGAGGCGCGAGAAGATGATCTTGAGCTGGGTCGAAATATCCTCGGTTTCACGGGCCTGCGCGAAATAGCCTCTGCATTTGCGCGTCAGTTCTTCGAGCAAAGTTTTGTTCGCGTCACCGCCAACGGCCAGGGCGAAGAGACGGGTCTTCGGCAAACTGTCTGAATTGTTCGCCTGATCGAAGGCTGCGGCGATGCGTTTGACGCTGATGGTTTTCAGCGTCGGATTGGCGTCGGAGATCAACACGACGCTGCGTTCGCCTGCGGGAAACGCGCCGGCAAGTTCAACCGCCTTGAGCAAGGCCTGGCTCAAATCGGTTCCCCCGGCGAGCATCGAACCTTTGACGAAATTCAAGGCGCGTTCGACGTTCTCTGGCGTCGCGGGCAAAGGCGTCGGCGAAAGCGGCGAGACACTGCCGTTGAAGAGAGCGAGGTTGAATTGATCCTGCGGATGCAAGCTATGCAGGAAGAAATCAATCGCTTCGACGGCGCGCGTGAGCTTCTCGCCGTGCATCGAGAGTGATGTGTCGAGTAGCAGCAGGACGTTGCGTGAGGTAGTGGCGCGCTCGCTACCGCTCGCGGTACTGAAACGTTCGTTGAAGATCGCGCGAGCCTGGAAATAACCATCGGGATTGGTTGCGGCAAGCTGGGGGTCGCGCAAGTCGTAAGCCGTGATGCGTTCGGGCGCGCGATGCGCGATCCAAGTCATCGCGCTCTGCGGGACGTTGATCGTGTAATCGAATGACAGGTCTTCTTTCAGGTCGAAGTCTCGCGCTTGGAATTCATAGACCGGTTCGTTCGACTCGGTTTTGGTCGCCTGCATCGGATACGCGGTCGAACGGAAGTTGAGAGGCGAGATCGGGGAGTCGCTTAACACTTGCACGCTGAGATGCAACTCCCCGACGCGTTGTGGCGGGCCGAACGAAGGCTTCAGCGGAAAGCTGAAACGCGAGGTCAGATTTTCGACCGGTAACATCTCGGTGTACTCAAGCTCGACGCGCTTCGAGCCGTAGGCCGGAATCGGAAAGACTTTGGCTGAGAACGCTGATGTCCCGCCGCGCTCGTCGTCCTGTTGCAGCAAACCGGGATCGGTCATCTGCTGCTTGATCTGCGAGTAGATTTGATTGGCGCGGCGTTTTTCCAGGATCACGCCGGGCAGCCGCAGATCGCCGTCCCACACGGCGAAGTCGGCGATGGACGATTGCGGCGGCAAGGCGAACAAATATTTGCCTTCGAGGATTTGATTGGTGTGGCTGTCGAAGATTTGCAGCACTTTCACGTGCGCGTGCTGGTTGTCAATGCGCACCTCAACCTTCATCACTTGAAGTGAGAGGATCGAAGAGTCAGGTTCGTTTTTGATCGAGACGGGGATGAGCGCGCCGGATTGAGCCTTCGTGCGAAACGCCGGCTGGCAAACCATGAACACAATCAATCCGGCGGCGATCAGACAAATTGGCGCGATGGAATCAATCAATCTTTTCATCTCTTATTCTCCGGTGAACTTCAGATAGCTTTTACCGACACGAGCGATGCCGCTGGTCGTGCCGAAGTAAACGTAGTCGCCATCGCTCGCCATGCTGATCGCAAGGCTCGATGGCAATTCATTTTTCAACCGCATCCACTTCTGCGAACGCAGTTCCAGAATCCAGACGCCGTCGAGCGTGCCCACGTACAATCGTTCGCCATCGCTCATCATCGCGTTCGGATTGACGACCTGTTTGCCGGTTTCCGAAGCGAAGCTGGTGAACTCGCCCGCCGCCGTCAGTTCAAACACGCCGCCGCCGTATGTGCCGACGAACAGCCGCCCGCCGGTTGAGCAAATCGCCGGCGCCCAGTTCTGCGATAGGTTCGAGTTTGAATCTTTGAAGACACGGACGACGCGGCCTCCGGCGATTTGCGCCAGTCCGCCGAGCGTTCCGGCGTAGATGAATTCCCGATGCGCCAGAACGGAATAGACGCTGTTGCTCGGCAATCCCTGAACCGTCGTCAACCCTCGCCAGCTTTTCGCTTCGCCGAGCGAAAGACCACGACTGGTGGCCAGCGCCAGATTCGCGCCGCCCGCTTTCGATTTGTTTTGAACCAGCGCGGCGCCCAGAATCGAATTGCTGAGCAGGCCGTCAGCCGCGCTCACGCGCTGAGACCCGAACGAGTTGTCGAATCGGATCAACCCCTGGGCGGTCGCCACGATCATTCGCTTCGCTTCTTCATCCCAGACCATCGAGTTGATTTCGCGCGCGAACTCAGATTCGAGATGCGCGACGCGACCGTGTTCGGGCGAGATGACATCAATGCCGTTGCGGAAACTACCCGCCCACAAGCGGCCCAGATCGTCGAACGCCAGGGCCGAAATCACGTTGTTCGTCAAAGCGTCCACGGGCCGATCCGTCCGGCCGAACGCTGAAAAATTGAGCCGCCCCGAAAGCCTTTCGCCCTGCCAACCGATGCGCCAGATGCCTTCGTTGCTCGCCAACCACAACGTTTGCCCCATTGGCTCACTTGTTCGAGCAAAGGCGATCAGTTGACAGGACGAAAGGCTCCGAGGACGGTTCCAGGCTACGGGAGCGATCTGAATTTGATTTGAGGAGCGACTGCTGGCGAGTTGAAACACTTCGCCGTTGTCTTTGCTGAGCAGAACATCGCTGCCGGAATTCGCCAGGCTGGCAAGCTCTGGCAGAATCGCAACCGTTTGAAACCGAGTCTGCGAAGAAGAGTTGGCGCCGTCGAGAATTTGATTGACCGGCGCGGCGGCCACGCCGAAATCCGAGGCGACGACGAGTTGATCGCCGACAGTTGTGACGCCAACGATGCGGTTCGACGGCAACCCGTCGGCAATCGTGTAATGCGCCCAGCGGTCGGCGTCATTGACCCACAACCCGCCGGCGAAAGTCCCGACGAAAAGCCGTTGACCGTCGGCGATGAGACAGTTAATCCCCACCAGCCGTTTTTGATCGGATTCGACTTTGATTTCGCGGAAACGTTGACCGTCGAATTCGAGCAAGCCGCCAGCGAACGTGCCGATGAGCAGCCGGCCGCGATCTTCGAGCATGGCGGCGACGGCCTGCGCGTTCCGGTCAGTCCAGCGGTATTGCTCGAAGCGTTTGCCATCGAAAACGATCAATCCTTCGGAGCGGGAGCCGATGAGGAGTTTCGAGTTGAAGGTCGCAAGCGCGGTCAGATCGCTTTCGGGCAATCCATCGAGCGTGGAGTAACGCCGTTTGAGATTTCCGTCTTCGGCGAATTCGACCAAGGCGCCGTCAGTCGCGGCGAAGATCGAATCGTTGAAGCGGGCGAGGCTGCGAGTGTTGCGGCTGCTCTGGATCAATTTGATTTCGCCGCTGGCCAGCGCCGGGCGCGCTTCCCTTTCAAAAGCCACGAGTGATTGTTTTTCCAGCCGGCTTCGGGCCGCATCGAATTCGCGTTGGGCGTTGCGTTTGACCATCCACGCTGAGATCAGTCCGGCGCACAGCAGCGCCAGCGCCAGCCCGATCAACCATCGGCGGCGCAGTTTCAGAAACGCATTTGCCAGCATCGTGACAGGCGGCATAGCGATGTGATCGAGCGGCCATTTCATAAGCGTGAACCTCGCATTGATCTCGTCGTTGATTTCAACGGGCGGGATTATGCTTAAACGGAGAGACCAGCGCGGCGTGAGCGGCTACGGTTGTTTGCGGTGTTATTGCGGCCTGGCGCCGGTTGAGCCCGCAATGGGGGCGCCGCTGGCACGCGCCTTCGGGTGTGGATTTCCACAGACGGGCGGGAACCGAAACGGCGAAGCTGACGTTTTTGAATTTGCCGGACGGCGTTCTCGAATTTTGCCTGACGCCCAAGATGATGTTATGATCCGGCCCGAACCCACCAGATAGAGTATCTCGAGTTGCCCCTCGACCGGTTGATTCAACATGCGCACGGTGATTTCGATTGCTGGCTTCGATCCTTCGGGCGGCGCAGGCACGCTGGCCGACATCAAGACCTTCGCGGCGTTCGGCTGTTTCGGCGCGGCGGCGATTACTTCTCTGACTTTTCAAAACACCGTGGCTGTTTTCGGCGCAGCGCATCAATCGGCAGATGTCCTGCGTTCGCAGATCGAACCCATTGTCCGGGATTTCCAAATCGCCGCGGTGAAAACCGGGATGCTGCCGGCGCGCGAAACCATCGAAGTCACGGCGGAGATCATTGAAAAACACGCGCTGCCGAACGTCGTGGTTGATCCGGTGATTCGTTCGACCAGCGGCTTCGACCTGATTGACGAAGCGGCGATGGAATTTCTGGTCGAACGATTGCTGCCTCTGGCCGACGTAATCACGCCGAATATGGCCGAAGCCGCAAGGTTGACCGGGTTGGAGGTCGAAGATTTGGATGGGATGAAAAAAGCGGCCGAGCGGATTCATGAGCAGGCGCAATCCGCAATCCGCAATCCGCAATCCGCAATCCCACGCCGGCGCGCCGTCCTGGTCAAAGGCGGCCATCTGGAAACAGAGGCTACCGACGTGTTGTTCGATGGGCGGGAGTTCCATTTGTTTCAGGCGCCGAAGATTGCGACGCGCAACACACACGGCACGGGCTGCACGTTGTCGTCGGCGATTGCGGCTCTGCTCGCCCGTGGATGTGAAATCAACGAGGCGGTCGCGCAAGCCAAACAGTATTTGACCGAGGCCATTCGAACGGCGCCGGACATCGGTCACGGCGCGGGGCCGTTGAATCATTTTTATGAGTAGTATTCAGGAAAAAGAGATTATCCCCTTGACCGAATCGGAACTCTTCGTCCGGCAGTCGGATGAAGATGTTGCGCTATTCGATCCTCAGCGAATCACCAACGCGCTGGTGCGCGAAACCAATCTCGCGCCCGAAACCGCCCACAAAATCGCCCTCGAAGTCAAAGAACAGATCGAGCGTTCCGGCCTCCGCGCGCTGACCGCGCCGTTGATCCGCGGGCTGGTTGACGCCAAGCTGCTCGAACACGGGTTGATGAACGAATACCGCGCGCACTCGCGGCTGGGCGTGCCGATTTACGACGTTGATCGAATTATCCAATCGGTTTCCAACGACGCAGCGGCGCTGCACGGCCCCGAAGGCAGCTCTCTGGCGCTGGCCGAAGCCATCAAACGCGAGTACGCGATCCTGAACGTCTTTTCCGACGCGGTGTCGAACGCGCACTTGGTCGGCGATCTGCACATCGAAAACCTGGGCGAAGTTGACCGGCCGACGACGATGATCGGTTCGATTGATTTCGTGAAACGTTATGGCGTCCGGCTGCCCGGCGGCTTCGCGGGGTCGCGTCCGGCGAAGCGCGCGCAGGTTCTGATCCTGCACCTGGTGACTTACACTGCTGCGTTGCAGGGTTACTTCAGCGAGGCTCTAGCGTGGGATTCGGTCAACTTCGCGCTCGCGCCGATGCTGGTGGGTTTGAACCAGCGCGAGATCCGGCAGGTGGCGCAGGGCGTGTTGTTCGAGTTGTCCGCGCCTGTGATTGCGCGTGGAGGCCAGGGAGTGCGGTGCGACCTGCATCTGGATTGGGAGGCGCCGGCTTATTTACGCGACCTGCCGATTGTCGGTTCGGGCGGCGAAAAGTTCAGCTCGACTTACGGTTCGATGGGAGAAACGGCGCGCGACTTCCTCAAGGCTTTATTTGAAGTCTACCTGGAAGGCGATGGTCAGGGATTGCCATTCACCGGCCCGCGCCCGATCCTGCATTTGACCGAGAGCTTCCTCGAAAACCCGTTCAACCGTGGCTTTCTCGATCTGGTCATTCGCGCGGCGACTGAACGTGGCGGCGTCACGCTGATGCTCGACCGTCCGAGCGAAAACGAGTCGGCCGTTTCTTTCACGTCGCGTTACGGCGTCAACGCGGACAAGTTGCAGCGCGCGAGCGAAAGTTGGCAATGGCGCGCAGCCACGTTTTCTTCGGTGGCGATCAATCTGCCACGCATCGGCTACCGGGCCGAAGGCAATCAGTCGAGAGTCTTCGAGTTGCTGACCGAATTGTCCGAACTCGCGGCGCAGGCGTCGCTTGAAAAGCGAGTCTTTCTGGAAAAGCTGCTGGCGCGTGGCGAATCGGGCGCGCTGGCGATGCTGGCAATGAGACCCGGGCAGGAAATTTTTCTCCCCTTGAGTTGGACTGCGTATGCCATCTGCCCGGTCGGATTGGCTGAATTGACGCAGATCGTAACGGGACAAGCGATTGACGCTTCGCAGGAGGCGCAGGATTTCGCGGCTCGCGTCATCGTGCATCTCAACGCTGAGGCCGAAAGGCTGTCGGCCGAATATAAAGTCCGCTTCCTGCTGGCCGAATCGCGCGACATCACGGCGCCACATCGGCTGGCGCGACTCGACCTCCGATTCGCCAGCCATACGATCGCAGTCAACCCGGGCAGCGAAAGTTCAGCCGATGTCTTTTACACGAACTCAGCGAAACTGCCCGCGAAGAGCGCGGTTGACGCCTTCGATCGAATTCGCGTCGAAGGCGAATTGCAGGCGGGGATGATCCGAAACGCGACGACCGACGTGTGGGTCGGGGCCTCGCTGCCGCGACCGGAGCAATTGGCGGAACTGATCTCGAAAGCTTTTCACGAAACCCAAACCTCGGCGATCACTTTCTCGCCTGAATTCACTATCTGCGATGTCTGCCGCACGGTTCAGCGTGGGCTTCAAACATCCTGCCCGCAATGCGGATCAACGCGCGTTGACGGTCTGGCTCAGGCGACGAATCGCTACAGCCGCACCTCGACTTGGCCGCAGTGGAAACTGGCCGAATTGGATCAGCGCAAACGCGAAGAATTTTGATCCAGGCCGGTTATGTTACCGCCGCCAACCTTTCACTCAGCCAAACGTTGATCAGAGTTTCGGTAGAGACCCCCTGCTTACGCGCGCATTCTGTTAGTTTCTTTGCCAACTCCGGCTCGAGCGCAGTCAGAAAGACACGTCTTTGTATATCTACTTCAAACTCTACTTCGCGGGTCAAATCCCAATAATCAGCCAGATCGTGGCTGTCCCAAAACTCAGCCGCTTCTTCAATGCTCTTGAAGTGTTCGGGAATCGGATCGCGTTTTTTATTATTTTTTCGCATATTGCTTTCGTTCCTTCCCAGTCATGTCCCTGGCGCTGATGATCAATGCCTCTCCGGTTGTCTTTCGAACAAAATAAATGATCAAGTAACGGCCAGCTTCAGTTCGGCCCAAAGCGGCGTAGAGGTCTTCTCCTTCAACGTCTCCTTTCTCGATGAAACGATAACGAGGGTGTCGGCCGAATACTTCTTCAACTTCTTCAGTCGTGACGTTATGTTTCCACGAGAGTTTATCAGCGACTTTTCGTAGCCAGATTATGCCGGTTACCTTCATCGTCCGTGCAGTATGCGTGGTCGCCAATCATCAATGCAAGTGGACTTTTTGCTGGCCTAACCGTTATTCAGCTTTGCTCAGCCAATTCCTTGTGTTACTTTTCCGGCTTGAAGACCCCCACAGGCGCATCGCCGCTTGCATCCTTCAAATCTCAAATTCAAGAAGTAAAATGCCAAAACGAACTGACATACGCAAAATCCTCATCATCGGCTCCGGCCCGATCGTCATCGGCCAGGCCTGTGAATTCGATTACTCCGGCACACAGGCCGTCAAAGCTCTCAAGCAGGAAGGCTTCGAGGTCGTGCTGGTCAACTCCAACCCGGCGACGATTATGACCGACCCGGAACTGGCCGACCGGACCTACGTCGAGCCGATCACGGTCGAAGCCGTCACCGCCATCATCGAACGCGAACGACCTGACGCTCTGCTGCCGACGGTCGGTGGACAGACGGCGCTGAACATGACCGTCAAGTTGGCCGAAAGCGGCGCGCTCGATAAATTCGGGGTCGAACTGATCGGCGCGAAATTGAAAGCCATCAAGGTCGCCGAAGACCGGTTGTTGTTTAAACAGGCGATGGATGAGATCGGGTTGCAGATGCCGAAGGCGCGCTTCTGCCACACGCAGGCTGAAGCGATGGAGGCCTCCGAAGTAATCAGCTTCCCAATCATTATTCGTCCGAGCTTCACGCTGGGCGGCACGGGCGGCGGCATCGCCTACAACTACGAAGAGTTTGAAGAGATCGCCGAGCGCGGTCTGACGGCCAGCCCGATCAACGAGATCCTGGTCGAAGAATCAATCATCGGCTGGAAAGAGTATGAGCTGGAAGTGATGCGCGACCTGGCCGACAACGTCGTGATCATCTGCTCGATTGAAAATTTCGACGCGATGGGCGTCCACACAGGCGATTCGATCACCGTCGCCCCGGCGCAGACGCTGACCGACCGCGAATACCAGTTGATGCGCGACGCGGCGATCAAAATCATCCGCAAAGTCGGAGTCGAGACCGGAGGGTCGAACATCCAGTTTGCGGTCAGCCCGCGCGACGGCTCGCTCAGAGTGATCGAGATGAACCCGCGCGTCTCGCGCTCGTCCGCTTTGGCCTCGAAAGCCACCGGATTTCCGATCGCCAAAATCGCCGCGAAGCTCGCGGTCGGTTACACGCTGGACGAGATTCCGAACGACATCACGAAGAAGACTCCGGCTTCGTTCGAGCCGACGATTGATTACGTCGTGGTGAAAATCCCGAAATGGGCGTTCGAGAAATTCCCCGGCGTCGAGGATGTGCTGGGCACGCAGATGAAGTCGGTCGGTGAAGTGATGGCCATCGGCCGCACGTTCAAAGAGGCGTTTCTGAAAGGCGTGCGCTCGCTCGAACGGCGCGGCTCGCCTTACGTCGGTTACGTTGACGACGAAACGCTGCGGCGCAAGCTGATCATCCCGAACGCCGAGCGGATTCATTACCTGCATGCGGCGTTCGAGCGCGGCTGGACGGTAAATGAGATTTACGAACTGACAGGCGTTGACCCGTGGTTTTTGACTCAACTCCGGCAGATCGCCGATATGCAGGAGCAATTGAAGCAGGAGGATTTGGGTTCGCTCTCGACCGAGCAACTGCGGGCGGCGAAGCGCATGGGGTTTTCCGACGCGCGAATCGCCGACTTCGTCAAATCCACTGAAGACGAAGTGCGGGCGCAGCGCAAAGCCGCCGGAATCATTCCCGTTTACAAACGCGTGGACACCTGCGGCGCGGAGTTCGAGTCGTTCACGCCTTATCTTTATTCGACCTACGAGAGCGAATGCGAAGCCGCGCCGAATGACCGCAAGAAGATCATGATCCTCGGCTCCGGCCCAAACCGCATCGGCCAGGGCATCGAGTTCGATTATTGCTGCTGCCACGCGGCGTTCGCGCTCAAGGAAGATGGTTACGAGACGATCATGGTCAACTGCAATCCGGAGACCGTCTCGACTGATTACGACACGTCGGACCGGCTCTATTTCGAGCCGCTGACGTTTGAAGACGTGATGCACATCGTCGAGCTGGAAAAACCGGAGGGCGTGATCGTTCAGTTCGGCGGGCAGACACCACTCAACCTGGCGATGCGCTTGCACAAAGCCGAAGTGCCGATCATCGGCACTTCGCCGGAATCAATTGATCTGGCCGAAGACCGGAAACGTTTCGGCAAATTGCTCGCCGACCTGAACATTCCACAGCCGGTGAACGGCACGGCTGTGACGGTCGAAGAAGCGAAACGAGTCGCGGCTTCGATTGGTTATCCGGTGCTGGTGCGTCCGAGTTACGTGCTGGGCGGGCGGGCAATGATGATCGTTTATGACGAGCAGAGCCTGGAAGGTTATATGAAGAACGCGGTCGAAGCCTCGCCCGAAAAGCCCGTGCTGATTGACCGCTTTCTGGAAGACGCTTTCGAGGTTGACGTTGACGCGCTGGCCGACAACGAAAGATGCGTGGTCGCGGGTATCCAGGAACATATCGAAGAAGCGGGCATTCATTCTGGCGATTCGTCGTGTGTGCTGCCGCCGTATATGGTCAAGCCCGAACATCTGGAGACGATGCGCCGCTACACGCGCCAACTGGCGAAGGCGCTGGAAGTGCGCGGGCTGATGAACATCCAGTTTGCGATCAAGGACGACATCGTTTACGTGCTCGAAGTCAACCCCCGCGCCTCGCGCACAGTTCCGTTCGTGTCGAAGGCCACGGGCGTGCAATTGGCCAAAATCGCCGCGCGCGTGATGACCGGGCGGAGGCTTTCGGAGTTCAATCTGCCTGACGAACTGGCCGTCAGCAGCTTCTTCATCAAGGAACCCGTCTTCCCGTTCGTCAAATTCCCAGGCGTTGATCCGGCGCTTGGGCCTGAGATGCGTTCGACGGGCGAGGTAATGGGGATGGCGGACACTTTCGGCTTGGCGTTCGCCAAAGCGCAGATGGGCGCGAACGCCAGTCTGCCGCTCGAAGGCACGGCGTTCATCAGCGTCAACGACAACGACAAGAAGAACGCGGTGCGGATCGCCAAACGGCTGCACGAACTCGGTTTCAGAATCATCGCCACGCGTGGCACCGCAGGCTTCCTCAATGAATCCGGCGTCCCCGCTGAGCGCGTCTTCAAAGTCAACGAAGGCCGACCCAACGTGGTTGACCTGATCAAAAGCGACGAGATCGATCTGATCGTCAACACTTCGCTGGGCCGCTCGTCTTTTTACGACGAACGCGCTATCCGTCGCGCCGCGATGCAATACAACGTCGTCACCTTCACGACGCTGACCGGGGCGAACGCCGCGGCCAGCGCTATCGCAGCGATGAGACAGGAAGGGCGTCAGGAAAGCAGACTGAGTGTGATCAGCTTGCAGGAACACCATGCTTGAATTTCAAATTTGAAATTTAGGATTTGAGATTTGGGATTTGAGATTGAGATGAAAAGAATCAACGATCCTGAGGTGATCAACCGAATCCTGGACGAATGCAAAACAATCGCCGTTGTCGGTCTGTCGTCCAATCCGTTGCGTCCGAGTTACGGCGTCGCGCGGTACCTGCAACAACACGGTTACCGCATCATCCCGGTCAATCCGAACGAGAGCGAAGTCCTGGGCGCCAAGGCCTACGCGAATCTGGCTGACTTGCCGGAGAAGTTCGATCTGGTGGATATCTTTCGCCGTTCGGAAGAGGCCGGATCGCACGTTGACGAAGCGATTCGCCTGGGCGCAAAGGCCATCTGGCTGCAAGAGGGCGTGATTGACGAGGCGGCGGTTAGCCGCGCGCTGGATGCTGGTTTGATGGTCGTGATGGATCGCTGCATCTTGAAAGAGCATCTGCGGCGATGACGGCCCTGAGACACTTCCATCGCAAAGCCAAAGGCAGCCCGCCAAGGGGCTGCCTTTTTGCTTTCGACACGAGGCTACCAAAAACCGGCCTCGAATTATCGGTTGATCGAAATGTAATTGAGCGGATTGACCGGACGGTCGTGCAAGCGGACTTCGTAATGGCAATGCGGCGCGGTTGAACGCCCGGTGCTGCCGACGGCTCCGACCAACTTCCCGCGCGTCACGTGCTGGCCGACTTGTACTTCAAGCTTCGACATGTGACCGTAACGGGTCGTGACGCCGTAGCCGTGATCAACCACCACAACGTTGCCATAGCCGCCGTGCATTCCAGCATAGATGACGATGCCGTCAGCCGTCGCTTCGATTGCGGTCCCATGATTGGTGGCGATGTCCAACCCCGCGTGGTTTTCATAGCCGCCGCCGCCAAATGGATTGCGGCGCGAGCCGAAACCGTCAGTGATGTATCCACGCACCGGCCAGCCGCTGGGGGTTGAAGAAAGCTTGACCTGGTTCCGGTCGAAAACGTCTTTGATGTGCCGCAATTCGTTTTCCAGCGCGGCAGTCGTCTGCTCGATGTCGCTGACATTGGTTTCACTATCTGGGCCGCCCTGACCGATGCTCTGGCTAACGTCGGCTGTGCGGCTGACGCCGGAGACTTCGGCCAGCTTGCGTTGGGTCGTGTCGAGCGCAGCCAGACGATTGTTCAATTGGTCGTATTTGCTCTCCGCTTCCTGATTCTTTTCGCGCAGGAGGCGGTTTTCGTGTTGCATCAGGTTGAGTTTGGCGACAACGATCGCATGTTGGGTCAGGCGATACCCTCCATAGACAACAGTCAACAGACCGACAGCCGCAAAACCGAGAATTGCATACAGGATTTTGTGATGGACGTTGAACTTTCTGAGGGGGGAGCTTGCTGTCGGGGCAAAAACAAACGTATAGAACCGTTTATCTTCATTCATTGTGCATAACTCCTGGACTCTGCCGAACCAGAGAACGGAACGGCGAGTGTGGGGAAGCCACACTGCAATCAGGGCATCAGAATCTTTCAGCGGGCTGTGTGTGTTTTGATTCACCACTCGGGGCGCCGTCAAAACGTCAAGCAGGATGCAAAACCTGACGGCAAGTGTGTTTAACAGTCGCGGAGGCTAGCACAGCCTCTTCGCCCATTTCAACCAGCGTTACTGCCGAGAGGCGCCGTTGTCAGGCTAAGTGCTGAAATAGCATAAGATAAACTTTCGTTAGAACTCGAAAAATCCCGCCAAAATCCGAAATTTCGTAGCCCGAAGCGCACAATTTTGGAATTTTCTGAGCCGCTGACAATCAATGGCCCGCGAGCAGTTGAAGACTCAATCGAAAGACCTATCAGCCGTGAAACCCAATGATAGCCACTGGTTATTTAAAGCGGCTGCGTAAGGCCGGAAACTTTTCATTGGGCATGTCATTTGTTAGACTGACGGCGCCAGACAACAATAACTGCTCTGATAAACCCTTGATCAACCGTTCGTCGTCGCCTGCCAATCAATGTTTACTGACGCAGGCCATAGGGAGAAGAGGTATCGTTATGGACAACAAGACAAATTTGAAGTTGAGCCGGAGACTGACTCTGGTCATCGTGGCGATGATCGTGGTCGCGCTCGCCGCCGGCAGTTTTTTCACCGCCGACCAAACCTTCGCGCAGGCCGGGCGCAAATCTTCCGAAAAACAGAAGAAGAACCCCAACGCCACTGGCGATCCTGACGAAGAGCAGAAGAAGCAGGAGACGAAGATCGAAAAATCCATCCCGCCCGCTTCGATCAACATCAGCACCGACATCGTCAACGTCGAAGCGGTCGTCTACAACAAGAAGACCGGCGCAGTCTTTCAGGGGCTGAAGAAGGAACATTTCGAGATCTACGAAGACGGCATAAAGCAGGAGATCGAAAACTTCGCCACGCCCGAAGCTCCCGTGACGATGGTCCTGCTGCTCGAATACAGCAAGCTGGTTGACATTCTCGGCAGCCCGACCGGCGGATATTTTGAGTATGGCCGCGTTGAAATCCTCCGGCCGGCTTACGAGTTCGTCAACCGCTTCGTCCAGCCGAAAGATTTCATCTCGATTGTGGCTTACGATATTCGCCCAACTCCCCTGGTTGATTTCACTGACGAGAAAGGCAAGTTGATGCAGGCGATCAATCTGCTCATCCGCAACAATCCCGCCTTCACCGAAAGCAACATGTTCGATGCCCTGAAATTCGTTCTACGTGGCGGCGTTGGAGATTCAGTGGTGCTCGAAGACAGCAAGAGCGAGAAGTCCGAGTACGCCGGACTGTATGAAGTCAACGCCCGCACGGCTATTCTGCTGATCGCTTCAGGACTGGACACATTCAGCAAGATCAATTTCGACGAGGCGCGAAGGATTGTCGAGAACTCCGGGGTTCCGATTTATGTCCTCGGCACAGGCAATCTGTTCCTCAAGAAGTACGACCAGTACCTCGATCCGGGACGCGGCGGCAACATCTCCGGCATTCCTTTTGACCGGATGACGATGCTGCAAGCTCAAAACACGCTGAAGACCTTCGCTGACTCGACCGGCGGCAAATACATCCCCATCACCTTCCCTGGCGAAATCCCCAGCGCGCTGCAAACAATCCAGGCGCTGGTGCGGAACGAGTACAGTCTGGGTTACACGCCGACCAACACTCGGAAAGAAGGCAAGCGCCGCAAGATCCAGGTCAAGGTCAACCTGGGCGACCAGATTGACCCGAAGCTGATCGTCATTCAACACCGGCAAACTTACACCGAGCCGAAAGACAAGAAATAACCCGGAGAATCAGCGAACTTGAAGGCGCGGCTGGAAGCAATCAATCAGCGAATTGCGGCGGCCTGCGAACGCGCAGGCCGTCAGGCTTCTGAGGTCACACTGGTCGCCGTCAGCAAAACCGTCGCGCCCGCTCGCATCCGCGAAGCGGTCGTTGCGGGCGTCCGCGATTTCGGTGAGAATCGGGTTCAGGAGGCTGGGACCAAAATCCTTGAACTCAGCGCCATCGCCGAAGAACACCAAATCCTGTGGCATCTGATCGGGCATCTGCAATCGAACAAAGCTCGGCGCGCAGTCGAGCTTTTTGACGTTGTGCAGTCGGTTGACAGCCCTAAACTCGCGGAACGGCTTGAGAACATCGCCAGCGAATTCGACCGGCGGTTGCCCGTTTTCATCGAAGTCAACCTGGGAGGCGAAGAATCGAAATCCGGCGTCGCGCCAAACGAAGTTCTTCGTCTCTGTGAACAGCTCGGTAAATTCGCCCATCTGGATCTGAAAGGATTGATGGCCGTGCCGCCATTTTCAGAAAACCCCGAAGACGCGCGGCCCTTCTTTCAAAGATTGCGGCAGTTGCGCGACGAAGCGCAAGATACTGGCGTAGCCGGGCCTGAGTTCAAAGACCTTTCGATGGGAATGAGCGGAGATTTCGAGGTAGCCATCGAAGAAGGCGCGACTTTCGTCCGCATCGGCACGGCGCTGTTCGGCGTGCGCGTTTGAATATCGTTAAACATCACCACTGCCCTCAATTCGTTATGAATCTTTTTCTACTAGCATCCGCGGGTGAAGTCATCAAAGATCTGGTCTTCACACTGCAACGTATCATCAGCCTCGCCATCAATGTGACCATCGCAGTTGCCGTCGCGTTGTTGCTCGCCCGGTGGATCATTGACGCCGCGAACCTCAATCCTTTCGGACGCATCGCTCACTACATCCGCCAACCGACGAACGAGATGATTTACCGCGCGCGCAGCTCCCAACTCTATCTTCCGCTCAAACGCGCGTTCGGCTTCGACCCGGCGATCATTATGATTCTGGTCGCGCTGGCCATCCTCTGGGTATTAGCGAATGGCGTCTTCTCCGATCTGTTCACAGTCATGTTTGGGTTGGGCAAAAGCATTGACGCTTTCGGCAGCGGGAATCCCTTCCTCGGCGCGCGATATTTGATCGGAACGATCCTGCTGGCGGCGATCTTTTTCCTGCTGGCGCTGATGACGATAATTTTCATCAATTGGATTTTCGGTTTTCTGAACAACGCGGCTTACTGGGCGATGGGACGCCTCGGACCGCTGCTGCGAATATTCGAATTCGGCGGGATTTTCGCCGGCTGGTCATTCCTCATCTTGTGGATCGTGTTGAGCTGGTTCGCCGCGCCGGCTGTGATGTGGGCCTTCTTTCAGGCTTGATCAAACTGACAGCAAAAGATGACGGAATCAGTTTTGCTGTGCGCGTCCAACCTCGCGCCTCGAAGAGCGGCGTCGCGGGTGAGATCGATGGCGCGCTCAAAGTCCGTCTGGCCGCGCCTCCGGTTGACGGCGCCGCGAACGAGGAGTTGATCCGCCTGCTGGCGAAACTCTTCAATGTGCCGCGACAGCAGATCACACTCGTTTCAGGCCAAACATCGAAAAACAAGCTTGTTCGCGTGAGCGGGATTTCAATCGAAGAAGGCGCCAAGGTTTTGGCAGAGGTCTTGAAATAAGCGTAGTCCCGCGCCCTCAGAATTCAGGTAACTGTCCGCCATGTCCGTTTTTTTTCGCAATGTGGTGGATGATGGCGCGTTTTTCGTAATCCCCCGCCAGTTGTTCGATCATCCCACACACCTGGCGTAACCGCTCGCCCGTGTCGGTCATCTCCAACATCTCCTGCTTCTCAGTCGAATTGATGTCCAGATAAGCCGTCACGATGAAGGAAAGCGATTGAGGATCGTCCGGTAATTCAGGACTCCCATCGTCATCGGTTTCGACCTCTTCTTTGATCTTGCGGCTGGCGGCGAGCAATCTTCTGAAAGCCTTTTTCGCGCGTTCCGATTCGACCGATAAGTCGTCGAACGTCGGCTCGTCCTCGAAAAATTCCACCTCGGCCTGCAGGTATGGCTCGCCTTCAATGTATTTCAGCAAACGATAACGCGTGCCGCCGACGCACAGGATGTTCGATCGGCCGTCGGGCAATTCCTGCATAATCGCCACTTCGACCGTGCATCCAATGCTGCCCACCGGAGCCAGGTCGGAGCCGATTGCTGGCTCGTCTTCATCCAGCGAGGGCCGGTAAACGATGCCGAACGTTTTGTCGGTCTCCATCACGTCTTTGAGCAGCTTGCGATAGCGCGGCTCGAAGATATGCAACGGCGTGATCGCGCTCGGGAATTGCACGACCGGAAGTGGAAAGATTGGGATGACGCGAGCGGAATCCATAATAGTTGGTGGTTGGTGGTTGGTGGTTGGTGGTTGGTGGTTGGTCGCGGAAAATGATTATCCGCCAACCACCAACCACCAACCACCAACCACTCTTTCACTCATTTACTTTCAACACCGCCAGGAATGCTTCCTGCGGAATTTCGACCTTGCCGACGCGCTTCATACGCTTCTTACCTTCTTTCTGCTTTTCGAGCAGTTTGCGTTTGCGCGTGATGTCGCCGCCGTAACATTTGGCCAGAACGTTTTTGCCCATCGCCTTGATCGTTTCGCGGGCGATGACGCGCGAGCCGATGGCGGCCTGGATCGGCACCTCGAACAATTGGCGCGGAATTAGCTTGCGCATCCTTTCAACCAGCGCGCGCCCGCGATGGTAGGCGGCGTCTTTGTGCACGATCAACGACAGCGCATCCACCGGATCGCCAGCCACCAGCACGTCCAGTTTGACCAGATCGGATTGGCGGTAACCGGCCAGATGATAATCGAGCGAGGCGTAACCGCGCGAAACTGACTTCAAGCGGTCGAAGAAATCGAGCACGATCTCGTTCAGCGGCAGTTCGTAAGTCAACAGCACGCGCGTCTGCGTGATGTAATCGAAACCTTTCTGCACGCCGCGTTTTTCTTCGAGCAGCGCCAGGATGTTCCCCAGAAACTCCTCGTTGGTCATGATCATCGCCTGGATGATCGGCTCATCAATCTCGGCGATGTCACCCGAGGGCGGCATCTTCGACGGATTGTCAATCTCGATCACTTCGCCCTTCACGTTCGTTACGCGGTAACGCACGCCCGGCGCGGTCGTGATCAGATCAACGTTGAATTCGCGCTCTAACCGCTCTTGCACGATCTCCATGTGCAACAGGCCCAGGAAGCCGCAGCGGAATCCGAAGCCCAGAGCCGTCGAGACTTCCGGCTCGAAGAAGAATGACGAGTCGTTCAAGCGCAGTTTCTCAAGCGCATCGCGCAATTCCTCGTACTGATTCGCCTCGACCGGGTAGACGCCGGCGAAGACCATCGGTTTGATCTCTTGAAAACCCGGCCACGGCTCCGTGGCCGGGCGCGCGGCTTCAGTGATCGTATCGCCGATGCTCACGTCGGCGACGGTCTTGATGTTGGCGACGATGAAGCCGACTTCGCCGACGCCGAGTTTTTCAATCGGTTTCGGTTTCGGCGTCATCACACCCAGGTCTTCAACTTCGTAATCGCGCCCCTGGGCCATCAACCGAATCTTCATTCCCTTTCGCAACTCACCGTCAATCACGCGAACCATCACGATCACGCCGCGATAAGGGTCGAACCACGAGTCGAAGATCAACGCCTTGAGCGGCGCGCCCTGCGCTCCACTCGGCGGCGGCACTTCGTTCACAATTGCTTCCAGAATCTCATCAATACCGATGCCGGCTTTGGCCGAAGCGAAAATGGCATTGTGCGTACCGATCCCGATGACGTGCTCGATCTGCTCTTTGACTTTTTCCGGCTCAGCGCCCGGCAAGTCAATCTTGTTGATCACGGGGATCAGATCGAGATTGTTATTCACCGCCAGATAAGCGTTGGCGAGCGTTTGCGCTTCGACGCCCTGACTGGCGTCAACCACCAGCAATGCGCCTTCGCAGGCCGACAGGCTGCGCGAGACTTCGTAAGAGAAGTCCACGTGGCCTGGCGTGTCAATCAGATTGAGGATGTAATCCTGTCCATCTTTGGCTTGGTAATTCAACCGAACGGCGTGAGCTTTGATGGTGATGCCGCGCTCGCGTTCGAGGTCCATCGCGTCCAGAACCTGCTCGGACATTTCGCGCGATTCGAGCGCGCCGGTCATCTCCAGCAACCGGTCCGAGAGGGTCGTCTTGCCGTGATCAATGTGCGCGATGATCGAGAAATTGCGAATGTTTAACGACATATTGTGACTGCGTCTAAAAATCAGCGATCGCAAGTGAGCAAAGAGAATAGAGAATCAAAAGACAAAAGGCAAAGGGCAAAAACCGTAAGGATGCGGCCTCCACGGTTTTTGCCCTTTGTCCACTTCGAATCAGTACCGCGAGCGGTAGCGAGCGTGGCTCCATCAGTCAGTCCTTGATGGAGCCACGCTCGCTACCGCTCGCGGTACTGATTTCAAGCCTTGTTTTCCCAGCTTCGCCACAAAAACCAGGAGGCGACGGAGCAGTAAGGCCGCCAACTATTCTCTTCCGCAATCTGCTCGATCTCGGCGGCGCTTGGCAGGTGATCAAGGCCGTAGAGCCGCTCGATGGCTTTGCGGATGCCCAGGTCGCCGACCGGCAGCACATCCAAACGTCCGAGCGAAAAGATCAGAAACATATGCGCGGTCCAGACTCCAATGCCTTTAACCGGGATCAGCATCTCGATGATCTCTTCGTCGCCCATCCGCGACAGCCGCGACAATTTGAGTGTGCCATCCGCCGTCTTGGCCGCAATGTCTTTGAGGAAAGAGACCTTTGCGTTCGACATTCCGGTCGCGCGCAAGGTCTCGTCCGGCGTCGCCAGAATCTGGTCGGGCTTGGGGAAGCGCGTTGGCGCGTAGATCGCTTTGACGCGACCGACTATCGTCTCCGCAACCTTCGTCGAAAGCTGTTGCGAGATGATCGCGTCAACCAGCGTCTCGAAATGCCGCGTGTGAGGCCGCAGCCGGCACGGGCTGTGCTTTTTGATGAACGGGCGCAGCGCGGGATCGCGCCGCGACAGATGACGTTCGGCGGCGCGCAATGATGCTTGAAAGAGTGTCAGCTTCTCGTTGGATTTGGGCATATCAGGATCGTTCGGAATATGCATCAGTACCGCGAGCGGTAGCGAGCGTGGTTCCCTGAGGCAAGCCGATTGTCGAAGCCACGCTCGCTTCCGATCGCGGTACTGATTCTCAACTGTATTTCAACCACCTCGCCAGTTCGGGAATCGTGGGCCGTTTGCCGTACATCAGCACGCCGACGCGATAAACCTTGGCCGCGACCCAAACCACGCCAACGATCGTCGCGATCATTGACCCAATCGAAAGCGCAATCTGCCATCCCGGCGCGGCGTCGAGCGCGATCCGCAAAAACATCAGCGAGGAGCCGAAGAAAGGAATCAGCGAAAGAATTGTCGAAGCCAATCCATTCGGGTTCTCCATCACCAGCGTGGAAAGGATCACCGAAAGCATGAAAGTCATGGTGATCGGCATCTGCGCCTGCTGGCCGTCGTCGTCATTGGAAACGATCGCTCCGACCATCGCGTAAAGCGTCGCGTAAAGGAAATAGCCCAGCAGGTAGTAGATGACGAAGAAGATCATCAGCGATACCGAAATCTTCGGGATCTTCTCCGCATACATCGCCAGCGCGGGCGCGGCGGTCAGCCCGCTGAGCAACAACCCGGACACCGTCCACACCACATATTGTGTCAAACCCACCAGCCCGATGCCGATGACCTTGCCGAGCATCAGGTCGAACGGCCTGACCGAGGCCAGCAGGACTTCGATGATCCGCGACTGTTTCTCTTCGGTTACGCCGCGCATCACCGTCACACCGTAGATCAGCACCGTCAGGTAGATGAACATCAGTAGTGTGAAAGCGAGGACGATCCGCCCCACCCGGCTCTCGCCGCGCTCGTTGACCACATTCAGTTCGACATCTTTCGTCAATTCCCGCACGCGCTCCGCGTCCAGCCCTTCTTTCGTAATGCGGCGTTCCGAGATCGCCTTGTTGATCGCGTCCTCCAAACGCGGGCGGTTGGAAAAGCCGCTGGAGTTTTTCGCGTAAAAAGTGATCTTTTGCTGCGTCAGAACGTCGCTGGGCAAAATCAGATAGCCATCGAGATTTTCAACGGCGATGCGCTGTGCGAGCGATTGTTTGTGGGATTCGAGGTCTTCCTGTGAACCAACGACTTCGCGCAAAAGCTCATAACGCGCCTGCCGCGGCCTGGTCGGTTCGAGCAATCTGACGATGCTTTCAAACAGCGCGTCGTCGCCGTTTTGATCCACCACAGCTATCCGATATTTCTCCGGGCCGGCGCTGCGTCCAATCAGGATAGGCACGAGGATGAACGAAGACATGATCAGCGGACTGAGGATTGTGCCGATGATGAACCCCTTCGAGCGAACTCGCGTCAGGTATTCGCGTTTGATGATCGCTTTCAATTTATCCATAGCTCTTTTTACGCTGATTGCTGCTGTTTGTTCTTGGCTAGTTCTTTCAAAAACTTTCGAGTGAATTTCGCCACGCCTTTGTTTTCATCCAGCTCGCGTCTCAACCGCTCAAGCTCCTCAGGCGTGTCAACGTCGTACCAGACTGGCAGCCGTATCAATTTCAATCCAGCTTCGTTGACTCGCGCTTCGGTCGCGGCCAGCGCGCGGTCAGTGCCCCACGAAATGTCGTTGAAAATCTCGGCGTGAAGCTTTCGCATTCCGATGAGGTAATAACCACCATCTTCCGCCGGCCCGATGACCACGTCATTTTCGCCGGTGAGCAGATCGAACGCTTCGACCAGAATCTCCTCCGGCAATGTGGGGCTGTCCGCGCCGATGACGACGACGGAATCGAACCCGAACTCGAACAGATCGGCGAAGCAATTGGTCAGCCGCTCGCCCAAATCGCCGCCGCGCTGCGCCAGCATCAGCGAGCCTTCGCGTTCGATGTTTTCAAAAGCTTCTTCGGCGCCTGCGGGCGTGTAACAGAGAACGATCTGCGCGTTCTCGCGCTCTTCGCTGACGGCCTCCACCAATACGAACGTGTCGCGCAGAAAGTTTGTGTAAGCGTCGGCGGCTTCGGCTGCCGAGAGCGCGCCGATCAACCGGGTTTTGACTTCGCCTTCGCGCGGCGCTTTGGCCATCACGACCAATGCTTCTTTCAAGACTCTCACCTCGCAACAATGAGCAACGCGTCGCTTACCGGACGTTCGCCCGTCGCATCCGACGGGCTGTTGGCGATCTTGTTTCTGATCACCATCGTCGTCGAACCGCCGCCGTCCAGGTTCATCGCTTCGACGCAACCCAGTTCGATCATCAGCTTCGCCAATTCTTCAATCGTCATTCCGACGCTCTTTTGCGGCTGGCGTCCGTCAACCGTGACCAGAACCAGATGTCCGTCAGCGCGCCAACCAATCGCCGTGCGTGGATGTCGCAACCGCATCAGCGATTCGCTGTAATTCGCGGCTTCTTCGTTCGCCACAAATTTGCCCGACGCCAACAGTTGCGGGCCTGCGCCGATGATGAAATCAGGATTGAACGGGATCGCAGGATGCGCGTTGAGCGCGGTTTTGATCTCGACCTTCGCTCCGCGCTTCAGATTCGCCAGCGCCCACTCGCGCGCCTTGCCGCTGGCGGAAATCACCCGGCCATCGTGCGGTATCGGCAGGCTGCCCACATTGTCATTGACAGCGACGACTCGGTCGCGCGTGACCGTAACCTCGACTCCGTCTGGCCCAGTCAGCGTCGTGCGATGAAACTCCGGCGTGAAGACGATCAACTCGTCCTTTTCGCGCGGACGATTGAACCCGTTAACCTCGCGCGCAATTTTGTTTGCGACCTTCAACTCCGCTCTGAAATCAACGCGGACGATAGCAGCGCGAATGGTTTTGCCGTCATCAGCCACAGCCAGCGCTGCGCGTTTGTTCACAGGCTCGCTCAAAACCTTTCCGCCAATCGCCAGCATCCCGACCGGCTCGCCCCGCGCGACGCCGGTAGTGAGGAAATAACCGCCATTGACCGCCGCAATCGCTCCGTGTCGCGCCGCCATCGAACTCGTCGTCTCGGCTCCGGCGACCTCGTCCATCGCCTGCGCCAGTTTCAGTCGCACGCGCTGCGGATCAACAACCAACGCCTGGACCACCCAACGATCTTTTCCTGCTTCCGAAGAAGGATCGCCGCGTCTGATCTCGACGTGCTCGACGCCCGGGGCAATCGTTTCACCCCGGCGCGCTTCGTCACCGCGCGGCGATTGCGCGAAACCGGCGCAGGCGCAGATCAAGATCGTCAGCAGGAGAATTCGGTTTCGCATCTTGCCCCTCACTTCGACTCCCGCTCGCGGCGTTTCGCCTCGTCCCAATAACCATCCATCTCTTCCAGCGAAACTTCAGACCACGGCCTTCCCTGCTCCTCGACTCGTTCTTCGACGTGGCTGAAGCGGCGGCGGAATTTTCGGTTCGTGGCTTTGAGCGCGCTCTCAGGCTCCGCGCCATACCAGCGCGCCAGGTTGGCGACAACGAAGAGAATGTCGCCGATCTCACCGGCGATGGCGTCTTTGTCCGTCTCGCCGCGCGCAATCTCTTCGCGCAACTCGCCGATCTCTTCTTCGAGCTTGAGGAAAACATCTTCCGCTTGCGGCCAATCGAAACCGACGCGCGCGGCTTTGGCCGTCAATTGAAGAGCTTCGAGCAAGGCGGGCAGTTTCGACGATGTGCCGGCGAGCAACGACTGCTTCTTCGCCTCTTCTTTCCCGGAGGCTCTTCGCTCCTCAGCCTTGATCGCTTCCCAATTGGCCAGCACGTCGGCTGTGTTTTCAACTTTCTCCTCGCCGAAGACGTGGGGATGGCGGCGCGTCATCTTTTCGTGGACGCGGGCGATTGATTGATGCAAGTCGAAATGGCCGCTTTCAGCCGCAATCTGCCCGTAGAAGACGATCTGGAAGAGCAGGTCGCCCAGCTCGTCGCGCAACTCGTCCCAGTCTCCGGCTTCGGCGGCTTCGATCACTTCGTAGGCTTCTTCGATCAGCATCGGGCCCAGCGTCGCGTAGCTCTGCTCGCGATCCCACGGGCATCCGTCGGGCGAGCGCAACCTTGCCATCATCTCAACGAGGTCCTGAAATGTTCTCTTCGCGTTCATCTGGTTGTTCTGGATCAGGTCTTGGATGTTCTCTCCGCAATCACCAATCGAATCTTACCGCCCCTCCGATTCAAGTCGCGCACTATAACAAACCGTTCACCGCCGCAACAAGCAGCGCATTTTTACGCGCTTCGCCGGAATATTCCGCACGCCGATGGGGATTATTGAGGCGCAGGCGGATAGTAAAACGGCGCCGGTCCGGAGGTTCATTGACATTATGGCCAGGCGCCCTGGTTTAAATGTGCCTGGAAAATCTACACGGCGGCAATAGCCAGTTTTACACACTTTTTCCAGGCAACGTGGCTGGGAATTTGCTTTGCTCTTTCGACGGGTTCCTCACTTAGGCGACCAATATGAAAACATCCACTCTACTCACAACTGTTAGAGTCAAATGTTTTATTTGAAATAGTAATTTTCGGACTTTCAGCACAACAGTTGCCTAAGAAGACAGACACGCTGAAACTGCGGAAATAATAACGAAGACAATAGTAAAAATATGCTGGGCATGTAGTGTGCTCTCGGCAGTAGCTTTTTTGGTAAAGAAGGAGACTTGGAATGCTGTCATCTGCCGTCAATAAATCGTTGCAACCAATTCATCTGCCAGTCAATAAAACCCGTCTCTTGCTCATCAGCGACAGCCCCGAGCGGTTAAGAGAAATGCAAGCCGGGCTTCATCAACCCGAATTCGAGATCACCGGAGTTTGTTCGGTCGAAGAGCTGACCGCCGCCTGCCGTGAGGACCACGACATGGTCGCGCTGGATGTGAATCCCGCCCAGGTTGCGCTGATGCTGAAACTGATTCGAGCCAGCGCCACGCATACAACCGTCCCAGTGCTGGTCGAAGCCTCGCGCATCAACAACTATTTCGATCTCGCCGGCGTGCTGCCGCTTTATCGCGCGATGCCCTGCAGCTACGCGGAGATGTTGACGCTGGTGCAAAGCCGCGACGAACAGAACGCCGATGAACTCACGCCTCGCCGAATGCTTTGAGACCGGCAAGTTCGCTCCAGCCGACAAATGAGTCAATCGGCGGCTGGGGCGGATGCCTGCGTAGTGGTGGTTCTCCGGGTTGTAACAGGTGATGAAATCTCGCAGGTGATCGAGGATGAGCTGGTTTGTTCGATGTCGTCGTCCAGAAATCATTCCGCTCATATGTGAGCGATTCCTTCTCAGTTCATGTCTTCGGCGTTCTTCTGCAACAAGCCTTCGTAGATGTCGCCTTTGACATCCATATCCAGCCCGACCCAGGTCTCGCTATTGATCAGTTCGATCAACCGCCGCAGCTTCGCCGGGTCTTGAATCTTGTTCTGCGACTTGCGAAAGATCGTGCCGCGCATCCCCGGCTGCCTGGCGAGGTTTTCCAGCGTGTGCCGGCACTGAATCTCCAGCGCGTCGCCGTCCAGGTCGAGCAACTTCTGCCAGTCATAATCCTCCGGCACAACGGATGGCTTGCTGTACGGAGGCTTCGTCTGCTCGTCCGACATTTTCAGGAAGAGCAGATAAGTCAACTGCTCGACGTAATCGCCATAGCTCACGCCGTCGTCACGCAGCACGTTGCAGTAATTCCAGAGCCGTTGGACGATTGCGGCTGATTCGTTTGCCATAGATTTTGATTGTTTGGAGTTCCGCGTTTGGCGTTTGGAGTTCCGCCTTCAGGCGGGCCGTTTGGAGTTCCGCTCGAAGCGGAGAAACGGCTTGCATAAATGCGGAACTCCAAACCAAACGCTCAATCAACATCCCACTTCTTTCCATAATCGAGAATGGGATACTCGCGCCAGATTCTTTCCGCCTCTTCACGTCCGACCTGCTCAAGATAAAGCGCCGCGCTCGACCACGGCCAGTCCGTCCATTTCTCAACGTAACCGTGATGGACCGGATTGTTATGAACGTAATTCAGACTGGCGTAGAAATGCCGCTCCGACCTCATCTCGCGGTCAAAGCAGCGATACCAGACCTTGCGCCCGAGTTGATCTTCCTCTTTATTCCATTGCCTGGAAGAGCGTCCATGAAACTGGCCCAAAGCGATGCAAAACTCCTCTATCGCTTCGCACCGCAGCAGCAGGTGATAATGATTGGGCAACACACACCAGGCATAAATCTCATTGCCGGACTGCTGACAGACCGAAACAACCTCTTTCTCACACTCCGTTATCCGCTCCGGGCTTACGCCAATGTGGTATTGGTGCTCGTAACACGCGGCGCTGACCAGATACTTATCGCTATAACCCATTTTACCGTGCGGCGGCGAATGCCAGGGCAACCCATTCGCTTTCCGCCAGGTGACTACTTCCTCACGCATCTCCGGAGACATTTTGCGAAAGTCATACATAAGGTTCCCCTCCGTTTGGAGCCGTCTGGAGTTCCTGTTCGAATTTCCCGTTTGGAGTTTCGTTTCGAGTTCCGCGTTCACGCGGGCCGTTCGTCGCGTTGTCGCGTTGGTCGCGTTGAGTAATAACTCGCCTGAAGGCCAAACTTTTTCCCGTTTGGAGTTCCGCCTTCAGGCGGGCCATTTGTCATCTTCAAAGAGTAACTCGTCTGACGGCCCGCCTGAAGGCGGAACTCCAAACTTTTCCCGCTTCTTTTTCGATGTCTTACCCGAAGACGTCTGCGGCATCCTCTCCGCCTTGATGCCCTCCAACAAGACCGACGCTGGCTCGTCGTTCGGGTCTTGCGGCACGAGCTTGCCTTCAAAGGCGCGCTTGAGAATGGACTGGCGCAGGCGTTCGGAGCGCTTCAATTCGGCATCAAGCGCAGCTTCGATCTCGTCACCGACAGAGAGAAGGAAGTTCATAGACGCTGTTTTGATCCGCCATCACACCGCTAACGCTCCATTCAATTCATCCAAGATGCCCGGCAGTTCGCCGCCGCTCAGGCTGCCGCATAATCTGTGAACTGGCGGCGGTCAGGGCGTTGCAGCCCCAGCACTATGCATTCGCGCGGGATGCCGGCTTCCATCAGTTCGCGCGCGATGGGTTGATCGGTTTCGTTGCGCTGAATCCACACCTTGCCATCAATGATGTCCAGGTGGATGAGTGATTGGTAAACACGCCGGTTCTGACGCCAGCCGACTTCAACCAGCAGGTAATGATCATTGACGGGGTCGAGAACAGGTTCAAGCGCAACCTCCGGGCCAGCCGCGCCATTGTGAGCATACTCTTCAATCAGAGTGCGGACGGCCTGGCGGACGGCTTCCAATCCGAGGCTGGGGTCGGGCAGGCGAGTTATCTGTGGCGCAGTTATGGTATCCATTGACTAATCCTCCTTGTCAGGTCATCAAACACAACCAGACGCAATTTCTGCCGGTCAATGACGAACGCGCCGAATTCACCGGCAAACAAACTGTCAAAAACATCAACGGTGATAGCCACCGCAATCTTTACCAGCCCTTTCTCAGCGCTGACCAGGTTTCTTTCAGCGCCAAGGTCAACGTACTGTTTTTTACCGAGGAAACTGAGGTAAAGCGGATCGTGGGTGATCGTCCATCCGTCCGCTGACAAGGCTTCGACGACATGCGCGTGATAGATGTCTTTCGCCATAATCTTCAACTGTCCGGTGGCTTACACCACTTCACTGCCGTAGCGTTGACGAGCGCACTGCTGTCAAAGACGTATGCCGCCATCTACCGTCGCTCCCGGATGATTGTTTCCGACAGTGGTTCGCCAGTGATCTCAACTGGCTCGAAGTCCTCGTCCGTTTCATCAAAACCGGCAGGGATTTCGCTGATCACACCTTCAGCCAACAGCCAGCGGTCAACCTCATCTTCGCTGATCGCCGCTGACGGTTCCGGCGCTGGCTGAATGCTCCGCGACAGCGATTCCAGCAACTGCCTTTGCGACTCCAATGGCAGCCTTTGAATTTCGGCTATTAGTTGTTGTGTGTCCATTTTTCACATTCCTCCAGGCAGCATTGTAATCAACAACTCGGCGTTTTGTCTGCCGTCACGCCGCCAGCGCGCCATTCAGATCATTCAGAATATTCGGCGCCTCATCGCCGAACAGCTTGTAAACCTTCATCCTGCCGCCTCGCTCGTGAAAAGGCACGTCGTCGAAATCATCCATCAGGAGGTAGTCGGCGGCGTCCTGCCTGAGTTGAAATTCGCGCAAGGCGACGCCGTGAGACGCGCCGAGGTTCATCTGCTTGTAATCTTGAATCTTGCGGGAAGCGTGTTTGGAGTTCCGCCTTCAGGCGGGCCCTCACGGATCGGCGCTGTGACGGCCCGCCTGAAGGCGGAACTCCAAACTCCAAACACAAACACCGAAAAATAATTGCGCGTGTTGCTGAGTGTGTCGTTGGCTGGTAGGATGACCGGCGATGCCGACAACAGCAACATCGGTAAACCATTGGCACAATTGAATGATTTTCATCGCGGAGGCGAATCTGGTCTGGTGACTGGCGCGGACTTCAAATCCGTTGGGCCGGGGCGAGAGCGTCGGTCGGTCGGGTTCGATTCCCACACGCCTCCGCCAATCCTGTTTTGAAACGGAGGCGCTTGTGAGGATCAGTTTTCTGCTTGCTCTCTGTCTCGCTTCGATTTCACTTCCCGCCTGCAGTTCTTCTCAACCACCGGACACTGCGCAAAATCTGACTGACCGTGAACGCGACGGATTAGCCGGCCCGGTGAAAGCCGTTCTGACCGGCGACGTGATACTCGCTGAACAAAACGGTCAATGGCTGGAAATCCAGCAGGCTTGGTCAACTTCGATCTACGACGAATCGGGCAAACGGACGCTGCAAACGCCTTTTCGGATCGCAGCGCTTGGCGGTTATGCGATTACGCCGCACGACGCGATGTTCAATCCGCAAGCCAAAAGGCAGAGAGTTGAAGAGTCAGCGCCAAACAACGGCGGCAAATGGTTCAAAAATTACGACGACAAAGGTCTTCTGATTGAAGCCGCCCGACACGATGTCAGCGGAAAACGAGTCGAGAGCTTTTCGGTGACTTACGAGTTCGACGATGCGGGCAATTGGATCAAGCGCAGAACCCGGCGATCCAGTGAGGGCAACCAAACAGCGGCGGCGCTCGACGAAGCCAGCTATCGCCATATCGTCTATTTCAATTCTCCTGCGGCGCCGAGCCGCGACCAGGCCGAGATCATTCCCGCGACCGCCAGGCAATTGAAAAGCCCGATTGCCGCAAACGAACAGAACCTCACGCGCGGCCAGACTCTGTTCAATCAGAGATGCGCGTCGTGTCACGGCGAAAACGGACGCGCGCAAACCGAATTCGCCGCCGTGATGCCCGTCAGACCTGAAGATTTGACCGGAGAGAAAGTCGTCGCCTTGACCGAAGGCGAGGTCTATTCGGTGATCAGCGAGGGAGTCAAACCGAGCGGGATGCCGGCGTTCAAAGGCCGGATCAGCGACGACGCCCTCTGGCAGATTGCGATCTACGTGCGGCAATTGTCCCGCAATCAACCAGCGAGCGGTCAAGACACGCTGGCGTCTTCATCGCCGACGCCTCAACCCAAAGCTCCGCCAGCCGCCGAACAACGCTATCCGTTCAAAGGCAAAGTGGTCTCGGTCGAACGCGAGTTGCGGCAGGTGATGGTCGAGCACGAAGAGATCAAAGGGTACATGGGAGCGATGACGATGCCTTTCCCGCTGAAGAACGAAAAGACTCTCGGCAAAATCAAGAAAGATGATCGAATCGAAGCCACGTTGGTGGTTGACAGCAATGGATGGCGATTGGAGAACGTGGTGATCAAGTAGTCGCAGTTTATTTCTGAACTATGCTCAGCCCTTCGCGCGCGATTCGGTATGGAATGATTTGACCTCCGGCTTCGGTGAGCGCGTCTTCAACTTCAGCCTTACGTCCTTGTTCGCAATAAAACGCCACGCAGCCTCCGCCGCCTGCGCCACAGACTTTCGCGGCTTCGGCGCCGCGCGCGCGCGCGACCTCGATCAATCGTTCAATGAAATCGGTGGTGATGCCGGGAGCGAGTTCGCGGCGGCTGGCCCACTCTTCGGCGAAGATCGCGCCGATCCGGTCGAAAGATTTCGCCGTCAACGCTTCGTCAATCTTCAGCGCGGTGTCGCGGATGCGGTCGAAGCGGTCGAAGATGCCCGGAGCGTTGTCAATGTGGCGTTTGTACATCTCCCAGTTGTTGATGCCGGAATTGCGCGGCGCGCCGGTAAAACAGAGCGCGACCCTCTGCTCCAACTCATCCAGGTCGGTGACGACCTCTTCGCGCGTGACGCCTTCGATCTGCAAACGGACGCGCGAAACCCTGCCGTAGACCGCCGGGAAATAATCCTGATACCCGGCGGGCACTTTCAGCACTTGAGTTTCGACGTTGATGGCGATGAAGGGGAGTTGGCCGGGCTGGTAACGCTCGCCCGTCAATTTGTTCAGCGCGCCGCAGACGGCGATATTGAGAGCGGACGATCCGGCCAGCCCAGCGCCCGCCGGGGCCATGCAATCGGTCGTGATGTCGAGTCCGGTCGTGGGTTTGAAGAAATAGATGAGCTTGGAAATGAGCGAGAGTTCGTCGTCGCCGCGCAGTTGTTCGAGCGAATCGGCTTCGACCCTGGCGTGGCGATCTTTCGATTCGACGACGAATTTTCCGTCAGCGCGCGTTTCCAGACGGCAGCGGGCGTACTGGTCAATCGCAAAATTGATGGTCTGGGAATTTTCGTGAAACAGGTAAAGCGGCCACAGGTCAATGGTGCCTCCGGCCAGATCAATGCGGGTCGGGGCCTGCGATTCGATGATCAAGGGGAAACCTCCTGCGGTTAAGGATCGCTGCGGCTGCGCATCGCCTTATTTATCCGATTGGCTCCATCGTCGGGCCTTTCGCTGGTCTCATTCGTTCTGCTCTCATGCAGCCTGTCTTGCAACGTCTCGCCGAGCGTCACGTGCAGATGCGGCAGATGGGTCGGCTCCATTTCCGGCACTTTGCGCGCAATCACGTAGCGCTCGACCAGATAGAGAATCAACGCGACGGCGATGGCGATGGCGAACGCCACGAGCAACACGATGCCGGCTTGCTTGACCCTGCCGATGATGACGCCGATGGCGCCGCTGAAGAAATAGCCCAGGCCGATCAACACCAGCGCCCAGAGTCCGCAACTGACCAGCGTCAGCGGCCCGAAGCGGCGAAAACGCATGTGCGCGAACCCCCAGAAGACCGCGCTGGCGGTTCTGAGTCCGTAAACGTATTTGACCAGAAAGATCGAATAAATGCCGAAACGCGCGCACAGGCGTTCCAGTTGGGGTTTGGCGCGCAGATAGAAATTGCTGTTCTTGATCCTTTCCTTGCCGGTGTAGCCGATCAGGTAACTGATCAAATCGCCGATGAAACCGCCGAGCGTGCTGGTCAGCAAAGCCTCGCTGAAACTGAACAGGCCGAAATGGGCAAGGACGCCGGCAAAAAGCAGCGTCAGGTCGCCCTCGATCATTACGCCGAAGAAGACCGCCCACAGGCCATATTCTCTGATCAAATCTTCGATAAGCATTGATCAAGGATCGGTCGTTGCTAGCCTGCCGATCCGCAACCGACCGGCGATTCGTCACGCATATTTGATGGCTTCAATAAAAGTTAAACTGGAGGATCAAATCACTGCCCGCCTCAGCAAAAACAAAGCTCGCTCCTCGTGGTCAGACACTGGCCTGGGACGTAAGCGAGCGGCGTAAAGATACTTGAGACCTGCGGACATCGCAAGGCGCCTATTTCGTTATTTCGTTTGGATTTTTATCGATGCAACACTGACAGATTAAAGGCAGGCTTATGGCTTTACATTTGCGCCGAAGAAATGGTGAAGAGAGTCTGGGCTGGCAGAAATAACAAGTGGGGCGGAAAGAATTTGAAAGATGATTTCCGCCCGCTCCGCTATTTCCGCCCATTCCGGCGTCCGTCCAATCACCATCATTCAGCTCCGCCCCTGGTAGAAGCAAATCAACAGAAATGCGCTGAACAATGCGATATTGAAGAAGACGAGGAAAAGGGCCAGGGTTTGTTCGTCCCGCTTGAGTTGTTCTTTGCTGATAACAGTCATTTCACACCTCCCGGTTGATTTGAAGTATTGATTCCTTCCGCGCAGATGCCGGACTAATGGCAACGAACGTGCCGCCACTCCGGCGAGATTGAATCGAGCTTCAAGGAAAGAGGACATCCTCTCAGCGACCGAACGAACCTGTTTGCGAAGAAGGAGTTAGGCTGACTGAAAAGAAACTTTGCGGCGTGGTGATAAGTGATGAACTAAAGAAAGTTTTACCGGGATTCAACGAAATGGCTTACCAGACTGCACGATTTAGTGCGGCTCGGCCTGATCAATCCGACGGCGCGCGATAACCCGGTCTGGTCCTGGCGACGAAACCCGGACGATTGATCACCACCCGGAGCGCGCGCCATTTGCCGTCGTGTTTTTCGTTGGAAGGGTAATAAGCAATCGAATATTGCGTGCGCAATTCCGCGGCGATCTGGGCATACGCAGGTTCAAGCTCTTTCGCGTCTTTGACCGGGTAGACGCGCCCCCCAGTCTTGTTCGCCATTTCGCGCAGTTCGCGGCGGGCGGATTCATACAACCGCCGATTGATCTGCATCCGTTCAGTCCGTGAAAGCAGACAATGAGTCTGAACCTCAAGCTCGAGGGCGTCTTTGGCGTATTCCTTCCGATATTTCTTCAACTGCTTGCGCGAAAATTCAAAATGGTTCTCGTTGGCGCAATCGCGCGTCATTCCGGCCCCGGTGAACTCTTCCGTGTCGAGTTCGAGGAAATAGACCGAAGCGTTCGATCTTTCGAGCAGCGGCAGTATCTGATCGAACGTCGAATAGCCGAACGAATCAACGCCGTCAGTGAGCGCGATGACCGCTTTGCGCCCTTCGACCTTCTTGAACACCTCGTCAATCGTCAATTGCAGCGCATCGTAGAACGAAGTGCCCGTGCCGGGTTTGAGTAGATTCAGCGACTCCTCGATCTTCGCGCGATCCGAGGTCAGGTCTTCGAGCAGTTCGACCTGCCGGTTGAATTGAATGACGGCGATCCGATCCTGTGGGCGAAGCTCATCCAGAAAACGTCGCGCGGCGCGACGCATCAACCCCACGTCGTCCCGCGTGCTGCCCGAGGTGTCAATCAACAAAACCAGGTTGAATGGCACGTCGGTGGCGGAGAAGCTGGTGATCTTCTGGCGCACGCCGTCTTCGTAAACGCTGAAGTCCGAAGCCTTCAACACCGCGTCGCTGCTGGCGCCGGCGCGGTCGGTGACGAGCACGTCAACTGAAACCAGATCGGTGTCAATCCGGATCGTTTCCATTTCATCTTTTTTGTTCTGCTTGTCCTGTTTATCCTGTTTGTCCTGCGCGGTCATTGGCGACAACAGGATCAACAGCCAGACGGCGAGCGAAAAGACTCTGATGATGTAACGTCGCGGATCGTAAACTGGCATGAATGATTTCCTCGCAGCGAGATTGGGGACAGAAAGTATAACGCAAGCCAGTGGAGACGGCTCCATTTTATCTCTCAAACATAGCCGTTGTCTTCAAACCACCGCACGGCTTTTTCCAGCGCAACCTCAATCGGGTTTTGCGGCAGCCCCAGTTCGCGCACGGCTTTTGATGAATCGTAATACATCGCCTTCTGCGACATCCGCACGGAAGAGACCGATACCTGCGGCGTCTTGCCAAAGCGGGCCAGGATCACCTCGTCCAGATAAGCCGCCGCCAGCGGGATGAAATGCGGGAGCGCGATTCGCGGCGCGCATTTGCCGGTAATCGCCGCCAGGATTTCGAGCGTTTCTTTCAACGAGAGGTTGCGGTTGCCGAGGATGTAACGCTCTCCGGTTCGCCCCCTGCGCCAAGCCAGGATGTGTCCGCGCGCCACGTCTTCGACATCAATCAGGTTGAGTCCGGTGTGGACGTAAGCTGGCATCCGATCCTGCAAAAAGCGCAGGATGATCTCGCCAGTCGGAGTCGGTTTAACATCGCGCGCGCCGACCGGCGTTGACGGATTGACGATCACCACATCCAAACCTTCGCGGGCGGCTTGTCGCGCGGCTTGTTCGGCCAGAAATTTCGACTTCTTGTAATCGCTGACCAGTTCTTCGAGCGTCGTCCGGGTCTCTTCGGTTCCGCATGCGCCCGGCGCCGGAACTCCGATGGCCGCAACTGAACTGGTGTGAATGAAGCGTTTGACTGCGGCAAGGCGCGCAGCGGTGAGCATATTTTTCGTCCCGTCAACATTGGCGCGATAGATCGAATCGCGGTCTTTCGCCCACAGAGAATAATGGGCTGCGACGTGAAAGACCGCATCGCAGCCCGCCATCTGTTCGGCCAGCTTCTGTGGGTTGTCGAGATCGCCCTCGACCAGTTCGGCAGGCAATCCGGCGATGTTCCTCTTGTCACTCGCGGGACGAACCAGCAACCTGACCTGATAACCGTCATCGAGCAGCGCGCGCGCCAGATTACCGCCGATGAATCCGGTAGCGCCTGTTACAAAAGCCTTCATACAAGGAGAGTGGGAGAGCGGGAGAGCGGGAGAGCGGGAGAAAGTCGCCTTGTCCCCTTGTCTCCCCCTCTCCCCCTCTCAATCAGATTCCCATCACCTGAACGTGAACTTTGCGGCTGTTCGGGCCGTCGAATTCGGTCAGGAGAACGTTCTGCCAGGTTCCGAGCTTCAGTTGGCCGTCAACGATCGGAATCGAAAGGCTCAGCCCCACGACGACCGCGCGCAGGTGCGCATCGGCGTTCCGGCGGTCGCAATCGGAGAGCATCGGGTCGTTGTGTTTGTAATAAACGTCGTGCGGGATGAGTTGCTCGAACAGGTTTGCCATGTCGGCGAGCAACGCGCCCTGGACTTCGTTGAGCATCAGTCCGGCCGTCGTGTGCAGCGATGAAATCTGCACGAAGCCATCGCGGATCGGGGTCTGTTCGACGAACGCGGCAATCTCTCTGGTGATGCTTCTCAATTCGACGCGTTCATTGGTTTTGAAGATGAGCGTGGTGGAGGCAATCTTGTAGGTTCCTTCTCTGGTTTCGACTTTTGGCTGTGTCTCTACCGCTGAGAGCGCCAGTTTACTCATTTGTTATTCTCCTTGGTTTATCTAACGAGTTCATTATGCCCCTTTGCGGCAGCGGCAATAAAAACAGCGCCGGGGCCGCATCTTCAAACTTCTCTGGCAACTTGTTGACGAAACTCACCCTCAAGCTTGACGCGATTCAGCGCCCATTGCCTTCGACTTCAGGCTCAACCCACTCCACGAACGTAACATCAGGCAAAGTTGGTGATGAGAAAGTTTCGGCAATCACTTCGGCCAATCATTGAAAAATAAGTTTGCAACTCTAGGTGAGCAGTCCTTACCTTGTCAACAGAGTGATTCTCAAGGTTTTGCCCTCCCTGGTCACACCAATTTACGCACGGAAAGCCGCTTTCAGATTCTCCCTCAAAGACCTGATCGCGGGCTGGACGCTGAGCAAAAACCTCGACGCGGCTACGGGTCGCGCCATCATCACACCTGCCATTCGCCACGCGTTGACCAGACCATCCGGTTCATACGCCCGATTTAAATCCGGCGTATCGTGACCGGCCTCATCCAGAATGACGCGTAATGCGGCGGCAGGCAGATCGAACCGCGCGCAGGCGTTCAACACCTCGAAGGTCTCCATATCAACCGCCGCCGCGCCATAGTGATCGCCAAGCGCCAATTTATCTTCCGCTTTTGTGATGATTTTGTTGACCATTATCCCCGGACCGCGAACACAGGGACGATCAGCCGCTCTCAAAGCCTCAAACAGCAACTTCGACAATCCATCATCTGTGGCAATACTCGCCATTTCACCCCGATCCGGGCGCGCGTCGTAACACAGATCGTAAAGAATCGCGGCGCCCGCTCGCAGTTTCGGGTCAAGCCCGCCAGCCAAGCCTGCGACGATCAAAGCGTCGTAGCGATTGACGGCCAGATGCTCTGCCAGCCGTTGGTCAAAGCCTCGCGCGCCCATCCCCGATTGCAACACCGCGATCCGCCGGCGCCCGAAACGCCCGCGACAGACTTTCATCGAAGATTGTGGGGCAGGTTTCCAACCTGCCCCACGCCCGAAACGCCCGCGACAGACTTTCATCGAAGATTGTGGGGCAGGTTTCCAACCTGCCCCACCTGCCTGCCGTGGGGCAGGTTGGAAACCTGCCCCACAATCTTCATTCTCCCAGGGCGCCGCTCGCGTCATGAACGACTCCTCCGACAAAGAGCTTTCAGCAAGCAACCGGGTAGCGACCGTGAACTCGATGTCAACCGCGGTCACGACGCAAAGATCGGCGTATCCGGTTCTGGCCTTTTCACTCATTGCAAACCGCGTTGTCGCATCCATTCGAGCAACCGCCCGCCGATCACCGCCCGGTCAGGAGTCAGATCACCAACCGTCGCGCAGCCACACAGCATCAACGCCGCCCGCAATTCATCACACAGCGAGCTCAGAAAAACCTCCACGCTTTCGATCCCGCCTGAAACATAAGCCCGCAAAACCGGCAAGGCGACACCGACTGCCTTTGCGCCGAGCGCCAGAGCCTTCGCCGCCTGCAACCCGGTGCGAATGCCTCCCGACGCAATCAGATTCAAATCGAGCGCGCGAAGCTCGCAAAGGCTAGCGGCTGTCGGTACGCCCCAATCCCAGAAGGCTTCGCCCAGATGTCGCAAGGCGCGATTGCGGATGGTTTCGACTCCGACCCACGAAGTGCCGCCTGCGCCCGAAACATCCACCCATTCGACTCCGGCTTCGGTCAGCCTCAGTCCCGACTCGCGCGCAAAGCCGCAGCCGGTTTCTTTGACGATGATCGGCAGCCCGGTTTCATTGACCAGCCTTTTGATCGCGTCGAACGAGCCACGAAAATCGTGGTCACCATTCTCCTGAATAATCTCCATCGCGGCGTTCAGGTGAATACACATCGCGTCCGCGCCCACCTCTTCTGCCAGCCGCGCAACTTCGCTAGCGCCGAGTTCACGCGACTGGGCGATGCCAATGTTGCCGAACAGCAAAACATCGGGCGCGGCCTCACGTACCTGAAAGGTCTTCTTCAACTCCGGATGGCGAAGCATGGCGCGCTGCGAACCCAGGCCGAAACCGATTCCCATTCGATTCGCCAAGGCGGCGACCTCGCGGTTGAACCGCCCGACCTCTTCGGCGCCGCCGGTCATTCCCGTGATGATTAAGGGGTAATTCAGACGTTTGCCCAGCAGCGTGACGCCCAGATCAATCTCTTCCAGGCGGGTCTCGACCAGCGGCTGGTGGATCAACTCAACGTCTTCGAGGAGTGTGGTTTTATTGCGGAACTCTACGTCTTGATGCGCGCAGAGATCGAAATGACTGAGCTTACGATTGACGATTTCCTGAGATGCGACCATATTGCCCTACGAACCGGTGGAGATTATAGTGCCGATCCGGTCGAACGCCAATCGCGCGAAAAATCAAAACAACAATTTTGTTATCAAAAGTTCAGCCCGGATTCATGCATAAACATCTTCCGATCACCCTGATCCTCACCTTCACTGCCGCCATCTTCCTTGCCACATCTTTTCACCCTTCGCTGCTCGACGACGCCGACGCCACGCACGCCGAGGCGGCGAAGGAGATGATCGAGCGCGACGATTGGGTAACGCTCCACGTCAACGGCGTTCGTTACCTGGAAAAAGCCCCGCTGCTTTATTGGGCCGTAGCCGCCTCGGTCCGCATCTTCGGCTTCAACGAATTCGCGGTCAGGTTTCCGATTGTCCTGGCGATTATCCTGCTGGCTTTCGTCGCTTACCGGTTCGGGCAGTGGGCTTATTCCGAAAAAGCGGGGTTGTATGCGGCGGCGACGCTGGTTTCGTGCGTCGGGATGTTTCTGTTCACGCGGGTGATGATCCCCGAAGTCATCCTGACCTTGTGGTTCACGACGGCGCATTACTGTTTTCTGCGAGGATTTTTCGGCGAGGGCAATGCGAAGCGGTGGTATTACGGTTTGTACGCAGCCATCGCGCTGGCCGTGCTGACCAAAGGGTTGATCGGGATCGCCTTTGTCGCCGGGCCGATCGGATTGTTTCTGCTGCTCACGCGAAATTTGGGCGAGATCAGACATCTGCGTTTATTCACTGGCGCGCTGTTGTTTTTCGCCATCACCGCTCCCTGGCATCTGCTGGCCGGGCTTCGCAACGACCATTTCTTCTGGTTCTATTTCGTCAACGAACATTTCAAACGATTCCTGGGCACGCGCGAGCCGAAGGATTACAACCGAGTGCCGTTCGTTTTTTACTGGCTGATGCACCTGCTGTGGCTCTTCCCGTGGAGCGTGGCCGTTCCGCTGCTTGGCTCGCAGAAACCAGCGATTGATCGAAAAGCTGAGCGCGAGCGTCTGATCAACCTCTACGTCTGGTTGTGGGCCGCGTTGATCCTGATCTTCTTCAACCTTTCGACCAGCCAGGAGTATTACACCTTCCCTGTTTACGCCCCGCTGGCGCTGCTGCTCGGCACGGCTCTGGCAAAAGCAGAAGAGACTCCGCGATCGCAGAGATATTTGTTGTGGGCGCAAGGCGCGCTGGCCATCATCGCGTTAGCCGTCTCAGCCGTCCTTAGCTCGTTGGTATGGAAAGCGCGCAACATCCAACCAACCGGCGATCTTTCCGATTTGCTCAACCAGGCGCCGTCGGATTCCGAGCAATACACGCTGTCGCTCGGGCATTTCTTCGATCTGACGACCAGCGCCTTCGCCGAATTGCGCGTCCCCGCCATTGGCGCGGCCATCACGCTGAGCGCCGGATTTCTGCTCGCGTTCCTCTTCCGCCAACGAAAGCGCCACGCGCTCTCCGCCGCCGCGATGCTGGTCACGATGGGGCTGATGTTCGTTTGCGCGAACCTGGCGCAGACGAAGTTCGACCCAGTTCTCTCGTCACGGGTTCTGGCCGATGAAATCCAGAAGCGCTGGGAGCCGGGCGCGAAGATCATCTTCAACGGCGAATACGAAACCGGATCGTCAATCGCTTTTTACACGAACGAACAGGTGTTGTTGCTGAATGGGAAAGTGACAGGGATGGCTTTCGGCTCGACTTATCCAGACGTTCCGCCAGTGTTTCTGGAAGCGGAAGATGTGCGGCGTTTGTGGCAAAGCAGCGAGCGAATCTTTTTCTTCACCGAAGTCAGCAAGAAAGAGCGAGCGTTGAAGGTGATTGAGGGGTTGCAGATTTACCCGCTTGCTGATCGTGGTGGGAAGAGTGTGTTGACGAATAAACCATGGGTAAGATTGGCAAGATGACCCTCAGCTTCTTTGAACTATGAACCCGGCTTGTTCAAAGTCGCTATCGAAAGTCAGCGCCTCCGTTATAGATCAACCTTCATCGAAAAGTCTGGTGAAGCCGAGATCGTTATTTTTCGCAACCTTGCCATCAAACTCAGTCCGGCTTCGTCATCCGGCTCTTCGTCTGCGCCGGTTTTTGGCTTACTACCCGCGCTCAGCGAGGTGTAAAGCACGCGCAGTAAATACTCCTGCAGCGATACGCCAAACTGTTTCGCTTGGATCGAAAGCGCGTTCTCAAGTTCTTGAGGAAGATCAAGTGTAATGGTCATTTTCATCTCCTTCTTTCAGATTTTCTCAGGTCATCTCTTTTCTTGTTCAACCTCTTTCGGCAACTCGCTTCGATAAACTCTGGCCACATTATAAATATTCCTCTGCTCCGGCGCGTAATAAAGCCGCGCGAACAGATCGCCCAACAATCCCAAACCCAAAAACTGAATTCCCCCCAGAAACGCCACCGCCGCGAAGAGCAGCATCGGCCCATTCTCGATGAAGATCGCTTCCTGCCAATAAAGCTTTTTGAACAGCAACCAGGTCGCCAGCAAAACCGATACTGCGATCATCGCCGCTCCGACGCCGCCGAAAAAATGCAGCGGGCGCGCAAAGTAACGGACGATGAAGCGGATGGTCAGGAGGTCGAACATCACCCGGAAAGTTCTCGACAAACCGTAATGCGACTTGCCATTGATTCTGGGCTTGTCTTCGATTGGGACTTCGGCGATGTGGGCGCCTTCGATGCTGGCCATTGCGGGGATGAAGCGGTGCATCTGGCCGTAGATCGGAATTCTTTCCAGCACCTCGCGCCGGTAAGCTTTGAACGTCGTGCCGAAATCGTGGATCGCCACGCCTGAGGCCTTCGCCATCAGTTTGTTCGCGACCCGTGATGGACAGGTTCGCAGAAAACCGTCCTGGCGGTTCTGACGCCAGCCGCTTACAACGTCGTAACCTTCTTCCAGTTTGCTGATAAATCGCGGGATGTCTTCGGGTTCGTGTTGTAAATCTCCGTCCATAGCGATGATCACGTCGCCCTGCGAGTAATCGAATCCGGCGGCCAGCGCAGCCGTCTGCCCGAAATTGCGGCGCAATCGCAAACCGACGACGCGTGGATCGAGCGCACAAATATCCTTCAGGATCGCTTGCGTTCTATCGGAACTGCCATCGTCAACGAAGACAAGCTCATAATCCTCTCCGATCTCCTCCATCACTTTCGTCAACCGGCGATAGAGCGTGGGCAGGTTCTCTTCTTCGTTATGAAACGGGATAACAATCGAATACGAACACTTCATTTTTAATCTTCTCCCGGATGCTCAAACAAAGTGGCCTGGTTTCGCCACTGACTTTTAATCTGAAATTGCGCCGCAGCTTACCATCGGCCTGTAAAAATGGCCATTCGCGCCGCATTGCCATACACCGTGTAAACTTTTCCAATTGAATCAAGTTGTGTTCGAGATTAAACTCCGCGCGTCAACTCACCAACTTTTCCAAATTGAATTCCTCGCTTGCCCTGAAATTTCGATCCGGCCCCGGATTTCATTAGCCCCACTTATGCTTCCCCCACGCATTCGCTCAACCCCGTGCTTGTAAATCTGACTCCTGCTGATTGAGCGGCGAGGCCGTAGCGTGCCCGGCGTCGTCCGCGTGGAGGTGTTATGACGCGTGGAAAAATCACGTTCGCGCTTTTCGTGTGTTTGCTCGCTTCGGCGCTGGTGTTATCGGATCGCGCCACTCCTGTCTCTCCAAAACCAGTCGAAGCTCAATCCGCCTGCACGCCGCCTTTGTATCAAGGCTATCCGTCGGCGTGCTCAAACATCTATTTGCGTTGGCTGAACCGCGATCCGATTTCGGCGATTGATCATTTCGAGATTTATCGCGGCGGCATAAAAGTCGGCGAAGTTCCCGGCAACGCGATCTCGTTCTCAGAGCCGGTCGGCTGCTCTTTCGCGGCGGTTTACACGATCAAACAGGTGATGAAATCCGGGGCGAGTTGCCAGACGGTGACGACCGGCAATCCGCCGCATACAAAACCCTGCGACTTGTGTCCGGGCGGCGGCGGGCCAGGAACACTTAACGTGGTTTCAGCGGCTTCGTTCAACCCTCCGGTCCCGCCGGGTTCGATTGCCACGATCTTCGCTGATCCCGGCCAAAGGCTGACTTCCGCGACTGCGCCGGCTACCGGCTCGACTCTGCCAACCAACATTGCGGGCACGCAGGTGCTGATCAACGGAACTCCGACGGGTCTATTTTATGTCTCTCCGAACCAGATCAACTTCCTGATACCGCAAACGGCTGTCGGCACGACCAACATTGTGATCAACGGGTCGAACGGAGAGCGGACGGAAGGAGCGTTGTTGACCGCTCCCAACCCCGCGATCTTCATGGCGAACAGCCGCGCGAATGGCGTCGCCGCGGCGCTGGTGACTTCCGATGGGCGAAACTTTCAATCTGTGGCGGACGCCAACGGCGCCGCGGTTCCGATCAGCGTCGGCAGTCCAGGCCAACCCAGTTATCTGATTCTTTTCGGGACGGGGATGAGAACGCAGGGGCCAGCGCAGGTGCGAATCGCCGGGCGCGATTGCATCGTCGCCTGGTCGGGCGCTCATTCGCTGTACGCGGGGCTGGATCAGATCAATGTGCAATTGCCCGATTCGCTGCGCGGCCTCGGAATGGTTACGGTGTCGGTGACGGTGGGAGGATTCGTGTCGAACTTCGCGCAGATCAATATCGGAAATTGAAAAGTTCGTAGTCCCGCCTTTAGGCGGAAAGTTTCGTAACCCAAACTTTCCGCCTAAAGGCGGGACTACGAACTTCAAATCGCCGCGCCGCGCTCGACGGCAAACAACCGCCACTCACCCAGACCGCCCTTCAACACTTGCGCGCCGCGTTCGGCGAAGCGGATTCCCGACCCGGCGACCAGATCCTTCACCGTGCTCGAGACTAGAACTTCGCCGGCTGAAGACTCGGCGGCCACCTGCGCGGCGATCTCGATGGCCACACCGCTGACCTGATCGTCGGTCACGTAACATTCACCGGTGTGCAATCCCGATTGGAGCTTGATGCCCAGCCGCCGCGCTGAATCGCTGATGGCGCAGGCGGCGCGGATCGCGCGCGCCGGCCCGTCGAACATCGCCAGCAGACGATCCTCGGTCAATTCAATTGCGCGGCCTTTGAACAACGCGATCTCTTTTCTGACGAACGACAGGTGGCGTTCGAGCAGCGGCAACCATTGAGAGTCCGATCTCTTCTCTTCGACCACCTGAGCAACCAGCGCCGTCACCAACGCCAGCTCAACTTCGGGCGCAGGGCGCATTCCAGTCAGGAACTCTTCGATCTCGTCCAGAATCGCTTCCTGATTGCCGACGAAGGGCAGATGGTCAATACCGGGCAATTCAGCGAACTTCGCGCCGGGGATGTTCTCAGCCAGGTAGCGTCCTTCTCCGACATTGAAACAAGCGTCGCCAGTCCGGTGCACGACCAGCGTCGGCACGCGGACCGTCGGCAGGACGTTGCGGATGTCTATCTCCGTATTCATCTTCGTCAGCGCCAGCGCAGCCCCTGGGCTTGCGCCTCGGCGCAAATACGCCGCCCACCAGTCTCGGAAGGCCGGATCGTTGGCCACACTCGGCGCGCGCACTTCCAATCCGACCGGGCCGCCCCAATGCTCACGGATGTCCTCGAAGAATTCTTCCTGCTGCGCTTCGGTCGGTCCCCACGGGTAGCCTTCGCCTTTCAACCGCCGCGCGTAAGAGCCAATCATCACCAGCGCGATGGTCTTTTCGGGATAAGTCGCGGAGAACAAACTGCACATCGGCCCGCCTTCCGAAACGCCACACAAGACCGCGCGCGCGCAACCGGTCGCTTCCATCACCGCGCGCACGTCGTCCATCCGCTGTTCGAGCGTGGGCAATTGATCAAGCGGGACGCGATCCGACAATCCCGTGCCGCGTTTGTCGAAAAGGATCACGCGCGAGAACGTCGCCATCCGCCGCAAGAACCTTGCGAACGAAGGCTCGCTCCAGAAATATTCCAGGTGCGAAATCCAGCCCATCACGAAAACCAGGTCGAGTGGCGCGTCGCCCACGACCTGATACGCGATGTTCACGTCGCCGCTGCGCGCGTAGTGGACTTCCGGAATGTCGAAAAGTTCGCGGTCAATCGAGGGACGTTTGTCCGTTGTCGCAGGCTCCTCGCGTGGTTGTTTCTGCGACGCGCGCCGGCTCGATTCGCTGAGCTTCGCCTGCAACTCCAGCTCCTGTTGCAGACTCTTCAGGTCAAGCTGATAATCCTTGACGGTTTGATAACGCTCTTCCCGGTCTTTGCGCAGCGATTTGACGACGATGCGTTCAAGCTCAGACGGGATGTCGTCGAGGCTCTGCGACAACCGCTGGGGCTCGCGGTCCAGGATCGCGACGATGATGTCGCTCGTGGTTTCTCCGTCGAACGGCGCGCGTCCCGTGAGCATTTCGTAAAGCGTCACGCCCAGGCTGAAGATGTCGCTGCGCGTGTCCAGCGCCAGCCCGCGCGCCTGTTCCGGCGACATGTAATTCACCGTGCCCATCACTACGCCCGGATCGGTGTTGAGTTGAGACAGCTTGCCAGTGATCTCGTCCCGCTTCGGCTCAATGAACTTCGCCAAGCCGAAATCGAGGACTTTCGCGTAACCGTCGGGCCGCAGCATGATGTTTTCGGGCTTGATGTCGCGGTGGACGACGCCAGCAGCGTGCGCGGCGGCGAGGGCGCTCGCCATTTGCGCCGCGATGTTGATTGCGCCCGCGATCTTCATCCGCCCCTTCGCCAGGCTCAGTCGCAGCGTCTGCCCTTCGATATATTCGGCGGAGATGTAATGAATCCCATTCTGCTGGCCGATTTCGTGAATGGTGATGATGTTCGGATGGTTGAGCGAGCTGGCGGCTTTGGCTTCACGATAAAAACGGCGCAGCCACTCGGCGTTCCCGGTGTATTTTTCGGAGAGCAGCTTCAACGCGACTTTGCGGTCGAGCTGAGTGTCGTTGGCCAGGTAGACCTCGCCCATCCCTCCTGTGCCCAGCCGCGAAATGATTTCATATCGTCCAAGCTTCGTCCCCGGCCCGACCATCGCCGTCTTCTCTTCGCCGGTTCGCCGCGCGGTTGGAACCTGCGTATCGGCCTTGCGTTTGCGCGCCTCTTTGGAATCATTCCCTTGCGCGTCAAGCCCCGAAACACGTGTTTTGAGTTCCGACGGCTCGTACCTGATCTTCCTGACCGGAACGACGAAACGGTAGCCGCGCTTGGGAACGGTCTCGATGTATTGCCCACCGTCCGGCCTCGCGCCCAGAACTTTGCGGAGCATCGAGATGTGCTGGGCCAGATTGGTCTCTTCGACATAGATGTCCGGCCACACGCGGTTCATCAACTCTTCCTTAGCCACCACGTGGCGGCTGTTTTCGACCAGCGCCAGCAGCGTGTCCAGAGCCTTCGGCGTGAGCGAGAGCACGTCGTCGCCACGCGTCAACATTCGCTCCGTCGGGTCAAGCCGGAATGGGCCGAATTCGTACAAGTAGCGCGATTGCTTGGCCATAACCGCTTTCAAAACTCTTTCAAAAAAAATTCAACCGAGCCTAAAGATTTCAGTTGCGCCTTTTGTTTATTTTCGCCACGAGTTGGAGGAGTGATAACCACAATCAATCGCGGCCATTGTAGCTGAATGGACAATAACGGCAAATCTTTCACACAAACCAGTTCAACTTTCGCAACTGAGACATCCAGGAGGAATGAGATGAACATTATGATTTCCCTGTCGGAAATATCGCATCAATCCGATTCCAGCCATAGGAGTCACGCCATCGTCATCGGCGGCAGCATGGCGGGCATGCTCGCCGCGCGAGTCCTGTCCGAACACTTCGATCAGGTGACATTGATCGAGCGCGACCGTTTTTCCGAAAGCCCGGCCTCGCGCCCCGGAGTCCCACAGGCGCGCCATTTTCAAGTCCTGTTGTCGCGAGGCTTGAACATCGTCGAAGGTCTCTTTCCGAAGCTGAGCGAGGAAATGATCGCCGCCGGAGCTGTGGAAATAGACGCGGGCGCCGACCTCGCCTGGCTCAATCCGGCAGGCTGGGGGATCAATTTCAAGTCGGGCTTGAAGGCGCTCTCGTTCAGCCGCGATTTGCTCGACTGGTCGGTCCGCCGCCGCGTGCCGGCCATTCCCAACATTCGCTTGCTTGAAAACTGCGAGATGATGGAGTTGATCACGAACGAACGTCGGGACGCCATCGCTGGCGTTTTGTTCCGTTACCGCAATCAATCGGACGGAGCGGCTGGCAAGGAAGATTGGCTGGCCGCCGATCTGGTGGTGGATGCGGGTGGGCGAGCTTCCAAAATACCGCAATGGCTCTCGGAAATCGGCTATGAGCCTCCGGCTGAGACCGCCATCAACGCGCATCCGGGCTACGCCAGCCGCCTCTACAAAATCCCCGCCGATTTCAACGCTGACCGGAAAGCGCTCGCGCAAGCCTCGCCGCCCGAACACATTCGCGGCGGAATTATGTTCGCCATCGAAGGCGACCGCTGGATCGTCACGCTGGCCGGCAGAGACCGCGATTATCCACCGACGGATGAAGAAGGCTTTCTGACGTTCGCCCGCAGCCTGCGCAATCCGCTGATCTACGAAGCGATCAAAAACGCCGAGCCGCTTACGCCGATCACCGGCGATCGCGGAACCGAAAACCGGTGGCGTCACTACGAGTTGTTGGAACGCTGGCCGGAGAGCTTGATCGCCATCGGCGACAGCGTGTGCTCATTCAATCCGGTTTATGGGCAGGAGATGGCGACGGCGCCGATTGGCGCGGAGTGGCTGGACAAATGCTTGCGCGAGCAATCCGGCGACCTCAACGGTCTGGCCCGGCGCTTTCAACGAGGACTGGCCAGGCTCTACGCCGACCCATGGATGCTTTCTACCGGCGAAGATTATCCCTTACCGCAACGACCAGGGCGGGACGCCGAACCTGATGAACCGCTTTATGCATCGTTACGTGGATCGGGAGCTGCTGGGCGCCACGCGCAACGCCAAAGTCCGCCAGCGATTCCTCGAAGCGCAGGAAATGCTCAAACCACCTACTGAATTATTCAAGCCAGGCATCGTTGCCCGCGTGATTTGGAGCGTGATCAGCGATGCTTTCCGGCAGGCGAAGGATGAAGGGCGGAAAATGGCTGAAGTTGAGGCCGCTCCGCGTTTTAGGGAGCGGGCGTCACCCTCCAAGTTCTGATCGCGAAAACCCTCTCAGATAGTTGTCTTCAACCGATGAAAAAACGCGGGCCGTGATCAGCAGGGCGGCGTCAATCGCCTTATCACACCGCGCGACTCCCCGATTGTCAGCCCAGGGCAGCCTCGCGGTTTGATCAGGATACGGCGAAACCGGAATGACTTGCATCAACCGGTGAGCCTTCATCTCACCGGCGCGCCCACGATGTACCCATTGACCACCACCTCCGGGCCTCGACCGAGCCGCACAATGCAGGTATTCGACGGATCATCCGCCCTGTCATTCTTTGGCGCCCAGGTGATCTCCAATGCCTGCGCCGCCCTCCTCACAGCAACCAGCGTCGTCGTGTCGCCGATGCGAATCGCGTCCGGCCCGGAGTTGAGCTTCCGACCCGCCTTCTGATTGATCGTCACCGCGTTCCCCACCGGCGTCGCAGTCGTTTCGCCATTCGCTTGCCGGGCGAGCGTCACGGGCCGGATCGTGATCGTGTAGCGCCTCATATCAGCGGCGATCAGCATCTCGACCTGCGCGGTGTGATCGTCGAGGCGCTGGGCGACGATGGCTACAGCGTAATGGGGCGTCAGCAGGCCTTGCGGGAAGTTGCGCAACGAATCGTCGCGCCATTTGGTGTAGGCAAACAAGGCGTTGACTGTTGGCTGAACAGACACACTATCCTGACCCAGCCTAGCGATTTGAGGAGCTGAAGGCTCTTGCGCCTGTATTGGCCAGACCGACAAAAGTAAAAGCAGCAAACATCCAATCAGCATTTTGCACATCGTTCCACCTCACTTGAATAGAATAGATAGAGCTTTTTACATTCTCGTTAATTTAATTGTTGCTTGACTTAGATTTTATACGATCAAGAGCGTTGGAAGCCTCCTTACTAACTGACCACCACCCAGCTACAACTTCTTCGTCCTCTGCTGCCAATTTCTCCAACTTGTTTATGGCCCTCCTTACTTTTAGCTCTCCAAGCGCAAATGCCGACCAAAACCTTACTTCCACTGAAGCGTCTTCCAATCCATTTATACAGGCATTCGGCTTAGCGCACGCGCATTGACGGGACAGGAGTGGAACACAAAAAGCCCAAACCGGAGACACAAAAAGCACAACAGAGGTTGAACGTTCGAGTCGCTGTTGTGCTTTGCGCCTTTTGCGCTGCGCTTTGCGCTTTTTGTGTTGAAATCAGAATTGTAGGTTCACTGCGCGCGCCCCAGCGATTTCATCCTCGCCCGCTCGAACTCATCGCCTTTGTTCCACTGCGGCGTTTCGTTCGCATTGGCCACGCGCAAGCCCAACTGAAAAGCCAGACGCGCCTGTTGCACCATCCCGCTGAAATCCCAGTTCGGACTGTATTCGTCCGACGGCTGGTGGTAGCGGTGCTGGTTGTAATCCAGGAACTGCTCTTCGCCCCATTTGTCGGGATGGCCGACGAATTTCGTGCCTGATTTGAAATTGATGGCGGGGACGCCGGCTTTGGCGAACGGGAAATGGTCAGAGCGGTAGAAAGAGCCTTGCTCCGGCCGGGCGTCGGGCGAAATAGTCAGGTTGTTCTCTTTGGCGACCCCTTCGATGAATTTGCCGAGAGTCGAACGATCGGCGCCGAGCGGCGAGATGTCGGTCGTTACACCCAGCACGTTCATCGAATCGAGATTGATGTTGGCCACGGTCTGCGCGATCGGGACCAGCGGGTGGCGGACGTAATACTCCGCTCCGAGCAGCCCCTGCTCTTCGGCGGTTGTGGCGATGAAGAGCGCCGAGCGGCGGGGCTTGATGGTCAGTTCGTTGAAGGCCTTGGCAATGGCAAGCATTCCCGCGATGCCTGTGGCGTTGTCCACCGCGCCGTTGTAGATGTTGTCGCCCGATTGATCGGGCCTGACGCCGAGGTGATCCCAGTGTGAGGAGTAGACGACGTATTCGTTCTTCAGCGTCGGATCGTTGCCACGATAGATGGCGACGACGTTTGGTGAAGTCAATCGCTGCACCTGCGATCGTAACGTCGCTTCGACTTTGGCGTTGAGCGCGACCGGCTTGAAGCTGCGCGAAGCGGCGGCCTGCCGCAATTGGTCCAGGTTGTGGCCACCCATTTGCGCTATCCGGCGAGCGGCAGCGTCCGTCGCCCACGACTTAAATTTCAAGAAAGGCGCGCCGGCGTCGGGCACGAGGCCAAACCTTTCGCCGCCCCACGAATTGCGCACGACGCCCCAGCCATAACCCGCCGATTGGTCGGTGTGGATCAGGATCGCCCCAGCCGCGCCGCGCCGCGCCGCTTCTTCGTATTTGTAGGTCCAGCGGCCATAGTAGGTTAGCGCCTTGCCACCAAATAGATTCGGTTCCGACGGCGACGCGGGCGGGTCATTGACCATGATCATCACAATCTTTCCGCGGACGTCTAGCCCCTTGTAATCGTCCCAGTTGTTTTCGGGCGCGCTCACCCCGTAGCCGACGAAGATGATGTCGCCGCCGACCGGAATCTCTGTTTGTTCAAGGTCAGTGCCGCCGACAAAGTCGTCACCGAATTTGAGTTCGGCATCGCCCGCGCCGCTTTTGATCGTGAGCTTCGTCGAAGGGTCGGGTCTGGAGCCGATCATCTGAACCTGTTGAAAATAGCTTCGGTCGGCGGCGGCGGGTTCCAACCCCAAAGCTTCGAATTGCGCCGCGATGTATTTCGCCGCCAACATTCCGCCGCGCGATCCGGGACCGCGTCCTTCGAGCAGATCGTCGGAGAGGAATTTGATGTGCGCGCGCAGCTTGCCTTCTTCGATTTGGGCCCCAGCCGATTCAGCGTCATTGGATTCGCTCAGCAGCGCGCGGTTTTCCGACATGACCTTATCGAAGGCCGGGCGGGGCGTGGTCGCCGCCACGTTACGGCGCCGGTTGCGGCTGGCGCGGCTGCGGCGGCTGCGGCGAGTAGGTGTGCGTTTTTTGGCGCTCTTCTTCTGCGGGCTTACCGCGGTGGTTTCCATTGCGAACGAATCGAACCCAAACGGCCCAACGAGGCCGAAACAAACCAGAAGGATAACGAGGCGAATTAACAATCGGCGCATTTTCATAGTTCTCCCAACAAAAAATAGTTCAGCCGGTTTTCGGCGCGCTAAAGGGGCGCCAGGACTTGCTCGCTGAATTGTTAGCGAATGCATAGAACTTCGGCTGATATGAGCGTGATATGACCGCATTTGTGAATCATTGTGAAATCTGACCGGTATTGTCTACCTGAGCCGCCCCGTAAATCAAGGCGGCGAATTGTCGCCGTGAGCCTGACGCGCGGCGCGGGGTGTCCGTCAAGATTTTGCGCGTGTACCGCTTGCCAAACCAGGCTGACAGAAAAAGGGGGGCAGAAAAAAAGGAGGCTTTTCAGAAAAAAACTTTTCGACCTGTGCAAGTACCTGACGAAGCAAAAGCCTGACAGAAAGAGAGGGGCAGAAAAATAAAGACATCCAGCCTCGTTCCTATTTTTTTCTGCCCCCCCTTTTTCTGTCAGGCTCTT
>Ga0187892_10001149_pt1 | contig 63089 bp, 54 predicted proteins | sample MA1701073metaG_FD_139345 | JGI IMG/M metagenome (GOLD analysis project Ga0187892, IMG submission 139345) | Bio-ooze microbial communities from a basaltic lava cave in the Kipuka Kanohina Cave System on the Island of Hawaii, USA - MA170107-3 metaG ... | reverse complement strand
GTACGACCCCGCGACCCGCGCGATCGACGTGAGGTTCGAGGCGCACACCGGCAAGGACTCCCTCCTGAGCGGCGAGCCGGTCGCGATGAGCTTCTCCGCGGCCGAAAGCGGTTTCGACGCCGTCTTCGCCGGGGAGCGCCCGTCCCTCGCGTCCGCGGCGCCGGCCGCGGCGAAGCGCCCGTTCTCGCTCGTCGTGGAGCTTCCGAACCAGTACGCGGCGTCGCCCGACGCGGCGCTCGCCGTCGCCGCGCGCATGAAGCGCTTCGAGCGGGAGAGAGCGACGAGGATCGCGCGCGATCGCGTCCTCGTCTTCCACCTCGGCTGGTCGGTGAACGAGACGAACGTCGCCTACCCCGACTACGACCTCCCCCGCGACCTCGCGTTCTTCGAGCCGGGGCTCGGCGCCGTGCAGATGCCGTACCTCAACGCGGCCGCGGTCCACGAGGGAACGCCCCACGTCGTGAAGCTCCGCGAAGCGCTCCTGTCGCGGTGGGATCGCGTTCTCGGAGCGGAGCGGCTCGTCTTCTGGGACGACGACGAGGACGGCCTCTTCGGCGACGTCCACGACCACTGGAACGCGAATCCCGGAGCGCCGCCCTTCCGCGACCTCGTCGTCGCGCAGCTCGAGGATCTCCAGCGGGCTCTCTTCGAGCGGACCGGAAGGAAGCTCGGCGGCTTCTATCTCGATCTCGCCGCTTCGGTCGTCCGCGACGACCGGAACCCCGCGACGGTCCTCGGGCCCGACGGGCTCCGGGACCTCGCCGCGCGCGTCCGCGCGGTCGCGGAGGACCCGGACGCGGCCACGATCGCCGGCGAGGGCTTGAACGTCCACACGTCGCGCGCGGGCCTCACCCTCACGGCCCGCGGCCTCTTCTTCGACAACGAGGACGGCTTTCGGGAGCGTCCCGCAGCGCACCTCGGCTCGCTTCCGCACGCCGCGCTCACGATCCTCGCGGGCGGCGAATCGCGCGGATTCGCGAGCTTCTCCGGAGGCGGCGCCGCGGAAGACCCGCTGGTCGCTTACGGCGCGCGGTTCCTCGCCTACTGCCAGGGCCTCATCCCGACGTCGCGCCTCGGGCTCAACAACCAGACGCGATCCGCCTGGGAGAGCGACACCGGATCGCGAGGCGTCGAGATCGAGCTCGAGGAAGGCGCCTTCGCCGCGGCGCATTCGGCCGAGACCTGGTTCGATCCCCACCCGCTCTGGACCGATCCGGGCACGGCCGTCGTGGTGTCGATCGACGGCGCTCCGGTCGCGCGATCGCGCGAGTGGTTCCGCGACAAGCTCCTGCTCGACGCCTTCTGGCACTTCGGGGGCGTCGTTCCCGACGCGGCCACCTTCGCGAAGGCGCGCGCCGTGACGGGCCCGAACGCCGTCGACGTCATGGCCGCCGTCACCGCGATCCGGAGCGCGTTCGCGAAGCGGCCGACGCCGATGGCCGCGATCGTCCCGCGCGACGAGGCGATCCGCCGCATCCGCGACGACTTGGGCTTCGACTACCCCTGGCCCTGACGCGCCGTGCCGTACGCGGTCACCTCGTTCTTGTTCTCGAGGAGCTGGCGGACCTGGAACTCGGCGCCGAAGAGCGCGAGCACCGACTTCAAGCTTTCGATCACGGGATAGTCGGCGGAGCCGCGGAACTTCATCGTCAGGACGAATCGCCGGCAGAGGCCCTCCCCGAGCCACCTGCCGGCGAGATCGACGATCCGCCGAGGAAACGCGACCACGTCGGAGAGAAGCCAGTCGGCGGGCGGGTTTTCGGGCTCGAAGCGGAACGCGTCCCCCTCGACGAACGTGACCCTCTCGTGGCTCATGAGGTCGTCCCTGAGCGGCGACCGGTCGACCGCGACGACGCTCGCGCCGCGCTCGAGCGCGACGAAGGACCAGCTTCCCGGCGACGCGCCGAGGTCGACGCACCTCTCGCCCGAGGCGATCGGCCGGCCGAGGTGGGCCTCCGCTTCGAGGAGCTTCCGGAAGGCGCGGGACGGCGGGCGCCGGTCGGCCGCGACGCGGACGAGACCCGCCGGAAACCGCGAGATGGTGCGGCGCAGCCGGTGGCGAACGCCGGGCGTGGCGATCGAGACGAGCCCCGCGTCCGGCGTCTCGAGCGCCGCCTGGACGAGCGCCTCGCCCGCCGCGGAGACCGGCGCGTCCGGGGCGACGAGCCGCCGCAGGAGGCTCCGTCTCTTCTTGTGAAGGCGCGCGCGCAGATCCTCTTCGATCAAGCGGCACCGGCGCGGCACCGGGTCCGAGGACGCGGGACCGACGCGATAAACGTGAAGGCGGACCGGCCCCTCGATTTCGTCGAGGCGCTCTCCCATCCGGTCGAGGATCGCCGAGACCCACTTCTTGACGGACGGCGCCACGACCGCCTCGGCCGCGGGAAGGCTCTGCGTCGCGAACGCGAGCGAGGCCTCGAGCGCCGCGTCCTCGGGAGCGAGATCGCTCTCGCAGGAGTACGCCGAGCGCGCCGCGTGCCGCGAGCCCGGAAAGACGCGCCGCAGTTCGTCGAGAAGGGGAAGCGCGGCGCTCGCGAACGCGAGGTGGACCCGTCGCTCGGGCGAGGGCGCGCTACCGTCGGGCACGGGCGGGAGCGGGCGTGCCGGCCGAATCGAGGATCTTCCCGAGGATTTTCTTCGTAAGGCTCGAGAGCGGGAGCTTCTCCGTACCGCGGAGCGTCGCCCAGCGGAGGCGCCCCCCGCGCGGCACCGCGCCCTCGACGGTCCCGGCGAAGACGACGGTCGTCAGACGGCGCGTCGTGATCGTGTGCGCGACCGAGCCGATCTCGTCGCGCACGTCGATCGTGACGCCGAGCCGCGACTCGATCTCGCTCTCGAGCGCCTCGGGCTTCGGCGCCGCCTTCCCTTCCCAGAAGAGGACGCCCGGCAGCTCGTAGAGCCCGGGCATCACCTTCTCGTCGTCGGATCGCCGCGCGAGAAGGAACTCGCCCCTCTTCCGGCGCGCGACGACCGCCGCGCCGTAGACCGCGCGCGAGCGCGCGCGCGGCGCCCGTTCCGGAAGACTCTCCTCGAGTCCTCGCCTCCGCGCGGCGCAGTCCGAGGAGACGGGGCAGAGAAGGCAGGCCGGCCTCCGGGGCGCGCACACGAGGGCGCCGAGCTCCATCATCGCCTGGTTGAAGTCGGAGGCCGAGTCGGCGAGCCGGACGAGATCTCCGGCGACGCCCCACAGCCGGTTTCGCACCTCCTTCGAGCGCGGGTCTCCGCGCACGAGGCGCACGCGGGAGAGGACGCGGGCGACGTTGCCGTCGACGAGCGGCACCTTGCGGTCGAACGCGATCGACAGCACCGCTCCCGTCGTGTACGGGCCGAAGCCGGGAAGGTTCGAGACGACGACGGGATCGTCCGGCAGCCGCCCGGCGTGGTCTTCCGCGAGGACCTTCGCCGCGCGGTGGAGATTCCGCGCGCGCGCGTAGTAGCCGAGTCCGGACCAGAGCGCGAGGACGTCGCTCTCGCGGGCGGCGGCGAGGGACGCGATGTCCGGGAAGCGGCGAACGAAACGGTCGAAGTACGGGACGACCGCCTTCACCGTCGTTTGCTGCAGCATCGTCTCGGCGATCCAGACCCGGTACGGGTCGCGGTTGCGCCGCCACGGAAGGTCGCGCCGCTCTCTCCGGTACCACGCGAGAAGCCGCTTGACGAAATCGCTCTCGCCCAAGTGCGCGCTCCGCGGTGGAACGGCCGCTCGATGTGGAGCCAAAGCCCGATCATGCTGAGACGGCTCTCAGAATGATCGCGCGCCGCGCCCGCGTCAATAAGCTGTAACTCGTTATATGACAAACCTTTGAAACACCACGAGGAAAAGGACCGCCCCTTGCTCCTGCTTCTCTCGTCCGGCGCGACGAACGCGAGAGAGTGCGAGAGAGAGCGGCGCGCGGACGGCCGGAAGCGAAGGCCGAACGAGAGAGCGGCCGACGCAGCCCGGGGGATGGAGAGAGAGAGAGAGACGGAGGGTGTGCCGAGGAGGAGAGGACAGCCGGAGCGGGCCTCCCGCGAACGCCGAAATTGAGAGAGCGGCGGCGGTCGGCCCGCGACGACCTCGAGAATGACAGACAGGATCGGCGGGCGGAGCCAGGCTTAGAATCGGCTCCGGGATTTTCGATGCGCCGAAGCGTTTCGGCGCGCCGCGCGCTGGGGGGCTCGCGACGACCGCGCGGTGTCCCGAGGGTCGATGACCCGGTTCCGTCCGCGATTCTGTTCATGCGAAATGGGCCCGCCCGGGGAAGGCGGGCCGGCCGGCGTTTTTCCGCGCACGGAGTCGCGCCGCGGACGCTGAAACCCGATGAGGAACCGGGTATGATCCCCGGCCCGATCGGAGCGTCTCCGAAACGAGTCGCGCGCCATCGACGAACGCTCCAGATCGACGCTTCGAACCTCGAGTCCGGAAGCAGCGAAAGGAGCGCCCCAATGACGTACGTCGTCACCCGTCTGTGCCGGGGAAACAAGGACACGTCCTGTGTAGCGGTTTGCCCCGTGGATTGCTTCTACGTTCCCACCTCCTCCTCCGACGACCTTCCCGACCAGCTCTACATCTCCCCGGGCGAGTGCATCAACTGCTCGGCGTGCGTCGACGCTTGCCCCTGGCAGGCGATCTTCGACGAGGGCGACGTCCCGGCGCAGTTCGCCGACGACACGGCGCTCAACGCGCGCTGCGATCCCGAGCGCGATGCGTTCGAGAAAGCCGTGAAGGAAGAGAAGCCCACGCCGTCCCCCGAGGAAGTCGCCGCGAACAAGCAGAAGTGGGGCGGTTGACCCGAAGCCCTTCATCGCACGGCGCTCGAAGCCCCCATCGCGAGTCGGGGGCTCACTTTTTCCGCGACGTCTCGTTCCGCTTCCCCGTCACGCCGCCGGCTCGAATTCCGCGCACTCGGCGAGCGGCGGCGACGACTCGCGCACGAGCTTGAGTCCGCGGATCTCCCCCCGCTGGCGCAGGAGCGCCGCGAGCGCGCCGACCGCGTGATCCACGTGGCTCTGCGTGCAGGACCGGGTCGGGATCGCGAGGCGGACGAGCTCGAGCGGCCTCTGCTTCTCGACGCCCGCCGCCGAGTCGGGCCGCGCGGCTCCGACCGGAACGGCGCGCACGCCTCCCTCGAGATAGAGCGCGCACGCGAGCGCGTGCGCCCGCTGCTGCGAGCGCGAGAGATGCGGGAGGAACCGCTCCGCGTCGATGAACGCCGCGTGCGGCGCAGGCGGGCCGACGAGAGGCACGCCGAGCGCCTCGAGGTTCTCGAAGACGTGGAGGCTGAGCCGGTGGCGATACGCGAGGACTCTCTCGTCGAGCCCGTCCCGGATCGCGGCGGCGGCCGAGTCGTACTCGCTCGTGGGAAGGCCGCCGGCAATCGCGCAACCCTCGGACACGCGTGCCGCCGCACGGCAGCGCTCGGCGAGCGCGCCGTCCAAGAGGGCGATGAAGCCGCCGAGGCCGGAATGGCGATCCCGCTCGAGATCGACGAAGACGCCGTCGGCCGAGGCGAGAGCCTCCCTCGCGAACTCGTGGAGAGAGGCGCCGGTCCGGTCCCGGTCCGCCGCGCGGCAAAGGAAAGCGTTCTCCGCGAACCGGGTCGCGTCGAGGAAGAGGGGCACTCCCCGGCTGCGAGAAAGATCGGCCGCGGCGCGAAGATTCGAAAGCGAGACCGCCCCGCCTCCGAGCGCGTCGGGGCAGAGCGTGAGAACGACGAGCGGGACTTCGGCGCCCTCGACGACCCGGCCGAGCGATTCGAGATCGATGTCGCCGCCGAACGCGCTCCGCTCGGCCGTGTCGGGGAAGCGGGCCGGAGCGAGAGCGCGCGTCTCGGCGCCGGACCACTCGACGATCGCGCGGACGGCTTCGCCGTGCGCGTTGCCCGGCACGACGTGGCCCGGCCGGACGAGCGTCGAGAGCAATATGCGCGCGGGCGACCGGCCGAGTCGCGTCGGCACGACGTGCTCGAGGCCCGTGAGCTCGCGGACGGCGGCCTCCATCCGCGCGAGCGGGCCTGTCCCCGCCCACGAGTCGTCCGCGCGGAGGATGTCGCTCAGGCGATCGAGCGCGAAACGGAGGTCCGCGCCGTCGCACAGCAGGTCGACGGCGACGTCGCGGGAGGAGAGCCGCAGGAGGTTGAACGACGCGCGCTCGAGCTTTTCGCGGCGCTCGGCGCGCGAGAGGAACCGGATCGGCTCGGTTGCGCGGATCCGGAACGGCTCGGTGATGAGGTGCACGGCGTCCCTCCCCGGTCGGGGGCGCGGCGGAGCCTCCCGCCCAGGAGGCCGGCCACCGTGTCGCCGGATCATATGCGCTCGCCTCGAGATCCGTCAATACCGCGCGCGTGTAACATGGGGCGAAAACCGCGCGGAGCCCGAATGCAAGTCCGATCGAATTTCCTCTCTTCGCTCGACGGCCGGATCGCAACGGCGGCGCGGGACCCCGTCCGGTACGGCTCGCCGGAGGACCGGCGCGAGATGGCGCGCCTTCGCGCCTGGGCTGACGCCGTCGTCGCCGGCGCCGCGACGATCCGGGCCGACGATCCGACGCTCGGGCTCTTCGATTCGCGGCTGCGCGTGGCGCGGCGCCGCGCCGGGCGCGACGCGGAGCCGCTCCGCTGCGTCCTGACGCGGTCAGGGAACCTCTCGCCCGCGCTCGCGGTCTTTCGCCCGCGCGAGGGATCGCGGCCGCCGGTCGTGTTCGCTCCCGGCGGCGCGGCGAAGCGCCTGCGGAAGCGGCTCGGCGCCCTCGCCGAGATCGTGAGCGCGCCCGGCGCGCGGAGCGTCTCCCCCGCGCTCGTCCTCGCGCGGCTCGCGCGGCGCGGCGTCCGCCGCGTCCTGCTCGAGGGCGGCGGAGAGGTTCATTTCGCGTTCCTGTCGGCGGACCTGGTGGACGAGATCCGCGTCACGCTCTCGCCCGTTCTCCTCGGCGGCGAGGACGGCGCCCCGCGTCTCACCGACGGCGGCGAGTTCGACCCGGACTCGGCCCCGCGCCTCGCTCTCGTGTCGGCGCGGCGCGGAACGAGCGAGGTCTTCCTCCGCTACCGCGTCGCGGGCCGTGCCCGGATGAAGCGGCGCGCGGTCCCGGCGCTCGGACGGAGAAGGGCCCGATGAGCGCGGAGAAGCTCCCGGCCCTCGCGCCCGAGATCCTCGGTTATTACGAGCTCGGGCTCGAGGCGGCGCGTCTCGAAGCGCGCGCGCTCGAGAGGATCCGCACGGAGGAGATCCTCGAGCGCGCGCTGCCGCGGCCGCCCGCCGTGGTCCTCGACGTCGGCGGCGGAACGGGCGTCTACGCGCGGGCGCTCGCCGCTCGCGGGCACGAGGTCCACCTCGTCGACCCGGTGCCGCGCCACGTGGAGGAGGCGCGGCGCGCGGAGGGAGGCGGGGCAATCGCGAGCACGGCGGTCGGCGACGCGCGCGCGCTCGAGCGAAAGGACGCCTCGGCGGACGCCGTTCTCCTCTTCGGGCCGCTCTATCACCTCGTCGAGAGAGCGGACCGGCTGACGGCCCTGCGCGAAGCGATGCGCGTCCTTCGGCCCGGCGGGGTCGCGGTGGCGGCGGTCATCTCGCGGTTCGCGTCGTTCCTGGACGGGCTCAGGCGCGGAATCCTCGCCGATGCGGAATTCTCGAAGATCGTCGAGCGCGATCTCGCGAGCGGCGTGCACGTGAACGCGACCGGAAAGCCGGAGTACTTCACCACCGCGTTTTTCCACCGCCCGGAGGAGATCCGGAGCGAGATGGAGGACGCGGGGCTCGTCGTCGAGGACGTCCTCGCCGTCGAGGGGCCGGCGTGGATCGCCGACCGGCTCGCGGCGGACATCGCGGACTTGAGATCGCGCGAGGCGATCCTCGCGGCGCTGAGAAAGGTGGAAAAGGAACCCGCGATTCTCGGCGCGAGCGCTCACATCCTGGCGGTCGGGCGAAAGAGAACCCGCTAGCGCTCGTTCTCGCGGCCCGAGAGCCCCTCGAGGACGCGGATCGCCGCGCGCGCCGAAGACTCGATCGCGGCCTCGCTCCCGCCGAGGTAGACGCGGCCGAACGCGCCGAACGCAATCATCTCGAGCACGTTGATCTCGGCGGCCTTCTCCGCCTCGTTGCACGCGATCGCGGCGTAGCCCGCCGGGTGCACTTCGAGGACGTAGAGCGCCTGGCTCTTGAGGATCATCTGACCGTGCCGCATGCGGTTGATCAGCATGGTCTGGTGGCCGTCGATTCCCGTGATGATCTCGCTCGAGACCACGCGGGGCTTCCTCCGCGCGTCCTCGCGGACGCCGAGGTGCTCGAGGATCGCCTCGCCGGCGGCCCGGATCTCGCCCTGGTCCTTCGTGTGCAGCTCGAGGAGGCCGAACGCGCGCTCGACGATCTGCATTCCGGGCTTCACGGCCGTCCGCTTCAGCGCCACGTCGGTCAGCCGGTTGATGGCGATGCCCGGCGCGATCTCGACGAAGAGCGACGCCTCGTCCTCGAGCGGGAGGTAGCCCTGCGCCACGGTCGCGATGAACGAGGCCGTCTGCGGCTGGAGCACGTCCACGTACGTGAACGTGCGGAGATCGATGCCGGTCGCCGTGGCCGATGACATGAGTGGGAGCGATTCGCTGGAACGGAGTCGCGGCCCGGCATCTTAGGGTCTGCGAAGGAATAACTCGAGCGTATTGCAGAGGGATTCCCGCGAGCGGCTTCGCGCGACGACGCACCGCGCCCTGCTACCGCAGAGCACGGAGGCGAGTCAAGGCGCCCGGGGCCCGAGTTATCATCCGATCATCCGATCATCCCCCCTCACCTCGTCATGGCCATCACGCTTGTCAGCGCCCACCTCCTGGCCGCGATCGGGCTCCTCGCGTCGATCGTGATCGGGTACCTGCTCGGCCACGCAGAGGTCTCGTTCGAGCTTCACTTCGTCCTCGCGCTGATCTCCACGATCCTCGCCCTCTTCGCCCACTCGATGACGATGTTCTACTTCATCGGAACGGGGAAGATCCTCAAGGAGGCGGCAATCGCGCGCGGGTTCGAGCCCGAGCTCCGGGTCGTCGAGCGGACGCGCCGCATGAAGGCCGAGACCTCCGGCATCGCGATGCTCGCCATGGTGGCGGTGATCGTTACGTTCGTGATCGGCGGCGGCGCGGTTCCGCGCCCGAATGTCGCCGTGGCTCCGTGGATCCACGGAGCCGCCTCCGTCACGGCGCTCCTCCTCCACCTCGCCGCGTTCCGAGCGGAGCTCAGGAACTTCGTCGCGAACACCGTCCTCAACAACGAGGTGACGGTCCGCGCAGCGAGGATGGGAAAGCCCGTCGAGGTCTGAGGTCTCGCCGGAGACCGCGGGAGTGCCCCCCGGGAGCCGGCCGCTCTCTTCCGATTCCCGAGGGGCTCTCGCCCACAACCCGTCAAGTTCCCCAGTCGCCGGCCCTTCCGGACCGGCTCCGGAACGAATCGCGACACCCGTTCACGTCGAGTACTCGAGAACCACCTTGCCCTTCACGAGGGCGAGCTGGCAGGCGAGCCGCTGATCCGGCTTCGCCTCGAATCCCGAAAGCGTGAGCTGCTCGTCCTCCGATGGAGGGGGCAGGTTTTCCGCCCCCTCCACGACGGTGCAGAGACAGGTCCCGCACATGCCGCTCCGGCAACCGAACGGAAGGCTCGTGCCGAGTTCTTCGCAAAGGTCGATGACCCGTGTTCCCTCGGCGACGTCCTTTCCGATGCCGTCGTTCTTGAACTCGATGTAAGGCATCCAGGGAAAGACTCCTGACCCGCCCCGGGAACGACATCGCCGCGGAAAGAGTCGGTTTGCGGAGTTCTTTCTGGAGGCGATCCCGGACCGGATCGGCGCGGATTCTATCGACCGCTCTCGGCGTTGTGAAGGGGCTCGTGGCGGCGGACGACGGAAAAAACCTGCGCACGAGGAAAAACGCGGGCCGCGCTCAGACGGACGGGCCGCTCACGTCGCGCGCGTACTGCTCTTTCGTGTCGATGTCCTTCACGATCCCCTCGTCCTCGACCGCGACCTCGACGACCTCCGAGCGGTGGGCGAGCACGACGGCGCGCGCGCCGACCTGGTCCGGCGCGGTGCGAAGCTCGGGGAAGAGCGCTCGCGGGAAGACGACCGGATGGCCGCGCCGCCCGCGGAACGTCGGGATCACGATCGAGCGCTTCCTCTCGCGCCAGCCCGCGACGACGGCGTCGATCGTCCGCGGCTCGACGAGCGGGTGATCGACGAGGACGACGAGCGCCGCCTCGGCGCCGGTCGCCTCAAGGCCCTCGAGCCCGACCCTGAGGCTCGACACCTGCCCCAGCCGCCAGAACGAGTTCTCGAGAACGAGGGCGCGCCCGGCGTGGCGGGCCAGGACGCCTTCCGAGGCCGACCGGATGTCGCCCGCGCGCGAGCCGAGGACGACCCGGATCGGGCCCATCTCGGGCGACGTCGCGGCCGCAAGGGAGTCGAGAATGCGCCCGAGAAACGTCGTGTCCCCGACGGGGAGCAGCGCCTTCGGGCGGCCCATGCGGCGGGACTCGCCGGCGGCGAGGAGGATGGTCGCGATCATCGGATCGGTTTCCGAGCCGACGATCGTACCAGCGGGGCGTAAGCCCGTCGACGCGCGCTACTTCGCGGTGCTGGCCGAGACGAGCCCGCGGAACCGGAGCGAGAGGTCCTGCGGGTGCGTCGCGAACTCGAGCGCAGTCGCCCGAGAGATGATGTCCTGCTCCCAGAGGTTGTAGAGCGCCCGGTCGAAGGTCTGCATGCCGTAGACCTCCTCGCCCTCCTCCATGAGCCGCGAGAGCTTTCCGAGCTCGACGCCCTCCCGGATGATCTCCTTTACGAGCGTCGTGCCGATCAGCACCTCGACCGCCGCGACGCGGCCGACGCCTTCCTTCCGCGGGACGAGGCGCTGCGAGATCACCGCGCGGAGGCAGGAGGCAAGCTTCACGCGGATCATGCGCTGCTCGCTCTGAGGGAAGAAGTCCATCAGGCGGTTGATCGTCTCGATCGCGTCGCCCGTGTGCATCGTCGAGAGCACCAGGTGGCCCGTCTCGGCCGCGGTGAGAGCGGTGTGGACCGTGTCCGCGTCGCGCATCTCGCCGACGAGGATCACGTTCGGGTCCTGGCGGACCACCGTGCGCAGCGCGTCGAGGAACGAGCGCGCGTCGATGCCGAGCTGCCGCTGCGTGACGAGGCCGACGAGGTCGTCGTGGACGAACTCGATCGGGTCCTCGACCGTGATGATGTGCAGCGGGTACTTCGAGTTGATCTCGGTCACCATCGAGGCGAGCGTCGTCGACTTGCCCGAGCCCGTCGGGCCGGTCACGAGCACGAGCCCGTAGTGCTTCTTGCAGACCTCGTAGAGGCAGCGCGGGAGCTGGAGGTCGTCGATGGTCGGAATCTTGAGCGGGATGACGCGCATCGTGATGCGGACGTTGCCCCGCTCGCGGGCGACGTTCACTCGGAAGCGAGAGACGGCCGGCATCGTGTACGGGACGTCGATCTCCTTTTTCTCCTCGAAGATCTTCCGCTGGACGTCGTTGAAGATCTCGGCGAGGAACCCTTCCATATCCTCGTTGTTGAGCTCGGGGAGCTCCATGCGGACGAGCTTTCCGTCGATGCGCATGATCGGCGGGGAGTTCGTCTTGAGATGAAGGTCGGAGCCCTTCTCGTGCACGACCTTGAAAAGGAGATCGCGAAGGTGGACAGCCATGTGGTCTTGCCGCTCTCTTTGTCGGGTGGTGTGAACGCGTGCGCGAGTCGCCCCTGCTCGAAGCGATATCGGCATCGCGCGGCGCGGTCTTGAGCCCCTCCAGCCGAATCGGGACACGGAGTTATGATCCGGGCCGTGGCCAACGAGCTGCTTCCGGACGCGATCGAGCGGTACCTTGAGCGCCTCGTCCCGCCCGGCCGTCACCCGGCCCTGCGCGAGATGGAGGCTCTGGCGATAGAGCGCGGCTTCCCCATCGTCGGGCCGGTCGTCGGCCGCCTCCTCGAGCTCCTCGCGCGGACGGCGCGCGCGCGGCGGGTCCTCGAGCTCGGCTCGGGCTTCGGCTATTCCGCGGCGCACTTCGCCGCGGCCGTCGGGCCCGGCGGCTTCGTCGTCGCGACCGAGAAGGACAGCGCGAACGTGGCCCTCGGCCGCGGCTTCCTCGAGCGCATGGGTCTCTCGAGTCGCGTCGACTTCAGGATCGGAGAGGCAATCTCCGCCGCGCGGATGATCCGGGAGACGTTCGATCTCGCGTTCATCGACGTCGACAAGGAGGGCTACCCGGAGGCGCTCGACGCCGCGCTCGGCCGGCTCGCGCCCGGCGGGCTCGTTGTCGCCGACAACGCGCTCCTCTCCGGGCGCGTCGCCGACGCGGGCGCGACGGATGCGCGGACGCTCGCTGTCCGCGAGTACACGCGCCGCGTCCTCGCGATTCCCGGAGCCGTGACGACCGTCGTTCCGATCCGCGACGGTGTCGCCGTGACGCACCTCGGGCCGGCGACGTGAGCCGCCCGGCCGGCCGCTCCCGGGAGGAGATCGTTCGGAGCCTCCTCGCCGACTCCGCCGCCGATCTCGCGGAGGTCCGGCGGGAGAACGAGGGGGCCTCGCGCCAGTTTGATCGCGGATGCTTCCGGGCGCAGCAGGCGGCCGAGAAAGCGCTCCGCGCTCTCCGGGTCGCCAGAGGCCACGGCGACCCGGTCCCCTCGCTCCCGATCCTCGATCACGTCCGGGCGCTCGCGGCCGCTGGGGACGGCGCGATCGCCGAATTCGAGGAGAGCGCGCGAGGGCTCGACCGCTACTTCCTCCGCACGGGCCTCCCGCTCGGCGTGCCGCAGATCCACGGGGAAAAAGACCTCGCGCTCGCCCACGAGGCGGCCCGCGCGATCCGGGCCGCGGCGACGAAGCGCCTCGCCGACCTCGGGCTCCCGATCGACGAGACCCCTTCGCCGTAGATAAAATGGCGTCGGATCGGACCCGACCCGATCGGACGCGAACGACGGAAACCGACGAACCATGACGGACCCCGCATCGGGCGGGCACGGAGACGGCCCGCTCTTCCACCGTCCGGACGTGCGCGCGCTCTCGGACGGCACGTTCGTGCACGCGCGCGACGGCGCGGTGATGGCGTTCGTTCCCGCCGTCGCGTTTCTCATGGGCCGATCCGACGACGATCCCTTCGCGAAGCCGCACGAGATCCCCCAGCGCATCGTCACGCTCTCCTCCTTTCTCATCGACGTCTTCTCGGTCACGACGGAGCAGTACCGGCTCTTTCTCGAGGACGGCGGCTACGGGAGGAGCGAGTACTGGGAGAAGGACGGCTGGGAGTGGATCCGCGCGGAGGGGATCGAGGAGCCGCTCACGTGGCGCGTCGCCGCCTATCGCGCGCCGCATCTTCCGGTGACCGGCGTCTCCTGGCACGAGGCGCGGGCTTACTGCCGCTGGGCCGGGAGGCGCCTGCCGACCGAGGCCGAGTGGGAGCTCGCGGCCCGCGGCACGGACGGGCGGCCGTTCCCGTGGGGCGAAGCGATCCCCGACTCGCGTCGCGCGAACTTCGACGGGCGCGTCGGCGGCCCGACGCCGGTCGACGCCTACGTCGACGGGAGGAGCCCTTTCGGCTGCTTCGACATGGCGGGAAACGTCTCGAACTGGTGCGCCGACTGGTACTGGCGCCCCTTCTACCGCTTCTGCGTGGGCGAACGGATCGACCGTGATCCCGTCCTCGACGACCGCCTGGAGAAGGACCTCGGCGTCAAGTTCCGGCTGAAGGTCGAGCGCGGCGGCGGCTTCTCGGTGCCGTTCGAGCGATTCGAGCAGCTCTCGTGCACGGACAAGCTCGCCTGGATCAAGACGGTGCGCGAGCCGTGGCACGGCTTCCGCGCGGCGCTGTCGGTGGCGTGAAGCGCCTTTTCGCCGAGCTCAGGCGAAGCGGGGCTGCGCCTCGGCGAACTTGATCGCGACGCCGCGGAGGGTGAGGCCGTCCTCGTTCAGTGCCTCGACGCGCATGACGGTCCCCGCGATCACCTCGGCGCTCGCGTCGCCCGAGAGGAAGATGCGCACCTGAACCTCGGTCCCGAGCGTGAGGAGCGAATCGCTGTCGGCGGTGACGGCGTAGACTCCCGTCGCCGTGACGTTCAGCGTCTTCCCCTTCGTGAGCCGGCCGGAGTCGACGTGGGACAGGATCTCGAGCGGAAACGTCACGGCCCGCCTCTCGAATCCTCTGCGTTCGCCCACTTCGATGGACATCGGCGCACCCTCGGGCTCGTTCCGGCCCGTTCTCTCGTCGGCTCGAGCGTCCGCAACCTTGTCTCGCGGCCCTTCGCGAGCCGCAGGAGCCGGGCTTGAAACGGCCGCCGGAGCCGGCCGGCGATGAGCCGGCCTCGTCCCATCTCGACCCGAGGCCGTTCGGAGCTTGAGGACGGCCGCGAAATCGGAGCGAATCGGGAGATTTTTGACGCCGCAGGATTTTTTTGTCACAGAGTGGGTGGTCCCGGCGGAAGTAGGGGACGGAAGCACGGTGCGAGACCGCCCGAGCGCTCCGCCGGACCGGCGCCCGCAAGGCGCACGGAAACGCGATGCGCAACGGCGACCTCGAGGACGTGGAGGCCGTCCTGAGCGGCGACGTCGACGCCTTCGGGCGCATCGTCGCGCGCCACCAGGACGCTATCTTCAGGTACGTCCGCAGCCGGGTCGTCGATTTCCACGAAGCGCAGGACGTCGCCGCTCGCGTCTTCGAGGAGGCGTACCGCTCGCTCGCGGGCTTCAGGCGCGACACGGAAAACTTTCGGGGTTGGCTGTTCGGCATTGCCGGGAACCTCTGCACAGACTGGCGTCGAGACAGAAGGAATCGGAACTCATCTCTCATCAAGCTCTTCGGTGATCTGGGCAGCCAACCCGATTCCACCGTCGTTCGTCGTGACGGGGAGGACGACGAGGCGCGCGAGCCGCTCCGGCGGGCGATCGCCTCGCTTCCCCTGAAGTACCGCGAGGTCGTCGTGCTCTGGGGCGTCTCGGGATTGACGCTGCCGGAAGTCGCCCGCACGCTCGCGATCAGCGAGGCGACGGCGCGAAAGCGGTTGTCGAGGGCCCGCCAGATGCTGAAGCTCAGGCTGCCGGGCCGCGCTGGCGACGGCCACCGGACGGACGGCTGACCGTCGCGCTCGAAAGCGCCGGTTCGGAAGGGAATCAACGAAACGCGAACATGCCTTGGTCGTGCGAAACCTACATCGGATTCCTCCCGAACGTCGTCGACGGGAGCCTCGGTCCTCGTGACGCCGCCGAAGCGCGCGCGCACCGGGAGCGGTGCGGGCGCTGCGCGGAGGCGACGCGTGATCTCTCTGCCCTTCGAGACGACGTCCGATCAGCGCTCTCTCCCGCGCCGCTCCCCGCCTCGTTCACCCTCCGCGTGATGACCCGCGTCCGCGCGCTAGAGCCTCTGGCTCCGCCGCGGCGCCTCTCGCGGGCCGGCGCCGGAGCGCTCCTCGTCCTCGCGGCGGCCCTCGCTCTCGCCGTCGCCTCCGGGTTCCTCGCCGGGCCGGAGCGCGCCCTCCTCGAGACCGGCGGCGCCTCGCTCATCGCGCGCGCGGACGGCGGGTGGAGAGTGGCGCGCGCGGGCGACGCGCTCGAGGACGGAGACCTCCTCCTCACGCTGCCCGGCGAAAGCGCGCGCATCGACCTCGGCGGGCGCCGCACGATCGACGCCGCGCCCCTTGCTGCTGTGCGCTTCCTCGACCGCGACGAGGTCGCGCTCGAGGAGGGCGAGATCCTCGCCCGCTCCCGGGACCGCACACTCCGGGTCCGCGCTGGCGATTCGACTTGCATTCTGATCTCTGGAGCCGAAGGATCGCTGCGCACCGGCGCCGCGAGGCCCCAGGGCGGCGATTACCATCTTCGACGTTCATCCTCCGTTCTTGCTGATCAACGGTTTCGTGACCCCGCCGCCCGGGTCGAGATCACGTCGCGCGCCGGAGTCCTTCTCATCGAGCGGACCCCGGACCGCGTCCCCGAACCGCCGCCGTTCGAGGCGCCAAGCCCCCCGACCTCATCGAGGGGCGCCCTCGAGCTTCCGGCCGGTCGGTCTTACGTGTCGTTGCCCGCCCCTTCGGCTCTCGGAGATCCGTCGTACTCAGTTCGCGACGCGGCGCTCCCGCGAAGTCCGCTTCGTCCCGCCGAGCCGCCGCGCTCGTCCGGGCTCGCGTCCGTCCTCGACGGCCGCGCGGGATTCGCCGGCATCCGAGACGCTCTCGCCGGCGCTCTTGACGGCCCGCGCGCGGTCGAGGCGGCGCAGGCGATCGCGTTTCTCTCGCCCGGCGACGCCGAAAAGTCGCTCGCTCCGGCCCTCGCGGCGCGGCGTGCCGCGGGCGACGCCGAGACCGTGCTCGCCCTCGTCGCCGCGCTCGCAGGCCTCCCGAACGGCGGCGCCGCGCTCGCCGATTCCGCGGCGTGGGCGCTGGCGCGGCTCGAGGCCTCCGCGTCCGCCGACGACCTTCCGCCTCCACGGCCGCTTTCGGCCCCGGACGAGCTCGATGCGGCATCGCTCGCGGCGGAAGATCTCCGGCGCACGATCGAGCGCGACGCGCTCCCGCTCGACGCCGGAGTCGTGGCGGTCGCGGGATCGCGGCTCGAGGACGCGGCGCGCGAGTCGCTCCGCCGCTACCTAGTCCGCGCCGGGCTCCGCTCGGCCGGCCTCTTGCGCGACCCGGCCCACGCGCCGGCCGCGGCCGCGGTCCTGCTCGACGACGAGGAGTCGCCCGGCATCCGCGCCGAGGCGGCCTACGCGCTCGGCCGGATCGGCGCCCCGCGAGCGACGCCCTTCCTCGTCGCTGCGCTCGAGAACGACGCGACCCCTGCCGCAGTGCGATCGGCCGCCGCCTTCGCGCTCGCGGCCGGAGAGGATCCCACGGCGATCCCCGTCCTCGTCGACTCGCTCGCACGCGGACGTTCCGACGCCGAGCGGCGGCTCGCCGCCGTCGCCCTCGGCCGCCACCGCGGCGACGCCGCGTCGGGCGCGATTCTCCACGCGGTCGCGGAGGACCCGGGAGAGGACGAGACGATCTCCTCCGCGGCGCTCCGGTCCCTCGGCGAGCGCGGCGAGACCGACGCGGTTGGCCTGATCGAACGCGCTCTCGGCGACCCCCGCGACGGGTACCGCGCGGCGGCGATCGACGCGGCGGAAAGAAACCCCGACCCGTCGTACTTGCCCGTGATCGGGGCGCGCCTCTCGGAGGAGCCGGACGAGTCCCTCCGCCCGGCGCTCATGCGCGTCGTGCGCTCGATCGGCGGCCCCGCCGCGGCGGGCACCGTCCGGCGCGGGCTCGTCGATTCCGACGCGGCCGTCCGCGCGGAGGCGATCTCGGCGGCTGTCGCGGTCGCGACTCGCGAGGTCGAGGCCGACCTCGTCTCCGCGCTCCGGTCGTCGGCGGTGGAGACGGGAGCCGACGCTCTCGTGCCGAATCTCCTCGCGGCGCTCGTGTCGATCGCGCCGCGATCGCACGCCCCCGACGCTCTCGTGGAATCGATCCTCCCGCACCTCGCGAGCGCCGATCCGTGGGCCCGCGCGGCCGCGGCGCGCGCGATCGGCCGCAGCCGCTCCTCGGCCGCCCGCGGCGCGATCGTCCCGCTCCTCGAGGATCCCGACGAGTCGGTCGCCGTCGCGGCTGCGGAAGGTCTCCTCCTCCTTTCGGAACGGACGGGCTACGACCACCTTGCGCCGCTCGCTGAGGGCGCCGCGGAGGCCGGCCGACGCATCCGCGCGCTCGAAGCCATCGACGCCGGCGTCCTCCCGGGCGGGCCGCTCTCGGCCGACGCGTTCTCGCTCGCGCTCAGGATCCTCTCTACGGACACCTTCGGACGCGATCCGCGCGAGACTTTCCTCGCGCTTCTCGTCGCCGACAAGGCCGCCGGCCCCGAAGCGCGCGACGCCGCGTACGCCGCGGCCTCTGGCCGGACATCGAGCTCGGACCCGTGGATCCGGTGGGCGGCGTTCACCGCTCTCGCCCGGCGCGGCGGCGCCGACGCGGCGCGCCTTCGCGAGTTCCTCGCGGGCGACGAGGCGCCGCGGCGGCTCGAACCTCCCGTCCTTCGCGACACGGCGGCGCCGGGGCGGCTCTCCGCGGATGAGGAGCTTGTGGCCGCAAGCCGGCGCGCGCTCGCGGAGCGGCCGCTCGGAAGCGACGCTCCGTCCGATCCGGGACGCGCCGGCGCTCTCGCGGCCGCCGACGTGGCGGGACTCCGCGACGGCCTCGATCGGATCGAGCGGCGCCGCACCCTTCTCGACGAATCCCTCCGCACGCTCCTCCGCTCCGCGCCGGACGGCGCGACGCGCGAGCGGGCGGCGCGCTGGCTTGCCCTCGTGGCGTCCGCGGACGGCGAGGCCGCCCTCCGCGACGCGCGCGAGAATGACCCGTCTCCCGCCGTGCGGGAGGCCGCGGCGGCGGCGAGCGAAAAGAACGACGAGGCGCCGGGACGAGTGCTCCTGGCGGCTCGCGATCTCGCGCTGCGCCTCGCCACGCTCGGCGGGGCCGGCGGGACGCCGGCGCTGACCTCTTCGAAATGAAAAAGACGGAAAAGATCTCGAGCCTCTTTGCCGCCGCTCCCCTCCCAGGACGGGACGCGGCAAGCGCTATCGCCAGAACGGTGGAAACACCCATCACCCACGAGAAGGGAGGTCCTAACTAGCGGAAAACACAAACCTTTAAGCCGGTTCCAGTTGGAAAGGGTTTCCAGACGACGGAAGCACGGGACCGGGCCCACCGTGGCTCGACGAGACGCCGAGCGGGCCTGGATTCGATTCGAGGTAGGGACGTGCCGGCAATCCCGCGCTTTCCGGGCTACTACCCCCGTGGTAGCATCGGTTTGGAAGCCCTTTTCCATTTCTATTGCTGCAAGCTCCGCCGGGTGCTCCGCCCGGCAACCGGGACTGGGACTCATGTTGAGCGGGAGATTGGCCGCCTCGATGGCTCGGACGTTGCGAGGGCGTCTCCTCGTGACGACTCTCCTCGCTGTCGCGCTAGCCGCAGCCCTCGCCGGCCGCTCGCTCTCCGAAGATTCGAGCGAAAAGGACATCCTGGCCCCGACGATCTTCGTACCGGATTCGTGCACGTGGGGCGGCTCACTGTACGGAACCGCGACCGACTCGAACGGCCCGATCACCGTCACGGCCTACTCCCACCTCGGCGTCCAGCTCCAGGGTTCCCCAGACAGCACGTCGACGCCGACGTTTAACTCTTTTTGCTTCGCGGTCCCGCGCGGCACGGGGCTCGGTTTCATCCGCATCACCGCGACCGATTCACGGGGCAATTCGCGCACGGTGTTCGTGGGCATTCGTTGACGTGACCGGGTTTCGGGCACGGGGCGGCGGCGGTGAATGTGGAAGACGCGTGGGCGGACGTCGTCGTAAAAGGTGGTATCGCGGCGTTGAGTCGTAGCGAACCCGAAGGAGCGAAATGAGCGTCGTCCGGACCGGGCAATGGGCCGGCTGGCTGGGCGCGGCGGCAATCGCCGCGGCCGGCGGAGTCGGACTCCTCGTCCTCCGATCGACCGGTTTCGTTCCCGAAGTGCCCTCGATCGGCCTCGCCACCGCGCGGCACGCGCCGCTCTCGAGCGAGCCCGGACGCGTCGTCGAGCGAATACGGCGCATGGCGTCTGAGGACGACGAGGAGCGGATCTCCGTCGAGAGGGACCGCCTGAAGGAGATCGTCCGCGGATCGAGCGCGACGGCGCGCGATCTGCTTCAGCTCTTCGAGGAAAACGCTTTTGACGACCGCGACGTCGAGGCGGCCGTCCTCGCTTCGCTTCTCGCCAGCTCCGACCCGGGGATCGCCGAGCGCGCGCTCGACGCGGCGCGGCGGAGGGAGTTGGACTACTTCGCCCCGCGAGACGCCGACGAGATCCGGGGGCGCCTTCTGCGGGAGACCGACCCGGCCTACATCGCCTCGCTCCGGCCCGAGGACCTGGACGACCTCGCCGTCTTCCTCGAGATCCAGGACAGGGCCGTTCTCGATCTCGACCCGGCGGTCCGCGCGGCCGCGGTCAAGGCTCTCGGCGGCGCCGCGAACCCGGGAGTCACGCCGTTCCTCCTCTTCCGCCTCAAGGGGGAAGCGAGCGTCGAAGTCCGGCAGGCGCTTGCGATGAGCCTCATGCTGCGGAGCGAGACCGAAGCCGGGAGGGAGCTGGCGGCGCTTCTCTCGAGCCCGCACGAGCCCGTACCGGTGCGCCGGTGCGCCGCCGCGGCGCTCTCGGCCCATCGCTCCGTCCCGACGGCGAAGCGATCGCTCCTCGAGGCGCTCCTCATCGACGTGGACTTCACCGTCCGCTCCTCCGCCGCCCAGTCGCTCGGTATCGGCCACGCCGACCCGGAGACCATCGGCGCGCTCGTCTTAAGCTTGAAGACCGACGCGTCGAACGAAGTGCGGTCGGCCGCCGCGCTCTCGCTCGCCCAGACTCCCGATCCCGAGGTGCGCCTCGCGCTCGAGGAGGCCGTGGTCTGCGACGAGTCGGAAGAGGTGCGCCGGAGCGCCGCGACGGCGCTCTCGATGATCGAGCAGACCACCGCCTCGGCATTCGGGAACGACACCACCGGAGCCGGCGCGGAGTCGCCATTCGGCCCGAGGTGAACGACCGCACGGCGCGGGCCCGGCACCGCGCCGCGGTTGCAACGAACGCCTCCGTCATCGATACTCGGCTTGTCGTCGAGCACGCCCGCGCCCGAAGCTCCCGCGCGTGGACGGAAGTCGGGGACGCTTCTGAGTGAGAGGATCCGCTTCATGTGCGGCATCGTCGGCATCATCGGCGAGACGGACGTCGTCCCCGAGATCTACGACGGTCTCGTCTCGCTGCAGCACCGCGGCCAGGATGCCGCCGGCATCATGACCTTCGACGAGATGTTCCACGTGAAGAAGGGAGAGGGGCTCGTCCTCGACATCTTCGACGCCGAGAGCATCTCGCACCTCCGGGGCAACATCGGGATCGGCCACGTCCGCTACCCGACGGTGGGCTGCGGCGGCCTGGAGGACGCGCAGCCCTTCTGCGTCACGAGCCCGCACGGCATCGCGATGGCGCACAACGGCAATGTCACCAACTATCACGAGCTCCGTCGCGAGCTTCTCGCCACCGGCCACGCGGTCGTGTCGCGGTGCGACCTCGAGGCGATCCTCCTCGTGTTCTCCGACGCGTTCGCGGCGACGTCCGTCTCGATGCCTCTTCCCGACCGGATCGCGGCCGCGACCGCCGAGGTGTTCGCGCGGGTGAAGGGCTCCTACTCCGTCGTCGCGATCGTCGCCAACATCGGGCTGGTCGCGTTCCGCGACCCTTTCGGCATCAAGCCGCTCATCATGGGCGAGAGGACCGTGGCGCGGGGCGAGAAGGGCTACGCATTCGCCTCCGAGTCGGTCGCCCTCGATCTCCTCGACTACCACGACAACACGCGGAACCTCCGCGCCGGCGAGGTGGTCTTCGTCGACCTCGATCGGAACGTCCATAGCCGTCAGGCGGCGCCTCCGAACCACCATCCGTGCCTCTTCGAGTACGTCTACTTCGCGCGACCCGACTCTTTCCTCGACAAGGTCAGCGTCTACAAGACCCGCCTCCGGATGGGCGAGGCCCTGGGCCGGGAGTGGCTGAAGACCGGAATCGTCCCCGACGTCGTCATTCCGGTGCCCGAGTCCGCTCGCCCGGCCGCGACCAGCATGGCAAAGGTCCTCGACGTGCCGTACCGGGAGGGACTCGTCAAGAACCGCTACATCGGTCGCACCTTCATCATGCCCGGCCAGAAGGAGCGCCAGAGGAGCGTCAAGCGGAAGCTCAACCCCATCCAGGTCGAGTTCGAGGGAAAGGACGTGCTCCTCGTCGACGATTCGATCGTCCGGGGGACGACCTGCCGCCAGATCATCCAGATCGCGCGCTCCGCCGGGGCGCGAAAGGTCTACTTCGCGTCGTGCGCGCCCGAGCTCAAGTTCCCCTGCGTCTACGGGATCGACATGCAGACGCGCCACGAGTTCATCGCGCGCGGCCGCGACACCGACGAGATCGCGAAGCTGATCGGCGCCGACCATCTCCTCTACCAGCCGCTCGACCAGCTCGTCGAGGCGGCGCGAGCCGGGAACCCGGACGTCGAGCACTTCTGCACCGCGTGCTGGAGCGGCGACTACCCGACTCGCGACGTCACCACGGCCATGTTCGACGAGATCGAGAACGAGCGGCTGGCCGTGAAGTCGCCCTGAGGCTCAAAGACTCGCCCGGCGCGTCCGGGGCCCGCGCTCAATCTGGTGGACATCTCCCCGGCGTGCCCATAGAATCCCGCGCGACTCGAGGCCGTCACCCTCCGCGTCACGCGGGAGAGAAGAATGGCAGAAGTCCGGACCCGGACGAGAGAACCGGAGGCGGAAGAGGCCGAGTTCCGCCCCTACGTCGCGCACGACGCGATCGTCCCCGAGTTCACGATCAAGGCGATCGCCATCGGGGCCCTGTTCGGCATCATCTTCGGCGCCGCGACGGTCTATCTCGCGCTCAAGGCCGGCCTCACGGTTTCGGCCTCGATCCCGATCGCCGTTCTCGCAATCTCGGTCCTGAAGCGCCTCGGCGGCTCGACGATCCTCGAGAACAACATCGTCCAGACGATCGGCTCGGCGGGCGAGTCGATCGCGGCCGGCGTCGTCTTCACGCTGCCGGGGTTCCTCCTCCTCGCGAACGATCCCGCGACCGGCGCGAGCATCGGCGTCCCCTACTTCTCGTACTGGACGATCTTCACGCTCGCTCTCCTCGGCGGAGTGCTCGGCACCTTCATGATGGTGCCGCTCCGGCGCTCGCTGATCGTGAAGGAGCACAAGAACCTCCCCTACCCCGAAGGGACGGCGTGCGCGTCCGTTCTGATAGCGGGCGAGAAAGGCGGCCAGCTCGCCAAGATCGCGTACCAGGGCGTGGGTTTCGCGCTCGTCTACGCGGTCCTCCAGAAGATCCTCCACTTCATCGCGGAGACTCCCCGATTCACGACCGCGCGGGACAACAAGTACTTCCCCGCCGCGACCGTGAACGGCGAGATCACTCCCGAGTACATCGGAGTGGGCTACATCATCGGGCCGCGGATCGCGGGCATCCTCGTCGCGGGCGGCGTTCTCGCGTGGCTGGGGATCATTCCTCTCCTGCACGTCCTAGTCCCGCCGCTCACCATCGCGACGCAGCTCGTGAAGCTCGGCTACCTCGACGCGCTCACCGCCTCCGGCGGCACCGGGGCCTGGGACCCCCTCACGCAGACGTTCGCGGAGCCCGCGCGAGCCGTCTACTACGCCTACGTGCGGCAGATCGGGGCGGGCGCGGTCGCCGCCGGCGGATTCATCACGCTCTTGAAGACGCTACCCACGATCGTCTCGTCCTTCCGCGACAGCGTCGCCTCGCTCCGGGAGGGGGCAGGCGGCGCAAGCCGCAAGCGCACCGAGCGCGACATCCCGATCTCGACGGTCCTCCTCGGCAGCATCGGGCTCGTCGTGGTCATGGCGTTCCTGCCGTTCATTCCCGGCGACACGATCCTGAGCAAGCTCCTCCTGGGCCTCTTGATCGTCGTGTTCGGCTTCTTCTTCGTGACGGTGTCGAGCCGGATCGTCGGCATCATCGGATCGTCGTCGAACCCGATCTCGGGAATGACGATCGCCACGTTGATGACGACCTGCCTCATCTTCGTCGGCATCGGCTGGACCGGCGACATCTACCAGCCGATGGCGCTCTGCGTCGGCGGCATGGTCTGCATCGCGGCCGCGAACGCGGGCGCGACCTCGCAGGATCTCAAGACCGGATACCTCGTCGGCGGCACTCCGAGATACCAGCAGATCGGGCTCCTCATCGGCTCGGTCGCGGCGGCGCTCGTCATCGGCTTTACGATCCGCATCCTCGACCAGCCGACCGCCGACCTCGCCGAGCAGGGCATCACGCACGCGATCGGGTCGCCCAAGTACCCCGCTCCCCAGGGGACTCTCATGGCGACCCTGATCAAGGGCATGCTCGCGTTCAACCTCGACTGGGCGTTCGTCCTCGTGGGCGTCTTCGCCGCGATCACGATGGAGCTCTGCGGCATCAAGTCGCTCTCGTTCGCGGTGGGTCTCTATCTTCCGCTCTCGACGACCGCGCCGATCTTCGTCGGTGGCGCGATCAAGGGCGTCGCCGACTGGAAAGCCAAGCGCGGAGGCGCGAAGACCGACGAGAGCGAGCTCGGCCCCGGCAACCTCTTCGCGACGGGGCTCGTGGCAGGCGGCGCGGTGGCGGGCGTCCTCGTCGCGATTCTCTTCGCGTCGAGCGAGCGTCTCGCCGCGTTGGTCGGGGATCTCTCGCTCGAGCACTGGCTCACCGCGAATCTGGGGGGCGGCGGCTACCAGATCCTCGGCGTCCTCGCGTTCGCGTTCATGGGCTTCACGCTCTACCGGGTCGCGAGGCGAAAGCTCGCCGACTGACGCGCGAGGCGGGCGGCGCCGCGGGAGCGATTTTCTCGCTTTGCGCGTCGCCGCCAAACCCGCCCGCTCTTCGTCCTTCCGCGCGGCGATGCCGCGCCGGCGCGCGCGCCCGCACCTCGACGTCCGGCTTGCGCGCAAGCCCGATGCCGCCGCGCCCTTCCGGGCGCGCCGCCGCGCACGCGGAGCCTCAAGGGGTTTTCACCGGGAGACCGAAGTAATGTGTGTCGAGAACGGCGAATCTCGTCCACGTCCCCCGGCGCCGTACGGCTCGGTTCCGCGCGGAGAGGCCCCACGCCATGAACTACCTGAAGAAGCTCCAGAAGAAGAAGTTCGGCGAGATGCTGATCGAGGAGGGACTGATCCAGGAGAGCGATCTCTCCCGCGCGCTCGCGATCCAGGACAAGACGGGCGAGATGCTGGGCGAGATCCTCCTCGACCAGGGCCTGATCAACGAGCGCGACATCGCCCGCATCATCGTCAAGCAGTACGGATTGCCGTTCATCCTCACGACGAAGTGCCACATTCCGCAGGAAGTGAAGACGATCTTCCCGCCCAAGTTCCTTCACGAGAACCTCATCGTGCCGCTCGACCTGTTCGACAACATCATCACGCTCGCGATCGGCCGCATCTCGGCCCTCGATTTCGTCACGGAGATCCGCGACAAGTACAGAAAGGAGCCCTTCATCTACGTCGGGCTCATCTCGGACATCCGTGCGACGCTCCAAAGCGAGTTCCCGTCCCCCTTCTCCGAGTTCGACGGGCTCCTCTCAGACGTCGCGGAGTCGATGAAGCGCGTCGATCCGCAGAAGATCGAGAGGGTCCCCCTGCGCGGGCGCTGATCCGCGCGAGCCGGCGCCGTCACGTTTCGTGACATGGGGCCGGAGCAGCGAGCCGAGTGCCAGTTCGATTCAACTCCATCCGGATCAACCACTTCTGTCCATCTGGCACCGTGGCCCATCGGTTGCATTGGGCCGCCGCATCGCGCGTTCGGAGATCCGCGGCCGGGTGTCACCCGGGACGCGGCGCCGTCACTTCTCGTGACGCCCGCCCGAACGCCCGAAACGCACGAATTCCAACGAGTTAAGTCAGGCGATCGCCGGAGGCGGTCCGGCCTCGGGTGCTTTCGTCTCTCGCGCCGGTCGGGACCTCGCCGTCGTGCCCGTCTCGGCTGGCGCCCGGGTCACCTCAAACTCATTTCCCATTGCGACTTCTGTCGAAACGCCGAGATCCGAAGAATCTCCCGATTCTCGGCACGACGGTTGACAGTGTGGCCCGCCACACTCCCCCGGGGAGGACGCGGCTCGACGTGGGCCGCTCGATCTTTCACTCAGATAAGTTCGATCCTTCGTACGCTGCGGCATCAACGGGTCAGCGCCGGGACTTCGACTACCTAATCCGCTCCCTTCTCGTGGGTCATGGACCGGCGCCGAGCTCGATGGTGTACCACGCGACCGCGTGGGCCCTGGGAAGGCCGGTCCCCTCGTCGGGGGCCGGCCTTTTTTTGTGGCCGAGGCGGCGGACCCGGACTCCGATCACTCGAGGAAACGCCAGCCCACGACGCCCGAGCGGCGCAGCGCCTCGCCGGCCGCGATCCGGAACGCGCTCCCGAGCACGGCGTGCGACGCCGCGAGCGGCACGACCGTGCCGTGGCGGAGGAAGAGCGCCGCCCAGGCCGCACCCATCGCGAGCGTCGCGCACATGAGACCGAAGTTCGGGAAGTGCAGGAACGAGAAGAGGAACGCCCCTCCGAGGACGGCCGGAAGGGCGTCCCCGCGGAAAAGGACGCGGAATCGCCGGACGACGACTGGACCGAGCACCATCTGCTGCGCCGCGGCGAAGAGCGCGTAGCGGAGGGACGCGTCGACGGCGGCCGCCGAGACGCGACGCTCCGACGCGACGAAGGTCGCGGCGAGGATGGCGAGGGGAGCGAGCGTCACGAGCGCGGCGTCGCGCCACGCTCGCCGGTCGCCGGCCAGAAGGCCCGCGGCGCGGGCGAGGGAGGGTCCGGAGTCGAGGGCGCACGCCGCGGCGAGCGCGAGGAACGCCGCGAGAAGCGCCGTCTCCGCGAGCCCACCGAGGCGCGTCGAGCCGAAGAGGAGCCCGAGCGACAGTCCCGCGAGGAGCGCAAGGTCGGCGGCCGCCCGCCGCCTCTCCGGCACTCGGCGCCGGGAGACGACCCAAGCGGGGACGAGGAGAAGGGCGCCCCACGCGGCGAGCGCGAGCGAGCGGCCGCGATCCCATGGGCCGCCGGGAGCGAGGTTCGCGAGATCCTCCGGCCCGATCCGCCTCGGAAACACGACCGCCGACGGCGCCGCCTCGCGCACGGCGTCGATCGCGCCGAGGAGGCGCTCGGGCGTCCGGAGAGTCCCGGTCAGCTCGACGATGGGCGCGCGCTCGGGCGACTCGCGGAGCCGCCGGAGCGTGTCCGGCCTCGTAGCGAAAGCGATCGACATCGGGTGAACGAGGAAGCCGGACCGGGGCCCGGGCGCATCGAGCGGCCGCCGTTCGATCGGCGCTCCGAGGTCGGGACGGGTGAGCGGGCCGGGCCCCTCTAGCCGGACCCAGTCGAGCGCGAACGCGACGCCCGCCTCGCTCACCGGATCGATCCGGAGCTCGGTCACGACGCCGCTCTTGCCTCCCCATCGGGTCGGCGTTCGCTCGGTGACGGCGCCGCCGGCGCCGAAGCGGAGCGCCTGCCACTCGCACGCCGCGAGATCGAGCCGGATCTCCCGCCAGCCGTCGGCCTCGATCGGGAGGACAGGCCCCTCCACGACGACCCCGTCCTCGCCGAGCGACTCGAAATGGAGCTGGAGGAGGCCGTCGCGATCGCAGCGCACGCGCGCGGAGAACGACGACCAGAGGCGGGCGTCGATCGGCCGCCGATCGAGATCGAGATGGAAGAAGGGATCGTCGTCCGCGGAGACCGCATCGAGGACGCCGTCCGCGACGCGCACCTGCTCGAGCCCGCGACGCCGTCCGACGAAGCCGTCGAGTGGAGAGTCGAACTCGAAGCGGAAGGGCGAGTCGCCGCGGGCGAGTCGCAGAAGATCGGAGCGGGCGCGGGCGGCCTCGTGCCGGACGACCGCCGCCCCGCTCGCCCAGTACTCGAGGCCGACGGCCCCCCCGAGGAAGAGGAGCGCGGCGGCGGCGCGGCGGAAACTCGTCACGTCCGAAGGCCCCGCCACGCGAGGAAGGCCCTCGCGGCGCCGACGAGGCCGGCGTCGTCGCCGAGGCCCGCGAGCGCGATCGTGAGCGCGGCCCGCGCCCGCGGGAACGTGCGGCGCTCTAGCTCGGCGATGAGCGGCCCGAAAAGGCACGGGCCCGCGCCCGCGAGACCCCCCGAGAAGACGATCCGGTCGGGATTGAGGAGGTGCGCGATGATCGACGCCGCGAGCCCGAGATGCGTGCCGGCCCCGCCGAGCACCGAGACCGCGAGCGGGTCGCCCGAGCGCGCGGCCGCCGCGATCGCCGCGGCGTCGAGGCCGGGATCGTCCGGGAGCGCGCTCCGCTCGCCCGCCCGGATCCTCTCCCGCGCGGCGCGCACGACCGCCGTGGCGGACGCGAACGCCTCGACGCAGCCGCGGTTGCCGCAGCCGCAGAGCGGCCCTCCGGGATCGATCGTGACGTGCCCGATCTCCCCCGCCACGCCGCTCGTCCCCCGGACGATGGCGCCGTCGGCCACGATGCCTCCGCCGATCCCCGTCCCGAGCGTGACGCACACGAGGATCCGAGCGCCCCTTCCGGCGCCGAGCCACGCCTCGCCGAACGCCGCCGCGTTGGCGTCGTTCTCGACGCGGACCGGAAGCCCCGTCCGCGCCTCGAGCTCCCGCTTGAGCGGCACGTTCCGCCATCCCGCGAGATTCGGCGCGTCGAACACGACGCCGGTCTCCGCGTCGAGCGGCCCGGGCGACCCGACGCCGATCCCCTCCGCGGCTCTCCCGCCCCGCGCGACGGAAGCCGCGAGCGCCGCGATCTCGTCGATCACGGCGGCGGGACCGCGCTCCGCGCGCGTCGGCCGCGCCTCGCGCTCGAGGATCCGCCCCGAGGCGTCCACGAGCCCGGCGCGGAGATTCGTGCCGCCGAGGTCGATTCCGACGACGGAGACGTCGCTCATGTTCGATGGTCCGCCGCCTCGGCTCGAGAGGCTCTTTCGGCAGGCCAGCCGCAACCAAACTCGGACGTCGCGCCTCAGCGCGACGCCCGACAGGCGTCATCGGAGGCCGAAAAAGGGCTCCGACGTCTTCGCAAGATCAAGACGGGATCGATCGGGGTTGAAGACTCGAAAGCTCTGCCCGTTCCGGAGAGACGTTTACCGGAGCGGCGTCCGAAATGCCAGCGGCTCGGCCGCTCGCGAGTCGTGTTAAGCTCCGCCCCGAGAGCGAAGGGCTTTGCAAGCAGTCGTAACGGGACGAGAAGACCCCAGATGACGATCGACGAGCGCTACGTCGTCGAGCCGGAGGAGGCTCCGGTTCGCCTCGACGTCTTCCTGCGCCGAAAACTGCCCGGCATCTCGCGCTCGTACGTCCAGCGCGCTATCGAGGGCGGCCAGGTCACGGTGGGCGACCGGCGGCGGGCCAAGGGCTTCCTCCTCTCGGAGGGCGACGAGGTCCGCCTCGACCGGTTCGTCCGCCCCGACGAGCGCACACTCGCGCCGAACGCGAGCCTCGCCGTCGGGATCGTGCACGAGGACGAACACCTCCTCGTGATCGACAAGCCGGCGGGGATGCCGGTCCACCCCAACGACTACGACGACACCGGAACGGTCGTCAATTTCCTCCTCTCGAGCTATCCCGAGGTCGTCGGCGTCGGCGAAGGCCCGCTCCGCCCGGGCATCGTCCATCGGCTCGACACGGGTACGACCGGACTCCTTCTCGTCGCGCGGACGGCGAGGGCGTACGAGGGCCTCAAGAGCCAGTTCGTCGAGCGCCGCGTCCGGAAGCACTACTACGCGCTCGCGCTCGGCGACGTCGCGTCGCCGGGACGGATCGACTCGCCGCTCGCCCACGATCCCAAGAACGCCCGCCGGATGAAGGTGGTCGCGACGGCGGAGGAGTTCGCGAAGCTCAACGCCCGCGACGCCCTCACGGAGTACGAGCCGTGGCAGCGCTTGAGCGGCGACGCGACGCTCCTCTGGGTCGCGATCCTGACGGGCCGCATGCACCAGATCCGAGTCCACCTCGCGAGCCTCGGCCATCCGCTGTGCGGAGATCTCCTCTACCAGAACTCGGCGCAGAAGAGCCGCGACCTGTCGCGGCTCGCCCGACCGGGCCTGCACGCGGCGAGGCTCAAGCTCGACCACCCCGTGTCGGGGCGGCCGCTCCTCTTCGAGTCTCCGCTCCCGGAGGATCTCTCGGCCGCGGCCGAGCGGCTCTCGAGGTCGCCGAAGCCTTAGTCTCACCCCGGATAGAGCATTGAACCCCGACTTCGCCTCAGCTTGCGAAGACGCCGGAGCCCAGTCTCTGCCTCCGATGACGCCTGTCGGGCGCCGCGTCGAGGCGCGACGCCCGAGTCCGGTTGCGGCTGGCCGGGGTCAGTTTTCTTCGCAACTGAGGAGCCGGCAGAGCGCGCGCCGGCCCCGGAAAAGCCGCGAGCGCGCGGTGCCGATCGGAATGCCGAGACGCCGCGCGATCTCGGCGTAGTCGAGCCCCTCCGCCACGCAGAGGACGAGCGGCTCGCGCTGCGCGCGCGGCAGCGCGGCGAGCGCCCGGTCCACGCGGGCCGCGAACTCCCTCCGCTCGACGATCCGCGCGGGATCGAGACGTCGGTCCGCCTCGCGGCGGCCCGCGGCCGCGCCGCGCTCGTGGCGCCTCCTGCGCCGAAGCGTCCGCGACGCGTGGAGGCTCCGGTGAACGACGGCGCGGACGAGCCAGCCAGAGGCGTCCCGCGGGAGCGAGTCCTCTTTCCAGAGGGCGACGAGCGCCCCCTGGACCGCGTCGAGAGCGAGATCGAAGCTCCCGAGGATCTTTCGGGCGAGCGACGCGAGGCGAGAAAGGTGCGGCTCGATGGCGATCTCGAAGAGACGCTCATCCCTCGTTGGTGCGAGTGGGGTCGGCATCCGAAGCATCTCCGGCCGGTCGTGTTCCTCGATCGCCCGAAAAGAAGAGGCGACGAGTCCGTTCGGCGGCCGATCGGCCGCCGGTCCGAGCGGGAGGCGGGCGAAGGGCGCTTCGCCGGCGCCTCAACCCGGCGCTGGCGGGGAGTGCTTCGGGGCGATCCGGTAGACGGGGATCGCCGAGGCCGGCGTGACCGCGTGGCGGACGACGGCGCGCGCCGGAAGCGGCGCGAAGGCGGGAAGCGCGTCGCCCGAGGGTCGAGAGAGCGCCGATTCGCGTGTCAGGAACGAGAGGAGGCACGACTCGTGGTGCGGCGATCCGTCCGGCGCGTCCGTCCGGGCCGCGGCCGCCGGCCCGCCGGCCGGGGCGGCGTCCGTCGCCGTTCCGGCGGCGGGCGAAGCGGCGTGCTCGACGACGCCGTGGAGATCGCAGACCTCGTGGCGCACGGCCGCGAGGTGGGCGTGCCCGCCGAAGTGGGCGAGGAGGAATCCGATCGCGGCGAGAGCGGCCGCCGGCGCCGAGGCGAGGCGCGGGCGCCGCGCTCGACGAGGACGACGGCCCGGGCGCACGGTGCAGCGTGTCATGGCGATCGGCGATTGTCCGCGAATCCGCGGCGGCGTGTCAACGGCCGGTCCGCGGCCCCTAGCCCGCATTGTCTACGAAGCCGAGCGGTTCTCGCCGGCTCTCGGCGCCGATCTTTTCGTCGAGCCTCCTCGATCTCCGTGCCGATCCCTCGACCCGAAGCTCGCAATGCCTCTCGCAGGCCCGCTCGATTCGCCACTGCGCTCAGATTCGTGGCCTTACTAGGCGGTTTCGCCGCCGGCCTCGTGAATACTTCGGGCTAGACCACCGTCCGCAGCCGCTCGACGACGTCTTCGATGATGCTCTTCGGGGTCGACGTGCCCGCCGTGACGCCGACCTCGGTGAACTGGCGGAAGTAAGCGGCGTCGATCTCCTCGGGACGCTCGACGTGGACGACCCGCGGGCACCGCTCTCGGCAGATCTCGACGAGCTTCTTCGTGTTGCTCGAGGTCTCCCCCCCGATCACGATCATCACCTCGACCTCGGCTGCGAGCGCGCGGGCGTCGTCCTGCGCACGCGTGACGACCCCGCAGAGCGTGCGGCAGACCTTGACGTCGTCCGAGCGCGCGAGGAGGGCCTCGACGACGCGCTCGACCTGCTCCGGGATCTTCGTGCTCTGAACGACGACTCCCACCTTCCCGAGCCGGGGGAGCGCGAGAGCCTCTTCGACCCCGTTCACGACGATGGCGTCGGATGACTTGAGGTGCCCGACGACCCCGATCACCTCGGGGTGCTTCGGGTCGCCGATGACGACGATCCGCCGCCCCTCATCCTCGAGCCTCGAGGCGAGACGGTGGGTCTTGAGAACGAACGGGCACGTGCCGTCGAGGACGGTGACGCCGCGCGCCTCGAGATCGCGCACGACGCTCGTCGGGACGCCGTGCGCGCGGATCACGACGGTGCCGTCGTCGACCTCGGACGGGTCGCTCACGACCGAGACGCCCTTTTTCTCCAGGTCCTCGACGACCATGGGGTTGTGCATCAGCGGACCGTAGGTGTGGACCGGGCCGCTCGTCCCGTCGACCGCCTTCTCGACGATCTCGAGGGCGCCCTCGACCCCGTAGCAGAATCCGCTTTCCTTGGCGACTCGGATGTTCATGAGAGGGTTCTAGCCCGGGCTCTCGCCGCGCGGCGGATTCCCGCGCGCGAGAGCCGAAGGAAGTATATCGCATCGCCGCGGGGCGAGCGCCGTCGTCCGGCGCGGCGCCCCCGCGCCTCTCCGGCCCGCTCGCGCGCTCAGCCGGCCGAGCCGTTCACGATGAGGCGGAAGTCGCGTCCGTTCGTCTCGAGCCGGAACGAGTGCCCCGTCGCCTTCTGGTTCAGGAAATCGACGAACGAAATGAGCTTCGCGGCCTCTTCGGCGTTCTCGATGTGGAGGACGAACGTTCGGCCGCCGGAAAACGAGGCGGACGCCGACGCGGCGGACTCGGCTCTCCGCCCGCCCGCGGCCTCGCCCGGATCCTGCGGGCGGTGTCGCGGGACACGCTGCTTCCGCTGCCCGCGCTGCGCGAGCGCCTCGATCTCCTCGGGCGGAGCGGCCGGGACCGACACGAACGCCTCCGAGATCCGGTCGCGGAACTCCTCCCGGAGCGCGTAGGCCGCCGGCGTCTCCTTCGGGCCTGACACGCGCTCGTAGAGGGCGGGCTTGCCCTGCGCCTTGAAGTACCTCATCGCCACCGTCGGCGCCGTGTGCGGGACGCGCAACTCGACCGTCGTCGCGCGCGGCTTTTCGAGGAGGCCCCGGAGGAACTCGCGCACCATCGGCGTCGCGCTGTTCAGGAACTCCTCGAGTTCGGCCTTCGACCATGCGAGGGACTTGACGCTCGTCATCTTGCTCGAGCTCCTCTTCTCCGCCTCGGGGTTTCCGTCGAAGTACGCCTTGGCCCACTCACGCACGTCGGAATCGAGGTAGAAGACCTCGCGGCCGCTCGCGGAATCGTGATCGCAGCGGAAGAGAGGGTCGAGCCCGTTCCGCTTGAAGTACGCTTCGAACGTGGCCGCCGCCGTCGGCGGCGTCATGAGCTCGTTCAGCGTCGCCCGGTCGCGCGCGGCCAGCTTCCGGATGAAGTCGCGAACGGGAGTCACCGCGGAGTCGAGGAATTCGCGCACCGTCGCCTGGGACCATGAGGTCATCATTTGTGATTTCACTTCGGCGCCTTTCCCTGCCCCTCTTCTCGGGGCGTCGCAGCAGTCGGCTCCCGCGGCCGCAGTGGTGGCGAACCGGGAACCAATTCTCTAACAGTTGGATTGAAACGGACTTATGGTGAGAGCGACTGAATGAGTCCGCAGTCCGAATCCGACAGCCCAGCATACACGCCGGCGCACCCGCGTTAAAGGCCCTCGTCCCGCTGCGTTTGTTTTTCCCGGGCCCGGAGCGGGTTTCTCCGAGCGAGCCCTCGGCGGCGGAGAGTGAAGACGGCGCGCGGCCTCCGGTGTTAGTGTCTCTCGTCGCGCAATGAAGGGAGAGGGACGTCGCGGCCCCGGAATGCCTCTCGATCGAGGCGGGAGGCCGGGTTTCGCCGCCGCAAACCCCAAGGATTTCGGCAGATGTCACGACGCGCTCGAGTCCTCGTGTCCGGAAGGGTGCAGGGAGTCGGCTTTCGCTTCTATACGCGAGACGAGGCGAGACGGCACGGCATCGCGGGGTACGTGCGAAACCTGCCCGACGGTCGTGTCGAGGCCGTGTTCGAGGGCGACGATGGCTCGGTCGCCGCTCTCGTCAATTGGTGCCGGTCCGGCCCTCCCGGTTCGCGCGTGACCGCCGTCGAGGTCGCGGACGGGACGCCGACGGGCGAGTTCGACTCGTTCGACGTCCGCCGCTAAAGTTCCCTTCCCGCATGGACTTCCGAGCGCTGAGAGACGAGTTCCCGATCACCCGGCGGCGCCCGCGCTGTGTCCACCTGAACCACGCTGGGATGGCGCCCCTCTGCCGCCCCGTGATGGGGGCGATGACGACCCTCCTCGAGGACCAGGGCGAGAACGGCGCCCTCCGCTTCCGGGCCTGGCTCGACGACATCGAGGAGACGCGGCGGCTCGCCGCCCGGCTCATCGGCGCGGACGATGGCGAGATCGCGTTCGTGCTCAACACGACGGACGGGATGTCGATCGCGGCGTCGGGCCTTCCCTGGCGCCCCGGCGACAACGCGGTCGTCTACCAGAAGGGCTACCCGGCCGCCGTCCGCCCGTTTCTCGCTCTCGCGCGCCGGGGTGTCGAGATCCGCCGCGTGGACGACGACGGTTCGGGACGGATTTTCCCCGACGCCGTCCTCGCGCGTTGCGACGGGCGCACTCGCGCGGTGGGGCTCTCTCTCGTCGAGTACGCGACCGGCTTTCGCCTCGACGTCGAGGCACTCGGCCCGCTCCTCGCCGAGCGCGGGATCCGGTTCGTCGTCGACGCCATCCAGGGCCTCGGCGTGACGCCCCTCGACGTCCGGCGCGCGCAGATCGACGCGCTCGCGTCCGGCGGATTCAAGTGGCTCCTCGGCCCCATGGGGAGCGGGTTCCTCTTCGTCCGGCGCGAGGTCCTCCCCGAGATCGAGATCCGCTCGGCCGGGGCCGGGAGCGTCGAGAGGCCGTTCGACTTCGACGATCTCGATCAGCCGCTCTCGTCCTCGGCACGGCGGTTCGAGGGGGGCACCTGGAACCTCGCCGGCATCGTCGGGCTCCGCGCGGCGCTCGAGCTCCTCCTCGACGGCGTGGGCGTCGAGGCCGCCCGTGACCGGATCTTCTCGCTCGTCGACCGGGCGGCGGAAGCGCTCCGCTCGCGAGGCTACGAGATCCGGACGCCGCTCGCGTCGAGATCCGAGCGGAGCGGCATCCTCGCGTTCACGCACCCCGCCCACGCGGCCCGCGAGATAGAGCGCCGGGCCGCTGCGAACGGCGTCGCGATGGCGACGCGCGGCGGGTTCGCGCGCATTTCGCCACATGCCTGGAACGACGAGAGCGACATCGACGCCTTCCTCGAGGCGGTGCCGTGAGAGGCCGGGCGTAGGGCGCTTGGAACTCGTGCGCTTCGTCCCGGCCGCGGAGCCCGGCGCGGATCGTCCGCACCGGCCGAGGGGCGCAGCCGCCCACGAGGAATGGACGCTCCTCGCGACCGACGACCGCGGCGAGATCGCCCTCGCGGTCCGCTTCCATTACGGGATCCCGTTCCGGAGAGCCGCAGCCGGGGCTGGCGAGCCGGACGGCGTCTTCTCGCTCGGCCTCTTCCGCGGCGGGCGCCCCGTCGCGCGCTGCCTCGATCGGTATCCGGCCGCGGCCGTCTCGGCGGAGGGGCCGCTCCTCAAGCTCAGGATCGGAGAAAACACGCTCACCGGAGGTCGCGACCACAACCTGACGATCTTCGAACTCGGACTCGACGAGTCGCCGCCGGGATCTCCGAGGCGGATCCGAGGGAATCTCCTCTTCCAGCTCCCCAACCACGAGCGGGACGAGCCCGTCCCCGCAGCGCGCGTTCCCGGGCCGGCGGCGGGCCGTGACGAGGAGGTCTGGACGCTCCTCGCGCCGGACGCGATCGTGCGCGGAGAGATCAGCGTTCTCGGCCGGCGCGGCGCCGCGAGCGCGAGGCTCGCTTTCAGCGGGTGCGGCTCGATCGACCACGCGGCCGGAGTCACCGATCTCCGGCATTCGATCCGATTCGCGATCCGGTCCTCGGTCCACTCGGGCGAGTTCTCCGCCTTCGCGTGGCACGCGGCGCCGTCGGGCTCGGCGGAGAGGAGCACGCTAATCGTCCTCGCGGAGCGCGATCGGCCGCTGATCGTCCTCCGAGACGCGGTGCGGATTCCGGACGGACGGGAACGCCCGGCGGGCGCCCGGCCGAGGTCGGTTGATTGGAGCGCAACCGGGGAGGAGGCGACCGTCCGCCTGCGCCACGCGCTCGAGCCGATCTTCGAGCGCGGCCCGCATTTCCTGCGGTGCCGCCCGGAGATTTCGGTCGAGGCACGAACGCCCGCCGGCGAAAGGAAAGCCTTCTCCGCGCGAGGGGTCGCCGAGTTGATCGTGCCGCCGAGCCGCGTCGGCTCGGCCGTCAGGGCGACGCGGCTCCGGAACGTCCGGTCCCGAGCGGGGATCGATCCATCCGATCCCGGCGCCTGAAGATCTCGCGGGCGGGCCGCCCTCGGCGTCCCTCCGGACGGCGTGATACGATTTGTGACCGGCACCGGCCGGCCTGCGAGCGCTAGCGGAGCTGCGAGGCCGGTCTAAGGGCCGTGATCCTCGTCGCACGATCAAGGGGAGCCGCGGGTGGAAGACCCCGTTCGAGGCCGTGAGCCGAGCATGAACGACCCCACCGAGACACCGATCCCGGCCTTCGTCGACACGGCACCGGCTCCGGCCGCCGCACCCGACGCCGGGGCGGGCGGGGCCGAGAAAGACGCCGAGAAAGACAAGGAGAAGGAGTCGCTCTTCCGCGGCCTCCGCGACCTCGTCACCGACGTCGTGAAGGTCGTCGTCGCGATCCTCCTCATCTGGCACTTCGTCGCACACCCCTCCGTGGTCAAGGGCCAGTCGATGGAGCCCACGTTCCACAACGACGACCGGCTCATGGTGGACCTCCTCACCTACAAGTTCTCGCCAATCGAGCGCGGGGACATCGTCGTCCTCAAGAACCCGAGCAACCCGAAGGAGGACTTCATCAAGCGGGTGATCGGGCTCCCGGGCGACTGGGTGGAGATCGTCCAGGGCGTCGTGCGCGTGAACGACGAGCCCATCGACGAGCCTTACCTCGAGAAATTCGAGCGGCGGAGCTTCAAGCGGACCCGCGTTCCGAACGCTCACTACTTCGTGCTCGGCGACAACCGCACGATGAGCAAGGACAGCCGCGACGCCGCCGTCGGCCCCGTGCCGGAGGACTACATTCGCGGCAAGATCCGCATGCGGTTCTGGCCGCTCGATCAGTTCGAGATCTTTTGACCGGCGACGACTCCGCGAGCGCCGCCGCCGCCAACACCGCCCCGCCCCCCCGCCGGCTCCGCCTCTCCGCGATCCTCCTCGATCTCGCCGAGGACGCCGAGCCCGCGGCGGACGGGTCCGATCCCTCGCGCCCTCGGCGAAGCCCGCGATCGAACGTGACCGTGGGCGAGATCCTCGAGCGCACGACCCACTCCGGCTACGGCTTCCTGATCGCTTTCCTCGCGCTGGCGTCGATCCCGTTCCCGGGCGTCTCGTTTCCGTTCGGGCTCGCCATCGGGTTCGGCGGCGCGCAGATGCTCGCCGGGCGGGACCGTCCGTGGTTGCCGAAGCGGATCCTGAACCACGCGATCTCGATGCGATCGATCGCTTGGCTCGGGCAGCGCGTCGTCAAGTGGACGCGCGGGCTGGAGAAGCTCGTGAAGCCGCGCCTGATGGCGCTCGCGCACCGGCCGTTCCTCTCGCTCCTGGGCGCGGGCCTCGTCATCCAGGGCGTGGGCCTCGCGCTGCCGATCCCGATCCCAGGTTCGAATTGGATCTTCATCGTGCCGATCCTGATCTACGCCGTGGGTCTCCTCGAAGGCGACGGCGTCCTTCTCCTCCTCGGCCACGCGCTGACGAGCGGCGAGATCGTCCTCGGCGCCCTCTACTGGCGCGGAATCGTCGCGGCCCTCGAGCGCGCGTTCGCGTGGATCGGCTCGCTCCTCTGAGCGGCGGCCGGAAACGGTACCGGGTACCGTTTCCGCCGCTTCCGGCGGTCAGCGCGACCCCGCACCGCCCGATCCGGCCATGAAGCGTTCGATCTCCTCGACCGTTCTCGGGAGAGCCTCCGAGAGGACGCGCGGTCCCTGCGACGTCACGAGGACGTCGTCCTCGATGCGGACGCCGATGCCGTCGTACCGGCCGAGTGCCATGTCGACCGACTTCCGCTCCTCCTCGGAGAGGCGCGCGTAGGCGTCGCTCGCGCGCACGTCGTCCGCCCGGACGTAGATCCCGGGCTCGTTCGTCGCCACCATGCCGGGCTCGAAGGGCCGTGTGCGGTCGAATACGTCGTGCACCGCGAGCCCGAGCGGGTGGCCGAGCCCGTGCATGAAATAGAGCTTCACCTGCTCGGCGTCGTCCGCGCGGGTGACGAGGCCGAGCGCGTGGAGCTCCGCGCCGAGGAGTCCGAGCGCCTTCACGTGTATCTCGCGGAGCGACGAACCCGGCCGGAACCACGGCATGAGCGCGCGGTTCGTCCGGAGCACCGCCTCGTAGACGGCTCGCTGCTCGGGCGAGAACGTGCCGTCGGCGGGAAAAGTGTGCGTGACGTCGGCCGTGTAGTGCCCGAAGTCCGCGCCGACGTCGAGGAGCATGAGGCCGTCGCGCGCGATCGGGGCGTCGTTGGTCACGTAGTGGAGCGTCGTGCCGTTCCGCCCCGACGCGACGATCGACGGGTAGCCCCAGCCGCTCGCGCCGAGGTCGCGGAACGTGAACTCGACCGTCGCCTGCACCTCATACTCGTGCGTCGCGGTCGGCGCCCGCCGCATCGCGGCTTCGAGAGCCTTCACCGTGACGTCGACGGCCTTCTGGAGAAGCTCCACCTCGGACGCGCTCTTCACTTCGCGGAGTCCCATGAGAACCGGGGTCGCGTCGCGGATCCGCGCCTCGGGATATCGCGCGAGGATCTTCCGCGCGAGGATCGCCTCCTTCGATTCCGGCTCGCCCGGGCGAGGTCGCGACTCGAGGAGGAGCCAGACCTCGGCCTTCCCCTCCTGGAACGCGCGATGGAACGCCGGCAAGCCAGGCTTCGCGTAGTAGCGGTACGTCTGAGCGTCGGCCCAGCCGCGCCCCTCGAACGCGGCCTCGAGGAAGGCGTCGAGCTTCGACGACGAGACGACCTCGGCCACGCCGCTCGCCTTCGCGTGCTCGGCGTGTTCGGCGATGCGCCCGGTCCAGACCTCCCGCGCGGGGTCGCGATCGAGCGCGAAGAGGACCTCGCGGTGCTCGCGCTCCCCCGGAACGAGGACGAGCGACGTGTCCGGAGCGCCGACGCCGGTCAGGTAGAAGAGGTTGTCCTCCTGGCGGAACGGCCACTCGACGTCGCCGTTCCTGCGCGCCGGGGCCGGGCTCACGAGCACGAGCATCGCGTTCGGCCCGATCGCCTCGGCGACGCGCTGGCGTCGCGCGGCGTGCTCCTCGGGCGAGGGCCGGGCCGCGGCGCCGAAGGCGGACGCGGTCGAGACGAGGGCGAGGGCAATGGCGAGAAGCGAACGCGGTCTCATCGAAGATCCTCCGGTGGCGGAAGCGGCGACGGTCCGATCATCCTCACGCGCCGGCCCGTTGTCGACCCCTTCCCCTTCCCCTCCCGCGCGCCATCCCGGCGGCTCAGGCGCCGAGCACGTGAACGACGAGCATCGCGCCGATTCCGGCGAGGAGCAGCAGGATCTTCCTCACGCCGTCCTCGCGGTGGTGGAAGACCTCCGGCAGGAGCTCGCACAGGCAAACGTAGAGAAACGTCCCCGCGGCGAGCGCGGTGACGATCGCGAGACCGCCGTCGCCGAGGAGCGTCGCAAGCGCGTTTCCGAGGAGGATCCCCGCGGGCGTCGCGAGCGAGAACGCAACGACGGTCGCGAACACCCTCCGCGCCGTGAACCCGGCCAAGCGGAACACGCTCGCGAGAGAGAACGACTCGAACCCCTTGTGCGCGACGATCGCGACGAGGAGCGGGCCCGCCAGCTCCGGCCGGTCGGCGGCGGCCGCGTAGCCGACGCCGTTCGCGACCGAGTGGATCGAGAGCCCGGCGAGCGCGGCGTAGCCCACGCCGAGGTGGCGATCGACGCCCCCCGGGCCGCTCGCGCGGAAGAGGACGGTCTCGATGAAGTAGACCGCGAGAACGCCCGCAAGGACGCAGAGCCAGACGGCGGTGTCCCCGTACCCTCCCGGCGCCTCGCCGGACCCCGCCGGGGCGTATCGCGAGAGAGACGGCAGGAGATGGAGGAAGACGGCGCCGAGGAAAACGCCGGTCGCCGCCGCGAGCGCCGCGTGGAGGAAACGGTCGGTCCAGCGCACGACGAGCGGAAGCGAGCCTCCCGCGATGACGACCCCCACGATGAGCAGGATCTCGATCATCGGCGGGAATCGGGGCCCGGTGCCGGCTTCACGGCGACTCCACGCGGAGCCGCGTGACGAGCTTCGGGCCCTTCCCCACCTCGAGCGTCACCGTGTACTCGCCGGGCGGCACGAACTCCTTCTGCTCCGTGCGCTCGATCCGCTCCTCCTCCTCCGGCTCAAGGTCCCGCACGACGCGGTTGTAGCCGGGATCGTGCGTGCCCGGGAGCTTTCGAACCGTGCGGCCGGAAGCGCCGGCGATCGCCGCTTCGACCGCTCCGGTCGTGTGCGCGGGGAGGTAGTAGTGGATCCACGCGCCGAACGCGGGATCGGCCGCGTTGAACATCCGGTCCCCCCAGACGCCGCCGAAGGGCAGGAACATGTTGGCGGGTCCGATCGAGCGGAACTGGAAGACGGCGAGATGGCTCTGCGGCAAGGTTTGCGCGGCTCCGCCCGGACCCTGCGCGCGACTGGCGCACGAGACCGCGAGCGCCAGGTCCGGCGCAAGGGCGACGACGCGAGGGCATCCCGGCATGGACGAGACCTCCCGAACGGGCCTCTGGCGCGCGCGAGACTACCAGAAAAGGGAGGGGGGCCGTTCTCACACGCGCCGCGTCTTCCACCGTCCCCTCCGGAAGACGACGAGGCCGACGATCGCGATGAGCGACTCCGCGATCGTGATGGCGACGAAGACGCCGGTCGGCCCGAGGGCGAGGGGCTTCGCGAGCGTGTAGGCCACCGGGATCTGGAAGAGCCAGTAGCACCCGAGGTTGATGAAGGTCGGCGTCATCGTGTCGCCCGCGCCGTTGAACGCCTGCACGAGCACCATGCCGAGAGCGTAGAAGACGTACCCGTAGCTCACGTACCTGAGGCACGCGACCCCGATCGGCAAGACCTCGGGATCGATCTCGCCGCGGACGAAGATCGAGATGATCGCTTCGGGCACGAGGATGAACGCCGCCGCGACGACCGCCAGGAACCCCATGTTGTAGAAGGCGGTGATCCAGACCGCCTTCTCCGCCCGCGCCGGGTCCTTCGCGCCGAGGCTCTGCCCGACGAGCGTCGCCGCCGCGTTCGAGAGACCCCACGCGGGGAGGAGCGCCACGATGATGATGCGGATCGCGATCGTGTAACCGGCGAGCGCAGCGCTCCCGAAGAGCGCGAGGATCCGCACGAGCCCGAGCCAGCTCGCGGTCGCGACGAGGAACTGGAGGATCCCGCCGATCGAGACCTTGACGAGAGTCAGCATCTCTTTCGGCTGGAGCGCGAAGTGCCGCCGGGCGAGTCCGATCCGCCCGCGCGCTCGGAAGAGCACCCAGAACTGGAAGAAGACGCCGATCCCGCGGCCGATGTTCGTCGCCACGGCGGCTCCGGTGAGCCCCATCTCGGGGAAGGGCCCGATGCCCCGGATGAGGCACGGATCGAGGACGATGTTGATCGCGTTGCTGATCCAGAGGACCCGCATCGCGATCGCGGCGTCGCCCACCCCCCGGAAGACCGCGTTCAGTAGGAAGAGGAGGAAGATGGTGACGTTGCCGCCGAGCATCACGCGCGTGTAGGTCGTTCCCGTCGCCACGAGGGACTCCTCTGCCCCCATGGCGCGGAGGAGTCCCGGCGCGAAGGCGACGCCGACCACGGCGATCGCGGCCGAGAGGGCGATCCCGATCGTGATCGCCTGGGCGGCCGTGCGCGCCGCCCCCTCCGGGTCCTTCTCGCCCGTCCGGCGCGCGACGATCGCAGTCGTCGACATGCTGAGCCCGATCGCGAGCGCGAAGAGGATCGTGAGGAGGGACTCGGTGAGCCCCACCGTCGCCACCGCGTCCTCGCCGAGCGCCGCGACGAAGTAGACGTCGACGATGCCGAAGAGCGACTCCATCGACATCTCGAGCACCATCGGGATGGCGAGCAGGAGGACGGCGCGGCCGATCGGGCCCTGCGTGAAGTCCTGCCCGGAGCCCGCGATGGCTTCGCGGACCGAAGCCCAGAACCCGGGCCGGGCCGCGGGCTCGGGAGGTTCGGGAAGAGGGGCCGAAGTTGAAGATTCACTCATGCGAGACTCCGCCGCTCGTGGAGCGGATGACGTGAGAAGGGAGGCGAATCGTCCGGGTCGGTGACCGCGCCTTCGCGACAAGGGCGCGTCCCGCTCGGGATGGATCAGACCGTTTGGAATCCGCGGCCGGCAGGGGATGCCGGAACGCCGTCGACGAGGCTCGGCGTTAGAGGCGCGGATCCGAGGTAAAGGACGTTCGCATGAGGGCCGCGATTCTGCCACGGCGCGAGCGAGGAGGCAACAGGCGGCACGCGAAGCGAAGACCGAGCCGCGTTTCCCGGCATTGACACCCCAGCGCGCGGGCGATAGCGTCCCTCGGGTCCGTCGTAGTCGACCGTATCACTTCCCGGAGGATCGTCATGACGCTCGCACTCGGCCTCGCACTGGCGGCGATTCTCTCGTCGGGCGCGCCCGCTCTCGTCGCCTCGCCGGACGACTACATCGGCCGCTGGAACGTGCGCTTGACCGACGCCGCGGACACGTTCACCGGCTGCTGGATCGACGTGCGGATGAGCGGCGACGCCCTCGAAAGCTCCCTCGTCTGGCGCTGGGGCAGCGCCGTCCCCGCAACGAGGACGGAAGTGCGGGACGGAAAGCTCTTCCTCTACCGCGGGAGCGAGTCGGGAAAGCAGGACGTCTTCGAAGTGCGTCTCGACGGCGCGGTCCTCACGGGCGAAGCGCGCTACGCGAACGGATCGACGCACCGTTTCGAGGGCCGGCGCGCGCCGGATCTCGCCGCGAAGAAGGCGCCGCAATGGGCGAAGCCGGTCACGCTCTTCGACGGGAAGACGCTCGACGGATGGCGGCTCCGCGACCCGAAGGCCAAGATGGGCTGGGCGGCCGTCGGCGGCGAACTCGCGGTCGTCGCGCCGGAGGGGAACGCCGACCTCGTGAGCGAGAAGACGTTCCAGGACATGAAGCTCCACATCGAGTTCAACGTGGAGCCGAAGGGCAACAGCGGGATCTACCTCCGGGGCCGCTACGAGATCCAGATCCTCGACGATCCAGCGCAGTCGACGGCGCCTCACGGCTGCGGAGCGCTCTACAGCCGCATCGCCCCGCGCCTCGACGCGACGAAGCCCGGAGGCGAGTGGCAGACGTTCGACATGACGCTCATCGGGCGCACGCTGACCGTCGTCCTCAACGGCCGGACGATCATCGAGAATGCCCACGTCGACGGAATCACGGGCGGCGCAATCGATCCCTTCGAGGACGTGCCCGGCCCGCTCATGCTGCAGGGCGACCACGGCAAGGTCCGCTTCCGGAACATCGTCGTCACGCCGGCGGAGTGATCGGGCGGCGTCGACGCGGCTCCGCGACGATGCCGTTCGTCACCGCGTAGACGCCGGACGCCGCGTCCGACGAGAAACCGGGCCACGCGATCGAGCAAGCCGTCTCGAATGCCCCGCATCGCATCCACACGAATTAGAATGCGCCGCCTGACCCCCGCACGACGACCCCCCGGGACGCCATGACCGAAAAGCCCGAGCAAATCCCCCGCTACGACTTTCCCGCCGTCGAGAAGAAGTGGCAGGCGCGCTGGGAGGAGACCGGCGCGCACCTGACCGACGTCGCTCGGCCCGGGCGGAAATACTACTGCCTCGTCATGTTCAGCTACCCGTCGGGGGACCGGCTCCACGTGGGGCACTGGTACAACTACGGCCCCACCGACACGTTCGCCCGCTTCATGCGCATGCGCGGCTTCAACGTCTTCGAGCCTCAAGGATTCGACGCCTTCGGGCTCCCGGCCGAGAACTTCGCGATCAAGCATGGGAAGCACCCGAAGGACTTCACCGACCAGAACACCGCGTACATGGAGAAGCAGCTCCGCGCGATCGGGGCGATGTACGACTGGACGCGGAAGATCGACACGTCGAAGCCCGACTACTACAAGTGGACGCAGTGGATCTTCTTGAAACTCCACGAGAAGGGGCTCGCCTACCGGAAGAACGCGCCGGTCAACTGGTGCCCCTCTTGCGCCACCGTGCTCGCGAACGAGCAGGTGGAGGACGGCGCCTGCGAGCGCTGCGGCTCCGAGGTCACGAAAAGAGACCTCGAGCAGTGGTTCTTCAAGATCACGGACTACGCCGACCGCCTCCTCGAGGGCCACGCGAAGATCGAGTGGCCCGAGAAGACGATCACGATGCAGCGGGAGTGGATCGGGCGCTCGGAGGGCTCCGAGATCGAATTCGGCGTCGAAGGGCACCCGGACAAGTCGATCCGCGTCTTCACGACCCGCGCGGACACGCTCTTCGGCTGCACGTGGATGGTGCTCGCGCCCGAGCACCCGCTCGTCACCGAGCTGACCGCGAAATCGCGCATCGCGGACGTCGCGGCCTACGTCGAGAAGAGCAAGAAGGCGAGCGAGATCGAGCGCACGTCGCTCGAGCGCGAGAAGACGGGCGTCCCAATCGGCGCCATGGCGGTCAACCCGGCGAACGGCGAGAAGGTGCCGATCTGGATCGCCGACTACGTGATCGCGACGTACGGGACCGGCGCGGTGATGGCGGTGCCCGCGCACGACGAGCGCGATTACGCCTTCGCGAAGAAGTACAGCCTCGAGGTCCGGCGCGTGATCCGGCCGGCCGACCCGAAGACGCCGTATCCGGAGGACGCCGCGTTCACCGACGACGGCGTGATGCACGCCTCGGGCGCCTTCGACGGCCTCGCGTCGGCGGAGGGCCGGAAGAAGGTCACGACGGCTCTCGCCGCGAAGAACGCCGCGCGTTCGACGGTCAACTATCGCCTCCGCGACTGGCTCCTCTCGCGCCAGCGCTACTGGGGCGCGCCGATCCCCATCGTCTACTGCGACACGTGCGGCGCCGTGCCCGTGCCCGAGAAAGACCTCCCGGTCGAGCTGCCGTACGAGATCGACCTCCGGAACGTCGAGAAGGGGAAGTCGCCGCTCGCCTCGGTCGCGTCGTTCGTGAACGCTCCGTGCCCCCGGTGTCGAAAAGCCGGCCGCCGCGAGGTCGACACGATGGACACGTTCGTCGACTCGGCCTGGTACTTCCTCCGCTACATGTCGAGCGACCGGACCGACGTCGCGTTCGACCGGAAAGCGACCGACGCGTGGTGCCCCGTGGACCAGTACGTGGGCGGCGTCGACCACGCGTGCAAGCATCTCCTCTACGCGCGTTTCGTCACGATGGCGCTCCACGACATTGGCCTCATCGGCTTCGAGGAGCCGTTCAAGCGACTCTTCCACCAGGGGAACATCACGAAGGGCGGCTCGAAGATGTCGAAGAGCCGCGGAAACGTCGTCAACCCCGACACCTTCGTCGAGAAGTACGGCGCCGACGTTTTCCGCATGTACCTCATGTACATGGGGACGTACGCGGGCGGCGGCGACTGGAGTGACGAGGGGATCGCCGGCATCGAGCGCTTCCAGCTCAGGCTCTGGCGGCTCCTCTACGCGACGCGCGAGTCCGCGCGAAAAAGCCGCGGCCAGCCGGGCGGGGCCGAGCTGAAGGAGCTGCGCTTCCGCCTCCACCACACGATCCGGAAGGTGACCGAGGACACGGGGACGTTCTCGTTCAACACGGCCATCGCGCGCATGTTCGAGCTCCTCTCGGACCTCGAGGACTACGTCCGCGCGAAGGACGAGAACGTGGACGGCGGCTTTCTCGCGGAGGCGCTCGACGACTTCGTCCGGCTCGTCGCGCCGTACGCGCCGCATCTCGCCGAGGAGCTCTGGGAGCTCCGCGGGCACGAGGGAAAGAGCGTCTTCGACGCCGGCTGGCCGGAGTTCGACCCGAAGGCGCTCGTTCGCGACGAGATCGAATACGTGATCCAGATCAACGGCAAGGTGCGGACGAAGGAGACGCTCCCCGCCGGCGCGGCGCCGAAGGAGCTCGAGAGCGCCGCGCTCGCCCACCCCCGGATCGTGGAGCTTCTCGCGGGCCAGAAGCCGAGGAAGGTCATCGTAGTCCCCGGCCGCCTCGTGAACATCGTCGTGTAAAAAACGGTGCCTGGCACCGTTTTCTACGCTTGACCTCGCGGAGCGGTTCGAACACTCCCGCTTCGCCATGATGAAGCACCTCGAGATCCTCGCCGCCGCCGGCCTCGTCGTCGCCGAGCGCCGCGGCCGCGAGCGCTGGAACCACCTGAACGCCGTCCCGCTCCAGCGTGCCTACGAGCGCTGGGTGCGTCCCTACGAGGCCATCTGGGCCGAGCGCCTCCTCCGCCTCGAGACAGCGGCGGACGCCGGCACGAAGAAAGGAACGACTCGCATGCCCGCCGAAACCGCCGCGAAAGTCGCCGTCGTCGAACTCGAGATCGAGATCCGCGCGCCGCGCGACCGCGTCTGGAAAGCGCTCGTCGAGAAGACGGGCGAGTGGTGGCCGCGCGACTTCTACACGGGGGCGAACCCCAAATCGTTCGTCATCGAGCCCCGACTCGGCGGCCGCATGTACGAGGACTGGGGCGGCGGGAGCGGTCTCGTCTGGGCATTCGTGATCGGCATCGAGGCGCCGCGCCTCCTCGTCCTCCAGGGCCATCTTTCGACGGCGTTCGGCGGCCCGTCCACGGCGTACCACACGTTCACGCTCGAGGAGAAAGGGGGCGGGGCGACGCTCGTGAAGCTCTCCGACGGCGTGCACGGCAACGTCGACGCGAAGAAGACCGCGCAGTCGCGCGAGGGATGGCGAACGATCGTCGCGGGAAGCCTGAAGCCGTTCGTCGAGGGGAATCGCGGCTAGTCCGGCACGAGAGGACACGGCATGAGGATTTTGAGCTGGTTCGTTCCAGGCCTTGTCGCGCTCGGGATCGCCGCGCCCGTTCTCGCGCAGCGCGACCCGACGGGAACGTGGTCGGGGCAATTCGAGCGGGAAGGCTCGACGCTCGAAGTCGAAGTCGTCATCGCGATCGGCGCCTCGGGCTACGCGGGGACCTTCTCCTCGAAGCAACTGCGTGCGGTCTCCGTCCCTCTCTCCGACGTCCGATTCGACGATCCGCGCGTCCGCTGGCGGCTCGTCGGGGATGCGACGATCACTCTGTTCGAAGGGATCCTGGACGGCGACGGGATCGCGGGGCGGCTGCGCGACGGCGACGACTCCGGCACCTTTCGGCTGCGCCGGCGGAGCGCGGCCGCGGAGCCGCTCGAGGAGGAATCTCTCTCCTTCACGAACGGCCCCGTGTCCCTGAGCGGGACGGTGATCTACCCCGGCGGCCCCGGGCCCTTTCCCGGGATCGTGTTCCTCCATGGCTCGGGAGCCGAGAACCGCTCCGCCTCGCGATTCCTCGCGAACGAGTTCGCGCGGAGAGGGGTCGCGGCGCTCGTCTACGACAAGCGGGGCGTGGGAAGCTCGAGGGGAGACTGGCGGGACGCCGGATTCGCCGAGCTCGTGGGAGACGCCGCGGCCGCGATCGAGGCGCTGAGAGCGCGGCCACGGATTTCGGCCGATCGCGTCGGAATCCACGGCCACAGCCAGGGCGGCACCATCGCACCGTGGGTCGCCGCGGAGTGCCCTCGCGTCGCCTTCGTGGTCGCGTCCGCGGCCGGCGGCGTGTCGATGTCCGAGATGGAGGCCTACAGCGTTCGGAATCTCTTGGCTGAGCGCGGGTCGCCGGAAGCCGATCGCGGTCTCGCCGAGCGCTACGCGAGGGCGCTGGCATCCTCCGCGTACGAAGGCGCGCCTCGCGACGAGCTCATGGCCGTCTGGCGGGAGGTGCGCGATCGCCCCTGGGCGTTCGCGCCCCCGGCGGAAACCGATCCCTACTGGTCGTTTTCCGCACGGATCGCCTCCTACGATCCGCTCGCATTCTGGGCGCGCGTGGCCGCGCCCGCGCTGCTGGTCTACGGCGAGGCCGACGAGCGCGTTCCTGCGCGAGAGAGCGCGTCACGGATCGCGGACGCGTACCTGCGATCCCGAGGATCGGGCATGCAAGTGCTCGTCTTCCCCGAAGCGGACCACGGTTTCCGGCGACGGCCGGCGGCGAAGGCGTCGTTTCGGTGGCCGACGACGGTGGAAGGATACCCGGACCGATTGATCGACTGGGTCCTCGACGTCGTCGCGCGCCCTGCCGAGATCCCGGTGTGGTCTGAGTCGCCGAAGCCGAGTCCGCAATCATTCGTCACGCGGTTTCTGCAGGCCTTCGACGATCATGACGTCGAAGGGATGCTCGCGCTCGCGCATCCCGACGTCGAGTGGCTCGTCGTCTCGGCGTCGACGGTGACCGTCGAGTCGGCCGGATCCGCCGCGCTGGGAAAGGGAATGAGATCGTACTTCGCCTCGATGCCCACCGTCCGCGCGGCCGCCGAGGATTGGACGATCTCGGGCCGTTTCGTCGCGGTCCGCGAGCGAACGCGCTGGCGCGGCCCCGACGGTCATCGCACGCAGAGCGCGTTGTCCGTCTACGAGGTCGAAGACGGCGGAATCCGGCGCGTCTGGTACTTCCCGGCGCAACCCTGATCCGCCGGCCGGCCGCCGCTATCGGCCGTCGTTCGACCTCGCCGGGATCGCGCGCCAGACGAGGACGCCGAGCGTCACGACGGTGAGCGGCAGGACGAACGCGGCCATCAGGAAGCTGAACGCGGGCAGCGAGTCGTGCCCGGTCGCGTCGAGGACGAGGAACGCCGTGTACGCCGCGTAGTACGCGAGGAGGAGCACTCCCTCCCATCGATCGATCCGCCGGCCGGTGAAGACGATCGGGAGGCACGCGATCGCGACCGCGAGCATGACCGGGACGTCGAACGCCATCGCCTCCGGCGGAACGCGGATGCCGTCCGGGGACACGACGCTCGCCACGCCGAGGACTCCGAGAATGTTGAAGAGGTTGCTCCCGACGACGTTTCCGACCGCGATGTCGCGCTGGCCGCGGATCGCCGCGAGGACCGACGTCGCCACCTCGGGAAGCGACGTCCCCGCCGCGACGATGGTGAGGCCGATGATGAGGTCGGAGAGCCCGAGGGCGCGGGCGAACGCGACCGCGGCGTCGACGAGAATGTCCGACCCGAGGACGAGCATCGCGAGGCCCGCCCCCGCGATCGCGGCGGCCGCGGCGAGCGCGCGCCCGCCCGGACGCGCGGCCTCGTCGCGTGCCGCGATCTCGCGATTCTCGCGACGCGACACCCGGATGGCGAAAACCGTGTAGACGACGAGGCCGCCCGCGAGGAGGAGGCCGTCGATCCGGCCGATCGTCCCGTCGAGCGCGAGGAGCGCCATCGCGAACGACGCGGCGATGACGAGCGGCACGTCGATCCGGACGAGCTTCGCGTCGACCGCGAGCGGCGTGATCGCGGCCGAGAGGCCGAGGATGAAGAGCACGTTGAACGTGTTGCTGCCGACGACGTTTCCGAACGCGACGTCGCCGCGGCCGGAGAGCGCCGAGACGACGCTCACGGTGAGCTCCGGAGCGCTCGTTCCGAACGCGACGACGGTGAGGCCGATGACGAGCGGCGAGAGCCCCGCGGCGAGCGCGAGCCGCGACGCGCCCCGGACGAGCGCCTCCGCGCCCACGACGAGGAGCGCGATGCCCGCGAGAAACAGCCACACTTGGACCATTCCGCGGCCGCCTACAGGAGGCCGAGGAGAGCTGAGTTGAAGCGGTCCGGCATCTCGAGCATCGGGAAGTGCCCGACCCGGTCCCAGACGCGGAAGTCGAGATCGTCGATGAATCCGTGGAGCGCCTCTTCCTCTTCCGGCCGGAGGAAAGCGCGCGCGTGGATCGCGATCACCGGGACGCGGATCGGATCGGGCTCGAAGTACCTAGGATCGGAGAGGTTCTCCATCGCGCTCACGAGAACGTGCTGCGGCGTGAGCGAGATCGTGGCGATCGCCTCCGCGCGGAGCGCCTCGCTGCCCGGCGTCGGGAGGAGCGCCTCGACGAACCGCGCGATCGCCTCCTTGTAGGCCTCGCCGCGGAACGGAGCGACGAAGGGCTCCAAGGATTCGCGCGTCCCGAACGAGGTGACCCGCCCGTCGTCGAACACGAGCGCCTCGACACGATGAGAGTCGAGCCGGTAGAAGTGCCGCACGACGAGAGCGCCGAGACTGTGTCCCACGAGGACCGCCCGATCGACGTCGGCGTCGTCCATCACCGCTCCGACCGCGCGCGCGAAGAGGTCAACCGTGTAGTCGATCCGCGGCGCGTCGCTCTCCCCGTGACCCGGAAGATCGATCCGCACGACGCGCGCGCGCACGGCGATCGGATGCACCTGCTCGCGCCACGACTCGACGCTGCCGCCCCATCCGTGGACGAACACGAACGTCTTTTCTCCCCGACCCTCGACCGCGTAGTGGACGCGATGTCCGTCGACCGTCGCGAAGAGCGATTCGGGGAGCCCGGATCCCGTCGAGCGGCACCCGGCGACGGCGAAAGCGCAGAGCGGCGCGACGACGAGAGGAGCCGTCTTCATTCCTTGGAGCGCTCCTGCGTCACCCAGATCGGACTCAACCACGCCATCGAAGGGTTGCCGTGCTCGTCGGAGTCGTTCTGGACGACCCACACATAGTAGTAGCTCTCGTCGCCGCACGCGTCGTCGTGCGTCTCGAGTCGCGCCCGGCGCCCGTCGGCGACGAGAGTGAAGGCGACGGCGCCGTCGCGGACCACGACCGCCTCGCGGATCTCGTCCGTGCCCTCGATCTCGACGAGGATCCGCGGCCGGCCTCGCGTTTCGATGGCCTCGCCCATGAAGCGCCCGTCGATCCGGAAATCGATCCGGATCCGCGCGTTCGTGATCGCGTAGTTGCGCCGGCGCGAGAGCGTCTCGAACACCCCCGCTCGGGTCAGCTCCCGCGCGAGCACCGCCGTCCTCGCGACGGGACGCCCTTCATGCGAGTCGCTTCCCCCGACGAACCCCGTGCGGCGTCCCGTCGAGAGGAATCGCCGCACGTTCGACTCGCCGTGGACGTCGTGCTCTCGTCCCCGGTGGAGGAGCGTGTCAGGCCACATCTCGGTGTTCGCGATCACCGACTCGTTCGCGCGGTCGCAGAGGAACTGCTCGCTCGCGTCGGCGCCGTCGCTCGGGTGGAAGTTGTGGACGAGCCCGCCGTTCGCGCGAACGGCGGCGGCGAGGAGGTCGGGCGTCGAGGTCGCCGCGTCCTTCGCGCTGAAGAGCCTCTTCCCGATCTTCCGCGGGAAGTAGACGCACTTGTGGATGAAAAACCGCGGCGCTCCGTCGAAGAGTCGCTCCTCCTCCGTCCAGCACTCGGGCTGCGAAGTCCACTCGAAGCCCGCGACCGCGACGAACGCTCCGTCCGCCGTGTGGCGGTCGGCCGCGTCCTGCGTCGCGATCCACGCCGCCTCCGGCATCCGCCACGGCAGAGCGCCGCCGAAGTCGTGGCCGGTCACACCCGACGAGCGTGAGGACGACGAAGAGCGCTGCCTCGCGTGTCACGCGGCTCACTCCCGAAGCCGGTTCACCGTGTACCACACGTCCGGGTGCTCGAGAGGCCGGCCCGCCGCCGAGACGATCCCGCGCGCGTGAAGCTCGTAGACCTCGCCCGCCACGACCTCCGGGAGGACGAGGGAGACAAGGAGTCCGTCCTGCGAGACGCGTGCCGAAGCGACCGGCACCGGAGTATTCCCCACCTCTGGCGAGCCGTACGGCCGATGATAATGATAGTGAAACCGCTGGAGCGACCAGCGCGCGGGGTCCGCCGACGCCTCCGCGTCGACCGGCTCCGTGAACGAGAGGACGAACCCCTCCCTCGTGAGCGTCATCGTCCGGATGGCGAACGGCGTCCGTCCCGTGAAGCGAACGATCTGCAGCCCCTCGCCCGCGCCCCATCCGCGGAGCGTCTGGCCGACGACGAGCGCCGATCCGTCCGGGGTGAACGCGAACCGCCCATTGCCTCGGCGCAGTCCCTGGCCCTCGATCAGCCGGAAGACCGCGCCCTGCCACTCGCCGCCCACTCTCTCGAGCGCCACGCGGAGGATCGTCTCCGTCGTCAGCTCGCCGATCAGGCACTGTCCGGAAAAAGGCCCGAATTTGCCCCCGGTCGCGTCCCAGACGGGCTGCCCCGGCGAGTTGCAGAGCTTCCCGTGCGGAAAGAGGATCGCCGGACGGTGTCGCATCGCGTCGAGCGCCCCGACCGGCGTCGCGAGCGGATCGCCCGTGAACGCGGGATCCCAGACGAGGCTCGACGGGTGCCCGTGGAAGCCGCCTTGCCGAACGTGATGGAGGCACGACGTTCCCACCCAGTCGCCCTGGTTGTCGGAGGCGAAGAGATCGCCCTCGGGCGAGATCCCGAGCCCGAACGGCTCGCGGAGGCCCTTCGCCCACGGGATCGTCTCGCCCGCGCGCGTCACCTTCAGGATCCAGCCGCGGTACGGCACCGCCGAGAACATCCGGCCTTTCCGCCCGTCGGGCGACATGATCCCCCGGCGGACGTCGAAGATCCCCTTGAGGTCGGACGCGCACCCGAGCCCGACGAAGAAGTCCCCGGCGGCGTCGCGGACGGGCCCGAACGCGTACTCGTGGTAGTTCCCCGAGAGCCCCCACGCTTCCGAGAGCGACTCGTGGCGGTCCGCGACGCCGTCGCCGTCCGTGTCGAGGAGGCGCGTGAGCGACGGGCGGTCGGCGACGAACGCCTCGCCTGTCTCTCCGGCGACGATGCCGAGCGGCTCGTGGAGCCCCGACGCGAAGAGCTTCCACGAGCCCCGGTCGAGATCCGCCGCGAACACGTCGCCGTGCCGGTTCGTGACGAGGAGTTTCCCGCCGTCGCTCGCGAATGCGACGCCGCTCACCTCGGACGCGACGCCGGGCGGGATCGCGACGTCCTCGACGACGTAGGCCGGCCCGTCGGAAGCGAGCATCACGAGGGCGAAAAGAAGCGGACTCACCGCGCGGTCTCCGCGATCGTCACCGTGAATTCCTTCCGAGTGACGCGGAAGACGTCGCCTTCTCTTTCGGCTCCCTCGCACGCGACGCCGTCCGCGCCCGCGAGAAAGAGCGGCGCGTCGAGCGAAGACACGCGGTAGTCGAGCCGGATCCCGAGCCGGTCCGCGAGCGGCGCGAATCGGACGCTCGCCCCGACGCCGTCCGCGGTGAAGAAGATCTCCGGGCCCTTGGCGGTCATCGCGTGCCCGCGATAGCGATACGCGGCCGCGCGCGCGGGATCTCCGACGCGGAGCGCGAGGCCGCTCTTCCCCGACCGGAAGAAGACGTGCCCCAGTAGCTTCGGCAGCGTTTCGCCCTTCTGCGCCCACGCGGGCGCCATGTCGAGGAAGTCGCCCTCCCACGCGTAGAGCAGCCGGCAGTCGAGCGTGTCGAACGCGCACGAGACGAGCTTTTCGAGACCGATCGCGATCGCCGCCGGACTCGCGTCCGGGAGGAACGTGCGGAGCACGATCGGACGCCGCGCATGGATCGTCGCGGTCGCCCCGCCGCCGATGCCTTCGGGCGGCGGCAGGTTCTCCCCGAGCGAGAGCGCCGCGCGCAGCTCCTCGATCCGCGCCCTCGTTTCTTCGAGGTCCATCGCGGCGAAATAGCGCGGCATCGAGGTCCCCGAAATGAGCCGCGCCGGCTCCCGCATCCACGCGCGGAACCACTCGGGCCGGATGCGCGCGTGCATGAAGCGGAGATCGGGCCCGCGCGTCCCGAGCGCGGCGAACTCCTTGTAGTCGTGGCACGAGAGGCACGAGTACTCGCTCCGTCCGAGGAGCGCGAGCCCCGCGAGCCGATCGTCGCGCGAAGGCTCTCGCTCGGGCTCTCCCTCCCCCGGCTCGACGCCCGCGTGCGCGGCGAGCCCGCGGACGAGCGGACGGACGCGCGCTTCCGCGAACTTCGGCATGCGAATCCCCATCCACGGCCGCACGCGTCTCGTCCCGACGAGGACGCTCTCGAGCCAGGACGCGCGCATCTTCTCGCCCGCGACCGTGAGCGGCGGCGGCGTCTCCCGGAGAGCCGCCGTCGGGCCCTCGGCGTCGAGCGCGTGGCACGCCGTGCAGCGGAGCGCGCGCACTTCGCGCCGGAAGGCGTGGACGGGCGCGGCGCTCCGGTCCGGCGTCTCGCGCCGCGCCGCGAGGAATGCTCGGAGCGCTGCGCGCTCGCCCGATCCGAGCGAATACTCCGGCACCGTCCCGGGAACGGCATCGGCGAGACACCCGCGAGCCGCGTCGAGCCGGCCGAAGGGCGGGGCGACGAGCGCGTTCGCGAGCGCTCGCGAGAGGAGCGCCGTCATCGAAAAACGAATGCGCCAGGCGAAGCGAACGTCGTACGCGCGGAGGAGCACAGCGTGCCGCCCCGGACCGACGTCCACCTCGATCGTCGCCGGGCGCCCGACGTTGTTCTTCGAGCTCGAGAGGACCGTGCGTCCGTCGATCGCGAGATCGAAGACGTCGTCCACCTCCACGGAAAACGCGACCCTGACCGGCCGCGACGCGGAGATCGTGCGGCGAAAAAAAGCGGTCGCTCCGTCGGCGTCGGGGAAGATCGCGCAGAGCTCGCCGTCGCGGCCCGGAAACGGCTCGAAACCGTCCCCGATCGGCTCCAAGACGTCGCCGGGAAAGGGCCCCGCGATCTCGAACTCTCCGCCGTCGAAGCCGAGATCGGCGTCCGTGAGCGCGAGAGCCCGCTGGCGAGCGGCGGGCTCGGGCTCAAGATCGTGGCACGCGAGGCATCCGCGCGTCAGGGCGATCTCCTCGCCGCGCCGGGGATCGCCGGGCTCGAAGGGAGGCGGCCCTGCGGGCGACCGCTCCGCGACGAGCGCGTGCGCGACGTCGAGCGCGAGATCGTCCTCCGACGCGAGAAACGCCGTGCGCTCCTCGCCGGTCGCCCCCTCCGGCACGGCGAGACGGAAGAGCGCGGGCATCGCGCCCTCGGGGTCGATCGCGCGCGGATCGAGGAGATAGCGCGCGAGCGACGCGGCATCGGTCTTGTCGCCCTGGCGTCCGAGCGAGCCCTCCGCGTGGCACGCCGCGCAGCCGACCGACTCGATCGCTTCGCGGCCGCGGCGCTCGCGCTCGGCGTCCGCCGCGTGCACCTTCGGTCCGCCGCCCTCGGGAGCGAGGCGGGCGAGATACGCCGCGACGTCGCGGCGGTCGCGCGCGTCGGGGAGGAGCGCGGGCATCGTCGCGTCCGCGCGAAACGCGCGCGGGTCCTCGAGCCATCGCTCGATCCACTCCGGACGCAGGCGCTCGCCCGCGCGCGAGAGGTCGGGCGCTCGTCTCGCATCGAGCCCGGCGTGGCACGCGCCGCAGCGGAGCGCCTCCGCGAGATCACGGCCGCGCTCGATCTCCTCGAACCGCGCGAGATCGGGCGGCGGGTCTCGGTGAAAGAGGACGGACGGAGGGATCGGCTCCGTGTCGAACCCGTCGCCGCGCCAGAGCGCCCGGTATGCGACGGCGCCGTCCGGACGCCGGATCTCGATCCGGATCGCGTGCTCGCCTGTTGGAAGCTCGAGCCCCGCCTCGCCCGCCTCCTCGCCCCCGACCGAGACCCGGGCCGGTCCGGGGAAGAAGAAGCGCCCGCCCTCGAGCACGAGGAGAACGCCCGAGAAGACGGCGTCGAACCGGGACGAGAGCGCGGGGTGGATCGACTCGTCCCCGGCGAGAGAGAACGCGGCGCGCGAGACGACCTCGACCACTCGGCGTTCGCCGTCCGAGTACTCGGCGACGAGGCCCGGACGAAGCGGCAGAGCGAGCGCGAGGAGCGCGGCGAGCCCGGCGGACGGCGCGATCGGCAACGGGAAACCTCCCTCCGGCGAGAGAGGGATCGTAGCCGATGGCCTCTACTTCTTCATGGGCTTGAACGAGAAGACGATCTTCTTCCCGCTTTTCCCCGAGACCGTTGCGGTGAGGGCGCCGTCCTTTTTCTTCGCGTAGGCGATCGCCGTCGGGAAATCGTGCTCCGGGTTCTCGAAGAGAGCTTCCTCGCCTTCGACACGCGAAAGCTTGAAGTCGGTTGCTCTCCCGCCGTTCGGCTGCGCGACGTAGTAGATCCCGTCGGCGCGCTCGACGATTCGGAGGAACTCGAACTCGATCATCTTCCCGTTCCCGCCTCCGACGGTGCGGCTCATCCCGAGCATCGCGCCGCCCGCGGGCTTCATCCAGTGCTCCTCGACCCGGCGGGACCCGCCGTCCATCTCCCACGACCCCGAGATGAAGGCGAGATCCTCGATCGACGGCTTCGGGGGGGCGGCGGAGACGAACAGGGCAACGGAGAAAACGGCGACGCCGAGAGCGGCGATGGCTCGTGTCTTCATGGCTCAAAGAGCCTAAAAAACGGGGGCGAGGCCGTCTTGTCGAAATCCGACACGGCGCCGAAGATCGCGGCGAGCGAGTCCTCCGCCGAGATGCCGGCCGTCGGCGGGACGCCAGCGAATTCGCTGAACTCGCGGACGAGGTGCGCCTGATCCGAGTAGCCGAGGTCGACCGCGAGCGCGGCCCACGACGCGACCCGGCCCCTTTCGCGCGCCGCGAGCACGGCCCGGAAGCGCGCGATCCGCGCGAACCGTTTGGGCCCGAGGCCGACCTCGCGCAGGAACCCGCGCTCCAGGCTCCGGCCCGACAGCCCCGCGAACCGCGCCATCGCGTCGACCGAGACGCGGCCGCGCGATCGGACGGCGAGATCGGCCGCGGCCCCGATGCGCGCGTCGGCGCGGCGCGAGCCGGCCGCGACGAGGAGCGCCGCGTCGAGCGCGGCCGCCCGGGCCTCCGGACGGGACGGCGCGCGCCGGACCGACTCCTCGAGCCGGCTCGCGAGCTTCGCGTCCACGTCGGCGAGCGCGGGCGTCGCGTTCCGGTACCGGTCGAGCGGGGCGCCGACGAGCGGGTAAGCCCCCGCTGGCCGGAACCGGATCCCGACCACGTCCGCTTCTTCCGAGGGAGAGAGCCTGAGCGGTCGGTCGATCTGGCCGGCGAGGAGGGCGCGCGGCTGGACTGTGCGCGTCCCGTCGGCGCCCAAGCGCGCGAACGGCTGGGCGAGGTGCAAGACGATCTCCGGACGGCCGTCGGGGAAGATCGGCTCGACGCCGCCCGGCGTCGCGCGGCCTCCCGACAGGAACCAGTACGTCTCGATGCGCCCTCGGAGCGCGAGCGCCGGAGGGATCTCGCGGTACGAGAGGGCCGCCGTCACTCGTTCCTCATCAGCACGACCACGTCCGCGATCTCGTCGGTGAGCGCGAGGTCGAGGTCGCCGTCGCGGTCGAAATCGAGCGGCACGGCGCAGGAGGGATTCGACGGCGCGTCGATCTGCCGCCAGAAGGAGAACGTCCCGGTCCCGTCGTTCCGGAAGAAGCGCCAGAACCCGCCGCCGAAACTCGAGAGGATCCAGTCGAGGTCTCCGTCGCCTTCGAGGTCGCAAAGATCCGTCGACACCGCGAACGCGCCGAGCCCCGTGATCGCGGCGGCGCCGAGCGTGCCGTCGCCGTTGCCGAGGAGGATCGAGCCGTTGCCGTCCCCCGAGTTCGCGGTCGAGGCGTCGAGTTGCCCGTCGCCGTTCACGTCGCCGAGCGCGACGACCCACGTCCGCCCGCCGGTCGCCCGGGGCGGTCCCGCCGGAGCGAACGCCCCGTCGCCGTTCCCGAGGGCGACGGAGACGTGGGAGCCGTCGCGGCCGGCGACGACGAGATCCGTGATCCCGTCGCCGTCCATGTCGCCCGCGGCGAGCCCGTACTCGCCCGTGACTCCGCCTTCGAAGAAGGCCGCCGGCCCGAAGCCGCCCGCGCCGCCGTTCGTCATGAGGGAGAGGTCGTCGCTGCCGTTGTTCGCGTTCACGACGTCCATGTCGCCGTCGCCGTCCGCGTCGATCGCGACGATGCCGTGCGGATCGTCTCCGACAGCGATCTCCTGTACGCTCCGGAAGCTGCCGTCGCCGCGTCCGAGGACGATCCAGGCGCTGTCGCTCGACGAGGCGGCCACGCAGAGATCGGTGTTCCCGTCGTTGTCGAAGTCGGCGGCGTCGTTCGGGCTCGCCTCGACGCCGATCGGCGTCGGCGAAAGATAGTCCGAGTACGCGCCCGTGCCGTCGCCCCGGTTCATGAACACTCGGAGATCGGCGCTCACCTCGTTGACCGTCGTGAGGTCGGGATACCCGTCGTTGTCGAGGTCGGCCGCGGCCGCGCCGTAGATCCGCGTCTGCTCGCCCCGGTTGTTCGAGAGGACGGCGATCTCGAAGAAGCTCCCCGACGACGGCGAGACCTCGACCCCGAACTGGAACGCGTATCCGCGCGGCCGAAGCGGCGAGAGGTCCTCCGCAACGACGAAACGCGAGAGGTGGACCCAGACGGTCTCTCCCGCGGCGAAGGGCCGGCTCGGCGCGAACGTGACCCGGCGACGGTCGGCCGAGAAAACGAACGCGCCGTCCGCCGTTCCGGTCGACTTGCCGAACACGCGGAACGTGCCGGGGTGGATCGAGCCCCGCAGGACGGCGCGGTCGAAGGCGAGCGAAATCGCCGTCCCCGGGCGAGCGCTCGAGTTCGCCGCGGGACGGGTCCGGACGACGGACAGGCCGTCCCGAGGGACGGCGACCGGCACGGGCTGCGCCCCGGCGTCGGACGCCGCGACGAGCGCGATGAGCGCGACGAGTCTCATGCGAAACATGGTCGTCTCTCCTTCGACGGGTCGTGCGCGCGCCCATTCTACCCCCCCACGACCGAACCAAGACTGCGGAGAGAGAGAGTCGGTGAGTGAGAGAGAGTTCTTCCCGTTCGACCCTCGCCGTATAGAATCCCTCGCGACGCGGCCCGAGCCACGAAGCCGTCGCGGACGCGGCGTCCGCGACGCGCGACACCGAAGCAAGAGGGTTGAGAAGAGATGGCCGACGCCGAGATCAGCGTGCTCCGGCCCGCCGAGCGCGGTTTCGGGCAAACGTCGAGGAGGGACGCGTGGTGGGTCGCGCCGCTCGGCGTCCTCGTCGCGCTCTCGAGCTTCGTCGTCTACGCGACGTGGGCCGCGTTCCAGGGCGACCATTACACTCACGGCCCCTACCTCTCGCCCTTCTACTCGCCGGAGATCTTCGGCGACTCGCCGCACTCGTGGTTCGGTCCGAAGCCCGCGTGGTGGCCGGCCTGGCTGCCCTTCTCGCCGGCCCTCCTCATCCTCTGGGCCCCCGGCGGATTCCGCCTCACCTGCTACTACTACCGCGGCGCGTACTACAAGGCCTTCTGGGCCGACCCGCCGTCGTGCGCCGTTGGCGAGCCGCGCGTCCAGTACCGGGGCGAGAGCGCGCTCCCGCTCGTCGTTCAAAACGTCCACCGGTACTTCCTCTATCTCGCGCTCGTCTTCCTCGTGTTCCTGTGGCACGACGTGTGGAACGCGCTCTGGTTCGCCGACGCCGCGACGGGAAAGACGACTCTCGGGCTCGGAGTCGGCACTCTCGTGCTCGCGGCCAACACGACCTTCCTCAGCGGCTATGCGCTCGGCTGCCACTCGCTCCGCCACCTCGTCGGCGGCGGGAAGGACGAGCTGTCGCGATCTCCGGCGCGCTTCGCCGCGTGGCGCTGCGTCGGCTGCCTCAACTCGCGCCACATGCGGTGGGCCTGGATGAGCCTCTTCTCGGTCGCGCTCGCCGACCTCTACGTACGGCTCTGCTCGATGGGAGTGATCGGGGACTGGAGGATCCTGTGAGCGCGGCGCGGCGCCGAGAGGGGAGCCGGCACTGATGCCCGCCTGGACCGAGCACGAGCACGACGTGATCGTCGTGGGCGCCGGCGGCGCGGGGCTTCGCGCGGCGATCGAGGCCTCGGCCTCGGGCGCGCGCGTCGCGATCGTCTGCAAGTCGCTCCTCGGCAAGGCGCACACGGTGATGGCCGAGGGCGGCATCGCCGCGGCGCTCGCGAACGTCGACGACCGCGACGACTGGAAGGTCCACTTCACCGACACGATGCGCGGCGGGCAGTATCTCAACAACCCGCGCATGGCCGAGCTGCACGCGAAGGAGGCTCCCGAGCGCGTCCGCGAGCTCGAAGCCTGGGGCGCTCTCTTCGACCGCACCGCAGACGGGCGCATCCTCCAGCGGAACTTCGGCGGCCACAAGTACCCTCGCCTCGCGCACGTCGGCGACCGCACCGGGCTCGAGATGATCCGGACGCTCCAGGACCACGGCATCCACCGCGGCATCGATGTTTTCATGGAGTCGACGGTCGTCGAGCTCCTGAAGGACGGCGCCCGGGTGACCGGGGCGCTGGGCTACGACCGCGAACGCGGGCGGTTCCACCTCTGGCGCGCGGGCGCCGTCGTCCTCGCCACGGGCGGGATCGGCCGCGCCTACTCCGTGACGAGCAACAGCTGGGAGTACACGGGCGACGGGCACGCTCTCGCCTACGCGGCGGGCGCCGCGCTCATGGACATGGAGTTCGTCCAGTTCCACCCGACCGGAATGGTCTGGCCGCCGTCCGTCCGCGGCATCCTCGTCACGGAGGGCGTGCGCGGCGAGGGAGGCGTCCTCCGCAACAAGGACGGGCGCCGCTTCATGTTCGACGACGTGCCGGAGAACTACCGCGCGCAGACGGCCGACGACGAGGAAGAGGGCTGGCGCTACACGCAGGGCGAGAAAAACGCGCGACGGCCCCCGGAGCTCCTGACCCGAGACCACGTGGCCCGCTGCATCGTGCGCGAGATCAAGGAGGGCCGCGGCAGCCCGCACGGCGGCGTCTTCCTCGACATCGCGTGGATCAAGGCGCGCCTTCCGAAGGCGGCCGACCACATCAAGCGGAAGCTCCCGAGCATGTACCACCAGTTCAAGCAGCTCGCGGACATCGACATCACGGAGACGCCGATGGAGGTGGGCCCGACGACCCACTACGCGATGGGCGGCGTGAAAGTGAACGCCGACTCGCAGATGTCGACCGTCCCCGGGCTCTTCGCCGCGGGCGAGTGCGCCGCGGGGCTTCACGGCGCGAACCGTCTCGGCGGCAACTCGCTTTCGGATCTCCTCGTATTCGGGAAGCGCGCGGGAGAGCACGCGGCGGCGTTCGCGCGCGAGAACGGGCGCGGGACCGTCGACCCCGCGCGCGCGGACGCCGCCATGCGCCGGGCGCTCGAGCCGTTCGAGAGGAAAGCGGTCGCGGGCGCCGGCGATGAGAACCCCTTCGCGATCCAGTCCTCGCTCCAGAAGACCATGCAGGAGCTCGTCGGCATCGTGCGCACCGAGGGCGAGATGTCGCGCGCGCTCGAGGAGATCGAGAAGCTGAAGACGAGAGCCGCGAAGGTGCCCGTGGCCGGCCACCGCGAGTACAACCCGTCCTGGCACACCGCGCTCGACCTCGTGAATCTCCTCACCGTCGCCGAGGCGGTGACGCGCGCCGCGATCGAGAGGCGAGAAAGCCGCGGCGGCCATTTCCGCGAGGACAAGCCCGGCCGCGACGAGGCGCTGGGGAAGGTCAACGTCGTCCTCGTGCGCGCGGACGGCGGCGAGATGAAGGTGTCGCGCGAGCCTCTGCCGCCGCTCCGCGACGACCTGAAGCGCGTCATCGAGGAGATGAAGTGATGGCGAGCGCCACGTTCCGCATCTGGCGCGGGGACGCGAGCTCGGGCGCTCCGCGCGACTATTCGACCGAGGTTTCCGAGGGCATGGTCGTCCTCGACGCGATCCACCGGATCCAGGCAAAGAGCGCGCCTGACATGGCGGTGAGGTGGAACTGCAAGGCCGGGAAATGCGGGAGCTGCTCGGCCGAGGTGAACGGCATCCCGCGCCTCATGTGCATGACGCGCCTCTCCGAAATCGACCTTTCGAGCCCGGTGACCGTCGAGCCGATGAAGGCGTTCCCGGCGCTCCGCGACCTCGTGACCGACGTGTCGTGGAACTACCGCGCGAAGATGGCCATCCGCCCGTTCAAGCCGCGCCGCCCCGACGCGCCCGACGGCACGTGGCGCATGGCGCAGGCGGACGTCGACCGCGTTCAGGAGTTCCGGAAGTGCATCGAGTGCTTCCTCTGCCAGAACGTGTGCCACGTTCTCCGCGAGCACGGGATGTTCGACGAGTTCTGCGGCCCGCGCCTCCTCGTCCACACTGCCGCGCTCGAGATGCACCCGCTCGACGTCGAGGACCGCGCCGACGAGCTGCGCCGCGCGCACGGCGTCGGTTTCTGCAACATCACCAAGTGCTGCACGAAGGTCTGCCCCGAGAGCATCACGATCACCGACAACGCCATCATCCCGCTCAAGGAGCGCGTCGTGGACCGGTTCTACGACCCGCTCACGCGCCTCTTCGGGCTCTTCCGCCGACGCCGCGAACCGACGAAGCTCTGACGGAGTCCTCCATGTACGAGCTCAAGCTCCTGTCGAAGGACGCGATCCCCGCCGCGCTCGAGAAGGCGGAGCGATACCGGTTCCTGAACGAGCCCGCCGAGGCCGAGAGCATCTGCCTCGACGTACTGCGCGTCGATCCCGAGAATCAGCGGGCGCTCGTCCTCCTCATCCTCGCTCTCACGGACCGGTTCGGCCGCGACTATGCCGTGGGCGTGACGCCGGCGCAGGATCTCGTGATGAAGCTGACCGGGGAGTACGAGCGCGCGTACTTCGCGGGCATCGTCGCCGAGCGCCGGGGCAAGACGGCGCTCCAGAGGGGGACGCCGGGCGTCGTCGCCGGCCAGTTCCTCCGCGAGGCGATGGCGCTCTACGAGAAGGCCGCCGCGAAGCGCCCGCCCGGGAACGACGACGCGATCCTGCGCTGGAACACGTGCGCGCGGATCATCACGCAGAACCGGATCCCGGAGGACGAGCCCGAGGAGCGCTCGGGGGTCGAGCTCGAGTAGATAAGGGGCGCCAAGCTCACCGACCGCGGCCGATCTTCCACCGGCCGGCCTCGGCGCCGTTCTTCACGAGGACGTACTCGTCGAAGTGCGCGACCGCGAGGCACGAGTGGACGGGCATGATCCGGACGCGCTCGCCGACCGGAAAGCGCCCTTCGATCCTCCCGGGTGTCGCGGCGCGGACGATGCCGTGCTCCTGTGAGAGCGATTCGACGCGCAGGCCCTCCTCGAGGCCGCCGTCCGGGGCGAGAAGCGGGCCGTGGCCGAGCTCTCGGGCGACGTGCGCCGGACCCTGGTCCTTCGAGAGCGCGAGCGCGCCCGCGTCGACGACGAAGTGCGACGCGCCCGTCTGGTGCGAGACGACGGACGCGGCGATCGTCACGGCGACGTCCTCG
>Ga0187892_10001147_pt1 | contig 63169 bp, 45 predicted proteins | sample MA1701073metaG_FD_139345 | JGI IMG/M metagenome (GOLD analysis project Ga0187892, IMG submission 139345) | Bio-ooze microbial communities from a basaltic lava cave in the Kipuka Kanohina Cave System on the Island of Hawaii, USA - MA170107-3 metaG ... | reverse complement strand
GGGGGGGGTGGGGGGGGGGGGGGGGGGGGGGGGGGGGGGGGGGGGGGGGGGGGGGGGGGGGGGGGGGGGGGGGGGGGGGGGGGGGGGGGGGGACGTTACCGCACTTTGTCGCGATCCCCGCTGGAACGCAAATGGTAACGGTCACTAATGCATCCGGAAGCTGGAATCCCGGCGGATCATCATCAGGACCCGATGGCGGAACATCGAACGGCGGCAACACGAATCTGAATGGCTATGACGGAATCTCCGGTATTGTTCACACCAACCGCACGATGTTCTTGGTCGGCGTTTTCCTGGATGACAACGCGCCCAGTGGAGTGTCACCGTCGTCATTGACATTCGCCCATCCCGAGAACTTTTTAACATTATCGCCACAACTGCGTCAACAGTTTTTTGTTGGCGATGGCCTGACAGACACTGGTACAGAGGTGCAACAATTCATAGTCCCGGTTGGCACCACACGACTTTACCTCGGCGTCGCAGACGGATTCAGTTTCAGAGGCAACGCCGGTTATTACGGTGACAACACGGGCCAAGTGACTGCGACTATTGCACTACACCCTGCGGAAGGACCTCGTTTCGGGCGAATTGTCTATCTTGACCTAAACCGCAATGGACGACGAGATCCCAGCGAGCGGTTCATCACGACAGATGCAGACGGCAACTACGCCTTCGAGAACTTGCCGCCCAACGAATACGTTGTAGCCGAAGAGGTCCCGCCGGGTTGGCTACAGACCGCGCCTAGCAGCGGGCGCTACGTCGTTTATGTTGCTGCCGGCGAGACGGTTGAGAACTTGGACTTTGGCAATGTCGAAGCTCCCGCCGGCCACCAGAATGAGTCGCCGCTATTTACCACCAGTGCTCCCGAGAACGCCACGCAGACGGTGGGGACGCTTTTCCGCTACGACGCCTGGGCCTACGACCCCGAAGGCGATCCGCTGACGTTTGACCTGGTGAACCAGCCAAACGGCATGGTCGTCGACCCGCTGACCGGCACCGTCGTCTGGATTCCACGATCGGACCAGGTTGCCGAGCAGCGCGCGATTCTTCGCGTGCAGGACGGAAACGGCGGCCTTGCGCTGCAATCGATCGATATTACTGTCGTCGCGCAGAACGCGGCGCCCCTTGTCGTCTCGAAGCCGCCGGGGCCGGCGACGGTTGGACTGCCGTACAAATACCAGATCCGCGCGTATGACCCAGAGGGGGACGCGCTGACCTACATGCTCGAAACGCCGATCGTCGGCATGAGCGTCAACGCAACCACGGGGCTTCTTGCCTGGAATCCCACCTCGGTGCAGCTCCCGTCGCAGCTCGTCAAGGTCCGAATCGACCCGGCGGCTGGCGAGGATACGCTCCACGAGTTCACGATTCCGGTGGTGCCCACCTCGACTAACCGAGCACCGACGATCGACTCGACGCCCGTGGTGAAGGCGCGCGTTGCGCGGACGTATCTCTACGACCTCACGGCAAGCGACGCGGACGGCGACCCACTTGTGTACATGCTGGACACGGACGCCCCCGGCATGACGATCGGACTCGACGCGGGCGGCATGCCAAGCGCGCTCCCAGGGCTCCTTCGCTGGACACCCACCGAGCAGCAGGTCGGCGACGAGTTCAACGTCCGCGTGACAGTAACCGACGGGCGAGGGGGCTCCGCTGAGCAGGAATTCTTGGTTCACGTCGTCTCCTCGTCGGAAAACGATCCGCCGGTGATTGTCTCGGTGCCGCCGAGCCTCGCCACCACCGCCGGGCAGGAATACCTCTACCAGTTAGTGGCCGATGACGCCGACGGCGACCGGATCATTTGGACGCTTATCGAGGCGCCGCTCGGCATGGTGATCGACCCCTCGACCGGCCTTCTCCACTGGACGCCCGGTGTAGACGACGTGCACGCCCATCTGGTCACGGTGCGAGCGACCGACCTGGTCGGCGCATCCGGCGAGCAGACCTTCACGCTCGACGTGCACTGCGCAAACCAGCCGCCCGCCATCATCTCGCGGCCGCCGACGCAGGGGGTGAAGGACGAGCTTTACGTTTACGCGGTGCGCGCCGAAGACCCGGAAGGGGACGCGATCACGTTTGAACTTGGCAGCCAGTTCCCGAGCGGCATGACGATCGACGCCCAGGGCGTCATCCGCTGGACGCCCACGATGGCGCAGGCCGGGCAGTCGCACTCGGTCGAGGTGCTCGCGCGCGATGCTGCCGGCGCCGGCCGGCAGACGTTTTCGATCTTTGTGGCGACTGCCCCGCCCAACAAGCCGCCGGTGATCACAAGCCTTCCACGGACGCAGGCCTCGGCCGGCGCGACGTACCGCTACCAGGTCCGCGCGACGGACCCGGAAGGGGACGCGATCACGATCATGCTCGAAAACGCACCACCGGGCATGGCGGTCATGCCAGGCAATATCATCGAATGGACCGTGCCGCTCGATACGCCGCAAGGCACACTGCCGCCGCTTACAGTCATTGCCACCGACACGCCGGGCGGCAAGGCGCGGCAGACGTACGCGATCACGATCAAGCCGAACGCGCCGCCCACGATCGAGCCGATCGCCGACCAGCAAACGCGGATCGGCCAGCTCTTCCGCGCGAGCGTGCTGGCCCAAGATTCGGCCGACGACCGTCTGACCTACGAAATCGCCGGCCCGGCCGGGATAACGATCGACCAATTCGGGCGGATCTTCTGGACAGTGCCGCTCGACGCCGCGACCGACGTGCCAATGCCGGTCACGGTTACCGTAACCGACCTGGCCGGCCAAGAGGCGAGCGAAGATTTCAACGTCACCGTTTCGCCCGACGACCAGGGCCCGGCAGTGTCGCTCAGAATCGGCACGGGTACCTCTCAGATCCTCAGCGATCCGGTCCGCTTCAATCTTGGCACGCCCACGTTCTTTATCGTTTCCGCAACCGACGAGGTTGGCGTTGCGAGCATCACGGCAGAGCTAGTCGACGAAGGCGGGGCACGAACCCAACTTGCGCTTGACGCGAGCGGCCGCGCCGACCGCGTGATGACGACAAAGGGAACATACAACGTGGTGGCGACGGCGGTCGATTCAAACGGAAACGCGACCCAAGTCACGCGGCAATTATTGATTGTCGATCCGAGCGACACGAACCCGCCGCAAGTCACCATTATCTCACCGCAACCGGACGCAATCGTCACCTACCTGACCGACGTAATCGGCACGATCGATGACCCCGAGAACCAGCTCTTCCGCTGGGACGTGTACGTCATCCGCGCTGACCTGGTCGATCCGGCCAATCTGGATTTCAACAACCCGAACTACAGAAAGATTGGCAGCGGCACGACCGAAGTGACGAACTCCAAGCTTGCCACGTTCGACCCCACGATGCTCACCAACGACGGCTACATCATCTGGGTTGTGGCATACGACACGACGGGCCAAGGCTGGGCCGAACCGGTAAACGTCCGCGTCGAAGGGGAGGCGAAGCTCGGCCAGTTCCGCCTGGAGTTCACCGACCTGCAAATCCCGGTATCCGGCATCCCGATCACCATCACGCGCACCTACGATACACGCGAGGCGGCGGTTCGAGGCGACTTCGGCTTCGGCTGGACGCTCGGACTTCGCGACGGAAAGATTCGAGAGACGGCGGCGTATGGCGCGGGCGGCGCACTCGTTGGCGACAACACTTTCATCCCTGACAGGACCAAGGTCTACCTCACCGGGCCCGGCGGCGAACGTCTGGGCTTCACGTACAAGGAACAAGTTACCGGCGCCGACTTTTTCGGAACTGTCTACTCCAGACCGTATTTCGTGGCCGACCCCGGCGTGTACCACACGCTCTCAATTGATCAGACGACCGTCATCCGCGGTGGATTCTTTGGGGAGCTAGCCGGTGGGATCAATCCGGACGTGTTTACGCTGACCACTCCCGACGGCCTCAAGTACCGCTACAACCAGTTCAGCGGCTTGCAGTCGATCACCGACACCAACGGCAATGTTCTCACGTTCAAGACCGACGGCATCTACCTCGGCGCCTCGCGGCAGGTGACCTTCCACCGCGACGGGCAGGGGCGGATCACGAAGATCAGCTATCCATTCACCGAGGAGGATGGCACGGCCGTCACGCACGAGATTCGCTACGAATACGACGCGAAAGGGGACCTCCGCGTCTTCAGAAATCAGGAAAAACTCGAAAGCCGCTACCGCTATCTTGCGACTCCCGCCCATTTCCTCGACGAAATGCTCGACCACCTCGGCAACAAGGTGGTGAAGACCGAGTACGACGAGAATGGACGGATCAAGAGTGTCACCGATGCCAACGGCAACCCGGTTGTGTACGACTACGACCTGGAAAACAACACTGAGACGGTGAAGGACGCCAATGGTAACCCGACGCTGCTAACTTATGACGAGCAAGGGAGGGTAGCTCGCGAGGAGCAAAAGGACCCAAGCGGCGAGACGCTTCGCACCACAATCTATGAGCACGCCGACCTAGCCAATCCCTTCAAGGAGACCAAAGTCACGCGCTTGGTCGACGAGCTGGGCGGCGGCACGCGCGAGATCGTCACCCGTTACAAGTACGACGCGCTCGGCAACACGACCGAGGTGACCGACTCGATTGGCACGCGCTCCTTCAAGTACAACGGCCGAAGCAGTGTTACCGAAACGAAGGACGAGCTTGGCCGGATCACAACATTCGTTTACGACGCCGCCAACAACTTGCGGCAGGTGACGAACGCGGTAGGGGACTCAAGCCTGATCGGCTACGACTCACAGGGCCGGCCGACCACTTACCAGGACTTCCGCGGCGCGATTACGACGTTTGTCTACACCGGCTCGCAAACGCAGCCTCGCGAGATCCACAATCCGGGCGACGGCAGCGTCAAGCAGTTCGACTACAACCAATTCGGCCAAGTCACGAAAACGACCGACGAAGCCGGCGTCGAGACCATTTACGCTTACGACGCCTCGGGGCGGCTCATCCGCGAGCGCACCGGCGAGGACGCCCCGGTCGAGTACCAATACGCGGGCGACCTGCAAACGAAGCGCATCGTCCGTCGTTCGAACGACGATTTGGTCACCGAGTACGGCTATGACGCCGCTGGGCGGCTCAAGTTCGAGATCAACCCCGCTGGAAACGTGACCGGTTATCGGTACGACGCCAACGGCAACCGCACGATGCTCGGCACTTGGGGGACCAAGGCCGATTTCGACCAGGAGGATATGTCCGCCGGCGCCGACCCGCATGCCACGTTCCAGCAGGCGACCTTCCAGCACAAGTTCTTCTATGACGGGGCGAACCGGGTGGACTTCGAGGTCGACGACTACGCGCTCTCGCTTCCGGCCGCAAGCGACTTCGAGCGGATTAAGCTCGACTACGAGTACGACGACCTTGGCAACCGGTCCAAGATCATCGACCGCAACGCTCGTGTGCGGACGTTTGGATACGACGATCGGAATCGTTTGGTCGAAGAGTTGTGGTTCGAGAATGTGGCGGACACCACGCCCGATCGATCGTTTGAGTGGGTGTACGACGCCGTCGGCAATTTGGAACGAGCCACCGAGCACGATGCCGCGATTGGCTCTCCGATTCTTTCTCAGTACACCTACACCTACGATACGCTCGGCCGTCTTGCGACGGTCGACAACGCCGGCACGCTGGATATGCCAAATGTCGTACTCTCGTACGAGTACGACGACAACGGCAACCGCGTTCGCGTGGAAGACAACCTCGGCGTCGCGGTCGTTTCGAACTACGACGCGCGCAATCGGCTTGATACGCGCACGTGGGTCAACACGGGCGTCGAACATGCCGTGGATGAGGTGCTGGTCGATTTCGACTACTGCAATTGCGGGCAGATCTCGCGGATCAGCCGGTACACCGGCACCACCAATGATCCGGCCAACCTGGTCGGCTGGTCCGACTACGGCGACCACGACCTAGCCGGGCGCGTTCGGCACATCCAACACAACGTACGGCGTAGCGGCGCCGATGTGGTGCTGGCCAACTATCAATACGGCTTTGACGAGATGGGCCTTGTCAATAGCCTCGACTACACCAACGAAGACAGCCAGCACGATTTCGCGGTCGACTACCTCTACGACGAACTCGGACAGTTGACTGACGCCGACTACTCCGATGAGACGACAACCAAGGGCGTGTACGTCGACGAATTCTACCGCTACGACGACCGCGGCAATCGCACGGAGTCTTACCTGCACGGCGCCGGCTACGAGACGATCGCCGGCAACCGGCTCGCCTCCGACGGCGCCTTCAACTACGAGTACGACAACGAAGGCAATCTCCGCTTCAAGCGCCGAATCGGCGCGGAATCGACCGACTTCACCGAATACACGTGGGACCATCGCAACCGGCTCATCGTGGTCGAAATCCACGAGCCGGGCAAAGTGACGCGCGTGGACTACACGTACGACATGGATGGCCGCCGCATCGGGATCGAAACGCGCCAGGGCGTAAACGAACCGACGATTATCACGAACGTCACTCGCATGGTCTACGATGGAGAACAGGTGTGGGCGGATTTTGATACCTTGGACGTGATCAGCGCCCGCTTTCTCAATGGCGACAAGATCGATCAGATTCTTGCGCGATTTCAGACGGGTACTGCACAAAGCATCGGAACTGCCTGGTACCACACTGATCGTCTTGGCAGCGTTCACGATTTAATCGATAGCGATGCTGCTTCGATCGAACATATGGCCTATGCAAGCTTTGGACGAGCCTTACAAAATGGAGGTGGTGCTTCGAATGACCGATTTGCGTTTACCGGACGCGAACGCTCCGTGGGCGAAAATCTATATTTCCATCGCAGCCGCTATTACGCGGCCGACGAAGGCCGGTTCTTAAGTCAAGATACTTCGCAGTTTGGCGGCGGAGACGTCAACTTTTATCGATACGTAGCGAATAGCCCAACTAACTCCACGGACCCAACCGGGAGGATTGCTATACTTGAATACGTTCAGACAACAATCACCTTGCTCGACTCTCCAGCACTCGCGAAGGTCGGATTCTTTCATGGGATTAGTTATGCGACGTTTAGCTACGTAGGATATTTTTTCGAGACCGGCAGCCAAGCCGGCGCTCTGGATCTGTTGCTGCGGGATCTTGGACGCTTGCTCTTATTCAACTGGGTCGTTTCCGTCGCGGATGTTGCGGGCCAAGTCGCCGAAGTTCCGATTTCCCCTTTGGGACTTGTGGGAACATATGTTGGAGGATATGGCGTCAGCGGAAAAGGAGAGTTAGTTAAACTACTCAAATTGCACTTGGAACAGGAAGGTCAGATCGTGCTAGCGTCCCTTTTAGACGCATCTTCAACTGGCGAAAACATTGTTGATGCTCTTGGGCCGCCCAAGTTAGACGGCAATGTTGACGAATCGTCATTCGGAGGTTTCATCAACGGATTGCGAACATTCCTTAGAATCTTGTGATTGCACGGCTCACTTACCGCTTACGTGCCCGATCGGCGATACGTTGTTCCCTGTTCGCACAAACAGTGTTGCGATCCGCCAGTTAATTCTCCATTGGACACAATCATCCTTCGCATAAAGTGGGTTATCCGAAACAAGAATTTTGCGCTAGAACAGGGGTATGCAGGATGATGGGCCGCCCGGTGACGAAGCGCTTCTAACTGACGAGGTACTGCCGCCGGCGTTTGCCGGAGGAGTCGATCTCCACGCGGACGAACTTCGTGAGCTGATGGAGCAGGCGCTTCGCGGTTGGCTAAGTAAAACGCCATCTGAAAATACTCGCGAAAGTTACGAACTAGACCTCGGTCAGTTTCTATCGTTTGCCAAAATCGGCCGGCATGAGCTCGAGCGCTTGGCGTCGGTCCGGCCAGAGCACGTGGCTGCCTGGCGGAAAGCGCTTATGCAAGACGGCTGCACGAACTCGACAATTCGCCGAAAGCTGACTTCGCTTCGCTCGCTTTTCTCGTACCTTCAGGTCTACGGATACACCGGAGCGAATCCAGCCCACGGAAAGTTCGTAAAGGCGCCATCTGTTCCCCGTGACGGGAAGACCGTGGCACTTTCAGAGAGAGACTGTAGGCGGCTGCTCGACGCTCCAGACCCAATGACGCCTATCGGCGTTCGCGACCGGGCGCTATTTGCGGTGCTTGCGTACACCGGCTCTCGTGTCGGTGAGGTCGTGCGTCTTCGTGTCGGCGATTTTAAGACGACCGGCGAACACCGGGTGCTTAAAGTCTACGGCAAAGGAGGAAAGGAGCGCTCCGTACCGCTTCATCCCGAGGCAATAGAGCGTCTAAACGCCTGGCTCGCTGCTTCCGGGCTAACCGACGACCGCGAAGCTCCCCTCTTTCCCCCTCCCCTCGCCTCGCGCGGCAAAGGCAAACACGGATTTCGCCGATCGGCGCTTTCGGTCCGTGCGGTTGAGTACCTGGTCGACCGTTACGTGCGAAAGCTCGGCCTTGACGCTGCCGTCACTGTCCACTCGCTTCGCGTCACGGCACTCACCACCGCGCGCGAACGGGGCTCCGACATCATCGACCTCCAAGACTTCGCCGGCCACGCCGACCCGCGGACTACCCTCACCTACATCCGCACGCGCGATCGGCTCTCCAAGTCGCCGGCCTACGTGCTCAAGTACTGAATACCCGCATCGAATACAGACTTCGTCGCGTCGATCCAATGTGGCCAAATGGTCGAAATATGGGTTAGAATACCCATATGGAGCCAATAACCGAGAAACAGCACATCGAAGTCACGCCGGGGACCTGCGGGGGTAAGCCTCGAATTGCGGGTCACCGCGTTCGCGTCCAGGACATCGTTCTTTGGACCGAACAGGGACAGTCTCCCGACGAGATCGTCCACCACATCCCCACCATCACGCTCGCAGATGTGCATGCTGCGCTCACCTACTATCACGACCACCGCGATCAGATTGATCAAGACATCCGGGAGGAGTTCGACGTTTCGACCAAGATGAAGGCCGCTTCAGGTCCTGGACTCCTCGAGCGCGTTCAGGCAAAGGATGCCAAGTCAGATCAAATACCATCTTGACGAGAGCATCTCGAAGGCGATCGCCTCGGCTCTTGAGTCTCGTGGGATCGACGTTACGACGCCGGTGGAAGTCGGGCTTCTCGCGGCAAGCGACGATCAGCAGCTTGCGTTCGCGAGCAGCCAAAGTCGAGTGCTAGTTACCAAGGACCACGATTTTCTTCGTATCCACGCAACCGGCATTCCGCACGCTGGCATCGTGTATTGGACGCCGCCGCAGAAAAACCTGGGCGAACTCGTCATGTTCCTGTCGTTGCTAGCCCGCGTTGACTCGGCAGAGGACATGGCCTCACGCGTGGAGTATTTTTAACGGCCCATGTGCGAAGATCAAGTTACTACACTTCTTCGTACACGGCGCGATGCTCCGCTTTTCCCTCCTCCCCTCGCCTCGCGCAGTAAGGGCAAGCACGGATTTCGCCCATCGGGACTTACCGCTACACGCAAAAGCTCCGGGTTGACCCGACAGTTAGCAGGTCGGTTCGCCTGACGACCACACCCGACCTCCAACGCAGGAAACGCTCACGAACGATCAACCGCCATGACCGATCTTGCTATTGATCGGCCTCGCATGTGATGCTTGCTCCAATCGAGAGGAATCGCGCGATGAAAAAGCCGCCTAACTTTCGCGCGCCGGATTTGCCGATTCCGCCAGAAGAATTCGCGGCTGCATATCCCGGCGGATTTACAATCCGCGATGAGGCCAATGCACTCACCGCGTTCGCCTTTCGGAATGGTCCGTTGGAGAACCTTCACGCCGGCAAGGCTTCGCCGCTTACCAATGACCCGACCTTGAGCCGGTTCACGGACGCCGAAATGAAGGAGCTGATGATCAACGCTTCGACGAAGCTCGCCGAACTCTTGACCTTGCGAGAGCGCGATCGTTCGCAATATCTGCGCGTCCTCCAACACTACGGCGTGATGTATTGCCGCACGTGGAACCGCTGAGCGGGGAATTGCGCGAGAGCCAAGTGCGATACTCCGACGATCGACCTAGCTGGCCAGACCAGCTCGGGTAATATCCCCCTTAATCCGCGCATGCGTTCGGCTCACCGCGTGGGCCTGGCCCCACCTGGCGTCGCTCGACACCTGGGGTAACAGAAGCGGCATTACTCGTCACGAATGCAGTTTTTCATCGGCCGTGTTATCATTGGTCGTGGAGGTGCGAATATGAACCTGACGCTGCACTTGACGCCGGAAACCGAGGCAAAGCTCAAAGAGCAGGCTGCCTTGAGCGGAAAGAGCTTGGAGACGCTCGCCCTGGAAGCGCTTGACGACAAGTTGGCTTATCTAGACGACTACACGTCGCCGATCCTTTCCGGGGAAGCGTGGCAAGCAAGATTTGACGAATTCCTGGCGACTCTGCCTCGTTCGAAAGCCACCTTTGTAGACGATAGCCGCGAGAGCATTTATCCGGATCGCTGATGATGCTCGTTCTCGTCGACACCAACGTGCTTCTGCGTGTGGTTGAATTCGGGAGCCGCGGCGGCATTTTGCGCGAGTTGGAAGGCAGTCAGGTGGACGAGATGGCCCTAACTGTGCCACGATAGATAGATGATGCACCCGAGTCAGCGATCAAACACCGACAAACAGGAGGTCAGCCAGATGACGGAGGACGAAATGCTGAACCGTATTACCGTAGATCCCGCGATTTTCGGAGGGAAGCCGATTATCCGGGGAATGAGAATGGCCGTGGAACACGTGCTCGGAATGCTGGCCGCCGGAGACACACCCGAAAAGCTGCTCAAGGAGTATCCGTTTTTGGAGGCGGCCGATATTCAAGCATGCCTCGCCTACGCCCACCGGTCGCTTTCCGGCGAGCAAGTTCATGAGCGGATTGCTAGGACCGGCACTTCGTGAAATTCTTGCTCGATGCCTGCGCGTCGTCGCGCACTCTCGAATCCTTTCTTTTGGACCGAGGGCACGATGTCGTGTCGGCGCTTGCGATCGACCCCAAGGCCAGTGACGAGGAGTTGTTGGAGCTGGCGCTTCGCGAGGGCCGCGTTCTGGTCACAGAGGACAAGGATTTCGGCGAACTCGTCTTCGTCCGACGCCATCCACATGGGCCAATTATTCGGGTTGTCGAGCTCAGCGTCGATGAGCAGGTTCAAGCGATGGTTGAACTGTTGGACCGTCACACAGCCGATTTGACCGGGCCGATGTTGGTGACCATCACCCGAGGCCGCATGAGAATTCGCCGCGGAACGTGACCGAGTCTGCGAATCAACGTACCGAAACCGCATCGAGCAATGACGTGGTTAAGAACCCGATTCTCAGCCGGAATCAATTCACGCTCTCTTCGGCCGCCGCCTTCGTCGTACTTCTTGCCATCGCATTCGCTATGGCCCGAGGCGGCATTGATACCGTCTATTGGGGCCGGGTGGCCGGATTGGGCATAGGCTCAATAGTCGGCTACCACCTCGGCGGTATACGGCCCGCCATTGCCGGCGGATTCATCGGGCTCATCGTGGTGACGTTCGTTCTTCCTGCGTTGCTATCGCTTTGACGCAAGATTGCAATGCTCGCCACGTCCGTCGTTCCGTTAATCGACCGCGGCCAGCGCCGGGTCACCCGCAACATCGTCGAGCGGATTACACCAGCCAAGCGTTCAAAGTTATTTAGCCTGGGCTTTGGTACGGCGCGTTGCCGATAACTTGGCTTCGTCCAGCGCACGCTCGACTGCGGCGGGGGGGAGCTTTCGGACAACGGCGAGAAGCTCCTCCGGATCGAGTTCGCTAAGACGATTGTCGAGGGGGATAGTCTGGCTTTTCCTGCGCCGCCGGGTCTCCGCTGCAACTCGGTTGCAGGCCGCCTGCCACGCTCCTTCACGCTCCGAGACAAAATCACGATACCGAACGACTACTTCAAGTAACTCCGTAAGTGCATCGGAAAAGCCGCGACTACCGTCGTGCCCGAAGATATGGGCATGTTCATGAAGAAACACAGCGAGGGCATGTGCAAGATCGCTAGCAAAAATATCACACGATAGGAAGACCTCCACCGAATACCAGGATCGTCCGTGCTTTAGCATACCCAGTACGGCTTCTGTCTCCGCCACGGTATAAAGCACCCGGCGGCGGTCGAAGATTGCGTGAACCTCAGGCGCGAGGCCTTTGAGTAGATCACGAAGTACGTCCAATGCGGACTGCTCGGCATCGGACGGGCGTCTTGACTCTTTCTGCGTTGTCTCTCGGTGCGCTTTCGCATCGAGTTCTTTGATTGCCTCGGCTGCAGAGCAAACGCCGAACTTGGCAAAATAGCCAGGCAGCACCCGTTTGCCCTCGGCTTTCCATCTATTTTCCAGCGTTTGCAGGCGCAGCTGCTGGGCAAGGTCGACGCTTAACGGTGACCGAGCGAAATAGGCGTCAGCAAAGAGCTTTGCCAGGTTTGGCCGATCCCATTCTCTCACGTAGTCTGCAAGTTGGCTAAGCAACGGGTGCCCCTGCTCCCAAATATCGCGGGCGTTTTCCAGAACAATTGAAGTCCCATGATCTCGCAAGAATTTGCGTGCCAATACGCGATAGGCGACCTCGCGTAGTTCTTCGTTGAAAGCGCGGCGATCCCGGTCTTGGCCAATCTTTTTATCGATTTCGGGGCATGACTTGTCGACGGCAAAGACAAGCGGGAGATGCGGAATGTCGCTTCGACGGAGATGGCGGTAGAAGATGTGACCGCCGGATTCTCGGGAAGCTACACGATGTATGCGAAATCCTTTGTTTTCGAAGAGGAGGTCGCCAAGAAGAGGGTTCGAGTCGTAGTAGAAATGCGTGAGGCCCGACTGCATCGCCTTGACGAGCGTTTTAGGCGGCCGCAAAAGATAAAGGGTGTTCCCCGATTGGAAATCCGGGAGCCGAAAGAAATCATAAACGAGCGGATAAAGCTCTGTTTCGCCCGCTGGTAGGTCGTCGACCCTGATGACGACTGCGTGGTTCCCAGAAACTGCGGCGATGGGAACGTTGAGATTCCTAAGGAGACATACGGCCGCGGCCTTGAAGCCCTCCCCGTACTGGCCGACATCATCTTCGCTCTTCTCGGAGCCCAGAAAATAGAGCCGCTTCAGGTCAAACTCGCTCGGAGCAGCGATTGTGACGAGGCCGGGCTTCGCTAGAACCTCGATCCGGTCAAGTTGCTTGCGATTGGCATCGAAAAAATTCTGCATGAGGTCTCGGGCGATGTAATCCTCAGGCCAATCGACACCCCATGCGGTCGTGACCGAACTGGTGAGAGTTTCCAGGTGGTTAGCACCTCGGAAACCTAACGATTCAAGCGTTTGCTGCCCCTCGGCGGAATTCATTTCGGGCCGTCCTGCGAGCGAATGGATGGAGGTTGCGATTTGCCACTCATTTTACAGCGAGATTCAGTCTGAGCCAAAGTTTATCTGGTGAGAGTCGCGCTCAATTGGGCTCCGCGGAGAAGTCGATCGTTTGCGAAGCAACGGCTTGCTCAAGTGTTTGAATCCGTCAAGCCGGATCGCGGACGACCAGCGGCAGCAATCTGCCAGCACCCGCTCCCCTTGTCTTATCGGGACCCATCCGAGCACAATTTAGGGTCACCACTCGGGAGGTTTTAGCCGAGAATCGCGCGGCAGGGCCTCAAGTTCAAATGGACGAAGGTTCACACCTGGCAATCACGCCCATCCGATTAGCAACGGCCGCTGATCTGGACGCGATCAACGACATCTACAACTACTACGTGCTTCATTCAACTTGCACGTATCAGATCGCGCTGGAAACCACGGAAGGTCGCTCAGCCTGGTTTGCCGCGCACGATGCAAACTACCCCATTACGGTGGCTGAAGGCGAGGGCCGTGTGATTGGATGGGGATCGCTCTCGCCGTTTCGTCCGCGCGCAGCATATCGTCCGACCGTCGAACCGTCGGTATACGTGCATCATGACTATCACCGCCGCGGCGTTGGACGCGCGCTGCTAAGCGACTTGATCGACCGCGCCAAATCGCTTGGCTTTCACAGTCTCATCGGCGGGACCGACGCAGAACAAACCGCAAGCCTCGCGCTTCAAACGAGTCTCGGATTCGTCCGTGTGGCGCATCTGCGCCAAGCGGGCTACAAGTTCGACCGGTGGCTGGACGTTATCTACATGCAGCGGATGCTCTAGCACCATGCCGCCGCGAACATCTTCGTTGATTGCACGGCCGTACTTGGATTGGCCGCGAGCGACGATCCAAACCATTGCAATCTAAGACCTTAGCCGGGATAATCCTGCATCCGGCGTTACTTGCCTATTAGGCGGCGCGCGGTTTGCCAACGGGCGCGCCGCCGTGCCTGCGGCACGAAGGTCTTGAGCGGAATTCGACGGGGGCTGATCGTCCACACCATGGACGCATTACATGCAGGTCAGATTCTTACCGGTTCGCTATTCAGCGAGCCGATGCGCGTCGAAACCGTACGCCCCAATGGCGACGGCGCGTGGGTGGTCGGGCTTGTCGGCACTCGTACGGAGCGATTCCGCAGCGTCACGCTGACCGCCGACGATATTCGCACGCTCAACGTCACCCAGGCCGGAAGTGATTTCTCGGGTGATGGCACACTGCTTCGGCTCGGCATTCAGGCGTACACGCTCGGCATTTCCTACGAATTTGACCCCTACTTCGGCCTTTCGATCTCGCGAGTCGATCCCCTCCCCCACCAGCTTGAAGCCGTCTACGACTACCTGCTAAAGCTCGCTCGCGTGCGATTCCTGTTGGCCGACGACGCCGGCGCCGGCAAGACCGTGATGGCTGGCCTCCTAATCCGCGAGCTAAAGCTCCGCGGCCTGGTCGAGCGGATCGCCGTAGTCGTGCCGGCGAACCTAGCTTTCCAGTGGCAGCGCGAGTTAAAGGAAAAATTCGACGAGAAATTTCTCGTCGTCAAAGGGAGCGATATTCGCGAGCAGTTCGGCGTCAATCAGTGGCTCGAACAGAAGCAGATCATCACATCGCTCGACCTGGCGAAGCGGCCCGACATTCTGCCCGGCCTCCGGCAAGCGCGCTGGGATCTGGTGATCATCGACGAGGCGCACCGCATGTCCTGGTCGCCGCCGTCGCGAAAGACGGCACGCTATGCGCTGGGCGAGCTGCTCCGCGATACGACCGACCATTTCCTGCTCTTGACCGCCACACCGCACAAGGGCGATCCGGACAATTTCACACTCTTCATGCAGCTACTGGACCCAGACGCCTACGCGGACGTACGGTCCATCCGCCAGGCGATGGAGCTGCGCCGAGCCCCCTTCTACCTACGCCGCACCAAGGAGGCGATGGTCTTTTTCCCCGAGCGCCAGGCTGACGGCCACTGGATCGCTCGCAAGATTTTCACCAAACGGATTCCACACACGGTTGATTTCGAGATCGACGGGGACGAGTTTCAGCTCTACCGCAACGTAACGCGGTTCGTGAAAAGCCAGAGCGCCCGCGCGGCTGCCCAAGGTGACGACCCGCGCGCTCGAGCGGTTGGCTTCCTGATGTCGCTCTACCAACGCCGCTTGGCGTCGAGCACCTACTCGCTTCGGCAGTCGCTGCAAAACCGAGTTGCTCGCCTGGAGCGAAATCTGAAACAAGCGCAGCAGCTTGCCCAACAGGCCCCGCTCGAACTTCCGGACCCCGAAGAAATGGAGGAGATGGAGGAAGCGGAGCGGGAGCGATACGAGGAGCTGCTTGCCGCCGTGACGCTCGCGCGAAATGCGGAGGAGGTTCGCACCGAGATCGCCGAACTTCGCGAGCTGGCTGCAAAGGCCACCGGTATCGAAAACGCTGGCTGCGAAGCCAAACTTTCGCGCTTGCAGCACATGCTCCACGACGAGGGCTTTTTTGAGCGCCCGACGCAGCGACTCTTGGTCTTCACCGAGTTCAAGGACACACTCGACTATCTGGTCGACCGGTTGAAGGCATGGGGCTTTCGCGTGGGAACGATCCACGGTGGCATGGGTGCCGGCTCACGCGACGAGCCCGGCACGCGCCTTCATGCCGAACAACAATTCAGAGACGGCGACATCCAGGTGCTTGTCGCCACCGAAGCTGCAGGAGAAGGCATCAACCTCCAGTGCTGCCACATTCTTTTCAACTACGACATTCCCTGGAACCCAAACCGCCTTGAACAGCGGATGGGGCGAATCCATCGCTATGGCCAGACGAAAGACTGTCTGATTTTCAATTTTGTCGCCACCAACACGATCGAAGGCCGCGTCCTGCAGCGGCTTCTCGAAAAACTCCAGGAAATCCGCAATGCGCTCGACGACGACGCTGTCTTTAACGTCGTAGGCGAGGTCCTGCCCGCGGCACACGTCGAGCGCGTGCTCCGCGACTATTATGCCGGCAAGCTCGGCGATGCTGACCTTGAAGACCGACTGCTCAAAGACGTGGACGAAGGGCGCTTCCGTGCTATCTGTCACAATGCCTTGGAAGGCTTGGCGGCAAAGCGCCTCAATCTCGAACTGCTGATCGAGCGCCGCGCCCGCGCTCAAGAACGGCGGGTCGTTCCCGAGACGATCGCGCGGTTCCTCGTCGAGGCTGCCCGAACAGTGCCAACGTTTGCACTAAAGCCTGTCTCGGGCCTATCGCACACCTTTGACCCACCCCGGACGCCGCCTGCACTTCGGCGCTATGAGAGCGATCCCGATTGGAAGCTGCCGACCCTTGCGAACAAGTACCCACGCTGTTCGACCGATCGCGAAACGGCCGACAAAAACCACCTGGAATGGGTCACGCCAGGCCATCCGCTATTCGAGTCGCTCCGTCGGTACACTCTGGCCACCGCCCACGACCATTTCGCCAAGGGAGCCTGCTACTTTTCGCTCGAACATAGTGCACCGGCGCGGATCGACTTCTTTCGTGCACAAGTGGTCGATGGCCTAGGTCAGGTGATTCACGAGCGGCTATTCGCCGTGGAGCATTCGGGTGGCGATTGCCTACGCCTTCGCGAGCCGGCAGTGCTCGGCGATCTAGTTCCGGCCAATGCACCCGACACTTTGCCGGCAATTGCCGAAGCTCCTGAGCCGACCGCGTGGCTGAATGAACATGCACTCCGACCGTTTCTTGACGAGGTGCGAACCGAGCGCCAGGCGGAGGTTGATCGAATCGCCGAGCACGTCGAGCTGTCGCTCACCGAGCTATTGCAGAAGGTCGACGAAGAGATAGGCCGAGCCGCCACTGAGATCGAGAGCAAGATCCAGGGCGCCGAGGGGCGGCTGGCGCAGGCCGAATCGCGGCATGCCGAGATGTTCTCGCGGCGTCAGCGTCGCCGCGAGGAGCTTGAGCGCCAAAAGGCGCTGTCGCTGCAAAACGTGCAGCGGCTCACGAGCGTGCTGGTTCTCCCCCACCCGGAGCGCGAATCGCCCGAGGTCCGCAATCTGCGGCAAGACTTGGAGACGGAGGCGATCGCAATGAGAGTCGCCATTGAATACGAGCGCGCGCAGGGCCGGCAGGTGTATGACGTACACGAGAAGAACTTGGGCTATGACCTCACGAGCCTTGACCTCAACTCCGGCGAGCTTCGTCTCATTGAGGTGAAGGGAATTGGAGCCGCCGACGGCACGATTCTTCTCACGCCAAACGAGCATCGCGTCGCCGAAGATCGACGTGATTGTTATTGGCTCTACATTGTGACCAACTGCAATGCCTCGCCGACTTTCACTCCCGTGAAGGATCCGGCCGCTAAACCTTGGCAGCCCGTCCAAAAAGTGCAGCACTTTTCCCTACCTGCTCGCGCCCTGAGTCGCGATCAGCAATGAGAGATTGTCGATCGAATCCATGCAGCCGCATTTTCCCGACAACGTTTTGAACTCCCTCAAAGATGCCGTAGCGAATGTCTTTTGGACCAAGAAACATCTGCGCGAAGTCCTTGCCCGCTGCGAAGTACCGCGGCAGCTTCTCAATGCGCAGGATTGGAATGGCTACAAGTTTCACATCATCGATCCGATTCTCAATTCGCTGAGCACAACGGAGCACGGCCTGGGTCCACTCCGGCGAATACTTGCCGAAACGCTTGAGTACAAGGACGGCGAGCACCTTCTTTGGTTGCAGGATGGTCAGAAGCGCAAGCGTGAGGCCGAGCGAGCACTGGACCACCTGCGTCTTTTGGTCGAGAAACACGATGAGGCATTGAAAGAGGAACAGGTCGAACAGGCCCGCCGCCGTGCACAAGCCGAGGAGACAAGCTCGAGCCAAGCATTTCGTCAGCGTCTGGCAGCGCTCAGGGACCGTTTCCTGGAATTTCACGTCGCAACAAATCCTCAGAAACGCGGCTACGACCTTCAGACGCTGCTCTATGACCTCTTCATCCTCTTCGACCTTGAGCCGAGAGGCCCTTTTTCGCTCCGTGGCGAGCAAATCGACGGCGCCTTCGTTCTCGATTCCGATGACTATTTGCTAGAAGCCAAATGGCAGAAGGAACCGTCAACCCTCCACGATCTGCGGGATCTCGACGGGGCGATTGCTTCGAATTTAGACAATACGCTCGGACTTTTCGTCTCGATCAACGGCTTCAGCCAAGACGCGCTTCAGCGATACCGTGAAGGGAGCCGGCCAAGGCTCATTTGTTTGGACGGTGCGGACCTGATGCTTGTCTTAGAAGGCCAGATCGACTTGCCCGACCTGCTGCGGCGTAAGCGGTCACTCGCCGCGCAGCGGGGCGAGGTCTTTGTTGCCGCTCGACGTATTCTCTTGGGGGAGGCATAGATGCCAATGATCCCCAAGGAATGCAAGCGGCTGGCTGAGGTGGATTTTCCGATTGCCGTGGTGTCGAAGCATGCGGCGCGCGAGAAATCCATCCGGCATGGGCATCCGTCGACATTGCATCTTTGGTGGGCGCGTCGGCCGCTGGCGGCCTGCCGCTCGATGCTGCTTGCACTATTGTTGCCTGATCCGTGCGACGAGCATTGTCCGAGCGAGTTCAAGAGCAATGCGAGGCGAATTCTTCAGCCGCTCAAGCCGAATATTGGAGCCGAGGACGACGACTTACGTCGTGCACTCTTGGGATTCATCGGCGACACTGCCGACTGGGACGTGTCGAGTCATCCAGTGTGGTTGGAAGTCGGCCGCGGGTTAGTGAAAGCCGCGTGGCCGGACGAGACGCCGCTTGTGGTCGATCCGTTCGCCGGCGGCGGGTCGATTCCGCTGGAGGCGCTTCGGCTAGGCTGCGATGCGTTCGCCAGCGACCTGAATCCTGTGGCGTGCCTGATCCTCAAGGTGCTTCTGGAAGACATCCCGCGGCATGGGCCAGAATTGGCCGAGGAACTGCGGCGCCTCGGCGCCGAGGTCAAAAAGGCGGCGGAGAAGGAACTAGCCGAATTTTATCCAACGGACCCTGACGGCTCGCGGCCCATCGCCTACTTGTGGGCGCGCACCGTGCGTTGCGAGTCGCCAAACTGCGGGGCCGAGATTCCACTTGCTCGCTCGTTCTGGCTCTGCAAGAAGGCGTCGCGCAAGCGTGCACTGCGCTACGAGGTCGTCCGCCCAAAGGGTCAGCCGCCCCACCTCCATTTCGAGGTCTTCGAGCCCAAGAGCGACAAGGAGGTTCCCACCGGCACGGTCAGCCGCGCGAAGGCGACCTGTCCCTGCTGCAATGTTAGCTTGGGACCAGATCGCGTACGCGCACAGCTTCGCGATCAACGTGGTGGCGCCGATTGCACTTTCGATAAGCGCGGTAATCGCAATGGTGGTGCGACGCTCCTGACCATCGTCACGCTCAAACCGGGCCAACAAGGACGACATTACCGCGTGGCAACGGACTGCGACTACGCGGCGGTTCGAAAGGCACAAATGCGACTGACCGAGGTTGCCAAGACGACGCTGCCTGGCGGCTTGAGCACGATTCCCGATGAACCACTGCCGCCGCAGGGTACTCTCGGTTTTCGCGTGCAGTTGTACGGCATGATGCAATGGGGCGATTTGTTCGCAGCGAGGCAAATCGTCTCCAATGACGTGTTGCGCCAAGTAATCTCCAAAGCAAATTGCTCTACCGTAGCGAAGGAGATCCTTGGCGTTGCCGTCAGTCGCAGAACGGACATCGCCAATTCACTTTGTCCTTGGTCATCAACCGCAAGTCAGGTCGTACACCTGTTTGGTCGTCAGGCATTGCCGATCCTTTGGGACTTCGGTGAAACTTCCAGTCTCGGAGAGCAGGCCGGTGATTATTCAACCACACTTTCGACCATGATTCGCGTCGCCGACTCGTTGGCAATGATCACGCGAGTCGGTCAGGTAGATAATGTCGATGCCGCAGAACACTCGCTTACGGACACGTCCTGTGACGTGTGGTTTACAGACCCACCATATTACGACGCCATTCCGTATTCTGATCTTGCTGATTTTTTTCTGGTGTGGCTGAAGCGCTCCATCCATGGAAACTCCTTATTTCGTGATCGCTATGATCCGGCCAATACGCTTTCACCGAAACTTCGCGAGGCGGTCCAAGATGAGACGAAGCACGTTGATGGCCGCCCGAAAGACCGCGTTTTTTTTGAGGAGGCAATGGCTTCAGCCTTCACTGAGGGGCGACGTGTGCTTCGTGACGAGGGAATTGGATCTGTCGTCTTCGCCCATAAGACGACGGATGGTTGGGAAGCCCTCCTGTCTGGCATGATTCGCGGCGGCTGGACGATCACGGGTTCGTGGCCGATTGCGACCGAGCGGCCCGGTCGATTGCGATCACAGGATTCAGCCGCGCTTGCCACGAGTGTCCACCTCGTCTGCCGCCCGCGGCCGGAAGAAGCGCCGACCGGCGATTGGAGCAGCGTCGTTCGTGAACTGCCGAAGCGAGTCGGCGATTGGATGGACCGTCTCGAATCAGAAGGCATCCGCGGCGCCGACCTGGTCTTTGCCTGCATCGGACCGGCGCTTGAGATCTATAGCCGCTACTCAAAGGTCGTCGACGCTGAGGAGCGCGAGATTCCGCTTGGAGGTGATCCCGAAGCGAAGGAGCCGTACTTGCGCGGCTACCTCGCTTACGTCTGGGAGGTCGTCGGTCGCACGGCGCTGGAGCAGGTGCTCGGCACGGCCGAGTCCAAGGCACGCAACGGAGCGGCAGGAGCACTGGAAGAAGACGCACGCCTCACGGCGCTCTTTCTCTGGACGCAGCAGTCGACCGCTGCGAACGGTGGGGGGGCTCGCGCCGAGAATACCACGGAAGAAACCCCTCACCACGGCCCTCTCCCGGAGGGAGAGGGAGAAGATGACGAAGACGACGAGCCGGCCGGCAAGAAGAAGGCCGGCTTCAGTCTGCCGTTTGACGTGGTGCGGCGATTCGCTCAACCGCTGGGCATACACCTCGACGACTGGGAAAAGCGGATCCTCGAGACGCAAAAGGGAGTAGTACGCCTATTGCCCGTCGCCGAACGCGCCAAGCAGATTTTTGGCGAGAACGGCGCCGCCGCCGTCGCCGAACTACTCGAATCCGCTCCCGCCAAAGCCGACACTTTGCAACTCCGCCTCTTCGCGGATGAGCCGGGGCCCAAGAAGGCGGCGCGCGGCCGTAAACGCGCAAGCGTCAATCTATCAGATGAGGAAATCGCAGAGCGCCGCCAGGCCACGACACTCGACCGCATCCACATGGCAATGCTCTTGCAGGCCGGCGGCCGAGCCAATGCCTTGCGATCTCTCTTACAATCCGAGCAAGACCGCGGCCCCGACTTCGTACGTCTGGCCAATGCTCTGTCTGCACTTTACCCGCAGGGTAGCGAGGAAAAACGCTTGTTAGACGCGATGCTCCTGGCAGTACCGAGATAGGCAATGAGCCCCACCCGCGCGGTCTGGCAGATCAGTGGTGGGACAATGGGCAGATCCTATGCGGACGTTTTCTTGCAACATGGTGTCGGACTATTGGGGCCAGGCGATCCCGGGCCCTGGTCAACGGAGCGTTATGCATACGACTGGGCATTGACGGGGTTTCTAAAAAGCTTCGCCGAGGAAGTGCGGAGCGATGACATATTTTTGCTGCGCACCGGACCGGCGACCATTCGCGCGGTAGGCATTGTGGCGAGTGACTATCACTACCTGCACGTATTCGACGACGTTTGCGGCTGGGATTTGCAGCATATGCGCCGTGTCCGCTGGCTGGAGCTTCCGGCAGAATACACGTTCGCCACGCCGGTCTTTCGTGCCGCACCGAGTCGATTCTCGCGAGTGAAACAACCCGGCGTATTGGCATACGTCGATCAGATTCTCGGTTCACCGCCGAACTGGTGGCAGGAGGCGCCATTACCTAAGCTGCCGGATGAAGAGGCCCCGTTGGGTGAAGTGCCGAGTGAAGTTTCTCAAGTTGTGGCTGAGGCTCAGGACCTCATGCCTCTGATGCAAGACGGTATTCGATTTGGCGACTATCCATCCGAGGACGAGATACTTGCCCACCTCGTGGTCCCATTTTTTCGTGCTCTAGGCTGGCGACCTGAGCTGATCGCCGTCAAATGGCGCCGAGTCGATGTGGCATTATTTCGGTGTTTGCCTCGATCACCCGGCAATTGTTGCTGCGTCATTGAGGTGAAGCGCCTTGCTGCCGGGGTCGAAGGTGCGTTCAAACAGGCCAAGGGCTACGTCGACACATTGCAGATCGAGGGCGATATCGTGGTTACCGACGGTGTTCGATACCGCCTTTACGACCCGGCGACCGGCTACACCGGCGTCGCATACGCCAATTTGGCGAAGTTGAAGTGCTCTGCAACGAAGCTGTTTGACAGACTTCGAGCCGCATGAGGTAATCTCCCGCATTAAAGGGCGCACATGGAACCCTGGTACAAAGCCGTCACGCCACGCAAGGAAGTCCGCGAGGGCCGGTCGTTTAACCCGGACGAGTTCGCGATTCACCTGGAGCAGGTGGTCCGCGGGACGGCGCCGGAGGACTACCGCGAGCCGGAGCAGTTCTTTGCGCGGACATGCTTCACCAGGGCGCTTCGCGATCACGCGGGGATGGTGCTTAGGCGCCTGGCCGGCAAAACCGAGAACACGGCGCCAGTCTTGACACTGATCACGCAGTTCGGCGGCGGGAAGACGCACACGCTCACGGCACTGTATCACCTGGCGCGCGCGGGCAAGGCTGCAATCAAGTTTCCCGGGGTCGAGGCTCTGCTGACCGAGGCAGGGTTGGCCGAGGTGCCGCCGGCCAAGGCGGCCGTTTTTGTGGGGAACGCCTGGGATCCACAGGAAGGGCGCGAAACGCCGTGGCTCGATGTTGCACGGCAGCTTGCCGGCGACCGCGGGGCCGAGATCCTGGGCAAGGCGGCACAAAGCACACCGCCGGGCACAGAGGCGCTTGGCAGGCTCTTCGAGGCCGCCGGTGGCGCGGTGCTCATCCTCTTGGACGAGGTGTTGAACTTTATCAACCGGCACCGCGTTCTGGCCGAGCCCTTCTATGCGTTCATCCAAAATCTCACAGTGGCCACGACCGGCACCACCCGCGGCGCCTCGGTAATCAGCTTGCCGCGAAGCCAGGTGGAAATGACCGAGTGGGATTTGCAGTGGCAGGAGCGGATTACCAAGGTGGTCCGCCGCGTCGCCAAGGACCTAATCGCCAACGACGAAACTGAAATTAGTGAGGTGATCCGCCGGCGACTCTTCGAGGACCAGGGGACCGACAAGGTTCGCAAAGCCGTAGCCAAGGAGTTTGCCGACTGGTGTTTCGAGCGGCGAGCGCAATTGCCGCCCGAGTGGACGGCGGTCGATACGGCCGCGACTGAGCGAAAGGCACGCGATTTTCTACAATCGCGATTCGACGCCTGCTACCCGTTTCACCCGGCGACACTTTCGGTCTTTCAGCGCAAGTGGCAGGCACTGCCCCAATATCAGCAAACTCGTGGCACTTTGGCGATGCTTGCGCAATGGGTTTCTTGGGTCTACCGCGATGGTTATCAAAGCGCGCGGAAAGAACCGCTCATCACGCTGGGCTCGGCGCCGCTTCACGTGCCCGAGTTTCGGAGCATCATCCTTGGGCAAATGGGCGAGCCGAGGCTCGTGGCTGCCATCGACGCCGACCTTGCTGGTGCTCAGTCACACGCGCGAGCGTTAGACGCCGACACATCCGGGCCGCTTCGAGACATCCATCGGCGAGTAGGAACGACGATCCTGTTTGAATCGTCTGGGGGCCAGGTCGATAAGGTAGCCCACTTGCCGGAACTGCGTTTCGCGCTCTGCGAGCCGCAGATCGACACTACGTCGGTCGACACGGCGGCGCTGGCGCTCGATGCCAAGGCGTTTTTCATTCGGAAGATCGGCTCCGACGGGTTCCAAATTCGGCATCAGCCGACACTGAAGAAGGTGGTGAGCGACCGCCGCGCCTCGCTCGACGCCGAGAGCGAGGTGAGACCGACGTTGCGGACGCTCGTTGAACGCGAGTTCCAGCGGGGAGCTGGCGTGCCGATCATTTCGTTCCCGTCGGACAGCACGGCGATTTCTGATTCGCCACGCTTGACGGTGGTTATTGCGGACCCCGACAGCGATTGGACGGGGGCTGGGCCGCTTCGCGATCAGATCGCCCAGTGGACAAAGCAACGCGGCACGTCCAATCGCCTATATCCGGCTGCGCCAATCTGGTGTTGCCGCAAGCCGGGACGAGAGCTTCGCGACAAGACCGAAATGCTCCTGGCGTGGAAGCGCGTCGCGCGAGACATTGCCGAGGGGGTGCTGGGCGACGATTTTGACCGCTCGGAGCGAGCAGAGATTCTGCCGAAGGTGACCGATGCTGAGAATGACGCCAAGGACGAGGTGTGGGCGAGTTACCGCTACATGGTGTTTGCCGATCAACAGGAAGCCGACGGGCTGCGCGTAGTTGATCTCGGCGCTGGGCACGCAAGTAGTGGCGAGACGCTTACCGGTCGACTACTGGCGACACTCAAGTCCGCGGGATTGCTCAATGAATCTATTGGGGCCGGCTACATCGAGCGAAGCTGGCCGCCGGCGCTCAAGTCGTCGGGGGCGTGGCCGCTTTCGAGCTTGCGACAGAGTTTTTTGAACGGAAGCCTTACACGGCTTCCCGATGCCGATGCGATTTTGCGACTCAAGGTGGTCGAGTTTGTCTCGCGGGGAGAGTTCGGCCTCGGCTCCGGCCACCAGCCGGACGGTTCGTATCAGCATCTCTGGTTCGAAGAAGAGATTTCACCTGATGAGGTGAGCTTTGATGCCAATGTTTTCCTGATTCAAAAGCAAATAGCTGCGAAACTCAAACGCTCGCCTTCAGCCACCGTTGCGAAGCCGGATTCGGAAGGTGGCGCCGTCACCGTCGTTCAGCCCGGACCTGGTTCGCCAGCGCCGCCGACGGAACCCTCTCTTGCACCAGCACCAATCGGGGCGGTACGTCTACGCATTACCGGTAATGTGCCGTCGGAACTCTGGAATCGCCTCGGCACCAAATTGCTAACCAAACTCCGTGCAGGCGAAAATGTTGCCACGCGAATTGATCTTTCCGCTGAGTTCAAGCCCGACGTAGCTGATTCCTTCGAGACCGATATTCGCCAGGCGCTGGCTGACCTAGGCATCGCCGAGGCGGTACGAATCACGCGCGAGTAGTTGTGGCGGTTCTCCGGTGCGTCGCGAGCGGCCTATCGCCGATAAGGCTCAGTGTCCGTCGCTGTCAAATCCTTGACCGCCTTTCGGTGCACAAGTAACCGGGGCAGCATCTCGCCAGCGTCCTCGCGAACGACGAACCACCGCCGCTTGTATTGAATGATCTCTTCCGAGAGGCCGTAGCCGAGAAGCTCCTCGCGATTCGCCGGCACCCCGTTTAGCGCAAGTTCCAACACTCTGTCGCCCGCGATGCGGGCGGTAGTTAGGCGCCAGCCCTTATCGAGCTCGATGATGGAGCCGCCGGCCAAGAGGTCCAGGATTTCCGCCGGCGAGGCCTCGCCAAGTGGTGTGCCGATGCCGAGTCGCTGCTTGACGTTCGGCACGTCTTGGGGGCTGAGGTTCAGTCCGACCAATGCCTGACGGTCTGCGAGCACCGCACGCGCAATCTTGACACTCTGGATGCCCGAGGAGCCCATGACTTTATCGTATATGGGAAAGATGGCACCACTTAGGATATGAAATCGCCGCGGCTCGGTGGCGGGCGTCTTCGCGTACTCGGCGTTCCACCACAAGCGGGCCTCTTCGACCTCAACTCGCTCGTATTTTGCATCAAGCTCGTACGGCTCAATCGATCGTCTTTGTCCCTTAACCGCCGTCAATTGGAGCTCTGGTCGCGCCGTATCCCAGTGCTCCGACACGCCGTAGATTCGCTGACTCTGTCGGTTCCGGTAGAAGCCCAATTTCGTCGAAGAGGCGACTGACTCGAAAGAGTGCCGGATGACATCAACCTCCCCTTCGAGCTCGTGGAGCATCGTCCGTGCGCCGGAGGCCGGATCGACAAAGAGCGTCTCGGGCTCCTTGATTCTCCGAAGCATTCGCGCCCGAATCTCCTCGACTCCGAAATCGAAAGCACTTTGGCGCTTTGCGGCCTCGACCGCCTCGACGTACCGCTCATGGAAAAGTTCAAATATCCTGTTTTGCATCTCGACGTGGAGCACCATGATGCGGTTAAGAAACTGCTCGACGTTTGAGGCGTAATTCTCACGCACTGCGCACTTATCCTTGTCGAGGACCCCCATCCGATCCAGGACAGTAAGGCCGATTCCCACTTCGTTGTGGAGGCCCACTTGGACCTGCTTATAAAGGCGGGAAAGGGCAGCCTTTCCGAATTCGTCTGTCACATCCTCCGGCCGAAATAAATCGCTTGAAAGCGAGTGCCGCTCCCCTTTGGTGAGAGCCCCAAGTGCCGCCAACCGCTTCGAGACCGCGTTTACTAGCCGCTTCTGGCCGGCGAGATCCAAAAGCACAAGGCGAATCACGGGTGCTGAGGTTTGATTCGAGCGGTGCACACGACCAAATGCCTGCATCTGCTGGTCGGCTGACCAGGAAAGTTGAAACGCGTAAAAGACGCGTCGCTCCTGGTTCTTCGCTGCCACATCTGCGTGAACACTTATACCGGTGGAGCCAGCACCGGAGATCACAGCAAGCTTTTTTCGCCCCTGCTGAAAGAGCCTCGTTTCGTATTCGTTAAGCTCTCGGCGCGGGATGCCGTCAATTTTTCGGCGCACGTACTTACCGTTTTCAAAGCGGTGCATCCGGCCGCTAATTTCGGCGACGTTGTCGGCGCCGAATCTGGCGATCAGCGCATCAAGCGGGTTCTGCGGGAAGTCGAGATCGGCAACCCGGTCGAGAAGTTCTCGCTGCCGTCTCTGGTTTTCGCGGTTGATCTCGGGGTTACCCGCCGCATCCTCGATTCGGACACGGACGACGTTTCCGGTAACAGGATCGGTCCGCTCTTGGTACTGGTAAAGCGGAAACTGCTTTTCGATTAACTGGACTATCATCTCGCGAGGAGTGGAGTCGAGCTCGGAAAGTTCGAGTCCTTCCGTACGGGCGTCTCGGACCTTGCGATCGGACTGCGCTTCGCCCGTGTTGAATAGACTCAAGACCACTGAGCGGCCCTGACTCAGATCCTTTTCAATGGCCGGAATCAGGTCGGGAAGCGTGTACGCCATCATGAGCTGGAGAAAAAAACGCTGCTGCGCCGAGTAAAACTGGGCGTACCGGTTAGCCTGTCGGCCTTGGGCCGCGTTTTGCTCGGCCGCTTCGAAGGCGAGAAGCAATTCCGACCAAAGGTCTGCTATCTCGTCATACTGCCGCGTTTCGGCCTCGGTCAGCCGATGGAGAAGCGGCTCGTACTCGACAGCACTATCGGGCACGATCGTGCCGTCGGCGAGCCTTGTCGGCCCGTAGCTAATCGTCCGCGAAAGGTACGTGCCCACACTTTTTAGATCCCGGCAAAGCATCTCCATTGCCGCAACCCCTCCCCGCTCCATCGCGACAAGAAACGCCGGAAAATCGGCAAACGGAGCCCCGGCGCCCCAAAGGCCAAGCCTTTCATAGGGCGCCATGTGGCGGGCTTCCGTTGCGCCTGTTGCACTGAAATACCGCACACGAGCCTTTGGAAACATTCGCTGAAGCGTGATCCCCATGTTGCCGCGAAGTGTGCCCTGGTCCACCGTGGCCTTCCCGCCATGCGGTGTTGCGGCTGCATTTTTCATTAGGTGTGCTTCGTCAAACGCAATAACTCCCTCGAAGTCATCGCCTAGCCAACCTGTCAATTGCTTAAAGCGCGCTCGGTCGCCTCCAAAATCGGTAGAAAGCATCGTGTAGGTCGTAAACACGACACCCGAGTCGGCCGCGATTGGCTCATTAGGCTTTAGCCTTGCTTGATGCAGGATCGGAAGCGGAAGCCCAACCGCGTCGCGATCCCGCTCAGCATCGGCGCAAAGTTGATGCGAGGCAGAGATGTGCACATGGCGCCGTCGTCCCTGCCTAAGCTCGTTATAGATGAAGGCATAGATCTCGCGGCCCTTTCCGATTCCGGTGCCGTCGCCATTCCAATGCCCTTTTCGCGAGCCGTCCGGCAAAAGAACGCTTGTCGCTTGGCCGGCGTAGACCACATCTTCGAGTTGCAGGTTGGAGACGCGACCTTCCGCGATAACAACGGCTGGAAGATGGTGGCGGTAGGTCACATCCGGCGGCTCAACGCACGCCATCGCGGTCGACTCGACCACGTTTGCGGGATGGGGCTGCGAGCCACGCACGACTGCCTTTTGCACCCGGTAGGCGGCATAGACTGTGCCCTCCTCGATGTCGACCGCCTTTGGTAAGACCGCCGTTTCGAGCTGCCCTACGCCATCCCCATTTGATCCAGCGTGCTCAGCAACAACTGCGCCGCCCAGGCTCGCATCGCGTCGGTTTCCGTTGGAAGCTCCATCCGCTCCTCCTCCAGGACGCTCATCAAGGTCTGCTGTAGCTCCTCCTCCCTCTCCATCCCGAGTTGTTGCCAGGTGAGCCACTCCGCTTCCGTTACCGGAACTTCCGGCGGCGGAAGCACGCCCCCCGCTCCGTCCTCCAAGAGAAAGCCGATCAGCTCCAGGACCGGGTTCTCGCCCGGTGCCGATTCGTGGTGGTATACCTGTCGAAGGGCCTCCTTCGCGCGCTTCGTCACCGTTTCTGAACACTCGCCCATACACATCCTCCGCTGATAGTTCCTTTAGTAGCTCGTATGCCTCGTGAACTGAAAGCCCACTTCCGGTAACAATCGCTGACTCGCTTTTGGTCGGGCCGTTTTGGTCGATTACGATTATCTGATTGTCGAAGGTGGTGCCGAGTTTTTGGTACTCGCGACCATCCATCCCGACGTTCGCTCGCACGTCGTAGCGCTTCTCGATATCCGCCCACCAATCGCGAAATGCGGGGCGATCGAGCGCCATCCCGGAGCCAACGATAGCAACGAGCCGCCCGCCGGGTTTAAGTCGCAGTAGTGCTTGCTCGATATGCCGTGCGCCAAACGCCGTCCTATGCCCGCTTACGCGGCCACCGGTTGCAGAAAACGGTGGGTTCATCACGATCGCATCGAAAAAATTCTCGGCCGGCAAAAGATTATCGAGCCTCTCGGCATCGAGTGCCGTCGGCTCAAACCCTTGAAGGGCTAGAAGACTTCGCCTTCGTGGGTCGATCTCGTTCGTGTCGACTTCGCCGCCCGCCAGTCGCGCGAGAGAAGCGATATTTCCCGTTCCAGCACTCGGTTCGAGCACCTTCATGCCGGCGCAAAGTGCCGCGGCCTTCACGACGACGAGCGCCTGCGCAGGCGGAGTGCTAAACTGCTGGAAATCGACCTGCGTCTGGTCGCGTCTTGATTGAAGAGGCAGCCGCTTCTGCTCGGCAAGGAGCCGGTCAATCGCGGCCGGCACATTGGAGAGCGAAAGCCCAGCGCGGCGCATATATATATTGAATCCCGCCTCCGCGGCGTCGTACGCGTCGCGGGCGTGGCCGGCCGCACTTCCAAATATCTCGCGGGCTAACTCTGAAATCGCCCAATTATCAAATGCCGCCTTGGCATCGGCTTCAAGAAGGGCTGCGAACCTAAGCGCAAAGCGTGATGCCGGGGGCTCCTCAATCGAAGCGCTTGCAGGTGCCTCGGGCTCGGCCGCCCGCTCAAAATCAAGATGCAGCTGGTTTTTCGACTCTTTATGTGGTCGGTCAAATTGCGCCCCGCCTGTTCGTGGCGGATAAAAAACCGATGCATTTCCGCGATTCCTAAACATCACTGCCCCATTCTCAAGCTCGTCCACTATCCGGCGATTGATCAAACGCACTGCTCGTCGAAGCGCCAGGCGTCGAGGCGTAAACCCGTGATTCCGGACGCTCAAATGGCTTTACGATCCTCCGCTTGTAACGAAGTACTGAATAAGGAAGCCTCTCGAAGCCGGCCTTTTTGCGGACTTCGTTCACCGCTCGAAGGACATTTAGGAGCTGCCGCCTTACCGGTGCGTACGGCTCGAAAGGAACTCGCCAAAGTTCGGCGGCAAGTGCGTCAGCGCGCCTGTGCCTCGCCAACTCGACAAAGTAGCTTTTAAGTTCCCGGTACCGAGCTGTCCCGATTCGCACATGAGCGCGGAGCTTTGGGTCCGGGGTACCGTCTCGCCTCCTTCCTCCCGGGCGAAGGCTTACCGAGTAGCCCGCAATCGTTACGGGAGTTTCCCGGATATCGCGGATTACGTTTCGCTCCTCGAAAAGAAACGAATGCCTGCCTTCGGTTGCGAGGATCACAAAGAACTGGTCATGCCGAAGGTAGCGAAGATTGGCGAGGCCCTGCGCCTTCCGCCTTGCCCGGGTCCATTTCTTGGCGTCGATTCCGTACCGCTTGATGAGCTTTAGGTCGACCTCTTCGGCGCACTTCCGGGTTGGAATCTCCCCTGCGACGTAATAGCGGTACCCGCGAGTGATGTAGCTCACAAGCTGCTGGATAAACCCTTCAACACTTGTTGCCACAAACCGGCCGCCTACCTCCATGCACTCAGTTATGGAGAAGTGGGGGGAGTTGTTGCTTGGAAAAGGCCAACTCCCCTAAAAGCCCACCTTCTTGAAAATCCGTTTCCTCGACCCTGGTCAAATCCTCCGCCAAATCCCAAGGCTACAAACCCCAAGGAAAACCTCGGTGACCAAGTCTTGGCTCAATTGCCAAATGAGGAAGGGCTACGCCCCAAGCAAGCGGCCACCGCGAAACTTGCGCGCGGTGCTGTATTCACAGCTACCGCCCGCCCAATTCATGGGTGGACCGCTTGCCTAACCTCCTGACGAACCCTCGGGTGCCCAAAGCACACCCCAAGGGTTCGTCGTCTTTTCGCTGCCAAAGAACCGTTCACGTCCCCGTAAACGCTCCTTTGGTGCGAGAAGCCACCTCTCCCAGGGCCAGAGGGACAAGAGTGCCCCCCTGGCACGCTCTACCAGACAAACCAAAGCTCGTCGCTGCTTTCGTCGTCGCCCTCATTCCAGGTACCCAACCTGAAACGCGAACGAGCCCGCCACTGCCTTGCAGCATGGCTCGCGGCCTCCCGGCCACTCTCTACTTGCAGCACACTCCCACACTGCGGCCTTTGAAGCACCTGGTTGACACGAGTTGAAATGACGCCGCCAATCGGTCCGGAGCTCTCGCCCCTTCGCGCTTCCGGCAATCCTTCACTCGACCAGGCACCGGCTACCAACCGGAAGCCGCAGTGCTTCCCACGTTAGTCTAAGCCTCAATCTTCGAGGTCACGTCGGTAAGGGACAAAACCCACTTGTTGGTCGTATGCGCCGAGGTCCCCCTCGGTCATAGTTGCGGCGCGGACAAATCGTCCACGCCCTTTCTCCGGCCCGAACACAGAAGCGGCCGGTTAACCGTCAACGAACAAGATTCCCGATTCGGCTACCCGTCTCCTCGAAGACTCACTGGCAAGCCCTTCTGATGGGCCTTTCGTAGTTGAGCTATTCATCGCGCACGCTTTTCGCGCGTCGCCGAGCCGTGTCATGGGCCCGGTCCCCAGTCGTTGCCAACTGAGGAACTCCCTACGCCAGCCAGGTTGAAGGAACCACGCCAAGCGTGGCCCGTCATCCCCCTGGACAGGATTTTCACCCGCTTTGAACTTAGACGGCCTCGGAGAGAACACACTCCGAGGTGTTTCCGTGTCGCCCGCCTTCGGGGCGAACACCATTGGATAGAACGACCAGATTGGACCATCCGCTACTTTCCGCTCCGTTACAAAGGGAGCGCAAAAGCGATGGGTTTACTTGGTCGAGCCTCCATCGAGCCGGACGAGCGACTCTCGTCGCATCCGGCTCTACGAGCGTGGACACAAGCTTGCAAGTTGGTAAGACTTGCTAATCCCTTAGCCTGGCGGGTAGCCAGGTTTACCGGGCGTGCCCTCGTGTCTGGAGAACGCTAGCCTTGCACATCCATGCGAAGCTGACGACCGCAGGACCTATCCGCATCCTGCGCTGGACACGATACAACACCGCCGGCAACCTACTCAAACTCGAAATTACAATCGCTGGGCAGGTTGAAACTCTGCGCTAATCAACCCGGTCGACAGCAACACGCAGCATGTATTGCCGTTCGACCTCGTTCGCAGCGTCGCGGATCATATCGTCCCGCGGGTACTTTCGTCGCGCCTCGTTGCCGACGCGCCGAAGGTCTTCCCATTGCTTCTGCGAAATCATAGTGCTCGCCTTCTGGTACCACCGCGTCACGTAGACCAGGTACGCATGATACGGATATGAATCGTAATCGCCCTCGTTCTGTATTTGCTCGTTGAGCAGCTCAATGCCCTTGGTTGCCTGTTCGCCGGAAGTTGCAGGATTGAATGACGCAGTTGCCTTCATCAAATACAGACAGCCAAGTTTGTTTTTTACTTGATGGCTGTTCGGGTACATCGCATACGATTGATTCAAATAGTTTTCGGCAACGTCGAGGTGCCCGGCGTTCATTTGCGCCATGCCGTATTGCAGCCAGAACAAGAAATCCTTGTCGTAACAGGCTTTCAGCTCGTCATATAGCGGTAGGATGACCTCATGATCATTCGCAAACGTTTCCTTTAGCGCCTCCGAGTTAATCATGCCACGGTACGCCAGATACGCCGGCGCGCGGCGCTTGATTTCGTTCGGCACTATGTCCGACGAGATTTGCTGCAAGAACTTGGTAATTGCTTCGTGCTTTACGCCAACCGGCGCGATTTCAGTCGCCACCCAATAGCCGATAAGTCGGTGCCGAGGCTTGACCATCGTTCCCTCGGGATTCGCAGGTACCAGCACACCGCGGAGAAGGTCGCGGATGACCACGCCCTTCGTGAATTCAGCGCGGCCAAGGCAGGGGAGCAGATGCCGCAAGTAGACGCCGGGTGCGCCATGTGCGACGGCAATGCAGCAGATCGTGTACGCCAGTTGTGCAGCCGCCACCAACTCTTGGAATTCAGTCCGCAGGATCGTATCAAAGCCCTGACCGCTCGTGGCTTCACGCAACGCGACAAGCAATTGCTTGTTGGCATGCTCCATGAACAAGCGGACCCGTCGGTCGGGCGACTTGTCGCGCAGCACGCCCAAGAAGCCAAACTTCTCCAGCCTTCCGATAATCGCCGTGACGTCGCTCTCGTCGAGATCAGGCATCCGAATCTCGATTGGGTTGAAATCGACGAGCGCGTGGCTGACCTGCGCGTATTTGTTCGACCGTTCGGCGACGATGACCGTGATGTTTTTTGCGTTCTGAAGGCGAACGCGCACCGCGTCGATCGTGCCCAAGTATCGCTTCAGGACATCCAAAAAAACAAACACCCGCTTGTCAGGTACCTCTTCCGCGCGTTTCAAAATGCCCGTCAGGTCCGTTCGTTCGAGCCCCTTCGCGTAGTAGACCTGCGCACCCTCAGACGCGAGCGTGTGTGCACTCCGCATCATAGACGTCGTAGTGCCGCTGCCAGCGGGTCCGTGCAAAATCACCATTGAGAACGTCGTCCGATTGAGCGATAGGTTTCCGCGGATTTCGCTATTGATAGTTCGCGGCGCGTCTCGGGCCTCGTTGATGTCGTACCAATCCGGCTCTGCACCCATGAAGAAGCTGTCTGGCGGCGACTTGCGCGTGAACGGCAGTTGCCCTGGAACGATCAAGTCGAAATATCGAGCAATGCCTTCATCGAGCACGGCCTTGTCGCTCCGGAAGATGGCATGCGGATATGCCTCCTGCCGCACATTTGCAAGCGACAGGGTGCTCAGATCGACCGCCGCCGACAACGACACAAAGAACTCCCTGCCGGAGCACTCGACCGACACAATATTGCGGTCTCGCAGCGTATTCGCTCGCATCCTGCCGATTTTCGGGTTTACGAGATATGACTTCGGGCGAAACTCCGTCACGCTGCGCTCTTTTGGATCGCGCAAGTGAAGGTAATGATAGAACATCGGCTCTTCAAGCTGTGTACCGATGAAGACGACCGCGCGGTTAAAGTAATCGTCGATGAACGTCTGGTACCAGGGATTTGGCTTGGCCGTCAATGTGCCGAAATCCGGCAGCGTGAATGCGAGGCCCTTGTCGGCGTGTTCGACCTGGCCGTGAAGGTGAATACATTGCAGCGTGCCGAACAGCATGTCGCGCTCTTCAATCGGCGCCGGATTGACGATCGTGCGCAACTCTTGATTCGCATCGCGCTGGTAGAGCTTTTGGAGGAGGTTGTCGATGTTCATCGTATACACGCGATACCAAGTCATCGCTCGAACGATCGCGTACCAGTCATCGTACGACACGATGTCGTATCGATCCCGCAGGAAGGCCCAAAGTTGCGCTGAGCCCAATTGGCGCTGACAGGCCTCGTAGACCGTCGGCAATTTCTCCCCATCGAACCGGAAGCCCGCCTGCTTCGCAAGTTCCGCAGCGAGCGCATCACCGAGCGGCGGACCCTCGCCGTTGCTATTTTTCGAATCGAACGAAAAGCCAGCGCCGAGAAACAGGCTAACGCGGCCGAGTGCTAATTGTCGCCGCAGATAGACGAAATCAGCATCGTTCCAGTCAATTGACATGCCCGAGGCTCATCGCGCGCCATAACCCGTCGAATCACGAAACCCGTCAGCCTAACAATGTCAGTAGCGACCGCGAAGCAGGGGTAGACTGCGCAACCTAAGGGCACCACGCGAGCGAGCGCGTGCCCCGACACTTGCGCGCACGCTACATCTGTCGAATTAGACTAGTCATCCTTTTTCCACCGATATAGCCCACGGGAGCCATGCGACTCGATCGCAAGTTTGTCACCCAGGGCTACCGCTATCTTCGAAGTGACCTCGGAGGCATTGTACCAGGCAGAGGCCTGCATTCGAACTAGCGGAATTCCAGCCGCTGACAATGCGTCATCAACGAATTCGCCTCGCCGGCGCCGGGATGCTTTGGCGTGTGATCGATCCTCGAGTTCGATCGCCGCGAGCACGTCCGTCGTCCGGAAATCGCAAAGCACGAAGTCCACGTGGTGCCGGGCGATCATATGCCCAAAGCCGTTGGCCCAAGCCTCATCGGAGCAGGTAACGAGGTCCGCCAATCTTGCCTTAAAGGCCACGCGGTAGCGCCGGCCGACGGCAAGCCGGAGTACGCGGTAAAAGGCCGTCTCGCCTTTCGTAAGTAGCGGCCCGCGTCGTCGATAGGGTAACGGCTGCCGGCTTCGTGCTGCTCGCGCGTTCCGGCGTGGCCGGTATCGTCGGCGATTCATGCCCTTGTTATGGGCCGCGAGTCACAGCCTTTGCGCAGGTCGGCGTGGCCATCTGATGGCGTTTGGCGAAACAAGTTTGATGGCGATCGAAGAGCCTCGGGGCAACCGCGTGCCGTCGTCCGTCATTGATGGTTGCGACGGCTCGGTGATGGTCGGGCGAAACCGGGGCCGACAGCCAAGGTCCTCGCGGGGGCGCCGTCTACTCCTCTAGTCGCTGGGCGAGCGGAGTAGACACCCCCTTACTTGCGAGGACAATCCCATGACCAACGCGACGCTCATTCACACCGTCCATTGCGGCCTTGTCAAGACCCAAGTTTGCCGATCACCCGGCCGATGCCGTGACACGTATACCGTCGTCATTCAAGGCATTGGCACTAGCGAGGAGCTCGCCCAGGCGCAAAGCCAGGCCGAGATGTACGTCCCCTACGAGGAGCAGCTCGCGCGCATGGCGTGGTGCCCGTCCTGCGGTGGATAGCGGGGCTCGCCAACGTAAACAGCCAAAGTCTGCGTGCCCGTGACGGCACTCCAACGTTACCCAGTATCCCACTTCCCAGTGGACCGCCCAGCAACTGGTCGAGGCGTTTCCCTTTGACCAGGCGCCGCGCTACCTGATCCGAGATTGGGACGGCATCTATGGTCAAGCGTTTCAGCGCCGTTTGCAGAGCTTGGTGATCGAAGAGGTGGTCAATGCCGCTCAGTCACCCTGGCAGAATCTGTACGCCGAACGAGTTATCGGCTCCATCCGTCGTGAGTGTCTCGATTTCATGATCGTGCTCAGCGCCGCGCACTTGATCCGGATCCTGACCGCTTATTCCGAGTATTATCACCGGTCCCGCACCCATCTCTCGCTACAGCGGAATGCGCCGGTGCCGTGCGAGATCGAGCCGCGAGAGCAAGGACCGGTCCGGGCGATTGCGCTGGTCGGCGGATTGCATCACCGCTACATCCGAATGGCGGCTTGAGTCAGGTGCATCGAGCAGTGATCTCTTCCGTTGCCACGATCGCATGTGCTCCGCGCGCTGTCGGGAACCGAATTTGTGGCCGCGCTATCTGGCAGACATCAGCTCGGCCATTTTTCAAGCGTCCCTGACGACTAGCAGGACCTATCCGCATCCTGCGGTACGAGGATTGATTACCGCATCTGCCCGTACAAATCACCGCTATATGCCCCACGCTTCGCGCTCGCATTCTGCCTGGAAGGCGCTATAGTTCCTCCGCATCCTTCTCATCACAATTAGGTATTAGATCAGGCGTTTGAATGATGCCTGTCCACGCAGTGTATCTAAACTTCCGATCGAGACTTAATCGCTTCATGGCAAATTCACCATGCGTTGTTGCTTTTCCGGAAACCTTGCACACCTTATCCCAATCCGCATCTTGTGCATCGGGCACCAATTGTTCCAGATTCAATGGGGCATATTTGCCGCCATCTACTTTCCTTCGAAGGCCGTTGACGCGATCCACTTCTACCTCGGCCATATGCTCGATATGCTCAAGTCCGCTACGCAGAAGATACTTTTGCAGGTACTCGAATAGATGATCGATCGAGTACTCGTTTCGAAGAGTCTTGGCGCAATACTCGTCGCTGTCCAGATTGGACTGCAATCCATCGAGAGCCTCGAGTGCACGTTGCTCATTCTCATAGCGGAAATCGAGTACCCCCGCTCGTCCAGGGGCAACCAACAAAACCGACAACACGTGGCCTGAAGCGCCGAAGATTCCCGGCCCTGTGCCGAACGGGCGTATTCTTTTCTCCATCGCATGGTCCTTTTGCATTGGCCAGTCGCCAGCATCCGTCAGTTGACCACGCATGCTCTGCGGTTCGCCGAAGACTGCTCATTATTATACCAGCGTCACTGCTAGACCGTTTCATCTGGAGTCAGCAATGCCAAGAGCGTCTGTTCCAGGGTAGCGAGATCGTATCGAGCTGCCGCGCGGATTCGTATCAAAGGGATTCTTGCCGCATTGAGCGCGGCGTCCAGAAATGTGTCGCGCCGCCTCCGAGCGGGTCTGTCATGTGACCGGTCGTCTAGCTCGATCGCCGCAACGATTTCTGTCGTGCGGTAGTCGCACAGCACAAAGTCCACGTGATGCCGGGCAATCATGTGGCCGAAACCGTCGGCCCAGGCCTCGTCGGAGCAGGTAACGAGATCCGCTAGTCTCGCCTTGAAGGCCACGTGGTAACGCCGGCCGACAGCAAGGCGGAGTACGCGGTAGAAAGCCACCTCGCCTTTCGTAAGGAGCGGTCCGCGTCGCCGATACGGTAGCGGCTGCGCATTCCGTGCTCGTCCACTAACGCCGCCAGGCCGGTATCGTCTGCGCTTCATGCCCGTGTTATGGGCCGCGATTTACAGCCTGTGCGTAAGTCGGAATGGCCATCGGATTGCGGCCGGCGAAGAGCTCGATTGCGAACAAGGAGCCTTTGAGCAACCGCGTGCCGTTATCCGTCACTAACGGTTGCGACGGCTCGCTGAATCCCTGGCTGAAATGCAGCCGGCCGCCAAAGTCCTCGCGGGGGCGCCGTCTACTCCTCCAATCGCCGGGCGAGCGGAGTAGACAACACCCCCTTACATACGAGGACAATCCGATGACCAACGCGACTCTAGTTCACGCCGTAAATTGCGGCCCCGTCAAGGCCGAAGTCTACCGATCACCGGGCCGATGCCGCGACACGTTCACCGTCGTCGTTCAAGGCACCGGCACCAGCGAGGAGCTCGCCCAGGCGCGAAGCCAAGCCGAGATGTACGTCGCCTACGAGGAACAGCTCGCGCGAATGGCGTGGTGCCCGTCCTGTGGCGGATGACCAGCGCTTGCCAGGTGGTGATCCACTCAGTGGTTCGCTTCACCCGCGTTGGGCTCTTGTCGGTCAGCCGAATAGATCTCACCTCGACGGCCAAGGCGCGGACATTCGGCCCCATCCCTATTCCCCTCTTCCCTGTTCCGGTGTCGCTGCGATGCTCGGCAGGAGACCACTCGCGCGAAAGTGCGTGGCGAGAATCTCGCGGCGAACTGACTCGAAGAGCGGACCGCCGGCGGAACGCAAGCGGTTGTATGTCGCCAGGTGAAACGGATTGGCAGCAGCGATCGCGGCTGCCTCCAATTCGCTGCGCTCAGCGTCGTTGCAATCGCTCCAGAAACGTTCAAAGTCTGAGTCATCAGGCGAAATCACCGGCGCTTCGGCAGCGTGCCGTAAGCTGCGGCCCCGTTAAGGCTGAAGTCTACCGATCACCGGGCCGATGCCGCGACACCTTCACCGTCGTTGTTCAAGGCTCCGGCACAAGCGAGGAGCTCGCCCAGGCGCGGACCCAGGCCGAGATGTACGTCGTCTACGAGGAGCGGCTCGCCCGCATGGCGTGGTGCCGGTCCTGCGGTGGATGACATGGGCGGCAAACGCTTCAGCCGCCAAGGTACTTGTCGCGCGCCTTCGACAGCTCAATCTTGGCGAACCGAATGTAATCAATGACCGTCCGGCGCCAGTCGAGTTCCTGGTTAAAGTTTTCCTCGATCTTTTCCCGCAGGATGCGGATATCTTGACTCAAATGCGCGCCGTGATTTGCGGCTATCTTCGCACCTCGATCCACCACGGCAACCAGTGCGTTTCGGACCTTATGTGCGTGGGACCACTGCTCGTCGTGAATGCGATCGATCATCTGCAAAAAAGTCCTGGTAGCCAGAATCGGATCGTGTTTATCGCCCTGCTTTTCTGATTGGTCGTCCATAACGGCGAAATTCGCACAGCCATCGTGCCGTGGCAAGGAGAAAGGCGAGGTCGGCCCCACCCCTATTCCCCACTTCTCTGTTCCCCGGCCTCTGCGACGCTCGGCAGGAGACCACGTGCGCGAAAGTGCGTGGCGAGAATCTCGCGGCGCACCGACTCGAAGAGCGGACCGCCGGCCGCCTGCAAGCGGTTGTATGTCGCCACGTGAAACGGATTTGCCGAAGCCACGGCCGCTGATTCCGATTCGCTGCGCTCGGCATCGTTTAGGCCGCTCCAGTAGCGCTCAAACTCCGAGTCAGCAGGCGAGATCTCCGGCGCTTCGGTAGCGCATGGCCGCGAAGCGCGCCGAGAATTTGGCACTATGTTCGCCATGGCGCGCGAGTAATCCTTCGGGAGCGGATAGTCGTTTCGGATCGCTTCGGCAAGAAAGCCGGCCGGGTTGATCGCGGCGCGCCGATCCTTTCGGCCGACAAGCCAATCGTGAAGCGCAATCTTCTCGTCGATCCGCTCGGCTGGAAAATCGCGGACAAGCTCGGCGGCACGGTGAGCCGTAAGCCCGCGCGAGACAAGCTTTTCGGTGGCCGCTGGATTCGCCTTACTGGCTTGCTGCTGCTTCTCCGGCCGCGCCTTTTCGAGTGAAATTATCAACTCGCCGCGGGAACGCTTGCGATACCGTTCGTCGCTTGGGACCGGCGCCAAAAATCCAATCTCTTCGAGTTCTTCGATAGCAGGCTGTAACCGCCGCTTTAGTTGTGCCGCGTCATACGAGCGGCTAAATCCCACGTGCTCGCAAGCGAAATTCCGAAGCTCGAATTCAAGACTCGGCGAAGAGTAGAACCGCTTATCGAGAAACCGATAGGCCTGACGCGCTGCGGCATTTTTCAGACGAAAGTAGAGTTCCAGGTTTAGCCGCTTGATGTTGTTCGACTGGAGGCTCGTGAAGAGCACGTCATTCCAGGTAAGCGTCGAGAGCACATCCTCCCCTCGCCCCTCGCGACCGCGAAGATCGAGTGACTCGATTACGTGAAACGTCCGGCTTCGCCACTTCCGCCCCGAGCGATCCCACCAGGCGTGGTTGTAGTAAAGCGTGACACTCGCCCACCGGTTTAGGGCCTCATCGAGCCGGCGATACGATTTTCCGCCGGTATCCGAAAGTGCTGGGCAATCGCAGACTTCCTGGCATTGGTCACGTAAAGGAGAACGAGGAGCACGTCGCTATCTAGCGGTGTTGGAAGCCCGAAATGCTCGCTTGCCGAGATAACGAGCTTTCGATTCACCTCTTGCTGGTTTCCCTCGTCGAAAATCTGGTCCTCGAAGGTTAGCGTTCGCTGGTTCGGGTCGACTCGATGCGCAATCGCCGCCAGTGGAAATTCGGCAAGGTTAAGCTCGTCTGTGCCAAGTGTCCGGTCGAACCGAAGTACGTTCGCTAGCTCTTTTTTCTTTGCGCTTTGGGCCAAGTCCCCTCTTCGAATTCAAAAACACATCATCCGGTGCAAGGTGTTGTTGATCCTTTTTGATCTTTATTGATCATATTTTGCCGGCGCGTAACCCCCGATTATCGTTTACGAATTCGGCATGTTTCCTGCCTCAAATCCCGGTATCAATTACCCCTTTCCTGCCTCGAATCCCGGTAGTTTCCTGCCCCAGTTCCCGGTAGATTCCTGCCTCAAATCCCAGTAATCCTGTCTCAAATCCCGGTACGCACTGGCTCCAATCCTGTCTCAAATCCCGGTACGTCATGTCAGCGACTTACACCACCTTCAGGTCGATACCTCCGGCCTCGAAACGCAAGCCTTGCTTTAACCGAATTGAAGCAGCCGGAGCGTAGCACTCGGAAAACTCGGCACGCAAGCAGGAATTGCTGCGTTGCCAACGGGCTTCCCGGCAACGCAGCTTACTTGATTGCAAACAAACAAACCGGATGGTCGGAAACGCGACAAACCTGCCTTAAATCCCGGTAGCAAGCCGGTAACCCAGCAGGCCAACCGGCAAAGAATCCTGCTTGCCGGAAAGCTTGCTTTCGATCTAGGGTCTTCGGGCATGTTCGTTGCCATCGTGAACGAGAAGGGCGGGGTTGGAAAATCTACACTCGCTGTGCACCTTGCGACCTGGCTTTTCGACAGGGGGGCGAAAGTGGCGCTCTTGGACTGCGACAAACAGCGTTCAAGTTCGCAGTGGATGGCCGAAATCGAGCCGGGGGTCACGATCGCGGTCGCAGATACCCCCGAAACTTTGGCCGAATGGGGCCGAGGATTGCATATGAGCCACGATTTCCTGGTAGGGGATGGCCCGGCGGGGTTTGCTGAGCTTAGCCGCACTCTATTGCTATTGGCGGACCTCGCCGTTTTTCCAATTTCACCCTCGATCTTGGACCTCCGAAGTGTCGCCCAAGCGACCGCCGTTTTGAAGTACGCTCATAGCATCAACGGTGGCCGTCCCGAGGGGAGGCTGGTGCTTAACCGCATGCGGACGAGGGACACCATAAGCCGTGAGCTTCGAGCGGCAGCGCCAAGCCTTGGGCTTACGGTGGCAAAGTCCGTCATTCGCGACCTTCAGATCTACCGCGACGCCGCTCAGCAGGGGACCGTTGTGACGCGAATGGGCTCCCGCGCGCGGGAATCATCGCAAGAGATCTCGCAACTCTTCGTCGAGCTTCTGACCGACAAGCTTTCGTTCTTCGAGAAGCCATCAGTCAAGAAACCGCCGGAGGAGGGGAGAGGCCATGCCCGAAAGACGATCGCTAAGTAACGCGCTTGAGCTAACACCGGAGAAGATGGCGTTCATCGAGGGAAGGGCTACCGGCCAACCTGCGCCGACGTCGCCACGTTCGCCAACCAGAGTCGCTTCCTCGCCAACCGTACCTGCACCATCGCCGGCGGAGCGCCATCCCGAGGAGCCACCCGATGACGGCGCCGTTCCGAACCAGAGGCCCCGTCGCATGTCCCGACCGCCGAGGCAGGTCGAGGATGACTCGACGCCGCTCGTCGATCATCTCCTTGTGCCAGTGACGACGCGCCTTCACCCGCGGACTGCGAATGCGCTTCGCCGGGCGCATTTGGAGCAGAAACTTGCCAGACGGAAGCCGGCGACGCAGCAAGAGATTGTCGAGGCGGCGTTAAGCGACTGGCTTGCACGCAAGGGGTTCATCGAGGCGAGTTGATTCGTCGCGGAAGGCGCTTTTCGCGCGGGGCCGACGGAATACGTCAGTTGTCGGCTTGAGCCTCGGGAACCACGATATCTTCGGCTGCGACCCAGCGAATGTTGCCGTTGTCACAAAGGACGATGGGGTCACCGGTCCGGCGATGATCCTCGATGGCGTCCCGAACCGCTTCACGGACGGCCGCCACGATGGCTTCCGCCTGCCGGATGACAGACTTACGGTCAATTAAACTTTGGCTTGCCATGTCGTCCTGCCTGTTCAATAGCTGACCAAATTGATGGGACGCCAATCTGGTGCACGAGGTTGCCACTGCCTGTGGCGATCAGTCGTGACGCATCAACTCCATTATCGATCATTTGCCATGTTGTTGCCAACGGCTGATACAGCTCGAAAAAATTTCGGAGCCCGGCCCAATACCGACGCCGAATTGTCGACTGAGGAACATCGTGCCCGCCGCGGCGAACACGTTCGGCGACCCGCGCAATCGCAGCCTCGGGGCTGGGAAGCCACAGAAACACCAGATCGAAACGGTAACCGTTCGCCAATAGGTCTCTGATCCTTGGGGCGAATGACCGGCTGGCCAGAGTCGTTTCAAAGGCGAAGTTTGCGCGTCGAGCGGCAAGTTCGCGAAGTCGGTTGAGCATCATGCTGCCAGCCTCCAGGGCAGCGCTTTGCGGCGACAGGTCCGACAAGCCCCTCGATATCACGTCGGCATTAACGAACTCGGTGACGCGAAGCGGTCCGCGGAGAATTCGCTCGGCGGCCGTAGTCTTGCCGGCGCCGTTGGGACCAGCCAACACGACGACCTTGGGGGAGGGCATTCGTCGGACGGCAGCCGGTTTCTTCCTGGCCATCTTCGGGAGCGTAGTGGCGACGACTCATGCCGGTCAAGCCGCGGGCTAACGCCAGGGTGATTGCGCCTGACGAAGGTCATGCGGAGAGACGACCCGATTGATTCAAGTGAGGCCCCCACCCGCAGGTGGAGGCCTCGGAATTGGCTGGAGTTGCGCTCACCACACCTCGAAACCACCGCAATGACGAAGGAACTGAATCCACTCGAGCACCGACTCCCGATCCACCCGATACGGTGAGACGGTTTTCAGTGCCGGGTTCTCCGTCAGCGCCTCGCTACCCACGAAGCGGCCGTCTTCAGTGACCCGCAGTTCGTCGCACTCGATGGCAAAGCCATCTTTGTGGATCGAAAGCGCTTGGTCGAACCGATCGGCCATCACGGTGCAGATACGCTGATCAGACGGGCCGGCTCCGTCGTTGTACACCATTGCGATGAGCTCCTTTTCATCGAAAAGATCGCCGCAGCGAAGGACGATCTGCTCGTGAAGCGGCCTCCACATCCAGATTGACGCTCTGAAGTATTGGCCGCTCGGCTCACTAGGGTTTCGTCCGAAGACATCCATGCCCATGGTTTGTTTCCTCCAAAAATAGCCGAAGCTTCGTAGTCCGAGGGGCAGCTTCGGCCGTTTGTGTTTCCCCTCGTCCAGCGCCGCAGCGCTCGACGAGAGAGAACGCATTGAAGGAACACGAAAGGTTAATCGGGTGAATGAAACGCTCCAGCACAAAACAGGCGGGCTCTCCCGGTCCGAAGGAGGGCCGGCCTCTTCAGTGCTGTTTGCCGTCAAGCGGCGTGATGCCGTTGGCCACGGCCTGCCGGGCCACGACGCGCGAGGATGAGTAAGGTGGTGATCGGATCGGGAAGGGATTTGACGTGGTTTCGAATTGACGATTGATTCTACCGCGCGGTCAAGATTTTCGATCGCGGATTTTTGGAAAGCTTCTTCATGCGACGGTTGCGCATTTGGCTTAGCGACCGCGATCGGATCGATTTCTCGATGGGCACAGAATTGGGCACAGAATGCTTGTAAATCTCAGCAAAATCTGGAAAATCTGGAATCAGTAAGGCCAAGAACCGCTTGGTTTTGCGAGCTTTGTCCCTGACTCCGGAGCCGAAGGCTGCAGGTTCGAATCCTGCCGGGGATACTTCTCTTTTTTGGCACTTCGCGCCGGTGCTACCTTATGTCAAACACCAGCGGCACGGTAGTTTGCGCGGCATTCGGCGCGATCCGCACGGGCACGGTCCACACCGCGCTGGCGACCTTGCACAATCCCTCGGCGCCTTCTTGACAGTAATAACACGTCAAGGAAACTTTGAGCCTGTCTTCACCCGATTGGTTGCCGACGGGTAGCGCGATTTCAAAGCTTGTCGTGGGCGTGCTCAAATTGGTGGAGTGGCCAAGCGCTTGGCGATCGACCGGTCCGGTCGCTGCCAGCGCTGCCACGACATAGGCGTTCGGAGCGGCGGCGTTCAGCTTGTATCCCTGCGGCAGCGAAAGCTTCACCGCCAGTCGGATCTTTCCGTCGACAGAGCGGACCTCGGTCGGTTCGAGCGAAACATTTGTTGCGCCCGGGAGCGCCGCGAATGGCTGCTCCTGAATTTCAGGCGGTGGCGCTAATCCGGCGATCTGGAGTGTCGCCACTTCGTTTCGATTGGCCAGGTCGATCGTACGAATGCGGTGATTGTTCGTGTCGGCCACGTACAGCTTGCCGGCGGCGGCCGAAAGGCCCGCCGGCTCGTCAAAAGCCGCCTCTTCGCCGTTGCCGGCGGCCGCGCCGGCGATGGTCGTGACGCTGCCCGTTTTCGGGTCGACCGCTTTCACCTTGTTGTTGTATGTGTCCGCCACGTACAGCACGTCTTGGTAGTAGACGACGCACAGCGGGTGCTGCAGTTTTGCCTGCTGGGCGGTACCGTCCGCGTCCCCGAACGCGAACAGCCGATTGAACTCAAGCTGCGCCGAGCCCACCAGCGTTCGCGCCTCTCCCTGTGGGTCGAACGGGACCGCGCGGATCGAGCTTCCCTCGCTGTCGGCCACGTACAGCCGCTGGCCGTCGGAGGCCAGGCCGCTCGGCTGGGCGAACGAGGCGTAACCGGCCGCGAACGGCTCCTTTGGCAAGAGCGGTCCATCGACGATATCTTCGCGGCCGTTGCCCGCGTAGGGGCCGACTTCGGACTCGTCGAGCGGCATCTTCCAGATCTGATGCGGCCCGGCCATGGCGATATACAAGTCACTCCCATGAATCCAGAGCGCCCAGGGGCTGCTTAGCGCGGTCTCGCGCGGTTTTCCGACAAACCGCTGAGGAACTGTTACCGGCTCGGCCGCGTCCTGCTCATCTCGCTCGAAGCCCGGCCAGGGGTTTCTGCTTTGTTCGCCCGTGCCGGCGATCGTCGTCACATGCTTCGCGTCCAGGTCGACCTTACGCAGCAAATGGTTCTCGGTGTCCGCCACGTAGAGCGAATTGCCCAAGAGCGCCATTCCCTGGGGGTGATCGAATGTCGCATGTGTGTAATCGCCGTCCGTGCGTCCGATTCTTCCCGAGCCGATTACGTCCGTCAGCGTCCCGCCCAGCTTGCAAACGATAATGCGGTTGTGATTGCTGTCGGCCACGAACAGCCGCTGGTGCGCCTCGTCCGCCAGTACCTTGCCCGGATAGGATAGCGCCTCGCTGCGTGGTTTGTACCGTTCGAGGTCGAAGCGTAGGGGCGTTTCGTCCAAGAGGCCCTGCTTGCGGTAATAGGGAATGGCCGACTTGAAGAACTCATCGAGCGTGGCGAAGTCAATCTCGCCGCTGTGTCCCGCCACCAAGAATCCCTCCGGGTCGATCACGCGGATCGAGGGCCAGCTTCGTGCGAAATACTTGTTCCAGATCGTGTAGTTCGCGTCGTTCACCACCGGGTGCTCGATCTCATGGCGCAGCACGGCATCCTTGATGTTCTGCGAGTCCTTCTCGCCGTCGAATTTCGCCGTGTGAACACCGATCACCACCAGCTCGTTCGGATAGGCGCGCTCCAGCTTTTTCAGTTCGGGCAGCACGTGCATGCAGTTGATGCAGCAGTAGGTCCAAAAATCCAAGAGGACGAACTTGCCGCGCAAGTGCTTCAGATCCAGCGGCCCGGCCACGTTGATCCACCCCACGCCCCCCGAGAGGCTGGGGGCTGGAATCCGCTGCTCAAAGGGATGATCCGCCTCCTGCGGTTCACTGGGCGCCGGCGAGGTTTCCGGCGGCTGACCGGCGAAGGCGAAGAATCCAATGAGCAAAGTCGTGCCGATCGCCGCCGTCGAGATTGCCACCGTAGTGGGGAACCGGCCACAAACTTTGCGCAATCCCATGCGTCACTCCTAGATGTTGCCAATGGAGCCCCACAGCGGCGACCTAGCCGTATCCTAGTCCAACCGACGCAGCGCCCCAAGGTCGCGCATCTCGCCGCCTCTCGCCGCCGGCCGCGAGTCCGACTGTTCCGATCGCCAAGACTTTGCGGTCGGAATCAGGGAGAAACTCCAGTCGGCAGATTCCGGCGACCGAACAATGGTCGTAGCCTCACCTTCCAGTCGGCGTCGAGCGGCACTCATTACAGACGCGGCAGGAGCCCACGCGGTGATGCCGTCAAGGTCCGCTTTGAAGGTGCATAAGTCGTTTCGATAAAAGGCGTTTCGCCACTTGGCGACCGAAGTTGACATGCTGGCTGGACAGCCGTAGAGTTCGCCGATCGACTTGCCAGTCGAACTGCCGCTCGATCGCGGTTCGTCGCATCAAAGACGCACTTGCATGCATACTTTTCGCTTGCATCTCTGGTCACGCCGGACCACGCCTGGCACTCGACTGGCGAGGACAATCACTGGCGCCGCCGTTCTGGCGAGCCTGGTGGTGAGCGCCCGTGCTGGCGCTCAAGAGTGGGCCAATAAGATGTTTGAGGCTCGCAGCCACGACTTTGGCGTCGTGGCGCGCGGGGCCGAGGCTGAATTCCGCTTCGTCTTCACGAATCTCTACGTCGAGGACCTGCACGTCGGAGGGGTTCGCTCCAGTTGCGGCTGTGCCACGCCGTCGGTCGCTAAACGCACTCTCAAGACCTTCGAGACCGGCGAAGTGGTCGCGGTTGTCAATACGCGTGAGTTCCAGGGCCCACGCACCGCCACGCTCACGGTGGTCTTCGACCAGCCGTATTACGCCGAGGTGCAGCTCCAGATTGCGGTCAACATCCGCGGCGATGTCGTGCTGGATCCCGGCAGCGTGGACTTCGGCACGCTCGAGCAGGGTATTTCGGCCGAAAGGCGCATCGCAGTCAAGCACGCCGGCCGCCCCGATTGGCGCATTGCCGACGTAAAATCCACGGCCGCCTATCTCGAAGCACAGCTTCGCCAAACCGCTCGTTCCGGAGGCCAGGTGGAGTACGAGCTGCAGGTCGCGCTTCGTGCAAATGCACCGGCCGGCTACCTGCAGGACCAACTGGTTCTGTTGACCAACGACCCGCGCGCTCCCGAAATTCCCGTCTGCGTGCACGGTCGCGTGATGGCGGATGTCACCGTGACACCGGCCTCCTTGTTCATGGGTCAGGTCGAGCCGGGCACGCAAGTCACGCGCCAGGTGATTATCCGCGCTCGCAAGGCGTTTCGCATTCTGGAGGCCACCTGCCACGACACGCGGTTTCGCGTCAACGCGCCGGAGGGCTCTCGCTCGCTGCATCGCCTGGCGGTCACCTTTACGGCCGACGCTCAGCCAAGCTCGGTCGCCAGCAAGATTAAAATTCAAACCGATCTTGGCGCTGATGCCGTGCCCGAAATTGTTGCCACGGCCGAAATCACGGCGCCTGCCGGCTAAAGCGCTGCGCTGTCAAGCTGGTTTTCCATCAGTCCAAGCTGCGTGAACACCGCATCGACCGCTTGGCGCCACCGTCTCTCGCGGTGTGATGTGTCCGTAGTCGCAGCCACATGCTGCAATGCGTCTTGCGCACCCCCGCTCGTGCGCGCCATGGTTGCTCGCCATTGCGGTCGAGGCGCACCCTGGGTGTACCAGGGGCTCAGCACACGGCCAGCGGCGGTCGTCGCGTCTGGCGATTCACTGGCGCCTGTAGTGGCCAGGTTGACTGACCGTGCCACGATCGGCGCATCGGCCATCTCGCCAAAGTTTGCCTGCAGGATTAAAAAATCCTGGAAATCGACGTCTTCGTCACCATCCAGGTCACCATCGCTGCGCAGGGCGCCCGACATCATGCCAAAGCCAACCTGCAGCATCAGGAAATCCTGGAAGTCGACCTCCCCGTCGCTATCCACGTCACCCGGAATCACGTGTACCAGCTTCCACAGCTCGGCGCCGGTACTACCGTCATTCGCGCGGAAGGCGAGAGTGCCGTTGGCGTTGGTCAGGTTGGCCGGCGAACTGCTCGAAGTTCCGACGCGAATATCCTCGACCAGCACCGTGCCGTCGCTCGTGCCGTCGCTCTTCCACAGCTCAACGCCATGGGTGCCGTCGTTGACGCTGAAGTAAAGCGTTTCGACGACACGCGTCAGGTTGGCGGGCGAGCCGCTTGGGGCGCCAGGCCGAATGTCCTTCACCAGAACGGTGCCGTCTGAGGAGCCATCGCTCTTCCACAGCTCAACGCCACTCGTGCCGTCATTGGCGCGAAAGAAGAGCGTTCCGCCCAAATTCAAGAGCGCGGCCGGTGAGCTGCTCGATCCGCCCGGGCGAATATTCTTCACCACCGCCGTTCCGCTGCTCGTGCCGTCGCTTAGCCAGAGCTCTACGCCCGCTACCCCATCGTTGGCCGAGAAGAACAGTGCCCCGCCGACGTTCACCAGGTTGTTGATATAGCTGCTCGAGGCGTCGGGAAAGAGGTCTTTGACGAGCATGGTGCCGCTATAGGTGCCGTCGCTTTTCCACAGCTCGCGCCCCAGCGTGCCGTCGGTGGCGCTGTAGTACAACGTTCCACTCACGTTAACGAGGCTGCCGGGCGGACTGTTGGCGCTACTCGGATTGATGTCTTTGACGAGGACGGTGCCGCTCGAGGTGCCGTCGCTTTTCCATAGCTCGCCCCCGGTGGTGCCATCGAACGCGCCGAAATAGAGCGTTCCGCCGACGTTGGTCGGGTTATTGGGCGAGCTGCCCAAGGCCCCTGGCCGAATGTCCTTCACCATTTCGGTACCGCTTGTGGTGCCGTCGCTTTTCCAGAGCTCATCGCCGTAGGTGCCGTCGTTGGCCACCAGGAAAAGTGTTCCGGCAACATTGACCAGGTTCACCGGAGCGCTGGTCAAGCTGCCTGAGCGGATGTCTCTGACGAGCACTGTGCCGCTTGAGGTGCCGTCGCTTTTCCAGAGCTCGTAACCGCTCGTGCCGTCGTCGGCGATAAAAAAAAGTGTGCCGCCGACGTTCGTCAGATGGGCCGGAGAGCTGCTCGCGCCGCCCGGGCGGATGTCGTGGACCAGCATGGTCCCGCCGCTGGTACCGTCGCTTTTCCAGAGCTCGTAGCCACTTGTGGCGTCATTGGCCGTGAAGTACAACGTGTCGCCGATCGAAACCAGCGCGTTGGGGCTCGACGAGCTCGCCCCCGGATTCACGTCGAGCACCTGCTCGGGCACGCCCAGCGCCAAGAGGCGCCTCTCTTCCAAGGGCTCGATCACCAGGCGACGATGTGACCTGCTCGCCGCTGCGCGCCAACCACAGTCGCGCCAGAACGACTGAATCCAGCTACGCCGCCTACCGTTCGTCACACGATCGTCCCGACCGGCCGTTCTGCACTAACACGCGCATACGAGACATGCCCACGGCTACAAACCGGTGGACGAAGGGAGCATTGCTCCCAGCGACATGCAGGCTAATCGCGCCGTAACTGGCCCTTACCGCGGAACCGCCGGTACCCTTCGACAAGTCCGTTCCCAACGCGACCCATGCACGAAGCGCGTACACCCCTCTGAGTCTAGAGGAGCTACGCGCGAAAGCCAAGAAAAAACCTGGAAAACCGGCCGACGGCGTGCTCTGCCTGACGCGGGGGACACGGCGGCACGGGGTGCGAGCAAAGTCTGCCGAAAGCCGAGATGGCTTAGCCCGCGCAGTTGCAACCCACCACAACTCGGTTAGTCTGAATGCTCTCGGGCCTTCGACTGATAAGCGCCGCCGGGGGCGGTGTGCCCATTTCTGCGAGCCGGACCCGACGCAACATGACCAGTGCGCAACGACGGGCCGTTGTCTGCAAGTGCGTTTTTTTCGGCCTGACTGGCATGGCGCGCGCCGACTGGTACGACGACATTGGCTATACGGCGCTCGTAGCTCGTCTGCAAGCGGCGTCATTACCCGTTCCCACCGGCGCCGGCATCCGCGTTACGCAGGTCGAAGCTCTCTCCCAAGGGGGTTACCTGCCAAACACGAATAGCGGCGAGCTGTTTGGAGAACCCGTGGTTGACATGACGGGCAGCGGTGGCTTTTCGGGCCACGCCAACACCGTCGGCAAGATCTTTTACGGCAATGTGTCCAGCATCGCGGAGAACATTGCCCAGATCCATGCCTACGAGTCGATTGACTGGATGCTTGACGGCTATCTGCGCACCACCGCGTCCGGCGGACCGATGGACGAATGGGTCGAGTTCGGAGTCGAGCCCCCCAGGGTTCAGAATCACAGTTGGGTCTACGTCACCGTCCCTGACGGATTGGACTTCGACGGTCCTGGTCCGATCCAACCTTTATTGCCCGGATTCACCGGCCAACAGATTGCCATCGACGCGCTGCGACGCCTCGACCACGTGCTCGATCGCGACGGCGTCGTCGCGGTCGTTGCCGTCAACAACGGCTCGGGCAGCAGCATTCCGAATCTGCTCGGCAACGCCTACAACGCGATTGTCGTCGGCCAGTCGAATGGCAGCAGCAGCCTCGGCCCCAGTACGCTCGACGTCGGCGGGCGGAGCAAGCCCGACCTTGTAGCTTCGGGCGATTTTCCCGGGGCGACCCCGTTGGTGAGCCGCGCCGTTCCCAAGGTCGCTTCTTCCGCGGCGCTATTGCTCGAAACGGCGACCGGCGACGCGGATGCCGAGCGATCCGAAACCATCAAGGCCCTGCTGCTGGCTGGCGCCACGAAGGATGAACTGGCCAGTTGGTCGCACACCAAGACTCAACCGCTGGACCTACGCTACGGCGCCGGTGACCTGAACATCGACAACAGTCACGCGATCCTCGAAGCCGGCCAACAGGAAGCCAGTGAGAGCGTCCACGTGCAACCCACCGGTTGGGACTTTGATACCATCGACAGCACCAATCCGTTGCACTACACGTTCGACATTCCGCATGGGCAGGTCGCCGACGTGCTGTCGATCGCCGTCACCTGGCATCGGCAGATTGCGATTGACCCCGGCATGGGCGCATTGGGCTCCGCGCTGTTGACGCCGTCGTTGGCCAACCTCGACCTGAAGCTATACACCGAGGAGGAGTTTACCTCCAGCACTCCCCCGCCGGACGATCGGCAATCGACCTCTGGAATCGACAACGTCGAACACATCTTTCAGCATACGCCCTGGTTCAACGGCACGTATACCATCGAATTGACGGCGGACCAGACGTGGGACTTCGCGCTCGCCTGGCGCGCGCAGTTGCGAACGCTCAAGCCGGGTGACGTGGACGCCGATTTCGACGTCGATTTTCAGGACTTCTTGCTATTACAGGCCGGGTACGGAACCACGTCGGGCGCGTCGTGGAACGACGGCGATCTCGACGGCGACGGCGATGTCGATTTCCAGGATTTCTTGCTCTTTCAATACGACTACTGGGCCGACGGGGACACGGTTTCCGGCGATAGCGTCACCCAGCAAGCCGCCGTTCCTGAACCCGCTGGCTTTTGGCTAGGCTTGCTTGCCGCAATTTGCGCGGCATCCGCCCCTCGAGTGCGAAAAAGGATGTCGCGCGCGTGAACATTCTGGTTACCGGCGGCGCCGGCTACGTCGGCAGTCACACGGCGTTGGCGCTGGTGCGCGCCGGGCATCAGGTTTGGGTGTATGACAATCTGGCGCAAGGGCATCGTGCCGCCGTCGCTCACGGCAGGCTCATCGAGGGCCCATTGCAGGACGCCGCCCGACTGCAAACAGCCCTCTCGGAGAATCGAATCGACGCGGTCATGCATTTCGCCGCACTTTCCCTCGTCGGCGAATCGGTCGTCGACCCGGCGCGCTACTATCACAACAACATCGTGGGCACACTCACATTGCTCGACGCAATGCGCGCGGCCCGTGTATCGCGCATTGTCTTTTCGAGCACCACCGCCACCTATGGCGTACCGGAGCGCATCCCCATACTGGAATCGGCGCCTCAGCGGCCGATCAATCCCTACGGCTTTACGAAGCTCGTGATCGAGCGGGCGCTGGCCGATTATACATCGGCCTATGCCTTCTCGTTCGCGGCGCTTCGGTATTTCAATGCTGCCGGCGCCTCGCGCGAGGGAAATCTCGGCGAAGATCACGACCCGGAAACTCATCTCATACCACTGGTGCTTCAAGTGGCGCTGGGCCAGCGTGAACAGATCACGGTTTTCGGAAACGACTATCCGACGCTCGATGGAACCTGCATCCGCGATTACGTGCACGTCGATGACCTGGCCGACGCACACCTGCGAGCGCTCCAGCGGCTGCAGCCCGGCAAGGGGCTTTGCTTGAATCTTGGCACCGGCCACGGTCAGAGCGTACAACAGGTGATCGACGCCTGCCGGCGCGTGACGGGCCATGCGATTCCGCAAACCGTCGGTCCTCGACGCCCCGGAGATGCCCCGGAGCTGGTCGCCGATGCGACAGCCGCCAAAACGATCTTGGGCTGGCAACCGCGATACACCGATCTCGATGCGCTGATTGAGACCGCTTGGAAATGGCATCGCGCGCACCCCCACGGTTTTTCGGACTGATCACACGCCGCCGTCCGGCTCACGCCGGCTGCTTGCACGAACACCGGCACAACGAAACATGTCGATGCGCCAAATCCTGACCATGGTTCTCGGCGGCGGGCGCGGTACTCGGCTCTTTCCCTTGACCAAGTATCGATCGAAACCCGCCGTGCCGCTGGCCGGCAAGTACCGCTTGATCGATATTCCGCTTTCGAACTGCATTAACAGCGGGCTGAACCGCATCTACGTCCTCACGCAGTTTCACTCGGTCAGCCTGCACCGGCACATCCGCCGCACGTACCATTTCGACGCCTTCGACGGCGGTTTCGTCGAGATCCTCGCCGCACAGCAGACGCTCGAGCGTAGCGACTGGTACCAGGGCACGGCCGACGCGGTGCGGCAAAATCTCCGCTATATCGACCAGCCTCGCATCGAACACGTGCTGATCCTTTCCGGCGACCAGCTCTACCGCATGGACTTCACCGCGATGCTGGCCACGCACGAGCGCAGCGGCGCCGATGTGACCATTGCCGCCTTGCCGGTCGAGCGCTCGGCCGTCTCGGGTTTAGGTGTCTTGCGTATTGGCGACACGGGGCGCGTCGAGGGGTTTCTCGAAAAACCCAAGACCGACGAGGAAGTGGCACTCGTGCGAACCGACCCGGCGTGGATCGATGCGCAAGGCATCGCCAGTCGCGGCCGCGACTGCCTGGCCAGCATGGGCATCTATCTCTTCAATCGTGACACACTGGTGGACGTGCTCACCAAGACACCCTACCACGACTTCGGCAAGGAAATCTTTCCGGCGTCGATTCGCAGCCGACACGTGCAGGCTTACCTGTTCGACGGGTTTTGGGAAGACATCGGCACGATCGGGTCGTACTATCGCACGAACCTCGATCTGGCGCGGCGTGACGCGCCGTTCGAGCTGGCCTCGGCCGACGCTCCGATCTATTCGCGGCCACGCTTTCTTCCTCCGTCGCGGATCGAAGGCGCCGTCATCCACGGGAGCCTGATCGCCGACGGTTGCCTGATCGACGAGGACGCGGTGATTGAAAACAGCGTGATCGGCCTGCGCTGCCGCATCGGCGCGCGAACCGTGATTCGCAACTCGGTAATCCTCGGCGCCGATTTCTACGAGACGCCGGCCGAGATCGACGCGGGGCGCGCCGCGGGGCGGCCACGGCTGGGCATCGGCGCTGAAACGCTTATCGAGGGCGCGATTGTCGACAAAAACTGCCGCATCGGCGACCGCGTCCGCATCCACAATCCGCGCGGAGTGAAGGTGAGCCCGGAGACGCCGCACGGCATGATCTGCGATTCGATCGTCGTGGTGCCCAAGGAGGCCACGCTGGGCGACGGCTCGGACTTCGCCGCTTCGCTTTCACCGTCTTGAACGGTTTACCGCGAGTCGTTGGCACCAGAGCGCAACGGCCGCCCGGCCGCGTAATGCTCTCGATGAGCCCTGATCTCGCTTTCTAAGTCCGCTTGCCCTGCCGCTGCGGCCAGAGAGATCGCGCGATCCGCCGTGGCCACCGCATCCGCCAATCGTCCCGCCTCGGCATACGCCGCGGCGAGTGTGTCGAGCAGCGGGGGGTGCTCCTTTCCGCTCGATCGACAAGCTCGCTCGGCGAGCGCAACCGCCTCGTTGCCGTTTCGCAAAGTCGCGTCCGAGCTCGTGGCCAAGATCCACGCCAGGTTGTTTGCCGCCTGGACGTGCCTCGGATCGCTGGCCAGCGTCGCTCGGTAATGCACGATCGCTTCGCGATAATCCCCCTTGGCCGCCGCCAGATAGCCCAGATGGTAATGTGCCTCGCTCTGTCTCGGCGCGAGTCGCAACACATCGCGGTATAGCTCGGCGGCCTCTCCCGCGCGGCCAAGACTCTCGAGCGAACTTGCCATTCGCATCCGCACCGCGGTCGAGGCTCGCTTGTAGACGATCGCTTGCGCATACTGCACCACAGCCTCGTCGTGTCGAGACTGTCTGGCCAGCGCGGAGCCCAGGTTAAAGTAGGTCAGAGCTCGCGGGTCCTCGTATGACGCAAGCCGCCAGTTGACCACGAACGCCGCGACGGCGGCCACGGCGCCGCTCCCCACCCACCAGGCAACATCCCGCTTGCGCCAGGCGCACGACGCCTCGCACAGGCCGGCGGCGGCAAACATCAACAAGACTGGCACCACCGAGAACCGATATCGCGCGAAAATATAAAAGACCGCCACGCTGCCGGCGAGCGTCAGCACAATAAGATAAAGCGGCATCAACCGTCGCCATTCTCGGCGCGTTGTCCACGCGCCAACGGCCGCCAGTGGACTGAGCACGCCAAAGTGAAAGACCCCCCCGAGCGCCCCCAACACCACCGAAAGATCTTGCAGCACCTCGATGCTCTCGGTGTCGGTCAGCTCAACGCGATTCCACACCATCAACCATTTCTTCACGAGCAGGCGGAGCCAGTGGCCCGGCTGCTGACGAATGTAGTCCCACGAGCGCCCCATCCAGTATCGCGAGACCTCGTCGGGCGTCAGCCGGCGGCCCATCGCCGCTTCGGCCAGCTCGGTGGCGTCGGTGCGTTCGAATTCGGCGTGCGCTCGACCTTCGCGCAGCGGCTGATACTGCCCATTGGCGCGGGGGTTGTTGCCGATGTAGAAGTTCGGCCCCAACTGCGACGTGCTCAGCAGGAACTCACCGCCGACGTACCAGTTCCGCAGCCCCGCCGGCACGAGCACCAGCGCCATCCCGATGGTCATTGCCGCGATCCAAGCCACGCGTTTTCGGAGCGACTGGCCCCGATACGCGTAAAAGAGCCACGGCAGCAACACCACGTACAGGATCCTTGCATTCTCTCGCGTCAATGCCGCCAGCCCCAGCGCCGCGCCGACCGCCGCGAGCCACTGCCAGCGCGGCGTCCGAACGAACGATCCGAGCATGGCAAGCACCAGCGCAATGAAGAACACCTCCAGCACCGTCTTTTGAATCACCAGGTCGAAGAAGATCGACCCCGGATACACCGCCGCCAACAGGCCCGCGACCAGGCCGACGCGGCGATCGAAAAACGCGCTAGCCGCGGCGGCCACAAGCAGGCACGTCGCCGCGCCCACCGCGATTTGCAGCAACCGCACCACCAGCAGGTCGCGACCCCACCAGCGATAGACCGTCGCGAGAAAATAGGGATACGTGGGCGCCTGATAAAAGACCTCGTCGCCCAGCCACTCGCCGCCGGCGATCTCCACCGCCCACTCGTCGTAGCGATAGGCGTCGCCCAGAAGGGTCGAAAACACGACCGTGTCCTTGATCTCCCACAGGCACACAAGCCGTGCGAGCAAGGCCACGATCACGATCGCCACGTACCCGACCCACTGGCGGCGCCCACCGGCCATCGCCTCGCGCGACTTCGGCGCAGGCTCAGTCACCGCAACGCCAGAGCGCTTTCGTGAATCGGCTTGACGAGCCATGACCAGAGCGAGCCACCCAGTTTATCCTGGTGGTAATCTACCACACTGCTAACGTATGATCGGAACCATGCATCGCGGATTCATCGCATTGACCTGCGCACTCTGGCTCATCGTGAACGGAGTGCAGTGCGGCGCCGCCGGGGCCGAGCCGGAAGTTCGCCTGCAGCATGGCGACTCGTGGCGCCTGGAATTCCCCACCTACCACGTTCAGGGGCTCTGCGTCACCGAAGTCTCGTTCTGGCTCTCCAGCGTCGACCGAGCCACGCAATCGGGCTGGGTTTTCCGCGTCGATCGCGGAACGCTCTCAGTCGAAGCGTCTCGACGGCTGGCCGATGGGCCGCGCTACCATCCGGGCGGCATGCAGCTTGTCGCCGGCAACCTGTGGGTCCCTCTGGCCGAGTATCGTCCTCACTCGACGAGCGTGGTGTTGAGGCTCGATCCGGCGACGCTCGAAACCCGCGCCACGTTCCCCGTGGCGGACCATATCGGCGCGATCGCCGCCGACGCTCAAGGGACGATCTACGCCGGCAATTGGGATTGCCGCATCATTTACCTCTTCGATGAACAGGGCGCGCCGAAGGAAAAGCGAACCAACCCCACCGGCGTCGCCTACCAGGACTTCGAGTGGCACGCCGGCCGCATTTGGGCCACGGGAGCCGTCCGCCAAGAGAACCAACCGGTGGGCGTTGTCGACGTGATCGATCCGGCCGACTGGCGACTCGAGCGCCGCTTCACGCTCGCCGCACGAGATCCGCCACCCAAGAACTTCGGCCGCGAGGGTTTTTCAAAGCTGGGCGAGAATCTGTTCGTCGTGCCGGACGATTTTCCGAACACCACGATCTACGGGTTTCCGATTCCGAAGACCATACCGATCGACCGACCTCCGAGATAAACTCGGAGGCTCGCATCACGCCGCGAATTGCCGGTGGACGGTCAGCGTCAACGCGCCAAGAGCCTCCGAGTTTATCCCGGAGGTACACCACGCGCCATCACGCACCCTGTTGAGGCAATTGGCGCGGATAGGGGCGTTCACGCTTGGCGGGCAGCGCGCCCTGCCAGTGCTCGGCCCACCACTGCCGCTCCTCGTCGCTGGCGTAATAGCGCAGCCAGGTATCCGGGTCGCCGCTCGAATCGGCGCAGTCCCAGTGGAGATAACATTCCGCTCGGTCGAACTTCTTCTCTTGCGATGGAAGAATGTCGCGATAGATCAAGCTATACAGCTCGCGGTCGCTGAGGTGGTCGGTGAACAAGAGCACGATCTGCTTGTCGAACAGCTTGCGAATCGTGTCCCACAAGAGGGCATGCAACTGCTTCTCGTTGAAAATGCTCGATGGGTGCGGCAGCACCAGCTCCGGCTCGAACCACTGCGAGATGGGCACCACGGGCGCCCGCTCCCACGCCAGCATCGACGCGAGATAGGCGTTCTCCGTCTGCGTCGGCAGGTCGTGTACGTTGAGCCGCGAAATCGACTCATCGAAAAACGGCTCCAATTCGTCGCGCAACTGCGCGTTGAGCAGCAGTTGCTCGATGTCATCGGAGCGCGGCCGACGAGACTCCGGCATGGCAGCCCACCCTGGTGCAGAACTCAGCCGATGCGAATAGAAAACCCTCAACTCTCGACTGTAACAACAAACGCGCCGAGATCAAGTATAATTACGCGCGTCGAGTGCACTTCGTCGACAAGCCAGCTACGCGAACCCCAGGATGAAGCGCACGGCGCCTGCGCAATCGGAAGAATTGGCAAACTCTCTCGCTCGCGAGATCGAGGGCGAGCTGCACTTCGACCCCTACCAGCGCGCCCTCTACAGCACCGACGCCAGCCTGTACGAAATCCTGCCCACAGGCATCGTCATTCCCAAGCACGCTGCCGATGTCCGCGCCGCCGTGCGCATCGCCGCCGAAGCGGGCGTGCCGATCGTGCCGCGCGGCGCCGGCACCAGCCTCTCGGGCCAGTCGATTGGTGCGGGCCTGGTGCTCGATTTCAGCAAGTACATGAACCGCATCGTGGAGCTGGACCCCCAATCGCGCACCGCTCGTGTAGAGCCTGGCGTGGTGCTCGACCACCTGAACGCCGCAGCCTCGCGACATCGCCTGCAATTCGGCCCCGACGTGGCCACCAGCAGCCGCGCCAATCTCGGCGGCATGATCGGCAACAACTCCGCCGGCGCCAGGTCGATCTGGTACGGAAAAACCGTCGACCACGTCCTCGAGCTCGAAGCGATCCTTGCTGATGGTTCTCCCGTTTCCTTTGCGCCTCGCACCGCCGGCGAGTGGCAGCGCCGAATGACGCTGCCGACGCGCGAAGGACAAATCCACCGTGAAGTCGATCGGCTGGCGACCGAGCTCGCCGACGAGATCGTCGCGCGCTATCCCGCGATTCTTCGCCGCGTCAGCGGCTACAACCTCGACCAGTTCGTCCCTGCCGCGCGGGATCGGATTCCCCTGCCCGACGCGGTGCGCGAGATTCACGAGCGCCAGCGCGCCCGCTATGGCGACGCCCCCCATAACCTCGCCACGCTCATCGTCGGGGCTGAAGGAACGCTCGCCTGTGTGACCGAGGCGCTCGTGCACCTGGTGCCCTTGCCCACGTCGCGCGGCATGCTCGTCTTGGAGTTCGACACGCTCGCCGCGGCGATCGAATCGGTCGGCACGATCCTCGCCCACGGGCCGTCGGCCGTCGAGCTCTTTGACAAGCTGATCCTTGAGCTCGCCTCACGCAGCCTCGAATACCGCCACTATCTCGACTTCGTCGCCGGGCGCCCCGAATCCCTCTTGCTCGTCGAGTTTTCGGCCGACTCGCCCGACGAAGTCGAGCGCAAGCTCGATGCTCTCTCCCGCGCGCTGGATGGCCACGCTGGCTTAGCACATCAACTCAAGGCCGTCGACCGCACGCTTTGCGATCACATCTGGGCCTGTCGCAAGGCGGCGCTGCCGCTGTTGATGGGCATTCCCGGCGCGCGCAAGCCCATCGCCTTTGTGGAAGATACGGCGGTCGACCCCGTGCGCTTGCCGGAGTTCGTGGCACGCTTCCGCGAAATCCTCGACCGCCGCGGCACGGCGGGCTCGTTCTACGGCCATGCCTCGGTCGGTTGCCTGCACATCCGGCCGATGATCGACACCCAGAACCGCGACGACCTCCAGCGCTTCGAGCAAATCATGGGCGACGTGTCCGATCTCGTCCTTGAGTTCGGAGGCGCGATGAGCGGCGAGCACGGCGACGGACTGGCGCGCAGCCATCTCAATGAAAAACTCTTCGGCCCGCGCATTTACCGCGCCTTCCAGGAGCTGAAGGCGGCCTTCGATCCGGCCAGCCTGATGAATCCCGGCAAGATCGTGGACGGTCCACGGCCCACCGACAACTTGCGACATCCGCCGCACCAGCGGCCGCTCGAGGTGCCAACGACACTGGATTTTTCCACCCAGGGAGGGCTGGCCGCGGCTGCAGCGCTGTGCAACGGGGCCGGCGTCTGCCGCAAGACCCACACCGGCACCATGTGCCCCTCGTTCATGGCCACGCTCGACGAGGAGCACAGCACTCGTGGCCGCGCGAACGCCCTGCGGCTTGTTCTCTCCGGCGTCTTGCCGCCCGAGGAGCTCACCGGCGACCGCTTGTACCGGACATACGACCTGTGCCTCGCGTGCAAGGGCTGCAAGGCCGAATGCCCCTCGAACGTCGATGTCGCCAAGCTCAAGGGCGAGTTCCTCGATCACTACTATCGCCGCCATGGCACGCCGCTTGGTGTCCGAGCCATGGCGGAGGTGGCTCGCATGAATCGCCTGGGCTCGGCCTTGGCGCCGGTGTCAAATTGGCTCGCCCGCGCGCCCGGCATGGGCTGGTTGGCCGACACGCTATTGGGCATCGACCGCCGGCGCCCGCTGCCGCACTTCCATCGCGATCACTTCCGCCGCTGGTTTCGTCGCCGGCGCCCTAGGCAGCCTGCACCGCGCGGAATCGTCGTCCTCTTGGACGATTGCCTGACCTGCTACTGCGATCCGCTCGTGCCGCGCGCCGCGGTCCACGTCCTGGAGGCCGCCGGATACGAGGTCCGCCTCGCGCGGATCGCCTGCTGCGCGCGTCCGGCGATCTCGAAGGGACTCTTAACGCACGCCAAAAGGCTGGCCGAGGAAAACATCCGGCGGCTAGCGCCTCTGGTGGCCGAGGGCGTTTCGATCGTGGGCTGCGAACCAAGCTGCGTTTCGGCGCTTGCCGACGATTACCTCGATTTAGTGCCCGGCAAGCTCACGAGCGCGATCGCCTCGGCGACCTACCTGGTTGAGAGTTTTCTCGTGAACCAGGGCATCCGATTGGCACTCCGGCCGCACGCGGCGACCGCCTTGGTGCACGGCCATTGCCATCAAAAGGCGCTGGTGGGCACGCAAGACACGGCACGCCTGCTCGCCCAGATTGACGGTCTGAAGGTCGACACGCTCGACTCCGGCTGCTGCGGCATGGCCGGCAGCTTCGGCTACGAGCACTACGACTTGAGCATGAAAATCGGCGATCGCGTACTGTTTCCGGCCGTGCGGCGCAACCACGAGGCGATCATCGCCGCTCCCGGCTTCTCCTGCCGCCATCAGATCGAGCATGGCACCGGCCGCCACGCACACCACCCGATCGAAATCGTGGCGAATAACCTGGTGAAGTGATTGGCCGAGAGCCGTTCTGTAACTGGCCTGAGTGAGGCCGGCCGTGGCGCCGCTTGAGGCCGCGCGCCGAATAGTCGCGGTCACAGACCGTCACAGACCTCGGCCACCGTCACGTCGTACCATCCGTACCGATTGCGCGGGTGGCGATCGAAGATCTTGCCGATCAGATCGCCTTTTCCTTTTGACATGCCGCGCGGCCGAAAAACAATGGAGCTTGTGGGCAGCATCTCCGCAAGGTCGCCGTCGCGACCTCGTCACCGCACGAGCGCGGGCGAGCCGAGGTCGCCGGCCCCCAACGAGTGCAGAGCGTCCCAAGCTCTTCAATGCACTCCCATCGACCATGGATCAAACATCAACCGCCTTAATCACATGAATTACTTAACCCACAAATTGCCTTGGGCCGTGCTCATCACAGCGCTCGCCGTCGGGCAGGCGAGCGCAGAGATCACCACGGTCACCATCGGCGGGCTCGACCACAACCGTGTATTTCGGCCGTTCTACGAGCCCGGCATGCCGGGCAACGATTACTACGATAATATTCGAGGTCTCCTGACGGATACCGCCAACTTCAGTCTCAACCCGTTGGACACGCCCAAAGTCATCGGAGAGGTCGAGTTCAAAGCGCCGACCGGCCTGATCGACGACATGTATTTATCCGACGTCGAAATCTTCGTGATGACCGAAAACAAGTCGTTAATGCTCTTGCCGGGTGAATTGACCGCGATCCAGAACTTTGTCGCCAACGAGGGGTGGCTGGTTCTAATCTCCGACACGCTGCATGCCTCGATGGGACCGGGTTTGGACGGCTCGACCGTTCAAAATGAAATCCTCAAGGCACTGACCGGCCTGGCGGTCGATCCAATCACGGATAATGACACCGTTGGCATGCCGGGCCTTTCGGGGGCCCAGAGTTCCACGGCCGGTATTCCAACGAATGTCATGGACAGCGTGGTGTTATACGGCGCGTTTGGCGACTTCACTGCCGCCGACGACTTTGGCGCCACATTTCACAACGTGCTTGCCGACCTGTCACCCATGACGCAGATGATCGGCACTAAGAGCGGCCTCGGCATCCTTATGGAAATCTTGCCCGAATCGGAGCAAAACTCACACTCGGGTGCCGTGCTGGTGGCGGGCGACGTTTTGTTCTCCGATTATTTCGTGCTTCCTGGGTCGGTTGGGCTCGGCAACAACACGAATGGCAAGATGTTCTTGAATTTTGTCGGCAATTACTTTGCGATCGTGCCCGAACCATCCGGCTCCGTCCTAGCCGTTATCGGCGCGATCGTTATGGCGGCTGGTCGCGAGTGGCATCGTCGTCGCCGAACGCGATGACGCGCGCCAGAACTTTGAGGCTAAGGTTCGTCTCTCCCCACTGAGGAGAGAGCAGGTTGAAGGGTTTGGGAATCGAGTTTCGGTCAAGGTCTGAAGGAAAAACACGCATGCACCATCGCGCTCGCTCGCCGCGCCGTCGCACTCGTCGCGGCATCTTGACGTTCGAATGGATCCTGCTCATCTCGCTGTTGGTCATTGGCATCATCGGCGGACTGGCCGCCGTGCGCGATGCGCTCTGCAGCGAGCTGGACGACCTGGCCGACTGCATCGCCGCGCTCAACATCTGCGAATGTGACGACGATGACGATGATCCCGAGCCGGAGATTTTCGACTTTACCGACCCGGAATTCTTCGATGACATCCCACTCCCCTGAAGTGGGCGGTGGGCAGCGTGGATTCAGGATTGACGCGCCGAGACGGTGCGCATTGTTAGTGCGAAGCAATCGAGTAGGCAGCCGCCACGCGCGGTCAACCAGCACGGGACGCTAGAACGCGCCCCCGCCAAGGCCCCCGCCCCCCCCCCCCCCCCAACCACCCCCCCCCCCCCCCCCCCCACCCCCCCCCCCCCCCCCCCCCCCCCCCCCCCCCCCCCCCCCCCCCCCGCCCCCCCCCCCCCC
>Ga0187892_10001146_pt1 | contig 63183 bp, 52 predicted proteins | sample MA1701073metaG_FD_139345 | JGI IMG/M metagenome (GOLD analysis project Ga0187892, IMG submission 139345) | Bio-ooze microbial communities from a basaltic lava cave in the Kipuka Kanohina Cave System on the Island of Hawaii, USA - MA170107-3 metaG ... | reverse complement strand
GCGTGCCAGTCGTCGACGTCGACGACGCGCTCCCCCGGGGCTGCCTCGAGCGCGTCGCGCCGCCAACCGCGCACGAGGATCGGCGGGGCGTATCCGGCGGCCGCGAGCGCTGCGCGTTGCCAGTCGATCAGCCGACGGCCGCCGAGCTCGACCAGGCACTTCGGTCGGTCGGCGCCGAGCGCACCGAGCCGACTACCGCGCCCGGCGGCGAGGATGACGGCGATGGTGCCGACGCAGTCGGGGCTTCCGCCCCTCCTACAGTGATTCCGTCCGTACGCGCTCACGGTTGGGGTCACTGTGGGAGGGGCGAGAGCCCCGACAGCGAGAGTGCGGGACGCCGTCGCGCGACCCAGCCGCGCGTCACGAACGGCACGTCGAGGTGCGCCGTCGCGCCGACGCGGTGCGCGATCGCGGCGAGGATCGCGGGCATGTCGGCGCCGGCCTGGCGCACGAGTGTCGCGTGCGCGTTGAAGCCTTCGAGGAACGCCGTCGGTGTCGTACGGTGCAGGAAGGGCAGCGCGAACGCGCGCGGCGCCTCGAAAGCGCCGTGTCCGGCGATCGTCGCCGTCGGATCCTCGCGACGCGCGCCCGGGTCGAAGTGCGGCAGGACGCGGCGGATCGCCGCTTCGATCGACGCCTGCAGCGGCTCGTCGAGGTCGCGGTGGTTCCAGAAGCAGGCGAGGGCGCCCGTCGGGCGCAGGAGGCGCGCGCATTCGTCGAGCGCGGCCCGCGCATCGACGACGTTGAAGCTCGAGCCGAACGTCACGAGATCGTAGGCGCTCGCAGCGAGACGCGTCGCCTCGCCGCGCGCGTCGTGCCAGCGCACGTCGGCGTCGTCACGCGTGAGCTCGACGCCGATCGCGCGCATCGCGTCGTTCGGCTCCACCGCATCGACGCCGTGTCCGGCCGCCGCGAAAAGCCGCGCCGCGCGGCCCGTGCCCGCGCCGATGTCGGCGATTCGCGCGGGTGTCGGGAGCATCACGAGCGCCGCGACGTGCGCCGCCGTGTCGGCGTGGTATGGCGCGCGCGTCTCGTAGTGGCGCGCGAGCCGCGTGTAATCCCAGGGGAGCGTTGCTGCGGACATCGTTCAACCCGTGCGCGCTTCGAGCACGCCGAGGCGCGGGTCGAGCGTCACACGCGCAGCGCCGAGCAGCCGGCCGAACCGCTCCGGCCCGAGGCCCAGCGCGGCCGGCACGCGCGCGCCGGCGCAGCGGAGAGCCATGTGCGAATGCGGACCGCCGTACGCCGTGATCAGCGCTGCGGGTGCGCGCGCGAAGATCCAGTCGTAGCCCGGGTCCGCGCTGCGGATTGCGATCGCCTTGCCGGCCGTCACCGTGTGCGGCTGCGTGTGGCGGTCGACGAGCTCGAGCGGCGCGTCGACACGCTCCGTGCCGAGCCAGTTCGGTGCGCAGGGCGGATGGCGCACGAGCGCGAGATCGCTCGTCGCGGTGAGGACCGGCGGCAGGCGCAGCGCCGCTTCCGTTGCGTGTCGCGTACGCGCGCGCACGGCTGCGGCGACGCCACGTTCGGGATCGCCGAGCGCCGCGCGTGCCTGCTGCGGTGTGAGCCAGCCCAGTACGTCCGCGCCGAGCCCGCGCGCGGCCCCTGCGTCTGTGAGGCGCGCGAGCCATTCGTCGAGCGCCGCCGCGAGCACGCGCTTGCCGAGCTCGCGCGCGCGCATGGCGCGCGCGGCGAGCGACACGAGCGCGTTCGCATCGAGCGGCAGCGATGCTTCGCGCAGGAGTGCATCGAGCCCGCGACGCTCGGACGCCGACAGTCGCAACGCGTCCGCGGACGGCAGCGGGGCCTGCACGAAGTCCGGCGCGCGGCACGGCGCGCACTCGATCTCGAACGTCCCCGGCCGCAGCACGTCGCCGTGCGCGAGCGCGCGGGCACCGTGGTGCACGTCGTGCAGCAGGCCTTCGAGCCGGCATGGTCCGAGCGCGCCGCGACGCACGGCCGATCGGAGCAGCGCGGTCGCGACGAAGTCGCGCCGCGCGGCGCGTGCGAAGGGCAGCGCGACGTCGCGCGCGATCCCCTTCAGGGCGAGCGGCACCGATCCGGTGACGCAACGGCGTTCGAACGTCGCGATCTCGGCGTCGAGCGCGCGCGCATCGAGCGCGCGTACGGTCGGCGTCACGAGCGCGGCTTCGAGCTCGCCGCGTTCGGAGCCGGAAAGTGGGCAGGCACGCAGGCGCCACGCGAGGTCGAGCTCGCGGCACGTCGTCGCGATCTCGAACTCGACCTTGTCGTGCAGCGACGGATCGGCGGCGAGCCGTGCGAGCCAGTGCGCGACGAGACGCGCGCGTACACGAGCCGGCGTCGCGGCCGGGACGAGCGACTCGAAGCTCGCCCGGACGTCGACGTACGGACGCCCGGCGAGCGGACGCAGCAGTGCCGCGCGGTACGGCGTCGCGTAACCGAGCGCGGCGCGCGCAAGCGCCCAGGTCCGCTGCGCGATCGTCGCGTCGAACAACCCGAGCGCGAGCGGGCGTGGATGTTCGCCGATGAGCTCCGCGGGATTCCAGTCCGGCATGAGGCCGAGCGCGCGCATGCCCGTGTCGCGCATGCGCACGAGCTCGCTCTGGGCGCGGCGGCGGAGCCGGGCATGGGATGTCGCAGGCGGCGTCCTCGGGGCGGGGATCCGGCGCGCCTGCAGCAGCCACAGCGTGCCGCGGGCGAGCACGAGCTCGAGCTCGAACGGCTGCGGCCCGAGCAGCGCTTCGACCTCGCGCACGGTGTTCACGATCGCCCTGAGGGCGCGCGGCACGCGTCGCGTGCCGTGCCCGATGTACCACGTCTCGGCCGCGACGGAGCCGCGCGTGATCGCGGTGCTGTCGCGCACTGCGGCGCGGCTGATCGCGTCGTACGGCGCGCCGTCGGCTGCGCGATTCGCCGCGACCAACGCGGCGGACACCGATGCGACGCAGGGCTGGATCAGCACGGCGTCGTGCGGGCGCACGGCGCCGTAGCTTTCGAATACGCGACGCACGGCGCGACCGAGCGCACGCATGTCGCGCACCCCGAGCACGGATTCGTACCGCCCGGCGTCGCCGGAGCCGGGTGCGTCCTCGCCGGCGCGTGCACTCCGCACGGCGAGGCGTGCGCGGCCGAAACGCGCGCGCACCTCGCGCCGCACACCCGCGGCGTCGGCGCGCCACCGCGTGTGCGTGAGGACGAGACTGTCCGGTACGCGCACCGTGCGCACACGCGCGGCGAGCGCGAGCAGGGTCGCAGCTTTGTCGGACCACGCGAGCGGTGCCGCGACGCGCGGTGTCGCCTTCGAGCGCATGCGAGGATGGTGTGGCAGGCGTCCTGCGTGCGCAAGCGCACATTGCTCACGCGACACGTCGTCGCGCGCGGGCTGGGGGAAGCGCCGCTCTCGTGCGTCGCGACGGTGCCGCGGCGTCGCGCCGTCAGGTCTTGCCGATCGCGTCGAGGTACTTCTCGGCGTCGAGCGCTGCCATGCAGCCGAAGCCCGCGGACGTGACGGCTTGACGATAGACCTGGTCGGCGACGTCGCCCGCCGCGTACACGCCGGGGACGCTGGTCAAGGTCGCGCTGCCCTCGAGCCCGCTCTTGATCGTGATGTAGCCGTTGCGCATCGCGAGCTGGCCTTCGAACAGGCTCGTGTTCGGCGTGTGGCCGATCGCGACGAACAAGCCGGTGACGGCGAGATCGCGCTGGTCGCCGGTCTGCACGTTGCCGATGCGGATGCCGGTGACACCGGAGTCGTCGCCGAGCACTTCGTCGACGGTCGAATGCCACACGATGTCGATCTTGCCGGCGCGCTGCTTCTCGAACAGCTTGTCCTGCAGGATCTTCTCGGCTTTGAACTTGTCGCGGCGGTGGATCAGCGTGACCTTGCGCGCGATGTTCGCGAGGTAGAGCGCCTCCTCGACCGCGGTGTTGCCGCCGCCGACGACCGCGACGTCCTGATCGCGGAAGAAGAAGCCGTCGCAGGTCGCGCAGGCCGAGACGCCGCGGCCCTTGAAAGCCTGCTCCGACGGCAGCTCGAGGTACTTCGCGGTCGCGCCGGTCGCGATGACGAGCGCGTCGCAGGTGTAGGTGTCGTTGTCGCCCTTGAGCCGAAACGGACGCGCCGCGAGATCCGCCTCGATGACGTGGTCGAACACGATCTCGGTGTTGAAGCGCTCGGCGTGCTTCTGCATGCGCTCCATGAGGCCGGGACCCATGAGGCCGTGCGCGTCGCCCGGCCAGTTGTCGACCTCGGTCGTGGTCATGAGCTGGCCGCCCTGCTGCAGGCCCGTGATCAGCACGGGCTTCAAGTTCGCGCGCGCGGCGTACACCGCGGCGCTGTAGCCCGCAGGACCGGAACCGAGGATCAGGAGTCGGGCGTGACGGCTCATGTATAATTTTGCGACCAGTCGAAGGGAGGGTCGCCGCGGCCTTAGCCGCTGCGAGTCGGCGAGGATGGGGTGTCAGCGCCCCCGATTCAAGCCGAACCTTCGGTCATATCGACACGAGCGCCGCGTCTGCGGCGTTTTTGCTGTCGGCAGTCAGAAAATTTCCGGAGCTTCGGCCATGCGTATCGGTGTTCCCCGCGAAACCAAGACCCTCGAAGGGCGCGTCGCGCTCGTACCCGCCGCCTGCGCCGATCTCGTGCGCCGTGGCCACGAGGTGTGGGTCGAGGCCCAGGCGGGCATCAAGAGCGGTTTCGCGGACGAGGCCTACACGAAGGTCGGGGTGAAGATCGCGCCCGACGCGGCATCGCTCTACGAGAAGGGCCAGCTGATCGTGAAGGTCAAGGAGCCGATCGAAGGCGACTTGAAGCACCTGCGCAAGGACCATCTGCTGTTCTGCTACCTGCATCTGGCGCCCGAGCCCGAGCTCACGAAGCGGCTCCTCGCGATCGGCCTCAACGGCATCGCGTTCGAGACCGTGGAGCTCGACAACGGCGACCTGCCGCTGCTCGCGCCGATGTCGATCATCGCGGGGCGCATCGCGGTGCAGATCGGCACGCATCTCCTGCACCAGCCGGCCGGTGGCAAAGGCAAGCTGCTCGGCGGTCTTCCGTCGACCGAGCGCGGCAAGGTCGTCGTGCTCGGCGCGGGCGCCGCGGGTGGCAACTCCGCGCAGCTCGCAGCTGCGGGCGGCGCGAACGTCGTCGTGTTCGAAAAGCGCCAGGACCGCATGGCGCAGATGATGTCGCTCGGCTCGAACGTCACGACGCTCTATCCGTACGAAGAAACGGTCGCGCGCGAGCTGCGCGACGCCGACCTCGTGATCGGCGCCGTGCTCGTGACCGGCGCGAAGGCGCCGCACGTGATCTCGCGCCAGATGGTCGCGTCGATGGAGCCGGGCTCGGTCATCGTCGACATCTCGGTGGACCAGGGCGGCTGTGTCGAGACCACGCGTCCGACCACGTACAAGGAGCCGACCTACGTCGTCGACGGCGTCACGCACTTCGCCGTCACGAACATGCCGGGCGCGGTGCCGCAGACCTCGTCGCACGCCATCTGCGCCGCGATCCTGCCGTTCGTCTCGAAGCTCGCTTCGGGCAACTGGCGCGACAACGCGCCACTCGTGCGCGGCATCAACGTCGAAGGCGGCAAGCTCGTGCATCCTGCACTCAAAGCGATGGTCTGAGTCGCCGATCCCGAGTAGGCCGGACATCGCGAAGCGATGGCCGGCAATGCGAACCTCGCCGCACAAAAGCCGGCCATCGCTCCGCGATGTCCGGCCTACTCCGGTAGGATTGCCGCGGTTCGTTACGAAAGGTCGATCGCCAGCGTGGCGCGCGTCAGCTCCGAAGCCGTCAAGGCCGTTCCCCAGCCGAGTGTCGTCGACCGCCGCGTTCGCGAGATCGCGGTGCTGCTGCTGCTGCCGCTGACGATCTACGTATTCGCGTGCCTCTGGACCTACCACCCGGGCGATCCGGGCTGGTCGCACGCCGGCGACGCCGGCGAAGTCCGAAACGTCGGCGGCACGATCGGCGCGTGGGTTGCCGACATCGGCTTCTACTTCATCGGTGTCAGCGCGTACCTCCTGCCGCTGCTGCTGCTGTTCACGAGCTGGCGACTCGTGCGCCCCGAGCCCAGCGACGCGATCGAGATCGATGCGCCGTTCCGTCTCGTGGGCGGCGTCGCGCTGGTTGCGTGCGCGAGCGCGCTGTCGCAGCTTCACTTCGCCTCGAGCGACAGCGTGCTGCCGGCGAATGCCGGCGGCGTATTCGGCGAGCTCTTCGGCCGTGCGCTCGGTGCCGGGTTCGGCGAGCTCGGTGCGACGCTGTTCCTGCTCGCGCTGCTGCTGGTCTCGCTGACGCTGACGACCGGCGTGTCATGGTTCAAGGTGATGGATCGCACCGGCGAGCTCGTGCTCGCGCTCGCGAGTGCGCTCGCGAGGCTGGTCAAGGGCACCGGCGAGTGGAATCGCGCGCGCGCGCTTCGCAGCGAGCGCGGCGAGACGCGCCGGGTCGAGACCAAGAAGCGCGAGAAGCGCGAGCCGCTCCGGATCGAGCCCGCGCTTCCGCCCGCCGAGAAATCGGAGCGTGCATCGCGCGAGCTGCAGATCCCGCTCTTCAACGCGCTGCCCGAAGGCACGCTGCCGCCGCTCTCGCTGCTCGACGAGCCGAAGCAGCAGGCCAAGGGCTACTCGCCCGAGACGCTCGAGGCGCTGTCGCGCCAGGTCGAGATCAAGCTCAAGGACTTCCGCATCGATGCCGAAGTCGTCGGCGTCTATCCCGGTCCCGTCATCACGCGCTTCGAGATGCAGCCGGCGCCCGGCATCCGCGGCAGCCAGATCTCGAACCTCGACAAGGACATCGCGCGCGGTCTCTCCGTCGTCTCGGTGCGCGTCGTCGACGTGATCCCGGGCAAGTCGGTCGTCGGTCTCGAGATCCCGAACGCGAACCGCGAGACGGTCTACCTCTCCGAGATCCTGCGCTCGAAGGAGTACGACAAGTCCTCGTCGCCGCTGACGCTCGCGCTCGGCAAGGACATCGGCGGGCGGCCGAGCGTGGTCGATCTCGCCAAGATGCCGCACCTGCTCGTCGCGGGCACCACGGGCTCGGGCAAGTCCGTCGCGCTGAACGCGATGGTGCTGTCGCTGCTCTACAAGGCGAGCGCGCGCGACGTGCGCATGATCATGATCGACCCGAAGATGCTCGAGCTCTCGGTCTACCAGGGCATTCCGCATCTGCTCGCGCCGGTCGTGACCGACATGAAGGACGCCGCGAACGCGCTGCGCTGGTGCGTCGCGGAGATGGAGCGGCGCTACAAGGTCATGGCGGCGGTCGGCGTGCGCAACCTCGCGGGCTTCAACCGCAAGGTCAGGGACGCCGACGACGCGGGACAGCCGCTGCTCGATCCGCTGTTCGTGCCGCGCCCCGACGCGCCGGAGGAAGTCGCGCAACCGCTCGAGACGCTGCCGTTCCTCGTCGTGCTGATCGACGAGTTCGCCGACATGATGATGATCGTCGGCAAGAAGGTCGAAGAGCTGATCGCGCGGCTCGCGCAGAAGGCGCGCGCGGCGGGCATCCACCTGATCCTCGCGACGCAGCGGCCGTCGGTCGACGTCATCACGGGCCTCATCAAGGCGAACATCCCGACGCGCATCGCGTTCCAGGTCTCGTCGAAGATCGACTCGCGCACGATCCTCGACCAGTCCGGCGCCGAGACGCTGCTCGGGCACGGCGACATGCTGTATCTCCCGCCCGGCACCGCGACGCCGGAGCGCGTGCACGGCGCCTTCGTCAGCGACGAGGAAGTCCACCGCGTCGTCGCGCACCTCAAGCAGACGCAGGGCAAGCCGCAATACGTCGCCGGCGTGCTCGACGAAGTCCAGACGATGGGGGAAGGCTACGTCGTCGGCCCGACCGGCCTGCCGGAAGCCTCGGTCGACGGTGGCGCTGACGGCGAGAGCGACGAGCTCTACGACCAGGCCGTGCGCATCGTGACGGAGTCGCGGCGCGCCTCGATCTCGGGCGTGCAGCGCCGGCTCAAGATCGGCTACAACCGCGCCGCGCGCCTCATCGAGGTGATGGAAGCCGCGGGCATCGTGAGCCCGCCCGAGCACAACGGCAACCGCACCGTGCTCGCCCCGCCGCCGCCGAGAGACTGACTGCAACGGTTCAGGCACGCTGCCACATCGTAGGCCGGACATCCGCAGGATGGCCGGCGCTCTTGCCGCGTCGGCGCGCATGCCGGCCATCCTGCGGATGTCCGGCTGTGCAATCCTGCTCCGCATCCGTCGGCACGTCCCTGTGCCGACCCGCGCGCCAGTGGCGCGCGACCTACTGGACCGACGAATGCTCCGAATCTGTCTGCTTGCATCGCTGTGGCTCGTGGCTCCGATCACACTGGCCGGCCCCGCGCGCGACCGCCTCGAGGCGTTCGCCTCGAACCTCGACGCGCTGAGCGGCGAGTTCGTGCAGCAGGTCTACGACGCCGAAGGTCGCCTCGACGAAACCAGCGAAGGCTCGCTCGCGCTGAAGGCGCCGCGGCAGTTCCGCTGGTCGTACGAGGCGCCGTTCCCGCAGCTCATCGTCGCGGACGGCGACAACGTCTGGATCTACGACGAGGACCTCGCGCAGGTCACGGTGCGCAGGCAATCGCTCGAGGAAGCGCAGAGCCCGCTCACGGTGCTGACCGACCTCTCGCAGCTCGAGCGCGACTACACCGTGAACGAGTCGGGCGAGAAGGACGCGCTCGCGTGGCTGACGCTCGTGCCGAAGGCCGAGGAGCCGGCGTTCCGCCAGGCGATGCTCGGCTTCGGCGCCGACGGCGCGCTCGCGCGCATGGTGCTCGAGGACGCGCTCGGGCAGCGCAACGAGATCCGCTTCGCGAAGTGGCGGCGGAACCCGACGCTCGAGGCCGCGACCTTCGTGTTCACGCCGCCCGAGGGCGTCGACGTCGTCGGCGAGCCGGTCGAGAACGCCGAAGTCGCGCCGCTGCGCGACTGAGCCGCGGGCAACACCGGCGGCTCGGTGCGGCCGCGTCGGTGAGACGGATTCGATCTCGATTCGATGGGCCGGGTCCGCAAGGCGCACTACGATGCGCGGCTCTTGCCGCCCGAGGTCCGCGCCGATGACGTTCATCCGTACGCTGTGCCGAGCTGCCGTACTGGCGTTGGTGGTGACGAACCCCGCCGCGGCGGTGCTGTCGAACTACGGCGTGGTGGTCGGCGAGCCGGTCGCGTTCTATCTCGAGCCCGTGCACGGCGAGGGTCGCTGGCCGCATTACGTGATCGAGGTCGACACGCCCGAAGGGCGCTATCACGCGGTGATCAACGTGTTCCATCGCGGCGGCACCGAGCAGGTGCTGCACCGCGAGGTCGCGATGGCGCCGTTCGGCAACTACTTCCGCGTGTTCGATCTGGCGCCGGGATTCCACGCGCTGCCGTATCACCGTGCGACCGGCGCCGCGACCGGCGGCGCGCTCGACCTGATGCGTCACCCGGGCGTGCTCGCCGACATCCGCAACACGCCGTGGGACGAGACGCGCCTGGTCGACGGCGCGGACATTCCCGTGTTCGACGAGCTGCTGTTCGACGCTCGGCGCGTCTACATCTTCGGCGAGAAGTTCGAGAACCGCGGCCGCAAGGGCGTGCACGACGTGCACCAGAACCAGGGCAACGACACCGGCGACGCGCACGCGCGGCTCAACGGTCGCTGGCAGGACGGCGCGATCGTGATCGAGTATGAGCCTACGCGGACCCACGTTCCGCGCACCTGCAGCGGCGGCGTCTGCACCGGCGGCTTCGTGCGCGAGATTCCCGATCGCGTGCTCGTGATGACACGCTTCCGCGCGCAGCGCGATTTCACCGACGCGAACGGCCACGGCACGCGTCCGGTCGAGGAGGTCTTCCCCGGCTCGGCGCCGGCTGGCGGCTTCGTCGACTACGGGCCGTTCCCGGCCGGGCAGCTCGAAGTGAACGTGACGCCGACCGCGGGTGATCCGGACGTCTACGTGCAGAGTGGCCGCGCGGCGACGGAGTCCTCGCATCGTGCGCGCTCGGCGCGTCGCGGCGGCGCCGAGTACGTGCGCGACTACGTCGGCGGCTCGACCTTCGTTCGCGTCAAGGCCAGCGGTGCCCGCTCGCGCTGGGAGCTTCGGATCCGATACGTCTCGCCCTGACCTCGAGGTCGGTGTCGCCGCGGTCCGTGACGCTCCGCGCGGACCGCGTCCGAGAGCCCGCGGCCTCGTTCAGCGCGAGCCTCGTGGGCGGCGGCGCAAGGTCGACTAGATAGACGTGCTGGTCCGCGCTCGCGAAGGCGAGCCACTGACCCTGCACGGCCGGATTCAGCGCCGAGCCGCCCGTACGCAGGCGCCAGCGCGGCGCGCCGTCGCTTGCGTCGAGCGCGTAGAGGTGGAAGTCGTGGCTGCCGGCGTAGATCACGCCGTCGACGAGCACGACGGAGCTCTCGCTCGCGGCGCCGGTGCGATAGCGCCACGCTTCCTCGCCAGTCGACTGCGCGAGCGCGTAGACGTGCCCGTCTCCGCTCGCGAAGTAGACGCGCTCGGCATCCGCCGCTGCGCGGAACCAGACCTTGCCGCCGCTGCGGAATCGCCACAAGAGCTCGCCGGTCGCGAGCGACAGCGCGTGGAAATCGCCGTTCCCGGCGCCGATGAACACGCGGTCCTTCGTGACGAGCGGATGCGCGACGACCCAGTCCTCGGCCTCGTAGCGCCAGGCCAGCGAGCCGTCGTCGCGATCGACCGCGTAGACGTGGTGATCCGCACTGCCGAACACGACGAGCCCGCCCGCGTCCACTGCCGCGCCGCGCACGGGACGTCGCGTCTCGAACGACCACAGCTCGCGACCGGTGTCGGCGTCGAGCGCGTAGAGGCGCCGATCGTCGCTGCCGACGTAGACGCGGTCGTCGACGACCGTCGGCGGCGAGATGACCATGTCGCCGGCGGCGAAGCGCCAGCGTTCGGCGCCGGTGACGCGGTCGAGCGCGTAGACGTTGCGATCGCGCCGCCCGATCAGCACGCGATCTTCGGTCAGGGCGGGCGCGGTGCTCAGCGCCGGGCGCAGCGCGACGCGCCAGCTCACCGCACCGTCGTTCGCGAACGCGACCGCCGAGCGCTCGTCGCCGAGGTAGACGTCGCCGGCCTCGTCGACCGCGAGGTCCTGCACGCGACCGAGCACGCGCGCGCGCCAGCGCAGCGTCGGCAACGCCACGCCGTCGCGCAGACCTTCGATCGCGAAGCGGGCATCGGCGTCGCGAGACGCGGGCTCGATCGTGCCGTCCGCCTCGAGCGCCAGAGCCGTCGCGGAACCGCGCAGCAGCGACGGATCGAGCGCGTAGACCGCGCCGGATTGCGCACTGACGACGAGCCGGCCGTGATCCGCGACGAGCGCGTTCGGCGAATCCGCCATCCTTAGCGTGCGTTCGAGGCGTCCGTCGGTGGGATCGACGATCGCCACGGTGCCGGCGTCGAGCACCAGCACGAGTCGGTCGTTCCACCAGGCGGGGCGGTACGGATCGCCGATGTCGAACTGACGGCGCCACAGGCTCGCGCCGTCCGAGACGCGCAGCGCCGCCAGATCGCCGTAGCGGCCCATCGCATAGAGCGTGTCGCCGCGGACGATCGGGCTGAGCTCCGCGGCCGGCAGGTCGACCTGCCAGTGCGTCGCGCCGTCGCGCGCATCGATCGCGGCGACGAAACCGGCGTCGCTCGCGACTGCGAGCGCACGACCGGGCAGCGTCACGAGGTCGGCGAGGGGACCGTCGAAGCGCCGCCGCCAGCGCAGCGTGCCGGCGGACGCATCGAGCCCGACGATCGAGCCGTCGATGAGCCGCGCGACGACCGTGTCTTCGATCGCGAGCATCGGGCCGAGCACGCGCGCGCGCAGCGAGACTTGCCAGTACGTCGTGGCGTCGGTCCGGCAGAGCGCGCGCACGCCGCCGCCGGCGTCGCCGACGACGACGCGGTCGCGCAGGGTGAGCGGCGGCGACTGCACCGGTGCGCCTACGTCGTGGCGCCAGCGCTCGCGCCCCGACTCGAGGTCGAGCGCATAGACGTAGCCGTCGCCCCCCGCGACGAAGAGCTCGTCGCTCGCGTCGGGGATGAAGTACGGGATGGTGCCCGTCGCGAACCGCCAGCGCTCGACGCCGCGCACCGTATCGAGCGCGAACACAGCGCCGTCGCGATCGGCGACGAGGGCCAATCCGGATCGTGCGGTAGCGAGCGCCGCGACGTTGCCGCCGGTGCGGAACGCGAAGCGCTGCGCGTCGCGCGGTTTACGCGTCGCGAGCGCAACCGCGAGCATCGCGATGCCCGACGCTACGAGGACGAGTAGCGCGGCGCGCCATGCGCCGCGCCGGAGCAGGCGGTCGCTGCGCGAGCGCGTGCGCGTCGCGCGGGTCTCGTGCACGAGCGCCTCGGTGCGCGGCGACGCGTCGTCGCTGACGGTACGCGCAGGCGATTCCGCCACGGCGTCCGCATGCGTCGTCGGCTCGGCGAGCGGCGCGAGCTCCGCGATGAGCCGATAGCCGCGGCGCGGAATCGTCTCGATGTAGCGCGGCTTCTTGGCGTCGTCGCCGAGCGCGCGACGCAGGATCCAGACCGCGTGCGACAGCGCCTCGTCGCCGACCAGCGGATCGTTCCAGATCCGCTCGAGCAGCTCGCGCTTCGTCCAGACCTCGCCGGGTCGCTCCGCGAGCACCGCGAGCACGTCGATGAAGCGGCAGGGCAGCCGCTCGATGCGCCCGTCGAGCTCGATCTCGTTGAGCTTGGGACGCACGATCGCTGTGTTGAGATGGAAGGCGCTCACGCGCGCTCCGTACCGCCCGCGCGATCGCGCGGCATCGAACTCGCCACTGGATGTCCCCGAACGCCTGAGAGGCGCCGCCGCCCCCAGACGCCGACGGGGGGCGATCGTCGCGGAGCGCGGGCCCGCGCGCAAGCACCCGGGGCGCTTTTCGAGAATTTCGACCCGGAATCGAGCCCGATTCGATGGCCGAACGGCCGCCGGGCGCCTAGGGTGCGCGCCCGTCGACGGTCGGACGACCAACGCGGCCGCCCGTCGACGACCGTCCCGGTCGGACTCGTGGAGGGCGGCCGGATCCCCAAAAGCCAAGCGAGATCGAAGACATGGCCAACGAAAAGAACCGCGAGCTCGATGTGCGCGAGCTCGACGAGCAGGACCTGCCGGCGGTCGCCGGCGGTTTCGACGACGGTGACTGGTGCGGAACGGGGCGCAAGCCCACGTTCCCGCCGCCGCCGCGTCCCCACGCGTAACTCAGCAGAAGGAAACCCTACGATGAACCAGAACGAGATTCGCGAGCTCAACGCGGTCGAGGTCGAGACCGTTGCCGGCGGCAACGCCATGATGTTCGACGGTGACTGGTGCGGCACGAAGTACCCGGGCTGGTGGCGTGACCGCTTCGGTCCGCGCGGCCCGATCGGTCCGATCGTGATCTTCCAGCCGGGCGGCTGAGGAAGGGAGGCACCGCCGACTCCGGTCGGCGGTGCGTTCGACGGTCATGACGAAGCCGATCGACGCGGCGCCGCTAGCCGCGGCAGCCGGGCGTGTGGATGCCGTGCTCGCCGCGGCCGAAGTCGCGTTCCTGCGCCAGCTCCTGGTCGGCACGGATCCGCGGCTGCTCGATCCCGACGCGCCACTCTGGACGCCGCATGCGGTGCTCGAGGTCGCGCGCGACGAGTTCGAGCGCGAGCTCGCGCCCGAACAGGCGCTCGAGATCCTGCGCGAGCTCGAATGGCTGCCCGGCGACCCGCTCGCGACGCTCGAGCCCGAAATCGCACGCCGCTACCGCTACGGACTGTCACGTGTGCTGCAGAACGTCACCGAGCCGCTCTGGTGGATCATCGAGCTGCCGCGCACGGTCGAGCTGTGCCGGTCGCCGCCGGGGCCCGGAACGTCGAGCTCGGTCGACTGCACGGTATTCGTTGCCGTCGACGGCGACGGGCGGATGTGCTGCTGGCCGCGGCGCGGGCGCGCCGACGACCGCGCACGCGGCGAGTTCCTTGCGCGGCTCGCGCGCTGCGCCGAGACGGCGAGCGCGCTCGCGATCGGCCTGGAATCCGAGTACTCGAGCGCCGCGCTGCGGCTCGGCGATCCCGAGCGGGGGAGGCTCGTGCTCGTCGATCCGCGCGCGGCGCTCGAATCGGCGCGTCCATCACTGTTTCGCGAGGAAGTCATGCGCGCGCGCGCGCGGCGCCTCGACGGCGACGTGCTGGTCGCGCAGCCGTTGCCGCTGCGGCTCGTGACCGCGGGCTTCGCGCTGTTCGTCGTCGCGGCGCTCGCGCTCATCGGGTTCGGCCGCGTCGCGCGCACGCACGCGGCCGAGGGCGTGCTGATGCCCGCGAGCGGCTCGGTGCGGATCGCGACCGAGCGCGGCGGCGTGCTCGCGCGCCTCGCGGTCGAGCCCGGCGCCGAGGTCGCGCGCGGTGCGCTGATCGCCGAGCTTCGGTCGGCGAACGTCGACGCGGACGGCGCCGAGGTCGAAGCACGGGTCGAGCACGAGCTCACGGCGGCGATCGACGCGCTCGCGCGCGAACGTGACGCCGCGGTCGCCGAGCACGCCGTCGAGCGGGGAAGGCTCGACGCGGGGCTCCGCACCGCGCGGCACAATGCCGCGGACGCGGCGCGACAGGAGCAGCTGCAGCAGCGGCGGCGCCGCTCGTTCGAAGAGCGGCTCGCGCGCAGCCGCGAGCTTGCCGAGCGCGGCGTGATCGCGCGGGTCGCGCTGCAGGAGCTCGAGGAGCAGGCGCTCGGGCTCGAGGTCCAGGAGCTCGCGCTCGCGCGCGAGCGGCACGCAGCGGACACCGCCCTGTTCGAAGCGCGGGCCAGGGCGGAGCAGCAGCCGCTCACCGACGTGCAGCGCGAAAGCGCGTTCGAGCAGCGCCGGACCGAGCTCGAGCAGCGGCTCGCGCAGGCCCGGCTCGCGCGCGGCGCGCGCGTGCACGCGCCACGCGCCGGTCGCGTCGCCGCGGTGCTGGTGCGGCCGGGGCAGACGCTCGCGCCGGGCGAGGCGCTCGTCGTGCTCGTCGACGACGACGCACCGCTCGAGGGCGAGATGTTCCTGCCGAGCCGCGCGATCGGCTTCGTGCGCGTCGGGCAGCGCGTGCGGCTCGAGCTCGACGCGTTTCCGTACCAGCGCTACGGTCGCGTCGAAGGGCGCGTTGTGGACATCGCGTCGGCCGCAGTGCGACGCAGCGCCGTCGACCCGGAAGGCGCGCGGTCCGACGAGCCGGTCTATCGCGTGCGCGTCGAGATCGCGCGCCAGCACATCGCGGCGCCGCGCGGGGAGCAGCGGCTGCGTGCCGGCATGCGTTTCAACGGCGACGTCGTGATCGATCGGCCGAGGATCGTCGAATGGCTGATCGAACCACTCGCGACCGCGCGACGATGAGCGGGCTCAGTTTCTCATTCCGGCGCAGCGTGCCGGTGGTGCTGCAGAACGAGGTCGCCGAGTGCGGGCTCGCGTGCCTCGCGATGGTCGCGGGGCGCTACGGGCTGGATGTCGACCTGCTCGCGCTGCGTTCGCGCTTCGGCGTCGGCACGAAAGGCATGACGCTGAAGCAGCTCATGGCCTGCGCCGAGCGGCTCGGGCTCGTGCCGCGCGCGGTGCGTGCCGAGCTCGAGGCGGTATCCAAGCTCGCGCGCCCAGCGATCCTGCACTGGAACCTCAACCACTTCGTTGTGCTGGTCGCGGTGAAAGGCCGGCGCGCGCTGGTGCACGACCCGGCGCGCGGCGCGCGCTGGCTCGGCTTCGACGAGCTGTCGCGCGGTTTCTCCGGCGTCGCGCTCGAGCTTCGCCCCGCGCTCGGCTTCAAGCGCGGGGACGAGACCGCCCGCCTCGAGCTCTCGCAGCTCTGGGGCCGCGCGCGCGGTCTCTTCGGCAGCGCGCTGCAGATCGTCGTGCTCGCGCTCGTGATCCAGGCGCTCGCGATGCTGTTGCCGTATTTCATGCAGGTCGCGCTCGACCAGGTCGTCGCGAGCGGCGACGAGCCGCTGCTGCCGCTGCTCGGATTCGGGTTCGCGATGCTGACGGTCGTGAAGGTCGCGGCGGAAGCGGCGCGCGCCTGGAGCGTCCTCTACCTCGGCAGCGCGCTCAACCTGCAGCTCGGCGCGAACCTGCTGCGGCAGCTCCTCAAGCTGCCGCTCGAGTACTTCCAGAAGCGGCAGATCGGCGACCTGCAGTCGCGCTTCCATGCGCTCGGCGAAGTGCGCGAGACGCTCACGGGCGGGCTGATCGAGGGCGTCGTCGACGGCGTGATGGCAGCCGCGACGCTCGCGCTGATGCTCGCCTACAGCGGCCGGCTCGCGGCGATCACACTCGCTGCGGTCGTGCTCTATGCGATCGCACGCGTCGTGCTGTTCGCGCCGCTCAAGCAGGCGACGCTCGACGCCGTCGTCAAGCGCGCACGCAGCGATTCGCTGCTGCTCGAATCGCTACGCGCGATGCTGCCGATCAAGGTGTTCGGTCGCGAGTGCGAGCGCCACGGCGTGTGGCTCGCGTCGCAGACCGACGCGATCAACGCGGAAGTACGCGGCACGCAGCTCGGGATCCTCGGCCAGGTCTCGAACGGGCTCGTGACGGGGCTCGAGCACGTGTTCCTCGTCTGGGCCGGCGTCGTATTGGTGCAGGACGGCGCGCTGAGCGTCGGGATGCTGATCGCGTTCCTCGCGTACCGCCAGATGTTCTCGGCGCGCTGCGTGACGCTGGTCGACAAGCTGCTCGAGTACCGCATGTTGTCGGTGCACCTCGCGCGAGTCGCCGACATCGCGCTCGCCGAGCCCGAGGCGAACCTCGAAGGGGCGGGGATCGCGCGCGAGTGCGTGCGCGGCGAGCTGCGCCTCGAAGGCGTCTGCTTCCGCTATGGCGAAGACGAGCCGTGGCTGTTCCGCAACCTCGACCTCGTGGTGAGCCCCGGCGAGTGCGTCGCGTTCGCCGGGCGTTCCGGTCAGGGCAAGACCACGCTGCTCAAGATCATGATGGGCCTGCTGCGCCCGTGCGAGGGCCGCGTGCTGCTCGACGGTGTCGACATCCGCCGCATCGGGCTCGCCGAGTACCGTGCGCTTTGCGCAGCGGTGATGCAGGACGATCACCTCGTCAGCGGCAGCTTGCGTGACAACATCAGCTTCCAGGAGCCCGAGCCCGACGACGCGCTGATCGAGGCGTGCGCCGTGCACGCGCGAATACGCGACGACATCCTCGCGATGCCGATGGGGTTCGAGTCGCTCGTCGGCGACATGGGTGCGGCGCTGTCGGGCGGCCAGGTCCAGCGCGTGCTGCTCGCGCGCGCGCTGTACGCGCGCCCGCGCCTCGTGTTCCTCGACGAGGCGACCAGCGCGCTCGACGCCGCGACCGAAGCGGAGGTCAACGCCTCGGTCCGCACGCTCGGCATCACGCGGGTCATGATCGCGCACCGGCGCGAAACGCTCGCGCTCGCCGATCGCGTGATCGATCTCGCGGGGCTCGCGGCTGCGGCGTCGCGCGCGGCCTGAGCGTTCGCAGGCGGGCGCCCGCGGCGCCGACGTATCATGAGGCCCTCCCGTTGCCAGCCGGTGGCGCCTTGCCCCGCAAACGCACGTCGATGCCCGCGGCCTCGCTGTTCGGCGAGCCCGAGGGCCTGAAGCCGCTCGCGGAGCGCATGCGGCCGCGAGCGCTCGACGAGATCGTCGGGCAGGAACGGCTCGCCGGTGCCGGCACTGCGCTCAGGCGCGAGCTCGAGGCGGGGCGCGTCCATTCGATGGTGCTCTGGGGTCCGCCGGGCTGCGGCAAGACCACGCTCGCGTTGCTGATCGCGAAGTACGCGAACGCGGAATTCGAGGCGCTGTCGGCGGTGATGACGGGGTTGCCGCAGGTGCGCGAGGCGCTCGAGCGCGCGCACGTGCGTTTCATCGCGGGACAGCGTACCGTGCTGTTCATCGACGAGGTGCACCGCTTCAACAAGGTGCAACAGGACGCGTTCCTGCCGCACGTCGAGAAGGGCATCGTCGTGCTGGTCGGTGCGACCACCGAGAACCCGTCGTTCGAGCTCAACTCGGCGCTGCTGTCGCGCTGCCGCGTGCACGTCATGGATGCGGTGCCGGCCGAGGCGATCGTCGCCGCGCTCGAACGCGCGCTGGCGGACGAGGAGCGCGGGCTCGGCGCACTGAAGCTCGAAGTCTCGCGCGACACGCTCGAATCGATCGCGCGCGCCGCCGACGGCGACGTGCGCCGCGCCCTGACGCTGCTCGAGATCGCAGCCGACCTCGCGCTCGACCGCCGCATCGACGACCGCACGCTCGCCCAGGTGCTCGCCGACCGTACCCGCCGCTTCGACAAAGGCGGCGAGCAGTTCTACGACCAGATCTCGGCGCTGCACAAATCCGTGCGCAGTTCGCAGCCCGACGCGGCGATCTACTGGATCGCGCGGATGCTCGACGGCGGCGTCGACCCGAGCTATCTCGCGCGGCGCCTCACGCGCATGGCGATCGAGGACATCGGCCTCGCCGACCCGCGCGCGGTCGAGCACGCGATCGCGGCGTGGGAAACCTACGATCGGCTCGGCTCGCCCGAGGGCGAGCTCGCGTTCGCGCAGCTCGCGGTGTACCTCGCGATCGCGCCGAAGTCGATCGCGGTCTACGAGGGTTACGGCGAGGCGCGCGCGGACGTCCGCGAGACCGGCACGCTGCCCGTGCCGCTCGCGATCCGCAACGCCCCGACGAAGCTCATGAAGGAGCTCGGCTACGGCCGCGACTACCAATACGACCCGCACGTCGAAGGCGGCGTCGCCCTGACGCAGCAATGCCTCCCCGACGCGCTCCTCGACCGCGAGTATTACCGCCCCGGCGAACAGGGCTTCGAAGCCCGCATCCGCGAGCGCATCCTCGCCCTGCGCGAAGCCCGAAAGAAGGGGCTGTCTTAGGTAGTCGCGAACGCGCCGGGTGCGGGGACGTCCTCGCGAACCGCGGTGCGGGAAGCGGGCGACGCTGCTGAACGTTTGCGTTCGCACCGCTGACTGGTTCGCGAGAACGTCCCCGCACCCGGCGCTCCCTCCGTGAGATCCTGCGGGGAGAGCAGGTGGCGGGCAACTTGGGCGAGCTCCGTCGAAGTGGGTCGGGCCGCGGGCGCCGGGTGCGGGTACGTGCAGGCGAACCAGTCAGCGGTGCGAACGCAAACGTTCAGCAGCCTCGCCGGTACCCGCACCGCGGTTCGACTGCACGTACTCGCACCCGGCGCTTGCGAACGCCGCCGGTCTTGTCCAAGCCTTGCGATCGTTTTTCAGGGATAATCCGCGACTTTTCCGCGGGATGCGCCACGATGCTCGACCCCCAGTTCCTGCGCACGAAGCTCGCCGAGACGGCGGAGCTCTTTCGCGCGCGTCGCCAGCTCGAACTGCCCGTGGCCGATCTCGAGCGGATCGAGGCCGAGCGCAAGGAGATCCAGGTCCGAACGCAGGAGCTGCAAAACCTCCGAAACACGCGCTCGAAGGCGATTGGCGCGGCGAAGGCGAAGGGCGAGGACGTCGCGCCGCTGATGGCGGAGGTCGCGGGGCTCGGCGACGAGCTCAAGGCGAACGAGGCGCGGCTCGAGCTGGTGCAGACGCGCTTCGCCGAGATCGCGCTCAGGCTGCCGAACGTTCCGCACGAGTCCGTGCCGGCCGGTCGCGACGAGACGCAGAACCTCGAGCAGAAGCGCTGGGGCACGCCCGCGACGTTCGCGTTCACCCCGAAGGACCACGTCGAGCTCGGCGCGCGCAAGGGCTGGCTCGACGCCGAGAGCGCGTCGAAGATCTCGGGTGCGCGCTTCACCGTGCTGCGCGGCGAGCTAGCGCGGCTGCACCGCGCGCTCGCGCAGCTGATGCTCGACCTGCACGTCGCCGAGCATGGTTACGTCGAGCACAACGTGCCGCTGCTCGTGCTGCCCGAGGCGATGCAGGGCACGGGGCAGCTGCCGAAGTTCGAGGAGGATCTCTTCTCGACTGCGACCGGCGACGTCAAGCGGTACCTGATTCCGACCTCGGAGGTCTCGCTCACCAACCTCGTGCGCGACGCGATCGTCGAGGACGCCGCACTGCCGATGCGCATGACTGCGCACTCGATGTGCTTCCGCGCCGAAGCCGGCAGCTACGGCAAGGACGTGCGCGGCATGATCCGCCAGCACCAGTTCGAGAAGGTCGAGCTGGTCTCGATCGCGCGCCCGACGGAGTCTTACGACGAGCACGAGCGCATGACGCGCGCCGCGGAAGTCGTGCTCGAGAAGCTCGGGCTTCCGTACCGGCGCGTGCTGCTCTGCTCGGGCGACATGGGCTTTTCGGCCGCGAAGACCTACGACCTCGAGGTCTGGCTGCCGTCGCAGAACACCTACCGCGAGATCTCGTCGTGCTCGAACTGCGAGGCGTTCCAGGCGCGGCGCATGCAGGCGCGCTGGCGCAACCCCGCGACCGGGAAGCCCGAGCTCGTGCACACGCTGAACGGCTCCGGCGTCGCGGTCGGGCGCGCGCTCGTGGCGGTGATGGAGAACTATCAGCAGGCGGACGGATCGATCCGCGTGCCGGACGCGCTGCGGTCTTACATGGGTGGCGCTGAGCGAATCGCGTAGGCCGGACATCGCGAAGCGATGGCCGGCGCTCTGAGATATCGCCAAGCCACGCCGGCCATCCTTCGGATGTCCGGCCTACAATGGCGTCGATCCCGGAGAGGTGGCCGAGCGGTTTAAGGCACCGGTCTTGAAAACCGGCGTTCCTGCAAAGGAACCGTGGGTTCGAATCCCACCCTCTCCGCCATCTACAGGAGCGCCTTGAGCGCCCCGTCGATGCGAGCAGCGACCGCGTCGCGGACCTCGCGTTCGACCGGGCCGAAACCGGACCACTCGATCAGGATCTCGCGCGCTTCGGCGCGGGGCTCGACCGTCGTGCCGCCGCGCATGCGCTCGGCGAGCCGTTCGAGCTGGTAGCGCTTGCGCAGTGCCTTTGCGCTGTCGGGCGATTCGACGCCGCCGACGAGCTCCGCCCGCACCGCGACGAGCTCGGCGTACTCGCGGTTCTCCGTCGCGGCGTCGCGCATGCCTTCGGCGTCGGCCGCGACCGCGGCGTCGCAGCGAGCGTGGATCGCGTCGCGCGCGTCGTGCGGCAGCGCGAGCGCGTCGAGCCGTGTCCTGACGGCGTCGGCGTCGACCGACGTGCCGTTCGCGACGGCGTCCTCCACCTCGGCGCAGACCTCGGCGGCAACCTTCAGCTGCTCGAGTGCGTCGCGCTCGCTCGCGCGCGCGGCGACACGCTGCGCGTCGCGCACGCGGTCGACGGCGCGGTCGAATGCGCGCTCGTCGTAGCTCTCGCGCGGCGGCGGGCCGCGTCGTGCATCGCGATCGCGCGGGCCGCCGCGCCGATCGTCGCGATCGCCGCGCGCGAACGCGCCCGGACGGCCGCCGCGCTCGTCGCGCCGGCCGCGCTCGGGGGCTTCGCCGCGCGGCGCGCGCGGCAGGGCGCGCCAGCGTTGCGTCAACGCCGCGACCCGCGCGTCGGCATGCGAGGCGGGACCGGCGTCGGCTGCGAGCGTCGCAAGCTCGTCGAGGATCGCGCGCGCCTCGGTGGCGTGCGTATCGCGTTCCTGCTGCTCGGCGGCGCGCGCCGCGCCGGCCTTCTCGAAGAACGGATCGACGATCGCGCGTAGCTCCTGCCAGAGCGCGTCGTCGACTTCGCGCGCGGCGGGACCGAGGCGCTTCCACTCGGCCTGCGCGTGTTTGGCCTTCTCGATCGCTTCGTCGAGCGGCGCGCGCGCGACCTCGCGCCGGAGATTCGCGATGAGCTTGCGCTTCGCGGTTTCGATCTCGGTCGCGCGCTCGGAACGCGCGGCGTCGAGACGCGTCAGCAAGGCGCGCAGCTTGCGACTTTCCGAGCCGCGCACGCGCGGATCGAGCTCGTCGAGCCGCTGCAGCGCCTCGACCACCCGACGCCGCAGCGCCGGCGCGGCGCGCGGGTTCGAGCCGAGCTCGCGCTCGGCGTCGGCGAGCAGCGCGTCGACTGCTTCGCGCTTTTCGTCGCGGAGCTCTCGCCGCTTCTCGAAGTACTTTCGCGTCGGCGCGAGCGCGCGATGGCAGACCGCGCGGAAGCGCTTCGCGATGCCGGCCTCGGCGGCCCCGCCCTCGAGGCCTTCGCTCTCGTCGAGCTTGTGCCACGCGGCCTGCGCTTCCTTGACCTTCGCCGCGACGGCGTCGGGATGGGCTCCGCTTCCCGCGAGCGCCTCGATCTCGGCACAGAGCCGCGAGCGGACCTTGTTGTTCGACCAGCGCTGCCAGCGCACGAGTTTCTCGTACGCCTCGTCGGCCGCCGCGATCCTTGCTGCGAGCTCGCGAACGGGCTCGGACGCCGCGCCGGCGCGAGCCGCCGCGAGCGTCGTGTGCGCGGTGCGGGCGGCGCCGAGCTTGCCGTCGGCGTTGGCGCGCTCGAGCGCCGCCACCGCATCGGTCAGGGTCTGGCGCTCGCCGCGACGCGCCTCGCGCACGGCTGCAGCCGCTTCGGCCGCGGCGCGAGCCGCTTCGGCGGCAGCGAGCGCCTCGGGTGTCGGTTCCGGCGTCGGCTCGGGTTCGGGCGGCGCTTCGGCGGCGCTACGCGCCGCCGGCGGTTCGAACGCCGCGAAGTAGCCGTCGACGCGCCGTGCGAGCGTCGCGTCGACGCGATCGTGGAGACCGCGCCATTCGTCGCGATAGCGGGCGAGGTCCGCGTCGAACGTCGCGGGACGGTCGCGCCGCAGCGCGTCGAGCGCGTCGCAGAGCGCATGCGCGCGTGCCCGGAGCGTCGCCGGATCGCCCGCGGCAAGCTTCAGCGATTCGAGCCGCTCACGCGCGACGCGCGCGACGAGCTTGTCGGACTTGCGCGCGGACTCCGCGATGCGCTCGAGCGTCGCGGGTGCCTCGATCCGCGACAGGAGCCAGAGGCGGATCTCGGGATCCGGATCGCGCTGGCAGCGCTCGACGACGAGGCCGGCGCGCGTCACGCGCTCGAGCGCGACTCGCCTGAGCTCGGCCTCGCGCGCCTGCGTCGCGACGTGCGCGAGCACGTCCTGGTCGTCCTCGACCCGCAGCACGCGTTCCCGTTCGGGCACGGCTCGCCCGGCGTCGACGAGAACCTCCTTGTAGCGCAGGCGCGCCGCGTCGCGGACGCCGGCGTCGTCGTCGTGTCGCATCCGGTCGGCGAGGAGGGCCAGATCGTCGAGCCGCTTCAGGGCGGCGCGGCGCACCTCGGGGGAGCCGTCGGCGCGCGCGAAGTCGGGCAGGCGCGTGGCGACCTCGTCGTGCGAAGCCTCCGTGATCGCGCGCGCGCGCTCGGCGGCGTCTCGGCTTTCCCAGCCGGGCTTGCGTCGCAGGGGGTTGAGTCTCATCGGTGCGTCGGCCGTGCGGGATCGAGCGGGCTTTTTTAGCACGTTCGCCGCACGCGCGGACTACCGATACCGAACCCCGGGCGCTAGCATCGGGTCCGGGCAAGGGGGCCGGCGCGCACGCCGGCGTCGCGGGGGTCCCGATGGGTTCGGCGATCGCAACGCTGGTCGAGGCGCGCAAGCGCGACCTCGGCGGTTTCACCGTGCGGCGCGTGCTGCCGGCGTTCCCGCACCGCACCGTCGGCCCGTTCATCTTCTTCGACCACATGGGCCCGGTCCGGTTCGAAGCCGGCAACGGCGTGGACGTGCGCCCGCACCCGCACATCGGGCTCGCGACCGTGACCTATCTCTTCATCGGCTCGCTGTTGCATCGCGACAGCCTCGGTGTCGTTCAGACGATCCGGCCCGGCGACGTCAACTGGATGACGGCGGGCCGCGGCGTGGTCCATTCCGAGCGCACGCCTCCGGACGCCCGCGCCGTGCCGCACGCGTTGCACGGAATCCAGACCTGGATCGCGCTGCCACAGTCGTTCGAGGAGTCCGAGCCGAGCTTCCACCATCACCCCGGCGCGACGCTCCCGGTTGTGCGCCGCGACGGCGCGACGCTGCATGTCATCGCGGGGCACGCTTTCGACGTCTACTCGCCCGTGCGCGTCTATGGCGACACGCTCTACGTTGCGATCGAGCTCAAATCGGAAGCCTCCATCGTGCTGCCGGCCGAGCACGCCGAGCGCGCGGTCTATCTCGTCGACGGGCTCGCGCACATCGACGGCACTGCGCTCCATCCCGGAACGCTGGCCGTGCTCGCGCCCGGCGAAACCGCGGTGCTGCGCGCGCTCGAGCCGTGCCGCGCGATGCTGCTCGGCGGCGCGCACGTCGACGGCGAACGGCACATCTGGTGGAATTTCGTCTCGAGCCGGCGCGAGCGCATCGAGCAGGCGAAGCAAGACTGGGCGCAGGATCGGTTCGCGAAGGTGCCGGGCGAAGTCGAGCGGATTCCGCTGCCGGACGCGCATTGACATGGCACCCAGCGACCGATGAGCGAGCGATCCGAGCTGGTCAGGGACTACCGGGCACGCGTTGCGCACGGTTGGTTCGACCTTCGCGCGCTGCTTCGCGACCGACGCCTCATCCTCGAGAAGCCCGAACGGATGTTGCGGCCGTCCGCCGAGCTTGCGTTCTCCCCGACGCGTTTCGGGTTCCTGATCTGGGTGGGCCTGCCGACCACGCTCCTCGCTGCCGTGCTGGCGACGGTTTCGGGCCTGTACCCGCCGCCCGATTCGCTCGCGACGCAGCAGCTCGCCGCATTCGGGTCCGTGCGAGCGGAGCTCGCGACGAGGCTCGGCCCGATCGAAGCGGTGCAGCTGCCGAAGGAAGCGCAGGAGGTTCGCGAGGCGATCAAGCCCGCGCTCGACGCCGTGCGCGGAATCTCGCGTGCGATGGCACCCGATACCATCGTCGATGGTCGCGAGGCGTTTACGCGCGCGCTCGACGCGCTGGTGCCGCGTCGCGCCGAGCCCGGTTTCGCGGCGGGGGCGCGCGGAATCGACCATTCCCTGACGCACCGCGAGCTCGAGGCCCGCGTCGGCAAGCGGCTCGAGGACAGCGGGCTGCTTCACGCGTTCACGACGGGCATGATGGGCCTCGCTGTCCTGCTCAACGTCTGGGTGTTCTGCTGGCTGGTCCGCCGCAAGCCCGAGGGCATGCCCTACGCCGAGCAGGCGGACCGCGTGATGCTCTACTACCTGCCGGCGCGCCAGCTGTGGCTGCTCGCGACGATCGTCGTGATCGGCCTCGCCGCAAACCTCGCGCTGCGTTACCAGGACATGCGGCTGTTCTGGATCCTGTTCGCCACGAACGGTGCATTGCAGCTCGCAGCGTTCGTCCACTACTTCTGGTGCGCCTGGACGATGACCGCGGTGCTCGCGGGCGGTCCGCCCGAACGTCGGATCGTGCGCCGCGTGCAGCGGCGCATCCTCGGGAGCTTCGCGATCATCCTCGTCGCCGCCGCGCTCGTCGGCATACTGGTCGGCCTCGTCTGGAGCTTCGCGCTCGGCGAATGGGTTCACCTCAAATACGGCCGATTCTGAGCCGCGCCCACGGCGGCCGCGCGAGCCGCCCATGACTTCCGTCGCATCGCGCAATCCGCCGCGCGCACTAGGCTCGCATGTCCGTTCGTCCCCCGTTTCGTTCGTTCCGGCGACCGACCGTCGCCCCAGGGAGGTTTTCCATGCACTCGAAGTCGTGGCTTGCGGCGGCGGTCCTTGCCGCGTGGGCGCCGGGCGCGCTCGCCCTCAGCGCCGACGAGTTGATCGCGAAAAACATCGAGGCCCGCGGCGGGCTCGACAAGCTCCGCGCGATCGATTCGACCCGGGCGACCGGCTCGATGAAGTTCACCGGCGACTTCGCGATCGAGCTCGCGCTCTCCGAGGTCGTGACGCGCGACGGCCGCATCCGCAACGAGGTCTCGCTGCAGGGGCTCACCGCGGTGCAGGCGTACGACGGCAAGGACGCGTGGCAGATCTCGCCGTTCCAGGGCCGCAAGGACCCCGACAAGATGTCGGACGACGACGCGAAGGCGCTGCTCGACTCGACCGACATCGACGGCCCGCTCGTCGACTACAAGACGAAGGGCCACACCGTCTCGTACCTCGGCACCCAGGACGTCGACGGCACCGAGGCGCACAAGCTGAAGCTGGTCGAGAAGGACGGCGACATCAAGTACATCTACCTCGACCCGGACTATTTCCTCGAGATTCGCCAGACGGTGCAGCGCAAGGTGCGCGGGGTCGAGCAGGAGTTCGAGACCGACCTCGGCGACTACGAGCTCGTCGAGGGGGTCTACATGCCGTTCTCGCTCGAGTCGGGCCCGAAGGGCGGGGACAAGAACCAGAAGGTCGTGATCGAGAAGGTCGAGGTCAACGCGGCCGTCGACGACGAGTCCTTCCATTTCCCGAAGACCGCCGCGAAGCCGGCCGGCGCGAAGTAAGCCAGGAGCGAACCGATGCGCATCACCCTGATCAGCGCCGCGCTCGCGGCTGCCTTCGCCGCCGGCGCACACGCCGCGCCCGCAAACCCCGTCCGCTTCGACTCCGGCACGATCTCCGGTCTCGGCGCGCGCAATATCGGCTCGGCCGCAATGAGCGGCCGCATCGCCGCGCTCGACGTGCACCACGACGAGCTCGGCCGCATCGTGATCTACGCCGGTGCGGCCTCGGGCGGCGTCTGGAAGTCGTCCGACGGCGGCACGACGTTCAAGCCCGTGTTCGACAAGCAGCCGGTGCAGTCGATCGGCGCGGTTGCCGTCGATCCGAGCAACCCCAAGAACGTCTGGGTCGGCACGGGCGAGGCGTGGACGCGCAACAGCGTCTCGGTCGGCAACGGCGTCTACCGCTCGAGCGACGCGGGAGAGACCTGGCAGCACGTCGGGCTGCCGAACTCCGAGCGCGTCGCCGAGATCCTCGTTCACCCGAAGAACGGCAACGTCGTTTACGTCTGTGTGCCGGGCAAGCTCTGGAGCGATTCGTCCGAGCGCGGTCTCTACAAGACCAGCGACGGCGGCAAGTCGTGGACTCAGATCCTCAAGGGGTCCAACCTGTCGACCGGCTGTTCGAACCTGTCGCTCGACGCGAAGAATCCCGACACCGTGTACGCATCGCTCTGGGATTTCCGCCGCAAAGGCTGGACGTTCCGCTCGGGCGGCGAAGGTCCCGAGGCGAAGTCGGGCTCGGGTCTCTACAAATCGACGGACGCCGGGCGCACGTGGAGCGAGCTCGGCACCGGCGAGAAGGGCTTCGGTCCCAAGCCTTACGGCCGCATCGGCCTTGCGGTCGCGCCGTCGAACCCGGAAGTCGTCTACGCGGTGGTCGAGTCGACGCGACCCGCGCTGTTCCGCTCCGACGACGGCGGCAAGACCTGGGAAGAGCGCGACCGCAGCCAGTCGATGGTCTGGCGCCCGTTCTACTTCGCGCACCTCGTGGTCGATCCGACCGATCCGGACCGGCTCTTCAAGTTCAATTTCAACCTCATCACGTCGACCGACGGCGGCAAGAGCTTCTCGACCGTCACGGGCGGCACGCACGGCGACCACCACGACCTGTGGGTCAATCCGAAGGACCCGAACCACGTCATCACCGGCGACGACGGCGGCCTCTGGATCTCGTACAACGGCGGCAACTACTGGGTGAAGAACGAGAACCTGCCGATCTCGCAGTTCTATCACGTGAGTGTCGACGATCGTGACCCGTACCAGGTCTACGGCGGGCTGCAGGACAACAGCTCGTGGATCGGCGACTCGCAGTACCCCGGCGGCATCACCAACCACCGCTGGGAGAACATGTACGGCGGCGACGGCTTCTGGATGTTCTCGGATCCCGCCGATCCGAACTACGTCTACGCCGAGTACCAGGGCGGCAACATCGCGCGCATCCACCGCACCACGCACGAGGCGCGCAGCATCCAGCCGACCGCGCGCTTCGGCGAAAAGCTGCGCTTCAACTGGAACACGCCGATCCACCTGAGCCCGAACGAGAAGGGCACGATCTACATGGGCGCGCAGTACCTGTTCCGTTCGCGCGACCACGGCGCCTCGTGGGACCGCATCTCGCCGGATTTGACGACGAACGACCCGAAGAAGCAGCAGCAGGAGCAGTCGGGCGGCATCACCGTCGACAACTCGTCGGCCGAGATGCACACGACGATCTACTCGATCTCGGAGTCGCCCAAGAACGGCCAGGTGATCTGGGTCGGCACCGACGACGGCAACCTGCAGCTCACGCGCGACGGCGGCAAGAGCTGGACGAACGTCGTCGGCAACGTCAAGAAGCTGCCGAAGAGCTCGTGGGTTTCGTGGGTCGAGGCGAGCCGCCACGATCCTGCGACCGCGTACGTCGCGTTCGACCGACATACGCTCGGCGACGTGGACCCCTACGTCTACGTGACGCGCGACTACGGCCGCTCGTTCACGCGCATCGCGGGGCCGGATCAGGGCCTGCGCGGCTACGCGCACGTCGTGCGCGAGGACACGGTCTCGCCGAACCTGCTGTTCGTCGGCACCGAGTTCGGTCTCTGGATCTCGCCCGACGGCGGCAAGCGCTGGGCCGAGTTCAAGGGTGGCAACTTCCCGAGCGTGGCGGTGCGCGACCTCGTGATCCAGGCGCGCGAGTCGGATCTCGTGCTCGGCACGCACGGGCGCGGCATCTGGATCGTCGACGACATCTCGCCGCTGCGCGGCTTGTCGGACGCGGTGCTCGGCAGCAACGCGGCGTTCCTGCCGTCGCGCCGCATCGAGCAGCAGATCCAGGGGCAGGGTGGCTGGGCGAACGGCGACGCGGCCTTCGTCGGTGCGAATCCGCCGGGCGGCGCGGCCATCACGTACTTCCAGCCGACGCGGCATCTGTTCGGCAAGATCAAGCTCGAAGTGCTCGACGCCAGCGGCAAGGTCGTCGACGAGATCCCGGCGAGCAAGCGCCGCGGCATCAACCGCGTGACGTGGTCGATGCGGGTCAAGCCGCCGCGCGTGCCGCGTGCGGCGACGCTCGCGTTCGCCGGCACGCAGGGCCCGCGCGTCATGCCGGGCGAGTACACCGTGCGCCTGACCAAGGGCAAGGAGGTGCTCGAGACCAAGCTTCCCGTGACGCTCGACGAACGCGCGACGTACTCGATCGCCGACCGCCAGGCGCAGTACGACGCGGCGATGCGCATGCATGCGTTCTTCGGCGAGATGTCGGCGCTCGCGGACCGCATCCAGTTCCTGCAGCAGGCCGGCGGCCAGATCGGCGCGCAGCTCCCCGAGGGCGATGCGCTGCGCGCGGAGCTCACCGCGCTCGCCGGCAGGGCCGAAGATATCCGCAAGAAGATCGTCGCGACCAAGGAAGGCGGCGCGATCACCGGCGAGGAGCGGCTGCGCGAGCATTCCGACAACCTCTACGGCGCGATCCTCTCGTACGACGGCCGTCCCGGTACCTACCACCTCGAGCGGATCGACGTGCTCCGCAAGGAGCTCGAGGCGATCGAGGCGGAGCTCGCTGCGCTCGAGCGCGATGAGCTTCCGGACATCAACGCGAAGCTCAAGTCGAAGAACCTGCCGGAGATCACGATCCCGCCGGCGAACCCGGCCGCGGATGCGGGTGTCTCGAGCGCCGACGATGCGAGCGCCGCGCTGCGCGCGGCGTTTGCGACGCCGGGGACGGAGGTGCTGCCGCGCTTCACCGGCAGGAAGCGCCGCACGGCCGCGAACATTCATTGACCGCTCGCGTGGGTTGCCGGCCACGCCTGCGGCGTGTCCGGCCTACTCGCAGCGTGGGCCTACCGAGGCGCCACGACCACGGAGTAGGCCGGACATCGCGAAGCGATGGCCGGCAACCCCGGCGACCTACCGGTAGTCGACGTGACACGCCTCGCACGCGTCCTTGACGCGTGCGAGCGTCGTGTCGAGCGCTTTGCATCGCGCGCCGGCGCCGTCGAGCGTCGCACGCAGCGCCGCGTACCGCTCGGCGAAGGCACGGTCCGAGCGAATCTCGGCGGCATACGCGTAGCCGATTTCAGGTGCGAGCACGCGCAATCGCGCGAGGCGCGCCTCGACCTCCGCCGCGTCGCACGCACCGCGCGCCGCCGCATCGAGCCGCGCCACGTGGTGCTGCATCGCATGCATCGGCGCGTGCCGATGCGCACGCTGCAGTCGCCACGCATTCGCCGCGGTGTTCGCGACCATCGCGCCCCCGATCGCGCCGATCGCGAGCGCGACCACGGCGATGAGGGTGCGCGTCGGCATCGCCGCATTATGCCGGGCTGCGCGTCGCGGCTATCCTCCGCCGCGACATGGCGAACGCGAAGCAGCGCTACGACGGCGTCGAACGGCTCTACGGGCACGGCACGGTCGCGCGCCTGCGCACGAAGCACGTCGCGGTCGTCGGGGTCGGCGGCGTCGGCTCGTGGGCGGCGGAAGCGTTCGCGCGCAGCGGCGTCGGGCGGATCACGCTGATCGACGCCGACGAGGTCTGCGTCTCGAACACGAATCGGCAGTCGCACGCGCTCGCGACCACGGTCGGGCGCAGCAAGGTCGGCGTGCTGACCGAGCGCTTGCTCGCCATCGATCCGTCGCTGACGGTGGTGCCGCTCGAGGCATTCGTCACGACGAAGAACCTCGACGCGCTGCTCGCGCACGACTACGACCTCGTGCTCGACGCCTGCGATGCGCTGCGCATCAAGGTCGACATGATCGCGTTCCTCAAACGCCGCAAGATCCCCGTCGTGGTCTCGGGCTCGGCCGGCGGCCGCACCGACCCGACGATGATCCGGACGCGCGACCTCGCGAAGACCGAGCAAGACATGCTGCTCGCGCGTGTCCGCGCGAAGCTGCGCGACGAGTACGGCTGGACGCGCAACCCGAAGCGCTACTTCGGCGTGCCCGCGGTCTATTCGCTCGAGCAGGTCCGTTACGTCGACGCGCAGGGACAGGTCTGCCGCGCCAAACCCGACGACCTCGAGGTCGGCGGCAGGCTCGATTGCCGCGGCGGGCTCGGTGCGGCGATGCACGTGACGGCGACGTTCGGGATGGTAGCGGTGCACCGGGGGTTGGAGCGATTGCTGGTCACGCCGCTCGAAGAGCCGTAGGCCGGAGTGAGCGAAGCGAAGTCCGGCAGGGATCGCGAACGCGCGGCACCGATGCCGGACTTCGCCCGGCTGCGCCGGGCTCACTCCGGCCTACGAAATCGCGCCGCTCGGATCACGCGAGGTCGAACAACCGCTTCGCATTCGCCGTCGTCGCCGCCGCGATCACCTCCGGCTCGACGCCGCGGATCGCCGCGATGCATTGGCAGACTTCGACGAGGTTCGCGGGCTCGTTGCGCTCGCCCCGCCGCGACGCATTGGGCTGATCCGGCGAATCGGTCTCGAGCAGCAGGTGCTCGATCGGGATCGCTTCGACGACGCGGCGGATGCGGTTCGCGCGCTCGTACGTGACCGGACCGCCGATCCCGATCATGAAGCCGAGCTCGACGAGCTGGCGCGCCTGTTCCTCGCTGCCGCCGTAGCTGTGGACGACACCGGTGATGCCGGGATGGCGGCGCAGCTCGATCAGGATCGCCTCGACCGCGCGGCGCGCATGCAGCACGACCGGTAGCTCGAGCTCGCGCGCGAGCGCGAGCTGGGGGCGGAGGTAGCCGAGCTGCGTCTCACGGTCGAGCGACGCCACGAAGAAATCGAGCCCGCACTCGCCGACGCAGTACGCGCGCTCGCGCTCGAGCCAGCCGGGCAGTGCGTCGAGGTGCTCGGGTCGGTGCGCGTCGAGGTAGACCGGATGGAGGCCGTAGCCGGCGTGGAGACCTTCGTGCGTGGCGCAGACGCGCGCGAGGTTCGGCCACTCGGCCGCGGTCACGGCCGGCACGATCTGCCGCGTGACGCCGGCGCGGCGCGCCCGCGCGACGACGGCAGCGCGGTCGTCGGCGTATGCGTCGACGTCGATGTGGGTATGGCTGTCGATGAGCTCCAACGACGCGATGATCGCCCAGAACTCGGGTGGTCGTCAGTTCCGCCTCGGACTCGTGTCCGTGGCGGCGTGAACCGTTACACTGCGGCCCGGGGATCGTTGTGGGCCGCCAGGACAGGTGGCAATGCCGTTTTCGCTTTCCGGTTCGACGTTCCGCGTGTGGGCGTTGCGAATCGTGATTCTGGCCGGCTGTGCGCCGGTTCACGCACAAACGCTCGAGCTTACCTCCGCCGACGAGCACATCGCGCCGGTCGGCACGGTTGCGATCGAAGGCGATGCGCTCGTGTTGCGCGGCGAGCCGGGCGTCGAGCAAGCGGTCGTGCTCTGGCCGGGGCTCGAGCTCGAGGCCGAAGGCCTCGCTTACGCGCATGTCGATCACGACGGCCTCGCGCCGAGCCATGCGCTCTCGCTGTACTTCCGTGCCTCCGACGGAACGCACATCGTCGACGTCCCCCAGACGTCCGGCGGCGCGACGGTCGCGCTCGCGGCCGCCCAGGGGTGGCGTGGTCGCATCACCGAGATCGGCCTCGTGTACGGGCCGCAGGGGAACATTCCGACGCTGGTCGAGAGCTCGATCCGGGTCCACGGCGTCACGCTCGCGCCGCCGTCGTTCGGCGCGCGGTTCGCCGCCGCATGGTCCTCGCTCTGGCGGATCGCGCCCTGGCTCGGTTCGCGCAATCACGTGCTCGCACGCAATACGCTCGTCGCGAGTGCCGGCGTCATCGTCGCGCTCGCGTTGCTGGCCGCCGCGATTGCGCCGCGCCGAGGACGGCGCTTCGCGTTCACCGTCGCGCTCGCGGCGTTCGTCCTCGTCGAGTTCGCGGTGTGGCGGCAATGGCTCGTGCTGCGCGACGAAACGTCGGCAATCGCCTCGGCGCGCGCCGCGGCGGGTGTGCCGCCCGAGCTCGACTGGCAGCTCGTGCGCTTCGCCGAGGGCGTGCGTCGTCACTATGAGGGCCGCGAGCACGAGCTCGCGTTCGCGCTGGGCTTCGACGACAGCTACGTCTCGGATCGGCTGCGCTTTCATCTGCTGCCGTTGCGCGCGCGGCGCGACATCGCTTACGTCCCACCCGCCGGCGTCTGCCTGCTGAAGCTCGGGGACGAAGAGGTCGAGACGCCGCTGCTGCGTCGGGAAACCGCGTTCGGCGCGGTGGTGCTTTCACTGCCGGCCGACGCCGGTCCGGAGTGTGGATGGATCTCGTCGCGCTCGTCGCCCTGACGCTGGCCGGCAGCTGGCTCGCGGCACCGGTGGGTCGCAGCGCGCCGGTCGCGCTGCTCGGTCGTCTGGCGCAGGGCTATCTCGTCGGCGCGATCGTCGCCGGATTCGTCGCGGCGCAGTTCGAAAGCCGCGGCGTGACCTCGTATGCGCTGCCACTGCTTGCCGCGATCGGTTTGGCCGCGATCGCCGCGATCGTGCGCGAGCTCCGCCGCGTCCCCGTCAGTACCGAGCGACGGCGCGGCGCTGCGCTCGCGTTCGCCGTACTCGCCGTGCTCGTGCTCGCGCACACGCTGCTCGCCCTGCTCGAAGTCCGCGAGCGACCGCCCTATCCGTGGGACGCGTGGACGAATTGGCTGTTCCGCGCGCGCGCCTGGTACCTCGAGCCCGGTGTCACCTTCGCGTGGGCCCCCGATGCGGCTTCGGGCGCGACCGCGCTGCAGGTGCCGGGCGCGCACTACCCCGCGAGCGTTCCCGGGCTCGTGGCGTGGCTGGCTCGGCTGTCGGGCGAATGGTCGTGGCCGCGGCTCCTGCTCGCGTGGCCGCTCGCGTACGCCGCAACGTCGATTGCCGTCGTCGCGTTCGCGGACCAGGCGCTGCGCAGCCGCACGCTCGCGGTCATCGCCGCGATCGCCTTCGCGACCGCGCCGTTCGTCGTGACGCACGCGATGCTTGCGGGTTACGCCGACCTGTTCCTGACCGGCACGCTTGTCGTTGCGCTCGCCGCCGCGTACGAATGGCGGCGCGGCGGACGCCTGTCGATCGCGACGGTCGCCGCGTTCGCGGTGCCGGTGCTCGTCAAGATCGAAGGGTTGGTCTGGATCGTTCTGCTCGTGCTCGCGCTGGCGCTCGCGGCGCGCCCGCGTCTTTCGGCGGCCGTCGTCGCAGCCAGCGTGCTCGCGCTGGTCGCGACCGTGCTCGTGCTGCCCGAAGGCATACACCTCTTCGGCGAACGCGTGGTGCTGAGCGCCGATTTCGTGCGCGTGCCGTACCTCGGCGAGACGCAGCTGACGCTCAATCCCGTGTTCGGCCCGCTGGTCCACGCCGCCCTGCTCAGCGAGACCTTCGGCGTGGCGTTCTGGGCCATCATCGCCGCGGCACTGGCGGCGCTGCCGCTGCGCCGGCGTCTCAAGGCGCCGCGGAGCCGCGCCGAGCGCGAGGCGCAGCGCGTACTCGCGATCCACGGCGGGCTCGCGCTGACGTTCACGCTCGCGCTGTTCGCGTTCACGGTCGCGGGCCGGTGGGCGGTCGATCAGACCTCGCTGAGTCGCGTCCTGATGCAGACGCTGCCGCTCTGGTTGATCCTCGCGGCGCGCGTTTTCGAGCCGCTCGATCCGCGCGCGGCGGACCGCTGAGGTCTCAGCGGCGCTCGCCGCGGACCTCGTGCTCGAGGATCGCCATGCGCTGGGCGAGGTAGCGCAGCTTGCGCATCTGCCGCGTGCGATCGAGGTCGCCGGTCAGCATCTTGACCAGCATGAGCAGCAGCGCGACCACGACGAGCAGGATGGGCGGATACGCGACGCCGAGCCGGATGCCGAGCCAGTCGATCAGCCCCGGCCAGGTCCCGAACGCGACCACCGCGAGCGAGACGAACACCCACCAGATCGCATAGCTCCCGTGCAACCGGTCGCGCCGCACGAGATAAAGCATGCCGAGACCGATGCCGATCCCGAGGCCCGCAAGTATGGCGCGCAGCAGCATCGGTTCAGCGCTCGACACGTTCGGCGTAGCGGCCGCGCTTCGACGCGCCGAGGATCGACGAGAACGCCATGTAGTGCGCGACCGCGAACCACGACGAGAACACGCGCGACTTGCCGTCGAGGCGCGGCGCCATCGTGACGTCGCGCTCGATCACGCGCAGCCGCTTGCGCCGCATCAGCAGGAGCAGGCCGAGGTCCTGGTAGTCGAAGCTAGTCGCCGCCCAGCTCGCCGCGACCGCGGTGGCCCGGCGCGAGTACGCACGGAAGCCCGAGGTCAGGTCGGCGATCTCGAGCCCCGAGAGCAGCCTGAGATAGCGCCACGCGAAGCGGCGCAGCCGCGACGCGCGCGCGACGCATGCGCCGATCACGACCTCGGCCTGACCGTCGAGGATCGGCGCGATGATCGTGTCGATCTGCGCGGGATCGTGCTGGCCGTCGGCGTCCATCGTCACGACCAGATCGTAGCCGTGCCGGTAGGCGTAGCGCAGGCCGGTCTGGGTCGCGGTCCAGGCGCCGAAACGAAACGGCATCGAGAGCACCGTCGCGCCGGCGGCGCGCGCGACGGCCGCCGTCTCGTCGTCGGAATGATCATCGACGACGATCGCTTCGGCCGACGTCGCGGCGCGCAGGCGCGCGAGGACGGGGCCCAGATTGTTCGCCTCGTTGTACGCGGGCAGCACGATCGCCAGGCGTGGCAGGTTCGTATCGGGTATCCGGTTCATCGTTCTCGTCCGTAGACGTCTCACCGCGCCGGAGCCCCTGCCTGCCGCCGGCACGTCGCACGAAAATCATCTAAGTCGTCGCAGTATAACGTGTTTGCGCGCCGCAGCATCCGGGTTTCCTCGTGGGCTTGTTAGGCCCGTTGCGCTCGGACGTTGGACGCCTGCGGTTCTCGGGGCGGCCGAGCCCTGTCCAAAACACGCGTGTAAACCCATCCCTGGGAGCTCGTCGTCGGCATCCCTGCCGACGACGGTTTTGGACAGAGCTCGGCCGCCCCGAGAACCGCGTGACACGTCGCTGCGCTCGTGGGGAAGAGCAACGTGGCTGCCTTCCCGCGAGCGCAGCGACGCGTGTGCGTCCCTTGGGCGGGAACCTCGGCCCAAGACCGTGGCCAGCAGGGATGCTGGCCACGAGCTCCCAGGGATGGGTTTACACGCGTGTCTTGGGCCGAGGTTCCCGCCCAAGGGACGCTTGCGACCAACACATGAGCGCAAGTCAGGCGGTCGGCGTACGGCCCCGGACCGCGGTCAGCAACGCGTAGATCAGCACGAGTGCCACGAGCCCGGCGACCATCGCGACCCATTCGTCGAGCTTGAGCGTCGTCAGGATCGCGACCATTGCGACGACCGAGATCAGCGGGATCGCCAGCGTTCCGCCCGGCAGTCGGAACGGCTCGCCGTGCAGGCGCCGGTCCTCGCGCTCGAGCTTCCAGGCCGCGACCGCGACCGCGACGTAGACGACGCAGTTCGCACCGCCCGATAGCGTGATGAGGAAATCGAACTCGCTGAAGATCGCGAAGAGACAGCCGAGGCCGGCGTGCAACAGCACGGCGTTGAGCGGCACGCGATAGCGCTCGGTGACGTGCGCGATCGGCGCGGGCAGGTAGCCGTCGCGCGCGAGCGCGTAGACCGCGCGAGATGAGCCGAACACGTTGCCCATCAGGAAGCCGAACATCGACACGCTCGCGGTCGCGAGCAGAATCGCGAACCCGGGCGACCAGATCGCGCCTGCGGTCGCGGCGAGCGGCGCCGGATGGCCTTTCAGCGCACCGCCGAGCACGCCCTGCGCCACGACCTGCACGCCGATGTAGATCAGCACGACGATCACGAGCGCCGTGAGCGCCGCGCGGGGCACGTCGCGCGCCGGATCGCGGACCTCACCAGACGGCATCAGGGCGGTCTCGATCCCCGAATACGCGAACATCACCATGATCATCGAGGCGCCGAACGCCGACCACGACGGGATCGTCGTGAACGACACCAGCGACCAATCGACGAAGAACACGCCGATCGCCGCGAGCAGCACGAGCGGCGTGAGCTTGATCGTCGCGAGCACGACGATCGCGCGCGCGCCGAGCTTCACGCCGAACGCGTTCATCGCAACGAGCACGCCGTAGAGCACGACGAAGAACGCAGCGCGCGGCAGCCCTTCGCCGAGCCCCGGTACGACCTGCGCGATCTGCTGGTTCAGAGCTTTCGCTACGCCCGGCCCCGAGACCACGTTGCCGATCCACATCAGCGCGCCGGTCACGAAGCCCCAGAAGTTGCCGAACGCCGCAGCGGCGTAGGTGTACGGCCCGCCGGTGGTCGAGACGCGGCTGCCGGCCGCGGCGAAGCAGAGCGTGATCGGAATGATCGCGAGCGCGCCCGCGATGAACGCGACCGGCGCCGACGGCCCCATGTTCGCCGCAATCGACGACGGCAGGCGGAAGATGCCGCCGCCGATCACGACGTTGATGACGGCCGCGGTGAGGGCGAGAACACCCACCGCTCGTATCAGTTGGGCTTCGGTCGCCCGCGCTGCGTCGGTCATCGTCGCTCCCGGATTGATCGGGTCGAGCGTAGACGCGGTGGCAAGTGCCGCACAAGGAGGCGGGCCTTTCTCGCGCGGCGCAATCTTGCGAGACTCGACGCGGCGCGGCCCCCGAGCCGCTCGCTTCTGCAGGAGATCCCCGATGCTCGTTCGCGTCTGCGCGGCGGTGCTCGCCGCCCTCGTTCCCGTCGTCCCGGCCGCCGCGCTCGAGCCAGCCTCGTTCGAATCGCGCGCCGGTGCGCTCGACGCGAAGGTCGTCGCCTGGCGGCGCGATTTCCACCAGCACCCCGAGCTCGGCAACCGAGAGGTCCGCACCGCGGGCGTCGTCGCCGAGCATCTGCGCAAGCTCGGGCTCGAGGTCGAGACCGGGATCGCGCACACCGGCCTCGTCGCGCTGCTCGAGGGTGGCCGTCCCGGACCGCGCATCGCGCTGCGCGCCGACATGGATGCGCTGCCCGTCACCGAGCGCGTCGATTTGCCGTTCGCGTCGAAGGCCACCACGGAGTTCCGCGGCGAGAAGGTCGGCGTCATGCACGCCTGCGGCCACGATGCGCACGTCGCGATCCTGATGGGTGCCGCCGAAGCGCTCGTCGCGATGAAGGACGAGTTGCCGGGCTCGGTGCTGTTCGTGTTTCAGCCGGCCGAGGAAGGCCCGCCGGAGGGCGAGGAGGGCGGTGCCGCGATGATGGTGAAGGAGGGCGTCATCGAGAAATACGAGCCCGACGCGTTCCTCGGGCTGCACGTGTTCTCGACACTCAGCGCCGGCAAGATCGGCATACGCAGCGGCCCGATCATGGCCGAGTCGGACAGCTTCAAGGTGCTGGTCACCGGGCGGCAGACGCATGGCTCGCGCCCATGGGGCGGCGTCGATCCGGTCGTCGCGGCGGCGCAGATCGTGACCGCGCTGCAGACCGTCGTGAGCCGTGAAACCGACATCGCGCGCCTGCCCGCGGTCGTGTCGGTCGGCGCGATCAAGGGCGGCATCCGCTACAACATCATTCCCGACACGGTCGAGATGATCGGAACGATCCGCACGTTCGAGACGGCGCAGCGCGACGCGATCTACGCCGATGTCTCACGCATCGTCGAGCACACCGCGAAGGCGGCGGGTGCGACCGCGACGGTCGAGTTCAAGCAGCACACGCCGGTCACCGCGAACGATCCGGCGCTGACGGCGCGGTTGCGTCCGTCGCTGGAGGCCGTGGTCGGCAAGGAGAACATCGTCGACATGCCGCTCGTGACCGGCGCCGAAGACTTCGCCGAGTTCTCGAACCGCGTACCCGGCATGTACTTCATCGTCGGCGCGACCGCGCCGGGCCTCGACCCCGAGACCGCGCCGTCGAACCACTCGCCCGAGTTCCGTATCGACGAATCGAGCCTCGGGATCGGGTTGCGCGCGATGCTGCGCACGACGCTCGATTACCTCGAAGCGGGGCGCTGAGCTGGTTTGTTTGTTGCTGTCACCGTCGCGCAGGCGACGGGTACGGGTGCTTCCGCGCGGTTCGCGCAGACCTACCCGCACATGGCGGGCGCCCCCCAACAACCGGACCTACCGACGCTCGCCCGACGACAGAGCGCGCGGCGCATCGAGCCAGTCGACGACGCGCTTCCAGAGCGTCTCGCGAAAGCGCGAGTAGAAGAATCCGTGGTGGCCGATCGAGGGTGCACCGACGTCACGCGGCGCGATCCACTCGATCGAGGTCGCGGCATTCGAGTAGTAGCGCAGTAGCGCGGGCACGGCCTCCGGATTGCCGATCGGGTCGTCGGTGAATGCGAACACGCGGAAGTCGGCGCGGACCGAATCGAAGTGGCGCTCGCGCAGCGGGCCGTCGAAGTCGACGCCGAAGTAGCGGACATCGCGGCACCAGCGCCGCCACTCGCGGAACACACCCGGCGGCAGTGCGAGCCCCTGCCAGAGCTTGCCATCCGGCACGTAGCCCAGCGTCGCGACACAGAACGGGCCGTACAGGAACCAAAGCGTCACGGCCACCAATCGAAACGGCATCGGCTGCCACCGCCAGTAGCCGACCGACGCGGCGATGCCCGCGACCTTCGCGACGCAATCGGCGTTCGGCATCAGTCCGACCAGCTGCGCACCCGCGCTGTGGCCGACGATCGAGATCGGCACGCCGGGCGCCGCCGTCGCGAGCGCATCGAGCGCGGCCGGCATGTCGAGTCGGCCCCAGTCGCTCATCTTCGCGGGAAAGCCGCGCAGCGACGGCGGGGCCGAATCGCCCATGCCGCGGTAGTCGTACACGAGCGCGGCGTAGCCGCGCGATGCGGCGTACTGCGCGAATTTGAGATAGAAGGCCTTCGGAAAGCCCGTGCCCGGCGAGATCAGGAGCGCGGCACGCGGTGCGTGCGGTGCGACGATGAGACCCGAGAGCGCGTAGCCGTCCCTGGCCGTGAACCGCAGCGGCTGCGGCACGGGTGTTCCGTTCGACATGAGCGCGAGTTTCGCGACCGCGGCGCTGCGCGCCACGGCCGGAAAGTCATGCGTGCGACGAGTCGACGCGAATCAGCACACGAACGGAGCGGCCTACTGCCGCACGCGGTCGAGCTTCAGTACGCGCAGGCGGTCGTCGGACGGGTCCTGGGTACTCGACTCGTCGATCACGACCACGAAGTGGTCGCCGCTCGAATCGAGTGGCACGAGCGTGTCGACCGCCGGGTTCGAAATCGTGAACGGCGGCTGCGGGATCTCGGCGCGGCCGAGGCCGTGGTCGCGCGTTTCATAGAGTGCCACGCGCGTGTTGATGCCGTTCAAGCCGCCGCCGAACACGACGCGGAACGGATCGCGCGGATCGATCCAGAGCGCATCGACGTAGATGTACGGCTCGACCGTGCCGTTGTCCTCCATCGGCGAGTAGTAGACGCGTTCCATCGCGCCGCTGGTCGCGTCGAAGCCGAACAGCGCACCCTCCGCGCCGATGTAGAGCGTGCCTGGTCGACCGGTCGAGCCGATCAGCCGTTGCGGGCGGCGGTTCTGCGTGTCGTTCGGGCTCTGCGGATCGGTACGCGCGATGAGCTGCATCTCGCCGAGCCGGTCGGGACGGCCCGGATCGATCGTGTAGTAGCCGATGCGGATGAAATCGAGCGGCTGCTCGCAGCCCTGGTAGAGCCGGCGCGGCACCCCGGGCACGAACGCAATGTGGCAGTTGTAGCCGAAGAAGCTGTCGGTCGAGCCGTCAGCGCGCCTGAAAGTGCGGCCGCCGTCGGTCGACACGGAGATGCCGGCACCGCCTTCGAGGCTTGCATAGACGAGGTTCGGGTCCTCGGGCGAGACGGCGACGTCGGCGAAGCCTTCGTGCCGGTTGTTGCTCGTATCGAAGAACGTCTGCGTCGCCGCGACCCAGCTGCGGCCGCCGTCGTGCGAGACGTGCACCGGTTGCTCGGTGCGGTCGCGCGGGATGCCGCCGGCGAAGAGCCGTCCGTCCGGCTCGTCGTCGGCAATCACGAAACCGGCGTCGAAGCCGGGGAGGCCGGCGCGTTCCCACGCCGACGTGCCGCTGTAGCGGCGACGCCAGAGCCCGTCCGCGGTCGCGACGATCACTTCGCCGCCGACCACGACCGCGCTGCGACCCTCGTTGAGCGTCGCGCCGCCGGCGGGCGGCGCGCCGAGGTCGGTCCATCGCCAGGTGTAGCGGTCGTCGTCGCACGCGAGCGCGAGCGGCTGCGTGAGACGCGCAAGACTCGTGCTGCCGGACGGCAGTGGCGAGCCCGGCGCCGGCGTCCAGCGCATCGTGGCCGCGTCGCAATTGGGGAACTCGAGGGTGACGCTACCCCAGTCGCTCGTCTGCGGCGCCGTCGTGCCGGTGCCGGGAAAGCGGCCGCCCGCGACCGCGAGCGTGCGGAACTCGATGCGTCCGGCGCGGATCGCACCGTCGCCGACGAGCCACAGCGGCGTGCCGTCGGTCGCGAAGGTGTTCCAGGTCATCACCGCGCGGTTCGGCGCGATGACGTTGAGAATGATGCCTTGGCCCGCACGCTGCGGATTCGGATCGAACCAGGAGCCGCTGTGGCCGGCAGCGACCGGCATGACGATCGGTGGCGACTCCGCGAGCGCGTTCGCGCCGGCCAGTGAGAGGGCGATGACGAGAAGTCGATGACGCATGCTTCGCTCCACGAGTGTTCCGGACGTCACGTAGAACGCGCGACGCCGGATGAGCCCCTACTGCACGTCTGTCGGGTTGTCGTCTGTCGGGGCCTCCGCCCCTCCCACAGTGATTCCGGAGTCCGCCGCACGACCCGCGGTCGCCCGTGGAGCCCTCGGTGGGAGCCACTGCGGGAGGTGCGAAAGCCCCGACAGCGCCCGTCACTCGAATCACCGCCACTCCGTGAGCCCCTCGCGCTCATACAGCGTCGCCCACGCGGGGCGCGCCTTGACGCGATCGGCGAGCGCCTTGCAGTTCGCCCACGTCGTCGCCGGTTTCGGCATGTTGCGCGACCACCGCATCAGCATCGTCGTGTAGATGTCGGCGACGGAATACGCGCCGCCCGCCATGTGGCCGCCCGAACGCGCGAGGTGCTCGTCGATCCGCGCCCAAGCGGCTTCGATGCGCTTGCGCGCCGCCGCTTTCACCGCATCGTGCTGCGTCGGGTCGTCGATCGCTTCGCCCGGATAGAACCAGATTCGATACGCCGGCTGCACCGTGTTCGCGAGATGCAGCATCCACTGGTGGTACTCGGCGCGCGCCGGTGACGCTGGCGGCGGCGCGAGCTTCGCCTCGGGGTGGCGATCGGCCAGGGTCATCAGCAGCGACGCGGCCTCGTAGTGCGCACGGCCCTCGACGACGAGCGTCGGCACCACGCCGTTCGGATTGAGCGCGAGGTACGCCGGTGTTTTCTGCTCGCCCTTCGAGAGGTCGAGCGCGCGCAGCTCGTGCGGCACGCCGAGCTCGATCAGCGCATGGTGGACGCAGAGGCTCGCAGAGCCGGGCGACCAGTAGAGCGTGTACATGACGGACCTCGGTGCAGGGCAGGGCGCGGCATTCTAGATCGTCGTGCCGCGACAGGATCGCCGAGGGCGTCACGGGGATTGCGGGCCGACTGCGCAAGAACGGCGTGACCGCGTCGCTTCGGCGCGCAGTGCCGTCAGGCGGCGCGGCTGCGGTTCACGCAGGCCGTCTGCTCGTGCGACGATCGCCCCATGCGCGATCCCGCCCGACGCCGCGTGCTGAACGGTCTCGCCACCGCGGTGCTCGTGGCGCGGTTCGGACATGCGGAGGCGCGCACGATGCTGAAGCGGGCGATCCCTTCGAGCGGCGAGACCCTGCCGGCGATCGGGCTCGGCACCTGGCAGACGTTCGACGTCGAGCCGGAGCCTGCGGCGCTCGCACCGCTGCGCGAGATCGTCGCCCGCTATCTCGCGCTCGGCGGGCGTGTCGTGGACACCTCGCCGATGTACGGGCGCGCCGAGTCGGTGCTCGGCAATCTGCTCGCATCGACGCCGCAGCCGCCGCGACCGTTCGTCGCGACGAAGATCTGGACGACAGGCAAGGAGGCCGGCGAGCGCCAGATCGCGGAATCGGAGCAGAAGATCGGGCGCAAGCCGCTCGACCTCGTGCAGGTCCACAACCTCGTCGACGTCGACACGCATCTCGACACGCTCGACGCGAGCAAGGCCGACGGGCGCGTGCGCTACACCGGCGTCACCCACTACACGCGCGGCGCGCACGCCGAGGTGCAGCGCGTCGCGAACCGGCGCAAAGTCGATTTCATCCAGATCAACTACTCGCTCGCGGAACGCGAAGCGGAACGCAGGCTGCTGCCCTTCGCGCACGAGCGTGGCGTCGCGGTGCTGATCAACCGGCCGTTCGCGGAGGGCGCGCTGTTCGCGCGCGTGCGCGGAAAGTCCGTGCCGGAGTGGGCGCGCATCGAGCTCGACTGCGCGAGCTGGGCGCAGTTCTTCCTCAAGTTCATCGTGTCGCATCCCGCGGTGACCGCGGCGATCCCGGCGACCTCGAAGCTCGACCACCTGCTCGACAATCTCGGCGCCGGTGCGGGCGCGATGCCGGATGCGGCGCAGCGCGAGAAGATGGCGGGCGATTTCGCGGCACTGTGACGCGAATCGCGTCGATCACGTCACAGAACGGCGAGCTCGTCGGTTCGCAGCTGGAATCCGTTCAGCGTCCCGATGCTTCGATGGCTTCCAGTCCACACGGGAGCCTGCAACGTGAAGAGCATCGTCTACGTCGCTACGGGGATCGCGCTGGCCGTCGGCGGCTACGCTGCGGCCGACTGGCAGCGCCGCGCGGCCGAGAACGCGCAGTACGCCGAGACGCTGCGCGTTACGCCCGTGCTCGAGACCGTGAAGACACCGCGCGAGGAGTGTCGCAACGAGACGGTGACGCGCTACGTCAAGCGCCGCGACGAAACCACCGCGACCGGCACGATCGTGGGTGCGCTGGTAGGCGGTGCGATCGGCAACCAGGTCGGCGGCGGCAGCGGACGCAAGGCCGCGACGGCTGCGGGGCTCGTCGCGGGCGGCTACGCCGGGCACAAGATCGATCAGAACAACAACCGGCCGGAAGCGGTCGCGTCGACACAGCGGCGCTGCACCACGGTGTACGACTCGAAGCAAGAGGTCGTCGGCTACGACGTCGAGTACCGCTGGCGCGACACCGTGCACACGGCGCGGATGGAGAGGGATCCGGGTTCGCGGTTCAAGGTGCGCGAGGCGGTGGTGGTCGAGCCGGCGGAGGGTTGATCGCGAGGCCCCAGCCGGCCATCGCTACGCGATGTCCGCCTACTTCCGGATGATCGCTTCGACGCGCCGGTTGAGCTGCTTGTTCGCCGGCGTGTCGTTCGGTGCGCGCGGCGACGATTCGCCCAGGCCTTCGGTGGTGATCCGCGCGGCGTCGATCGTGCCGCGCTCGGCGAGCCACTGCTTCACCGATGCGGCGCGGCGTTGCGACAGCGCGAGATTGTGCGCGTCGCTGCCGTCGCCGTCGGTGTGGCCGACGAGGCGCACCGGCCCGCGATACGCGCGCGCGATCGTTGCGAGCTTCGCGAGCGCGTCTGCGGCGTCGGGCCGGATGTCGTGCCGGTCGATGTCGAACAGCACGTCCGCCGGCAGCTCGACGCGGATCTCGAGCTCGGATTCCTTCGCGTTCAGCGCCGCGACGGCCTGCTTCAGATCCTGCACGTTGGCCGTGAGTCCGCGCGTGCCCGCGCCGACGGCGCCGACCAGCGCCGGCACGCTACGCACCGTCGCGACGAGCGTGCGCGATGCACCCGAAACCGCACGGCTCCGCGCTGCACCGAGCTTCGCGACCGCGGCCTCGGCGGCGGCATCCGTGGCGGCTGCATCGGGATCTTCGTACGCCGCGTGCGCGAACGCACACCACGCGAGCGCGCCGAACAGCGCGAGCGTCATCGCACGCACGGCACTCAATCCTGGATCGGCAGGTCGTCGAACGGCGGCGCGTCGTCGAGCTGCAGCGTCGCGCTCTTCACCTCGGGCGGCGGTGCCGGGAACTTGATCCAGACGAGCTTCGGCTTACCCGGCTCGAGCGAGCCCCAGTAGCGGTCCGCGTAGCTCGATCCCATCGCGGCGATGTAGTTCTTCTGGTCGTCGCGCAGGATCTCGTACTTCTTTCCGCCGGCCGCGTCGAGCACGTAGGTGTTGCTGTATGCGACGTCGAGCGTGACGGCTTCGCTGCCGTCGTTGCGGTAACGGACCTTCGCGGTCAGCGTGTTGCCGCGGCGCTTGAACTCGGTGACTTCGGCGGTGACGCCGTCGTTCGTTTCCTGCGACGCGAGCGCGGCGGGTTGCGGCGTCTGCGCGGACACGGCGGCGGCGGTGAGCGCCGAAGCGGCGAGGGCGGTACGAAGGAGCGGGCTCATGCGGCTCTCCCGTGGTGCACCCGCCGCCACTTTACTCCCGAACCGATGAAGCGCGTATGCTTCTCCCGGGCAGATGTCGGGGGGCACGGGCTCGTGATTCCATCTCGCTACTTCGCGCTCGTCGCGGCCGCAGCAGCGACCGCGGTCTGCGCGTGGCTCGCCTACTCGACCGGCGTCGCAACCTGGTGGGGCGTCGGCGGCATCTTCGCGTTCCTGACCGCGGTGGGCATCCGCGACCTCGCGCAGACGAAGCAGTCGATCCGGCGCAACTACCCGATCCTCGCGCACCTGCGTTTTCTCATGGAGGAGATCCGTCCGGAGATCCGCCAGTACCTGCTCGAGTCCGACACCGAGGAGTTGCCGTTCTCGCGCGCGCAGCGCTCGATCGTCTACCAGCGCGCGAAGAACACGCTCGACAAGCGGCCGTTCGGCACGCAGCTCGACGTCTACGAGCCACACTACGAGTGGATCAACCACTCGATTGCGCCGGCACACGTCGAGTCGCACGACTTTCGCGTGACGGTGGGCTCGCCGCAGTGCACCAAGCCGTACTCGGCGAGCGTCTTCAACATCTCGGCGATGAGCTACGGCGCGCTTTCGCCGAACGCGATCCTCTCGCTCAACGCCGGTGCTGCGCGCGGGCACTTCTATCACGACACCGGTGAGGGCTCGATCTCGAAGTACCACCGCGAGCACGGCGGCGATCTGGTCTGGGAAATCGGCTCCGGGTACTTCGGCTGTCGCAATCCCGACGGCTCGTTCAGCGCGGAGCGCTTCCGCGACAACGCGCAGGCCGAGCAGGTCAAGATGATCGAGCTCAAGCTCTCGCAGGGCGCGAAGCCGGGACACGGCGGCGTACTACCGGGCGCGAAGGTGACGCAGGCGATCGCGGACGCGCGCGGTGTGCCGATCGGCGTCGACTGCATCTCGCCGGCGCGGCACGCGGCGTTCGAGACGCCGGTCGGCCTGCTCGAGTTCGTCGCGAAGCTGCGCGAGCTCTCGGGCGGCAAGCCGACCGGTTTCAAGCTCGCGATCGGCCATCCGTGGGAGTGGTTCGGAATCGCGAAGGCGATCCTGAAGACGCGGATCCTGCCCGACTTCATCGTGATCGACGGCGCCGAGGGTGGCACCGGTGCGGCACCGCTCGAGTTCACCGACCACGTCGGGGCACCGCTGCAGGAGGCGCTGCTGCTCGCGCACAACACGCTGGTCGGCATCGGGCTGCGCGGCAAGATCCACCTCGGGGCGAGCGGCAAGATCGTGACGGCGTTCGATCTCGCGCGCGCCTGCGCGCTCGGCGCCGACTGGTGCAACTCGGCGCGCGGCTTCATGTTCGCACTCGGCTGCATCCAGGCGCAGAGCTGTCACACGGGGAAGTGTCCGACCGGCGTCACGACGCAGGATCCCGGGCGCTACAAGGCGCTCGACGTTCCCGACAAGTCGGAACGCGTCTACCAGTTCCACCAGAACACGCTGAAAGCGTTCAAGGAGCTGATCGCGGCGTCCGGGCTGTCGCATCCGGAGCAGCTCGGCCCCGAGCACGTGATCCGGCGCGTGTCGTCGACCGAGGTGCGTTCGCTCGCGGCGCTCTACCCGTGGGTGCGGCCGCACGAGCTGCGCGACGGCGGTGTGCCCGAGCACCCGGTGTTTCGCGTGTTCTGGGAAGCGGCGAACGCCGAGTCGTTCACGGCGCCGCCGAACATGCTGCAGTTGCGCACGACGAAGATGCGCTGAGGTGGTGCCGGCGGCCCGCAAGTTCGACTGGCGCGCGCTACTCCGGGACTTCCCGAACCGCCGCGGCGCGCGGCGCGTGCTCGCGACGAACCTCGTGCCGCTCGCGGGCGTGCTGCTGCTCGGCTGGCAGGCGAGCGTTGCGACCGTCGCGTTCTTCGCCGACACGTTCCTCACGGCGGCCGCGCTCGCGTTCGTCATGAGCGTGCACGCCGTCGACGAGACCGCGGGCTACGTGCGCGGGCCGTCGCGCTGGGCCGGGATCATCGGGATCTTCCTGTTCGTGCTGCCGATCGTCTCGCTGCCGGTGTTCGTCGGCGGCATGTTCTCGCTGCCGTTCGCGGGGAGCTCCTTCGCGGAGGTGTGGCAGCTGCTCGAGACCGAGCGCTCGATCCAGCTCGCGTTCGCTGGCCTCATCGTGCTGCACGCGTTCACCGCCGTGCAGTGGCTGCTGCGCGAGGACCGGCGCGCGGTGCGCGACGAGCTGCGCGAGGTCTTCGGCCTCGTGGTGTTCAAGGTGCTGGTACTCGCGATCCTCGGCGCGCACCTCGCCTTCGTGTTCGTGCTGCTCGGGTGGATCGGGCAGCTGTTGGCGCTGCTCCTCATCGCGGCGATCCTGACGATCGGGGAGGTCTATCGCGCCGAGGTGCTCCTCGCGATGGGCGTCGACCGCAAGTGGCACGACGAGTGCGAGCACGGAAAGGTCACGTCGAGCCCGGCGGCGTCGCACGAGCCGGGCGACCCCGAGACCGTCTCCCGCGCCGTCGTGCGGCGAAAGCGTCGCCGCAAAGGACGATCGCGCTCGCACGAGCCTCAGCCGGGCCCGAGAACCTGATGTGCTTGCTCGCGTTCGCGTGGCGTGCGTACGGTGCGGCGCCGCTCGTGCTCGGCGCGAATCGCGACGAGTATTTCGAGCGGCCGACCGCGCCGGCGGATTTCTGGGCGCACGCGCCGCACGTGCTCGCGGGCCGCGACCTCAGGTCCGGTGGCACCTGGCTCGGCGTGACGCGCGAGGGCCGCATTGCGGCGATCACGAACTATCGCGATCCGCACGACATACGACCCGATGCGCGCTCGCGCGGCGAGCTCGTCGCGTCGTTTCTCGAGTCGGGTCTGGGCGCGCGCGCGTACGCCGAAGGCGTGCATCGCGCTCGCGCGGCCTACAACGGCTTCAACCTGATCGTCGGCGACGGCGAGGAGCTCTGGTACGCCGCGAGCCGCGAGCCCGCGCCGCGCGAGATCGAGCCCGGCATCCATGCGCTGTCCAACGGGCTGCTCGACCTCCCGTGGCCGAAGGTCGAGGCCAGTCGCGCGAAGCTCGCCGACGCGATGCAGCAAGTCGATCCCGAGGCTCAAGTGTTCGCGCTGCTCGCGGACCGTGCTTTCGCGCCGGACGAGAGCCTGCCGGACACCGGTGTGGGGGTCGCGCTCGAACGCGCGCTGTCGCCGCCGTTCGTCGTGCTGGAGGGTTACGGGACGCGCTCGTCGACGTACGTCGCGATGAAAGGTCCCAGACTGCGCTTCGTGGAGCGCAGCTTCGGTGCTGCGGGGCAACCGCTCGGCGAGCGGCGCTTCGAGATCTGACTGCGGGAGCGCGACGCTCCCGCAGTCGAAAGAACGTCAGACCGGAACGACGTTTTCCGCTTGCAGGCCCTTCTGGCCCTGGACGATGCGGAACTGGACCTTCTGACCTTCGTGCAGGCTGCGACGACCCGGGCCGTTCGACATGATGGCGCGGAAGTGCACGAACACATCGGGGCCGTTGTCACGGCTGATGAAGCCGTAGCCCTTCTCGTCGTTGAACCACTTGACGGTGCCCATCTGCTGCTGATCTGACATTGCTGTTGCCTCGAAACCATTGGAAACGGCGCGCTTGGGACGCGCCACCTGCTGGCAGCAGGGATGACTGGGGCAACACGAGCAGCAGCGAAACCGTTCGACCGCTGGAACCGACGCCCACCCGCACCGGACCACGCCTGCGCAGCGGCCGCGACAATACTAAGACGGAAAACAAAAAGCTAGCGAAACGTTAACGGACGTTTCCGCCGCCGGAAACCCCGGCAAAATCCGCGTCGAGGACCATCCGGTAGCGGACGTTTCCGGCCTTGAGCCGGTCGAACGCCTCGTTGATTCCGGTCATCGGCGTGCGCTCGATACGGGGGGCGATCCGGTGCCGGGCGGCGAAGTCGAGCATCCTCGCCGTGTGGGTCGGGCTGCCGACCGGGGACGAGGACAGCGACTGCCCGCTGCGCATCAGCGAGAACAGCGAGACTCGGAGGTCCTCGAGCACCGCGCCGACGATGTGCAGCCGCCCGTGCGGCGCGAGCGTCCCGAGGTAGCGGTTCCAGTCGAGCGCGACGTTCCCGGTCGCGATGACGAAGTCGAGCGTGTTCGACAGCGCCTTCAGCGACGCCGGGTCGTGCGTGCCGACGACGTGGTGCGCACCGAGCGCGAGCGCCTCGTCGGCCTTGTTCGGATTCGAAGTGAACGCCCACACCTCGCAGCCCCAGGCACGGAGGAACTTGAGGGCGAGGTGCCCGAGCCCCCCGATCCCGACGACGCCGACACGGTCGAGCGGGCGCACGTCGAAGTCGATCATCGGCGCGAACACGGTGACGCCGGCACAGAAGAGCGGCGCGGCTTCAGCCGGGTCGAGCGCGGCCGGCACCGGCACGGCCCAGACCCAATGGCAGCGGACGCGCTCGGCGAAGCCGCCCGGGCGACCGACGATCGTCTTCGTGCCGTTCGGGCAAAGGTGGTGCTCGCCGCCAAGGCAGCGCTCGCAGTGCATGCAGCTCGAGGCGCACCAGCCGATGCCGACACGGTCGCCGATCGCGACTTTCTTCGCGTGCGCACCGCGCGCGACGACACGCCCGACCACCTCGTGGCCGCCCACGAACGGATAGCGCGTGCTGCTCCACTCGTTGTCGAGCATCGAGAGGTCGGAGTGGCAGATGCCGCAATGCTCGACGTCGATCTCGACGTCTTCATCGCCGAGCGGCGCGAGCTCGATCGAGCGCGGCTCGAAACGCGCGCCGCGGTCACCCGCGGCCCAGGCCCGAATCGCCATGGCGGAACCTCTCGCTGGGAGGAAGCGCGAACGATGGAGGTGCCCGCGCCGCCGTTCAAGCGGCACTCGCGGTGGCCGCGACGCGTATCGCCACGCGCCGACGGCCGGAATCACTGTTGGAGGGGCGGAAGCCCCGACGCGGTCCGCGCAAGCGTCAGGGTCGTTTCCCGCGCCACCGTTACGGCGCGTTCCCCGCGATCTCGAGCCGCGCGCTTTCGAAGCGCCCCTTGCCGAGCGTGACGAGCGGCTGCCCGGCCGGCGCGAAGTCGTCCTCGGCCGCATTGCCGAGCACGCGCACGCCGTCGAGCTTCGCATCGCCGAGGTTGAGCACCGCGGACGCCGTTACCAGCGTGCCGAAGCGGCGCGTCACCGTGTTCGCGGCGAGGCTCGATTCGGCGAGCGTCAGCGTGCCGTAGTTCAGCACCACGCCTGCGTCGCGCTGCACGCCGGCGAGCTCGTTGTGGCTGATCTCGGTGTGACGCGCGTCGAGCGTACCGAAGTTCGCGACGATCGCGGTGCCGCCCGGGGCGCTGTTGTCGACGATCGAGACGTACGAGAGCGCGAGACGGCCGCGATTCTCGATCGCGCCGCGCGTTCCCTCGGCGAGCGTGAGGTGCTCGAGCGTGAGATCGCCCGATTCGGCGATCGCAATCAGCAGGATCGGCCGGTTCGCATAGCCGCGGATCTCGGCGCCGTTGCCGAGAATCCGGATGCGGCTGCGCACCGGCGGCAGCGCGAGCGCGCGCTGCGCGTCGGCCGCCTCCATGACCGGATAGAGCTCCCCTGCCGCGAGCTCGATCACGTCGAGCCCGGGCCCCTCGTTCGCGCGCTCGATCGCCGCGGCGAGCGCCGCGACGTCACGAGCCGGAACACTGATGACCTCCGCGTGCGCGCCCGTAGCGACGGACGCAAGGCACAGCGCGGCGGTGACAAAACGTTTCCGCATGAATTTTCCCCTGGTGAGCGTGCGCATGCTTACAGAAGGAACGCGCGCGCGCTGTGCTTCGCGCCGCAGTTCTCCCGGCGAGGCGAAACTCCGGGAAGTTGGTAGAGCAGGGAATCTAGTGGGGGCGTTTCGCGACGAGCGGTAGGATCTCCGTGCCGAGCAGCCGCGCCGTGATGAGGTGCGGCTGGCGCTCGTCGAAATTGGTCGTGGTGACGACCACGACGAGCTGCCGAGCCGGGAACACCTGGACCGTGTTTCCGCCGGAACCGTTCATGGCGAAGGCGCGCCAGGTTTCGTCCCCGACCTTCACGCCGAGCAGCCACCACAAGTACCCGTACTCGATGTCGTCGGTCATGCGCGCGTGCGGCCGGATCGACTCGGCGACCCAGGCGGCCGGCACGACCTGCCGCCCGCCGCGACGTCCGCCGTCGAGGTAGAGCTGCGCCAGCGCCCAGAGGTCGCGCGTGCGCAGCGCCAGACCGCCACCGGCCTGGGCAAGGCCCAGCGGCGACTGTTGCCACTGCGCGTCGCGTATCCCCAGCGGCTCGAACAACCGGCGTCGCGCATAGTCCTCCAGCGCCTCGCCGGTTGCATGCTCGAGCACCGCGCCGAGCGTGGTCACGCCGGCCGTGCAGTAGCGCAGGCTGCGTCCATGCGGCGAATCCGCCGGTTTCAGGATCCAGGCGGGGAAACCCTGGATCGGCAGGTCCATGTAGAACGCGACCCAGTCCTCGACCAGGTACATGCGCTCCTCGTTGCCGCGCGAGAACGGGTTTTCGTCGTGGCACTCGAGCAGCAAGGACATGGTCATGAGGTCGGCGATCGTGATCCGGTCCTTGCGCGGATCGGGATTGAGGTACGCCCGATCGCGCCGCACGTGCGGCGCGATGAGGGCGTCCGCGCCCGAGAGTTTTCCTTCGGCGATCGCGATGCCGACCAGCATGCCGGCGATGGTCTTGGTCACCGAGCGCGTGTTGCGCAACGCGGCCTCACCGCCGGTGTCGAAGTAGTGCTCGTAGATCACGCGGCCGCGCTGCGCCACCAGCACGCTGGTGATCTGCTGGTACTTTCCAGCGGCGATCGCCTGCGTCGCGGCGGCGAAATCATCGGTTTGCTCGGCCGCGCGGATCGCGAACGACAGCGACAGCAGCGTGACGGCGGCGACAAGACGCATGTGCAGTTCTCCGGTTCGGGAGGCTCGAGGCTAAGCTGCCGTCGAACCGCGATCTTGTATCCGCGCAACGGCACCACGACGACTGCCGAGCCCGCGAAACGCGCGCGGCGTCAAGCCGAACGCGCGCACGAAGCTGCGATGCAGGTGGCTTTGATCGACGAAGCCGCAGTCGGCGGCCACCGCGGCGAGCGGCTCGCGGCGATCGAGCAGCATCGCCACGGCGAGTTCCAGCCGGCGACGGCGCAGCACGGTCGCCGGCGAGCGGCCGTAGTGTCGGCGGAACAGGCGCGCGAAGTGCACGGGGTGTATGCCCGCGATGAGCGCGAGCTCGGCGACGCCGGGTACCGTGAGCGCATCGTCGAGCAGCCGTTGCACCGCTCGCGCGAGCCGAGCCGGTGCGGCGTCTTCGCGGAGGCGGCCGTCGGTTGCCGCAGCGGCGAGCAGGGCATGACACTCCGTCTCGACCGCAAGCGCCGAACAACCGTCCCAGGCCTCCAGCTCCTGCCACGCGCGGTAGGCGGCGACCAGCGCCTTGCCGCTCAGGCAGATCGCGTCGCGGGGCAGCTTCTCGTCGCCCGCGAGATGGCTCCAGGCGCGCGCGGCGAGGGCAATCGAGACGAAGCGTCCGCCGCCGGCGAAGCGATCGCGATGCGTCGTGCCCGGCGGATTGACGATGAGCCGCGGGATCGCCCCCGCGCCGCGTGCGCCGCTGAGATAGCGCCCTTCCAGGACCAGCACGACGTGCGCATCATCGTGCGTATGCACTAGCACCTCGGGCTCCGGCACCGTCGGCACCAGCTCGGCGAGCGCGAACAGACCGGCGGTGCGTCGCCTCGCGAAGGTGCCGAAATGCTGACCTCGAGCAAGACGCAGGTTGGTCATGCCGCCATTCGAGCAGCCGCTGCGTCCGCTTACATGGGCAGTTAGTCCTTGTCGAGCGGCGCCGGTGTTCTAGTCGACCCGCCCGAACTCCGCGAGGAACGTCGCAACCTGACCGGGCACGAAGATCGGCGTCGAGCACGTGTTCTCGGTGCAGACGAACGCCGCGGGTCGCTTGAGCTTCGGGTACGCGACGTCGGGATTCGGAAGCGGCCCTTCGTCGCGGTCCCACCAGTCGAGCCGCTTGTACGCACCGGCGACGCGCAGGCACGCGTCGTAGAGCGCGGCGCTGGTTGCGTCGGCCTTCGCGCCGATCACGGTGAGGTGCAGCGGATCGCGATTGAGCTCGCGATCGGCGAGCAGCACGCCCGTTTCGGTCAGGCGCTCGAGCGCGACGTCGGGGCGCGCGAGCCACGCGTAGGCGTGCTTCGCGATCGCGGTGTGCGCGGCGTCGCCGGTGTAGCGCGCGAGGAGGTTCGCGAACCGCGCGAGCTGGATGTTCTCGTCGACGAACGGCAGCGGCGCGATCGGCAGCGCGCCGCGCGCGCCGCTCGCGTAGCCGGACGTCGCGCGGAAGTTCTTCTCGATGAAGCCCGCGGCGTTCGCCGCGTGCGCGAGCCATTCGCGTCGGCCGCTCGCGCGGTAGAGCTGCAGGAACGCGCGGCCCATCGCCAGCGTGTCGGCGAGGTAGGGGCCGGCCGCGTCCTTCTCGTCGTGACGGAAGCCGCCGCCCGGCAGCACGCGTTCCTGCAGTGCCCAGCGCGCGCCGGCCTCAGCCGACGCGAGCGCGCCGGCCTCGCCCGAAACCTCGTGCAGCACCGCGAGCGCCTCGGCGATCGTGCCGGCTTCGCGCGCGTAGCGATGACGATCGACGCGCGGGATGCCGAGCTTGCGACGCGCGGCGTCGTCGAGGGCGAAATAGCCCTCGGCGTGCTCGCCGGCCGCGAGGTCGGCGTCCTGGCTCGTGTACCAGCCACCCTCGGGCGCGGCGAGGAAGGCGTCGACGTAGCGGCGGATCGCGCGTGCCGCATCGAGGTAGCGCGTGTCGCCGAATACGGCGTAGGCGCGCGCGTAGACGCGCAGGTAGTCGCCCTGCAGCCAGCCGAGCTTCTCGAAATGCAGGTGATTCCAGTCGCCGTGCGTCGAGTACTGGTAGACGCCGCCCCAGGCCGGATCGATCAAGCCCATTGCGCCGTCGAGCGTCGCCTTCGCCATCGCGCGCTCGGTGTCGTCGCCCGCGAGCGCGAGGTCGAGCGAGTACTCGACGGCGTCGCGGTCGAGGAACTTCTGGTTCGTCTTGAAGCCGCCGAGCGTCGGATCGAAGGTGTCGCGGTGGCGCTTCAGTAGCGCTTCGCGCACCGCGGGATCGAGCGTCGTACGCGGCTTCGCATCGGCGACGTCGGCTTCGGCGACGCGCTCGGGGCTCGGGTCGTCGACGATCGCCTGCAGCAGGCGCGCGAAGCGCTCGGGCGCGACGTAGCCGCGCCGCTTGACGATCTCGGTGCCGTCGGCCGCGAACACGATCGTCGCGGGCCAGCCGTAGTCGCGGTAGCGGTTGGCGAGGTCGGGGCGGAGATCCTGATCGATGCGCAGCGGCACGTAGTGCGCGTCGATCAGTGCGCGGACCTTCGCGTCGCCGTAGGTGTCGCGATCCATCACGTGACACCAGTGACACCAGACCGCCTCGAGGTAGAGCAGCACGAAGCGCTTGCCTTCGCGGGCTTCCGCGAACGCGGCGACGTCGTCGCGTCGCCATGTCGGATCGTCGGTGCCGGCGGCGGCGGCCGCCAGCCCCGGGAAGGCGAGGGCGATCAGCAGGAGCATGCGCACGGTCTTCACTCCGTCATGACCCGTTCCGGTCGCAAACTACGTTATCGCGGTCGAGCCGGATGCGCCCGGACGCGGCGTCCATCGGGGCAGGATTTGCCCAACGAGCGGCGGCGGCAGACAATTCCGTTCGCCCGGACGACCCCGTCCGGCGGGCGCCATCTTGCAAACCGGGGAGTTCGAGCATCATGAAGAAGGTTCTGGCTGGTCTCATCGCGGTCGCCGCGGTGTTCGGTGCGGATGCGGCGCTGGCGCGCGGTGGCGCAAAGCCCGTCGTCGCGGTCGCAGAGTTCAAGAACGAATCGGGCGCGGCGTGGTGGAGCGGCGGTGTGGGCTGGGAGCTCTCGGGCATGCTGTCGAACGAGCTCCTGTCGACCGGCAGCTTCAAGGTCGTCGAGCGCGCGAAGCTCCAGAACGTGCTCGAGGAGCAGAACCTCGCGGCCTCGGGTCGCGTCGCCGGTGGCACGGGCGCGCGGATCGGCAAACTGACCGGCGCGCAGTACCTCATCGCCGGCACGGTCACGGCTTACGAGGAAAACGCGCAGAGCACCGGCGGCGGCGTCTCGTTCCGCGGCATCTCGCTCGGCGGCAACTCGGCGAAGGCCTACCTCGCGGTCGACCTGCGTGTCATCAACGCGGAGACCGGCGAGATCGACTTCGCGCGCACGATCGAAGGCAATGCGAAGAGCGGCGGCGTCAGCGTCGGCGTCTACCGCGGCGGTTTCGGCGGCGCGCTGTCGAACCAGAAGAACACGCCGGCCGGCAAGGCGATCCGCGCCGCGCTGGTCGAGATCACCGACTACCTGTCGTGCGTGATGGTCGACGGCGGCGGCTGCGAGGCCGAGTACGACGCGAAGGAATCGCGCCGTCGCGAAAAGACGCGCGGCGCGCTCGACCTCGACGACTGATCGTTCGCTCGAGTCGATGCGACGAAAAAGCCGGGCGCGAGCCCGGCTTTTCCGTTCCACGAGGGTCACTGTAGGAGGGGCCAGAGCCCCGATGCTCTTCGCGAGAAGCGATCGGGGCTGAGGCCCCTCCTACAAGTTGTTCCGGCCGTTGGGGCCTACGGACGCGGACGATTCCGTCCGCGTCCGCGCCGCGCGCCGCCCGGGGCGGATGGCGCGCGATTGCCGTGGTTGTCACCCTGACGCTGCGCGTACGCGTGGTCGGACGGGAAGCCGTACGGCGACGCGTTGCCGCCGCCGCGACTGCCCTGACGTCCGCCACCACCAGGGCCACCGACACCGCCACCGCGCGAACGATTGCCTTCCTGTCCGCGGCCGACGGCCGGGCCACGACCGCCACCGCCCGGGCCACGACCCGCACCGCCCGGGCCACGATCGGCACCGGTTGCGCCACGACCACCGCCACCCGCGCCACGGCCGCCGGCGAAGTTGCCGCGGTCACCGCTGCCGGGTCGGTGCGACTTTTCGTGCGCCGTCATCGTGCGCAACGCTTCGGTGTTCGGCGTCCATGCCTCGCCCGGACGCGGACCGCTCGCGCCGCGGCGGCGGCCCTTGTTCGACGGCACGCCGCCCGGCGCCGTCGGCGCGTGGTGACGCGGCGGACCGCCGGCGTTCGCGCCGCCACGGCCGCCTTTCTTGCCGCGCCGGTTGCGATTGCCGCGCGAGGGTTCCTCGCGGACGTGGTCGAACGCGCGGAGCTCGCGCGCCTCGTCGGCATGCCCGCCCGACCACGCGCGCTGGCTGCCCGGCTTGAACTCCGTGCTCTTCGCCGCGCGACGCACGCCGATGACAGGCTGCAGCGTCAGCGCCTGCGGCACGTCGCCGAGGCCGAGCTCGCGCCGCAACACGACGACCTGCTCGGCGCCGAGCGCGCGGTGGTGGCCTCGGCGCAGATCGCGCGGGAGCTCGATCGAGCCGTAGCGGATGCGCTTCAACCGGCTCACGGTGAGGCCGACGGCTTCCCAGATCCGCCGCACCTCGCGGTTGCGGCCTTCGCGCAGCGTCACGCGAAACCACGAATGACTCTCGCCGAGGTTGATGACTGCGATCTCGTCGAATTTCGCCGGGCCGTCCTCGAGCTCGACGCCGCGCTTCAGCTGCTCGAGCATCTCGGGCTCGACCGTGCCGTGGATGCGGCAGACGTACTCGCGCTCGACCTCGCGCGACGGATGCATCAGCGCGTTCGCGAGCTCGCCGTCGGTCGTGACCAGCAGCAGCCCCGTCGTGTTGATGTCGAGGCGCCCGACCGAGACCCAGCGCGCGCCCTTGAGACGCGGCAGCCGCTCGAACACGGTCTTGCGTCCTTCCGGATCGTCGTGCGTCGTCACTTCGCCTTCGGGCTTGTGATACATCAAGAGCTCGACTTCCTCGGGCTCCGCCGCGACCGTCACGAACGCCTTGCCGTCGAGCTCGACGCGGTCGCCGACGTGCACCGACGAGCCGATGTTGGCGGTCTCGCCGTTGACGCGGACTTCGCCGGCTTCGATGCGCTCTTCGAGCAGCCGGCGCGAGCCGAGCCCGGCGTTCGCGAGCACCTTGTGCAGGCGCTCCTCGATCTGCGGTGCGCCGTTGCGGTTCTCGCGGTTCAGCGAGAGCTTGCTGCGCGGTTTTTCGGTGTTCATGCGTTGTCGTTCTCTTCCGGCGCGTCGCTGCGCGTCGTGCCGCCGTGCGGCGTTTCTTCGTGCTCGGTGTCGCGCACCGCGACGAGCGTTGCGTGCGCGGTGATCGGGATGACGTTGTCGCCTTCGACCGGCGCGGCCTGCGGCAGGTCGAGCTGCGGCTCGAGCTCCTCGATGTCGCGGATCTCCGCGAGCGGCGGGAGCTGGTCGAGGCTCTTCAGGTTGAAATAGTCGAGGAACTGACGCGTGGTGCCGAACAGCGCCGGCTTGCCGGGCACGTCGCGGTGGCCGACGACGCGGATCCACTCGCGCTCCTCGAGCGTCTTGATGATGTTGGTCGAGACCGCGACGCCGCGGATCTGCTCGATCTCGGCGCGCGTGATCGGCTGGCGGTACCCGATCAGCGCGAGCGTCTCGAGCAGCGCGCGCGAGTACTTCGTCTGCCGCTCGGTCCAAAGGCGCGCGACCCACGGGTGCACGTCCTGCCGGACCTGGAAGCGAAAACCCGATGCGACCTCGACCAGCTCGACGCCGCGCCCGACGTAGTCGGTCCCGAGCTCGGTCACCGCCTGCGCGACCGCGTCGCTGCCGATCGCCTCGTTGTCGGCGAACAGCGCGTGCAGTTGCACGAGCGAGAGCGGCTGGCCGGCCGCGAACAGCGCGGCTTCGACGATGCGTTTGATTTGTGCGATGTCCATCAGTCCGATCATTCGGTTTGCGTGCCCGTGCAGTGCGGCGACCACCCGGGCCGCCCGCGCCCCCCTCGGGCGTCATTCCCACGAAAGCGGGAATCGGTTTGCTGCGCTTGCCCCGAGCCGATGACTCGCGCCTTCGGCGCTCGCCCTTCGGGCCGGCTCCGCCGTTCGCGATCGCTTCCGCGATCGCAGTCCCGCTTTCGCGGGATTGACGGAAGAGGGCGCGAACGACGCGGCGGTGTGGCGCTACGCCGCCGCCGCCAGCGTTTTCACGTATATCGGCCCGAGCTCTTCGTTCTGGACGATCTCGAGCAGCTGCTCCTTCGCGAGCTCGAGGATCGCGAGGAACGTCACCACGATGCCGGGTCGTCCTTCCTCGACCTCGAACAGCGTCATGAAGTCGTGGAACTCGCGGTCCTCGAGCGCCTTCAGCACGTCGCCCATGCGCGAGCGCACGGACAGCTGCTGCTTCTGCACGGTGTGGTGCCCGTACAGCTCCGCGCGCTTCATTACGTCCTTGAGCGCGAGCAGCAGCTCGCGCATCTCGACCGGCGGCGGCAAGCGGATCACGTTTCGGTCCGGCACGTCGGCGGTCGCGACGACGAAGTCGCGCTCCAGCCTCGGCATTGTCTCGATGTCTTCGGCCGCCTTCTTGAAGCGTTCGTACTCCTGCAGCCGGCGGATCAGCTCGGCGCGCGGGTCTTCCTCTTCGCTCTCGAGGCTCGGCGGCCGCGGCAGCAGCAGCCGCGACTTGATCTCCGCGAGGATCGCGGCCATCACGAGGTATTCGGCCGCGAGCTCGAGCTTGAGGTCCTGCATCAGCTCGATGTACTCGACGTACTGCCGCGTGATCTCCGCGATCGGGATGTCGAGGATGTCGAGATTCTGCCGGCGGATCAGGTAGAGCAAAAGGTCGAGCGGTCCCTCGAACGCTTCGAGGATGACCTCGAGCGCGTCGGGGGGAATGTAGAGATCCTGGGGGATCTCCAGCACCGGTTGTCCCTTCACGATCGCAAGCGGCATTTCCTGCTGCTGCGGCGGCGGCACGAAGACGGTCGAGACGGTGACGTCTTCCGCGGGCTCGGTGCTCATGTTGTGTCGGATTGCGGCGTTATCACGCCTGAATGCCTGAACGAGTCGGGCGCGCGTAACGACGCGCGAACGTATACGGCCCCTGGCCGCCCGTTTTCGTAACCGGCTGTACGCGCAATGCTTGAAGTGCGACCACGGGCGCTGAGTGCGCGGGTGGTGGTCACGCGACGATCCGGACGAGAGTCACATCAGCCGGCGTGTTTCGGGTCTTGGCGCGGATCTTCGCGTGTATGACGTGAAGTCGCGGTGCCGGCTCGTTGGGACGCAAGCCTAAAGGCAAAGCCCGTCGGGTGTAAAGCGGGTCGGCGCCGGCGCGTGCGCCGGCTACGATGGGCGCATGTGGTACGTCATCGAAGGTTACGACGCGCCGGACGCGCTGCCGAAGCGCAAGGCGAACCGCGCCGCGCATCTCGCGCGACTCGAAGCGCTGCGCGATGCGGGGCGTCTGCTCGTCGGCGGGCCGTGCCCCGCGATCGACGCTGCGGATCCCGGGCCCGCGGGCTACACGGGCTCCGTCGTCATCGCGGAGTTCGCTTCGCTCGCGGACGCGAAGACCTGGGCCGAGGCCGATCCGTATCTCGTCGCGGGCGCGTGGGCGCGCGCCGAGGTGCGGCCGTTCGTGAAGGTCCTGCCGTGACCGAAGCGCTGGCGAAGGGACCGGAACGCGCCGCCGAGATCCGCAAGCGGCTCACCGTCGCGTTCGAGCCGGTCGCGCTCGACGTCGTCGACGACAGCGCGAAGCATGCCGGTCATGCCGGCGCACGCGACGGCCGCGGACACTTCAGCGTGTCGATCACGAGCGCCGCGTTCGCCGGCAAGTCGCCGATCGAGCGCCACCGCATGGTCTACGCGGCGCTCGGCGAGATGATGCAGAACGATATCCACGCGCTGTCGATCGCGGCGCGGGCAGCGCCTGATGCGTAGCTTCAGACCCACACCGTCAACGACCGAGGGACGACCGATGCGCTCCATCGTCATGGCTTTCGTCGCAGCACTCCTCCTTGCAGCCTGCGGCACAGACTCCTCGTCTCCATCGGGCGACGCCGCTCGTCTCGATCTGTCGACCCTTCCCGCGACGGTCGAGGGCGTGCTCACGATCGACGTCGAGGAGGGGGACGCGGAGGACGACGGGCTCTCTTCGTCCAACTTCGGCACGCTGACCGTCGGCGACCGGGAGCTGTTGGTCGATGTCGACGGGGCCGTGCTCCGCGCGGCTGGCGTTCAGCGCGATCGCGACGAGCGGGTTCGCGCCGTCCTGGGATCGAAGCAGGAACAGTACGGGCAGCCGATGTACAAGATCACGTCGCTTTCGCGACTGTAAGTCGCGAATTGCGGGCGACGTCGCCACCCACCGGCGAACGAAGGAGGCTAGGGCAGCGCCACGGGCGGCTGTGGCTTCCAGCCCTTCTTCCGATGATCGGCGACGACGGTCGTATAAATGCCGCCGCGCACGTACCACTCCGCCGTGAGCCGCATGTACCGCGGCTTCGTCGCGCGCACCAGATCGTCGAGGATGCGGTTCGTCACGGCCTCGTGGAACGCGCCCTCGTCGCGGTAGCTCCACATGTAGAGCTTGAGGCTCTTGAGCTCGACGCAGGTGCGGTCCGGGACGTACTCGATCACCATCGTCGCGAAGTCCGGCTGGCCGGTTTTCGGACAGACGCAGGTGAACTCGGGCACGCGCATCCGGATGGTATAGTCCCGGCCCGGTTGCGGGTTCGGGAACGTCTCGAGTGTCTTCGACGGGCGTGTGGACATCCGGCTCACCTTGTTGCGGTAACTCGTTGAATCGCGGGCGCGCAAGGTAGCGGAACGACCGATCCGGGGCAAACCTTTTCTCTCCGCGTTGTTGTTGGAGCGGCCTCAGCCGCGACCGAGGCCAGCGTCGCGGCTGAGGCCGCTCCTACAAGAGCCATCACACCACGCCGAACGCGATGCGCCTCACCACGATCAAGCTCTCCGGTTTCAAGTCGTTCGTCGATCCGACCACGCTGCACCTGCCGACCAACCTGACCGGCATCGTCGGTCCGAACGGCTGTGGCAAGTCGAACATCATCGACGCGATCCGCTGGGTCATGGGCGAGTCGGCCGCGAGCCGCCTGCGCGGCGACGCGATCACCGACGTGATCTTCTCGGGCTCGGGCGGACGCAAGCCGGTCGGCACCGCGACGGTCGAGCTCATCTTCGACAACTCGGACGGGCTGATCCAGGGCGAGTACGCGCGTTTCTCCGAGATCTCGGTCAAGCGCACCGTGAGCCGCGACGGCCAGTCGAGCTACTTCCTCAACAACACGCGCTGTCGCCGCCGCGACATCGTCGACGTGTTCCTCGGCACCGGGCTCGGCGCGCGCAGCTACTCGATCATCGAGCAGGGGATGATCTCGCAGATCGTCGAGGCGAGGCCCGAGGATCTGCGCACGCACTTCGAGGAAGCCGCGGGTATCTCGAAGTACAAGGAACGGCGCAAGGAAACCGAGTCGCGCATGAAGGCGACGCGCGAGAACCTGGAGCGTCTCGCCGACGTGCGCAACGAGGTCGAGAAGACCCTCGAGCATCTCAACCGCCAGGCGAGAGCCGCGGAGCGCTACCAGAAGCTCAAGGCCGAGGCTGCGCGCGTCGAGGCCGAGCTCAAGGCGCTGAACCTGAAGGCGCAGCAGGCCGCGCTCGAGGCGAAGTCCGACGAGCTCCGCGCGATCGAGCTCGAGATCGAAAAGACCGTCGCCGAGCAGCGCCACGTCGAAGCGAAGCTCGCGGAGTTCCGCGAGCGCCAGATCGGCGCGACCGATCAGTTCAACAAGGTGCAGGCCGAGGTCTATCGCGTCGGCGGCGAGATCGCGCGCGTCGAGCAGCAGATCCAGTACAACAAGGACCTGGCCGAACGGCTCGAGCGCGCCGGGCGGGACACCGCGTCGCAGCTCGCCGAAGTCGTCGCGGCGGTTCAGGCCGACCACGATCAGATCGCGGCGCTGCGCGCGACGCTCGGCGAGTCGGAGCCGAAGATCGCGGCGCTCAACGCCGAGGCCGACGCGCGCACCGAGGCACTGAAGTCCGCTGAGGCGGCGCTCGGCGACTGGCAGCAGCGCTGGGACGGTTACGCGAAGGCGAGCGCCGAGTCGGCGCGTCTCGCAGAGGTCGAGCGCACGCGCCTCGACTATCTCGACAAGCAGTCGCTCGAGGTCGCGAAGCGGCTCGAGCAGCTCGAGGCCGAGCGCGGCCAGCACGATGTCGGCGCGCTGACGAACGCCGCGACCGCGCTGACCACCGAGCACGAGCAGCTCAAGTCGCAGCTCGAAGCGCTGACTGCGGCGCTCGACGAGCGCAAGCGCGCGATCGAGGCGGTGGTCGAACAACAGAAGCACGCGCACGCCGAGCTCTCGCAGACGCGCCAGCGCATGGAAGCGGCAAAGGGCCGCCTCGCTTCGCTCGAAGCGCTGCAACACGCCGCGCTCGGGCAGGAGAGCGGCGCCGCGAAGGAGTGGCTCGAGCGCATGGGTCTCGCGCGCGCGAAGCGCGTCGGCGAAACGCTCGAGGTCGCTGACGGCTGGGAGCTCGCGGTCGAGACCGTGCTCGCGGGCTGGCTCGACGGTGCGCTGACCGATGCGCCCGACGAGCTCGCGGCGCGCTTCGGCGAGCTTGCGGATGCGAGCGTCGCGCTGGTTTCGTCGGAGCTCGGCCAGCAGGGCGCGGTCGGTACGCTCGCGAGTCAGGTGCGCGGCCCCGCAGCGGTGATTGCGGTGCTCGGGCGTGTGCGGACGGCGGAATCGTTCGGCCAGGCGCGCGAGATCGCGCGCCGCCTGCATCCGGGCGAATCGGTCGTGACACCGAACGGGGAGTGGCTCGGCGCCGGCTGGGCGCGGGTGATCCGCGGCAAGAACGCGCAGCACGGCGTGCTCGCGCGCGAGCGCGAGATCCATACGCTCGCGGCGGAGCGCGACGCGCTCGACGCAAAGCTCGCCGAGGCTGCGCGCCGCATCGACGATCTCAAGCAGCAGCTCGGCGACGCCGAGCTCAGGCGGGACGACGCGCAGCGCGAGCTCTACACGACGCACCGCCGCGTCTCGGAGCTCGCGGGGCAGCGCTCGAGCCAGCAGGGCCGCATC